>Ga0247818_10002515_pt1 | contig 11822 bp, 8 predicted proteins | sample 13C_Glucose_Day1_FD_192424 | JGI IMG/M metagenome (GOLD analysis project Ga0247818, IMG submission 192424) | Soil microbial communities from agricultural site in Penn Yan, New York, United States - 13C_Glucose_Day1 | ecosystem: Environmental > Terrestrial > Soil > Agricultural land | place: USA...
AAGGCGATCTGCTTCAAGGAAGCCCTGCAGCCTGAGTTCAAGGCCTACCAGCAGCAGGTCGTGAAAAACGCCCAGGCCATGGCCAGCGTGTTCATCGAGCGTGGCTTCGACGTCGTCTCCGGCGGCACCGAGAACCACCTGTTCCTGCTGTCGCTGATCAAGCAGGAAATCTCCGGTAAGGACGCCGACGCCGCCCTGGGCAAGGCCTTCATCACCGTCAACAAGAACTCGGTGCCGAACGACCCACGTTCGCCGTTCGTCACTTCGGGCCTGCGTTTCGGCACCCCAGCCGTCACCACCCGTGGCTTCAAGGAAGCCGAGTGCCGCGAACTGGCCGGCTGGATCTGCGACATCCTGGCCGATCTGAACAACGAAGCGGTGATCGACGCCGTGCGTGAGAAGGTCAAGGCCATCTGCAAGAAGCTGCCGGTGTACGGCAACTGATTGGCAGACGCCTGAAATGAAGAAGCCCGGCCTTGTGCCGGGCTTTTTCATGTTTGTGCTTCATCGGGCTGGTGCGACATCCGGTACGAGACGTATTTCCACGCGCTGCCCCAAGGCCCTGGCTGCGCTGGCCAGTGTTGCCAAGGTCATGCCAGCGTCAGTCTGATCCAAGGCTCGATCGACCGCCGCCCGGCTGGTGTGCATACGCTCGGCCAAGGCCTTCTTGCTGATCTTTTGCTGCTTCATCGCCTGCGTCAGTTGCCAGGCGATCACCCGTTTCAGCGCAGCCGCCGTGACCTCTTCGAGGATGCCCTCTTCGGCGAGAAAATCATCGAAGTTCGAACCGATATGCGGGTTCATGTAGTTGACCTCCGTAAGCTGGCCTTGCGTTGCCTGGCCAGAGCCAGATCTGCTGAAGGCGTTTTCTGGCTTTTCTTGATGAATCCATGGAGCATGAACATCACGCCATCCATGATCGTGAACAGTACACGGGCAACGACATGCCCCATGTCGATACGGATTTCCCAAAGCCCGTGCTCCAGCTTTCTGACCAAGGGCATGCCAAGTGGCCATCCCAACTGAACGGTCTTGATTTCCATGCCAATCAGATAGCGTTCTTCACGTGCCAAGCCCTTTAGCCACTCCCTCACGGGCTCATTACCCAACGCACTACGGAAGAACTGCACATTTAGTTTTAGATCCGACGCGGCCAAGTGTACCAAAAAAAGTACCTCCTGCAAGCGGCCACCTCGACTGGCCTGATTGCTGAACCGCCTTACGGCCAGGCCTTTCGAGGTGTTCGACGCAACCCTTGCAGCGCCTATGAGATCGAGCGCCGCCCGCGCGGCGCATCGCGGATGAATCCGCTCCTACATCTGTTGCAACGTGGCCATGCCTGATAGGCCATGGTTGTTAGCCTTGTGCGCTCGACGTGATGTTTCGGTGGGCATTGCTGCCGCCCCACCTGTCTCAGCCTTGCGCCAAGGCTGGCAACCATGACCTGACAGGTTCGGTACGTTGCAACAGATGTAGGAGCGGATTCATCCGCGATGCGCCGTGCGGGCGGCGCTCGATCTCATAGGCGCTGCAAGGGTTGCGTCGAATACGTGGAGCCCTTCACTCGGTCAATAGCCCTCGCATCCAAAGACCTTGAGAGGGCTGCACCTTACGGCGGCACCGAACAGTCGGCGGTATCTCAATCAGGCGTGGCTCAAAGCTTCGAAACCAGCCCGAATCTTTTCCTCCAGCAGCGCATCGGCGATGAACACCATGACGCTTTCCTGCAACTCGCCGTCCTTCCATTCAGCATCGCCTTCGAGCGGGCTCGACCAGATCGATCTTGCTCAGCAGCAGGCGGTCGGTGAAGCCGACCTGAGCCTGGGTCATCGAGGATCCAGGGCTCGCGCAGCTCTTCGTCGATGAAGAAGGTCTGCGCCTACAAACCTTGAACGTAAGCGTTTAACCCTCCGCGATACACCAAGGTATCTCTGACATTCTCCTCGGAAAATTACCTCGACCAAAACACCCGACTTCGGACATACCTAAGTTTCCCTCCAATGCACACTGCTTGCTCCAAACCATTACGGGAAGTGTTTGACATGGCAGTCGCTCGAAATCGATACACCAATTACAGGAGCATGATTCAGCGGTCCGAGACGGATTGGCAGACATCGTATGCCAAGCATCTTTCCGGCTTACAGGTGCAGGTTACTGCCAGGAATCCACTTCAATTACTAAATACTCAACCATGACCAAACGGCGAATTCTCTACTTCAGTTGCTTAGCCGTACTGTTGTGCCAGTCAGGTATAACCTTCTATCTACCCATGCTCCCAACTATTGCTGATGACCTGAATGCAACAGATGAATTCGCCGCACTCAGCCTGAGCCTGTTTCTTGTGGGAATGGGGACATGCGTAATGCTGTGGGGTCGGTTGGGAGCCACTCTCGGTTCAAGCCGTATGCTGACCTGGACGCTACTCCTCTACGGCTGCTGCACATTACTGCTCGCAGTATCACCAGGTGACTGGGCGTTCCTTGTCCTACGCCTGCTTCAGGGAGCGTTGGCGGGCGGTATATCAGTTGCAGCTCGCGCGTTAATGGTCGAGCAGTATGATGGCAAGGATCTGACACGAGCCTACAGCAGCCTTTCACTTTGCTTCGTACTCTCCCTCGGAGCCTCCCAGTTTATCGGGGCTATGATTGCCACACTCACGAACTGGCGGGTGGCCATGCTTGTCGTCGCGATACCTTGCGTGCTAATGGCCACAGTGAAGGGGCTGAATGTAACGGCTCACTATAGGGGGCTTGCGCATCGAGCAGGTGAGAGCGCCAGCCTCCATAAGCTCATTGTGCAACCGCGCTTCATTCTACCTGTGCTGGCTGGAGGCTTGGGGTACTCCATCATCGTCGTATTTAGCAGTACAGCACCCTTGCTTCTTCAGCAGTCTTTCAATTGGTCGATGTGGGAATATGGTCTGTTGGGATGGCCAATCAGCATTGCCTATCTGCTCGGCACCCGTCTGGCCAGTAACCTTGCAACCGGTGATAATGAAATACGGATGCTTCGATATTCGAGTGCCTTGCTGTTATTTGGCGCACTCATCATGCTTATTGCATCATCACTGTTGAAGAATGCGGCGTACGCGATCTGGCTTCCTTATTGCCTGATGCTTGTAGCTCAGGGAATTGTATACCCAGTGAGCCTGTCATTGGCTAGCAGGCAGTCAACGGGAGCTGCGTCCCCTGCCATGGCACTTATTGCTCTTGTTCATCAACTGCTGGCGGCTCTGGCGAACTTGATATCCAGCACCTTGGACACCAGTGCCGTTATGCTGGTTATGTTATGCGTTGGATTGGCATCACTCGCCTGGTTGGCGACTCGCGCCAGCCCCTGAACGTCATCGTTTCTTGCATCTTGATAAATTGCATCAATAGCCAAATGCCACCATAAGGCGGCATTAGCAAATCAGATACTTCTGCCCCTTTAACTCAAGGCCTCAAACCCTGCCCGAATCTTTTCCTCCGGCAGTTCATCGCCGATGAACACCATGACGCTTTCCCTCGGCTCGCCTTCCTTCCACTCGGTGTCCCAGTCGAACCCGTACAACTTCAGTACGCCTTGGAACACCAAACGGCGATCTTCACCTGCGATATTCAACACGCCCTTGTAGCGCAACAGCTGCTTGCCGTGCTGCTCCAGCAACTCGTTCATGAAGTCGCTGAGCCGATCGATATCCAACGGCGTTTCGGTGCGCAGCACCAGCGTCGAAATGCGATCCAGGGTGGCGGGTTTGAGGACCGGGCGCAAGCTGGGCCCGGGGCTGATGCCCAGGTCCGGGTTGAGGTTGAACCCCCGCACATCGAGCAGCTCGGCCAAGTCGATACGCCCATGCTCGACCACGCGGATCGCCGCCCGGCCATTGATGCGCGCCAGGCGCTCGCGCAGGGCGTCGACCACCTGCGGCTCGACCAGATCGGTCTTGCTCAGCAGCAGGCGGTCGGCAAAGCCGACCTGGGCCTGGGCGATGGCCTGAGTCAGGTGCAGTTCGGCGTGGGCGGTGTCGACCAGGGTGATGATGCCATCGAGGATATAGCGCTCGCGCAGCTCTTCGTCGATGAAGAAGGTCTGTGCCACGGGTGCAGGGTCGGCGAGACCCGTGCACTCGATCACCAGGCGATCGAAGGCGATCTCGCCGGCGTCCAGGCGTTCGAGCAGCAGGTACAGGGCACGGGTCAGGTCGCCATGGATGCTGCAGCACACACAGCCGTTGGCCAGGGTCATCACCTGCACCGGTTCATCGCCCAGCAGTTGGCTGTCGATGCCTGCCTCGCTGAACTCGTTCTCGATCACGGCGAGCCTCAGGCCGTGCTCGGCCTTGAGCATATGTTTGAGCAGGGTGGTCTTGCCGGCGCCGAGAAAGCCGGTCAGCACGGTAACGGGAATCGGCGTTTGCACGCGGTTGTCTCCTGCAGTTGAAAATGAAAGTGGGAGCACGGTTGCCCGGGCTCCCACTGGTTCATGCGTGTCGCGGGTTCAACAGCACTTGGGCCCGGACTTGCCACCATAACGCGCTTCCTGGCGCTCGCGGAAGAACGCCTCGTAGCTCATCACCGGCTTGTCCGGGTGCTTGGTCTGCATGTGCTCGACATAGTTGTCGTAATCGGGCATGCCGACCATCAGGCGGGCGGCCTGCCCCAGATACTTGCCCAGTCGACCCAGGTCGTTGAACATCGCGGCATTCCTCTCAAGCGTCAGGCAAAGCCTGGAACGGGGTTTCCTTGTCGCTGCGCTCCTTGCGGCCCCAGGCGGCATAACCGACCTTGAGGGCGAAGAACAGGATGCTGAATACCACCACCAGGAACAGGATCGTCAGGCCGGCGTTGGTGTAGGCGTTGAAGATCACATGCTGCATCTGGCCGATGTCCTTGGCAGGCGCCAGCACCTGGCCGGCGTCCAGCGCGGTGCTGTACTTCTTGGCCAGGGCCAGGAAGCCCACAGCCGGGTTCGGGTCGAACAACTTGATCAGGCCTGCGGCGGTGGTGCAGATCAGCAGCCATACCGCAGGTACCAGGGTGACCCAGATGTAGCGTTGACGCTTCATCTTGATCAGTACCACGGTGCCAAGCATCAGGGCGATACCGGCCAGCATCTGGTTGGAGATACCGAACAGCGGCCACAAGGTGTTGATCCCCCCCAGCGGATCGATCACGCCCTGGTACAGCAGGTAGCCCCACATCGCCACGCAACCGGCGGTCGCGAGCAGGTTGGCCCCCCACGACTCGGTGCGCTTGAGCGCCGGGACGAAGCTGCCCAGCAGGTCCTGTAGCATGAAGCGCCCGGCACGGGTACCGGCGTCCACGGCGGTGAGGATGAACAGTGCCTCGAACAGAATGGCGAAGTGGTACCAGAACGCCATGGTGTTCTCACCCGGCAGCACCTGGTGAAGGATTTGCGCGATACCGACCGCCAGTGTTGGCGCACCACCGGCACGAGCCAGGATGGTGTGCTCACCGATGTCACGGGCGACCGCCTCCAGTTGCTCGGGGGTAATCAGGAAGCCCCAGCTGCTGACGGTCTGCGCCACCGAGGCGACGTCGGCACCAACCACTGCGGCCGGGCTGTTCATGGCGAAATACACGCCAGGCTCGATCACCGAGGCGGCAACCATGGCCATGATGGCGACGAACGACTCCATCAGCATGCCGCCGTAGCCGATGTAACGGGCGTTGGTTTCGTTGTCCAGCAGCTTGGGCGTGGTCCCCGAGGAGATCAGCGCGTGGAAGCCGGACACCGCGCCGCAGGCGATGGTGATGAACAGGAACGGGAACAGGGTGCCCTTCCAGACCGGGCCGGTACCGTCGGTGAACTGGGTCAGCGCCGGCATCTTCAGCTCGGGCGCGATGATCAGGATACCGATGGCCAGGCCGACGATCGTGCCGATCTTGAGGAAGGTCGACAGGTAGTCGCGCGGCGCCAGTACCAGCCACACCGGCAGCACCGCGGCGACGAAACCGTAGCCCACGAGCATCCAGGTGATCTGCACGCCAGTGAAGGTGAACGCTGGGCCCCACACCGGATCCGCGGCGATCTGGCCCCCCAGCCAGATCGACAGCAGAAGCAGGACCACGCCGACGATGGAGATTTCACCAATGCGGCCCGGACGGATGTAGCGCATGTAGATGCCCATGAACATCGCGATCGGGATGGTCGCGATCACCGTGAACATGCCCCACGGGCTCTCGGCCAGAGCCTTGACCACGATCAGCGCCAGCACCGCGAGGATGATGATCATGATCAGGAAACAACCGAACAGGGCGATGGTGCCGGGGATGCGGCCCATCTCCTCACGGACCATGTCGCCCAGCGAGCGGCCGTTGCGACGGGTGGAGAGGAACAGGACCATGAAATCCTGCACCGCGCCGGCCAGCACCACGCCGGCGATCAGCCACAGCGTGCCGGGCAGGTAGCCCATCTGCGCGGCGAGCACCGGGCCCACGAGCGGGCCCGCGCCGGCGATGGCGGCGAAGTGGTGGCCGAAGAGGATGTGCTTGTTGGTCGGGACGTAGTCCAGGCCATCGTTGTTGAGTACAGCGGGCGTGGCCCGGCGAGGATCGAGCTGCATCACCTTGGTGGCGATGAACAGGCTGTAGTAACGGTAGGCAACCAGGTAGATGGCCACTGCCGCGACGACGATCCACAAGGCATTGATCGCCTCACCACGACGCAGGGCGACCACACCCAGCGCGCAGGCCCCTACGACTGCCAGCGCCAGCCACGGAATGTGGCGTAGCAGGCTATTATTGTTGTTCATGGTTTACTTCCAGCTGGTGGATTGGAAAGACCGCCCATCGAGTCTAGGGCCAGTCAAGACGCATTGCCACACTTGCTTTGGTCTAGAGCCTCTGCGGCCAGATTGCCGTACCTGATGCACATACCAAACTCACTATAGTCAGGATGTCACCCGGAGAAACCACCATGAACGCCCACGACGAACGCCGCCGCTTCCAGCGCATCGCCTTCGATGCCCCTACCGAACTGCGCCAGGGCGAACGTCGCTGGCTGGTGAAACTGCTGGACCTGTCGCTTAAGGGCTTGCTGGTAGAGCGCCCAAGCCCCTGGGATGCCGACCCCACCCAGGACTTCGACGCGATCATCCACCTCAACGACAAGAAAACCCAGGTCAGGATGCAGGTCGAACTGCGCCACGACGAGTCCGCCCGACTGGGTTTTATCTGCCTGTTCATAGATGTCGATTCGATGACTCATCTGCACCGTCTTGTGGAATTGAACCTGGCAGACAGCACCGAAATGATGCGTGAGCTGCGCGAACTCATCGAAGATTGATATCTCTTAGCTTGCTAATGATCTGGCTGTGACAGCTTTCTTGTCCAGCCAGACAGCTTTCCTGCCTTTACCAGCCTCTTTGTACACACCCCTCTGGAACAGCCTCCCGCACGTTGGAACGTAATGTGCATCCAGGTTTAAGGCACCTTGGACGCACCCGTTACGGCGCTACAATCAAAACTTTGTATACAATTTTAGTGGCAATTATTTGCACTAGTTGTCTACAGTAGCGACACAACAATAAACAGAGAGCCTGCTCCAATGACCACGTCCCCCAGCACGTCTCCCGCCCCGCGCCCCGAGGACGAAAACCTCGGCCTCGGCGCCAACCTGGCCTACGGGCTGCAGCATGTCCTGACCATGTATGGAGGGATCGTCGCCGTACCCCTGATCCTTGGCCAGGCCGCCGGCCTGGCCCCGGCGGAGATCGGCCTGCTGATCGCTGCCTCGTTGTTCGCCGGTGGCCTTGCGACATTGCTGCAGACCCTTGGGCTGCCGTTCTTCGGCTGCCAGCTGCCATTGGTCCAGGGCGTATCGTTCGCGGGTGTGGCGACCATGGGCGCGATTCTCGGCAGCCAGGGCGGCGGTGGCCTGCCGGCGGTGCTGGGCGCGGTAATGGCAGCCTCGTTGATCGGGTTCCTGATTACTCCGGTGTTCTCGCGTATCACCAAGTTCTTCCCGCCCCTGGTGACCGGCATCGTCATCACCACCATCGGCCTCACCCTGATGCCCGTCGCGGCCCGCTGGGTGATGGGCGGCAACAGCGCATCGCCAGAGTTCGGCAGCATGGCCAACATCGGCCTGGCGGCACTGACCTTCGCCATCGTCCTGCTGCTGAGCAAGCTGGGCAGCGCGAGCATTTCGCGCCTGTCGATCCTGCTGGCGATGGTCGCCGGCACATTGATCGCCTGGTCGCTGGGCATGGCTGATTTCAGCAAGGTCACCGAAGGCCCGATCTTCGCCTTCCCCACCCCGTTCCACTTTGGCATGCCGACCTTCCACATCGCCGCGATCCTGTCGATGTGCATCGTGATCATGGTGACCCTGGTGGAAACCTCGGCGGACATCCTTGCGGTCGGTGAGATCATCGACACCAAGGTCGACTCCAAGCGCCTGGGCAACGGCCTGCGCGCCGACATGGCATCGAGCATCCTGGCGCCGATCTTCGGTTCGTTCACCCAGAGCGCCTTCGCCCAGAACGTGGGCCTGGTGGCAGTGACCGGCGTGAAGAGCCGCTATGTGGTGGCCACCGGCGGCGTGATCCTGGTGGTGCTCGGCCTGCTGCCGATCATGGGCCGGGTGATTGCGGCAGTGCCTACCCCGGTACTCGGCGGCGCCGGTATCGTGCTGTTTGGCACCGTGGCTGCCAGCGGCATCCGCACCCTGTCGAAAGTCAGCTACAAGAACAACGTCAACCTGATCATCGTCGCCGCCTCGCTGGGCTTCGGCATGATCCCGATCGCGGCGCCGAACTTCTACCACAGCTTCCCCAGCTGGTTCGAAACCATCTTCCACTCCGGCATCAGCTCGGCGGCGATCATGGCGATTCTGCTGAACCTGATGTTCAACCACTTCACCACCGGCAACTCGGAAAACCAGTCGGTGTTCGCCGCGGCCTACGAGCGCACCATCCAGTACTCCGACATCTCGGCCCTGCGTGATGGCGACTACTTCAAGGATGGCAAGCTGTTCGACGCCGAGGGCAACGAGGTACCGGTGCTGGAACTGGACGAGCACGGCAACGAGGCGCCCAGGCGCAAGGCGGTTGCCGAACACTGATCGCTGACCAGGACGATCATCGAGGGGAGCCGACGCGCATCGTCGGCTCCCTTTTTTGTCTGGGCAGATGCGTGGAAGCAAGCGCGCTACCACAATCGCTCTAGCCGTGCGCCACGAAGTACCGATTCAACACATTCAGGTCCCCGGCCTCCAGCACCCCCGCCAGATAGCGCAGCTGCAACCAGGCCCGCAGGTACTCATGCCGTGCCTGGGCCAGGTCGCGCCGGGCACCGAACAACTGTTGCTCGGCATCCAGTACATCGAGGTTGACCCGCTCACCGCCTTGAACACTCTTGCGCGTGGCCTGCACCAAGGCTGTGGCCGCCTTGACCGCCAGGTCGTAGGCGCGGATCTTCGCCGTGCCACTGGCGCACAGGTTGAACTGTCGACGCAACTGGTTGACCGTGTCGCGCAGTTGCGCATCCAGCTCGAAGCCCGCGGCATCCCGCTGGGCCCGGGCCTGGCGCACCGACGCGGACACGCCGCCACCGGCGAACAGCGGCACGTTCAACTGCACGCCGATGCTGTCGGTGTCGTAGCGCTGGTTATAGCTGCTCTCGGAGCTGGAGCTGGATATACCCTTGCTGGCATAGGCACTCAACGAGGGCAGATGACCGGCCCGCTGACGCTCGATGTTCTGCTCGGCGACCTCCAGCCCATGGCGCTGGCTGGCCAGCTCGGCGTTGCGGGCAACAGCCAGGTCGCGCCAGGGCTCGAAACGCGCGGGCGTCAGTGGCTGGACGCGAAAATCACCGGTCATCGGCGCCAGGTCATCGACCTCTACCGGCTCGCCGATGATCGCCTGTAACGCCCGTAACGCCGCATCGAGATTGTCGCCTGCCTCGATCTCCTGGGCCTGGGCCAACTCGTAGCGGGCCTGGGTCTCGAGCACATCGGTGCGGGTACCCTCGCCACCTTTGACCAGTTGTTCGTTGAGCGTCAGTTGTTCGGCAAAGGTACGCCGCTGGGCCTGGGCCAGGGCGATCTGTTCATTGGCGAACAGCGCTTCGCTGTAGGCGCCGAACAGCCGCACCATCAGTTCCTGGCCACGACCACGGTAGCGTTCGTCGGCCAGCGCGGCCTGGGCCACGCCACGGCGGTAGTCACTCCAGGCGGCATAGTCGAACAGCGGCTGCTCGAGGGTCAGGGTCGAGCTGTAGCTGCGGTAATCGCGTTGGGTGGTCACATCGCCGAACTGGCTGCGCTGGGTTACCTCCGAGTCGTTGCGGGCACGGTTGTAGCGGTACGACAGCCTCGGCAGCAGACCAGCGCGGCCGATCGCCCGGTTTTCGAGCCCGGCCTCACGCTCGGCGATCGAACCCTGCCAGGTTGGGTCGTTGCGCAGGGCCAGGGCATAGGCATCGCCCAGGTCCAGAGCCCGCGCCGAGAGACTGGTGAGCAGCAGCAACAGGCCTGCGAAACGCAAAGATACCGGCATCACCCTTACTCCTCCGCCAGGGCAACGTGTACCCGGTCAGCCAAAGGCTTGAACAGGTAATTGAGCATCGAGCGTTCGCCGGTACGAACGAAGGCCTCCACTGGCATGCCAGGGCGAATATCTAGGCCCGCCAGTTGCCCAAGGCCCTGTTCGCTGACCTTAATACGTACCTGGTAGTAGGGCTGATGGGTCTTCTCGTCCACCAGGCGGTCTGCCGAGACCAGGGTCACCTCGCCGTCCACCCGTGGCGTGGTGCTCTGGTTGAACGCCACGAACATCAGCTCCACCGGCAAGCCGGGGCGCAGGCGGTCGATCATCTCCACCGAGGCCCGCGCATCGACCAGCAAAGGCGCATCGCGCGGCACGATCTCCATCAGTTGTTGACCGCGGGCGATGACCCCGCCATTGGTGAACACACTGAGGCCGACCACCGTACCGGCCACCGGGGCCCGCACCTGGGCATGGGCCAGTTCGAATTCGGCGCTGCGCAGGCGGTTGCCCAGGTCCTCGGCGCTGGCCTGCAGTTCGGCGAGCTGCTGGCGCACCTCGTTCTGGTACTCCTGCTGGCGCTGGCCGATGCGCAGCTTCAGCTCCAGCACCTGGCGCCGGGTGCGGCCGATGTTGCCGAGGTCCTCGGCGATCGAGCCATTGACCTGGGCTAGCAGGCGCTCGCTGTCGAGCAAGCGATTGCGGGCGATATAGCCGTCCCGCGCCAGCTCGCGCAGGCCGCGCAACTGCTCGTCCAGCGCATCGCGCTGAGCCTGCTTGCTGGCCAGCGAACCTTGCAGCCCCTGCAGCGAGGCTTCGGCTCCGGCAATGCTCTCGCGCAGGCCGCCGAGCTCCATGTCCAGCGCCTGGGCCCGGCTGCCACGCAGCTGGCGCTGCCCTTCCAGCACCGTGGCCACCCAGGGGAGGTTCGCCTGGGCCTGCAGGTCTTCGGGATAGGCAAGCGTCGCCCGACCATCGCGCTCGGCCAACAGGCGCGCTTCCCCGGCGCGGGCGTTGACGTACTGCACCCGCAACGAGCCGACCTGGGCCTGGGCCTGGGTCGCGTCCATGCGCAGCAACACCTGGCCGGCGTTCACCGTGTCACCGTCACGCACCAGCAACTGCTCGATCACCCCGCCCGTGGGGTGCTGCACTGCCTGGCGGCTACCGGCGACCATCACGCTGCCGCTGACCGGCACGCCCTTGTCCAAGGGCGCCAGCGCGGCCCACAGCAGAAAGCCGCCGAAACCTGCCAGCACCAGCCAGCGGCCGACACGGCCCGGCCGGTGTTCATCGAGGCTGAGCAGGCTTGCCTCGGTCTTTTGCG
>Ga0247818_10002517_pt1 | contig 11819 bp, 14 predicted proteins | sample 13C_Glucose_Day1_FD_192424 | JGI IMG/M metagenome (GOLD analysis project Ga0247818, IMG submission 192424) | Soil microbial communities from agricultural site in Penn Yan, New York, United States - 13C_Glucose_Day1 | ecosystem: Environmental > Terrestrial > Soil > Agricultural land | place...
GTTTCCACCACCAGCCCCTGAACCCCCTCCCCGGGATCCTAGGGAGGGGGTTCAGGGGCTGGTGGTGGAAACCGCGAAGACGCGGGGGAAGGCCGGGTCCGTGAGGTCGACGGTGATGTCGGTGGACGGGCGCGGGTCCTCGCGGTCGACCGTGGTGCCCGACCAGGTCAGGCCGTCGGGGAAGGTCCAGCCGACGATGTCGGCGTCCCGGTCGGAGACGGTGATCCGGCCGGAGGTGAGCGCGGAGCGGCCGGTGCCCGACTCGGCCAGGAAGGTGTCGAGGCCGGTCGCCGTGGTGGTGAACCGCACGTACAGCCGGCTGGTCTTCCAGTTGCTGGTCTCGTAGTAGGCGACGCCGGAGGCGCCCGCCGGGACGGGGACCTCGAAGACCCGGCGCTTCATCAGCGAGGGCCAGTTGTCCTGGAGGCCGACGACGGAGGACTCCCGCTCCTTGTCGATGCCGCTCTCCCGGCTCTGCCCCGCGGAGATGACGAGGTAGCCGGCGGGGATGCCGACGAGCAGGACGATGATGACCGCCGTCAGCCAGCGGCGGCGGATCATGCGGCCCCGGTCCTCCGGCAGCCGCCCCTCGGGCGACCGCGGCTCGGGCAGCAGTTCCTCGGGGGGGCCGGAGGGCGGGTGGTGCAGGGTCATGAGCCGGGTTCCTCGGGGGTGCGGGAGGTGCGCCCGTGGGTGCCGCCGGGGCGCAGCGCCTGCGCGTAGCGCTCGTACCGCTCGTAGCGCTCCACCCGGCGCCGGTTGGCGCGGCGGAAGCGGCGGGCGACGAGCCGGGCCAGGTCGGCGGCGCCGACCATGCCGGCCTCGGGGCCGAGCTGGGCGCGGGTGATCCGGGCCTCGGGGCGGTAGCCGCGGCCGGTGAGGTGGCGGCGGAAGGCGTCCCTGGCGGGGCCGATGAGCAGGTCGTCGGCGGCGGAGACGCCGCCGCCGATGACGAAGCAGGAGGGGTCGAGGGCGGCGGCGAGGTTGGCGATGCCGACGCCCAGCCACTGGCCGATGTCCTGGAGGAGCTCGACGCACATGGCGTCGCCCTCGCGGGCCAGCTCGGTGATGAGGGGGCCGGTGATCTCGGGGATGTTCCCCTTCACCCGCTCGATGATCTCGTAGGCCACCGGGGAGTCGGCGGCGGCCAGCTCGCGGGCCTCGCGGACCAGGGCGTTGCCGGAGCTGTACTGCTCCCAGCAGCCGCGGTTGCCGCAGGGGCAGCGGTGGCCGCCGGGCACGACCTGCATGTGCCCGAACTCGCCGGCGACGCCGTACTTGCCCCGCTTGACCTTGCCGTCCTCCAGGATGGCGCCGCCGATGCCCGTACCCAGGGTGATCATGACGAGGTGGTCCTCGCCGCGTCCGGCGCCGAAGCGCCACTCGGCCCAGGCGGCGGTGTTCGCGTCGTTGTCCACCATGACGGGGACGGCGAGCCGGTCCTGGAGGGCGTCCCGGAGGGGTTCGTTGCGCCAGGCCAGGTGGGGGGCGAAGAGGACGCGGGCCCGGTCGGCGTCGACCCAGCCTGCCGCGCCGATGCCGACGGCGTGCACGTCGTGCCGGTCGGAGAGGTCCAGGACCAGCTCGACGATGGTGTCCTCGACGACCTTGGGGCTCTTGGACTTGTCCGGGGTCTCGGTGCGGATCTTCTCCAGGATGGTGCCGTCGGCGTCGACGACGCCCGCCATCACCTTGGTCCCGCCGATGTCGATGCCCACCGTCGGCACCCGGGGCGCCGACAGGTGGGAGCGCCGCTCGCGGGTGCCGACGGTCCGCAGGACGCCGCCCCGGGCGGCCGGGTCACGGTAGGTGTTCACCGGGTCGATTCTGCCAGGAGGGGCGTCGGGTCCGCGTGATGAGACCTCGGGGCGGGTCACGGCCCGGCGGGCCGCTCCAGCTCGTGGCGGAGGTCGTCGAGCTCGGTGCCGCCCGCCATCTGGCGGGTCAACTCGTCGAGCGTCACCGAGTCCTTGGTGTGGCTCGCGGCCATCACCCCGCGCTTGAGCAGCACGAAGCGGTCGCCGACCAGGAAGGCGTGGTGGGGGTTGTGGGTGATGAGGACCACGCCGAGGCCCTGGTCGCGGGCGGCGGCGACGTACTTGAGGACGACGCCGGACTGCTTGACGCCGAGGGCGGCGGTCGGCTCGTCGAGGACGAGGACCTTGGCGCCGAAGTGGACGGCGCGGGCGATGGCCACGCACTGGCGCTCGCCGCCGGAGAGGGTGCCGATCGGCTGGTCGACGTCCCGGAGGTCGATGCCCATGCGGAGCAGCGCCTCGCGGGTGGTGGTCCGCATCAGCCCGGTGTCGAGCCGCTTGAGCGGGCCCTTGCCCTTCGTGGGCTCGGAGCCGAGGAAGAAGTTCCGCCAGACCGGCATGAGCGGGACGACGGCCAGGTCCTGGTAGACGGTGGCGATACCCCGGTCGAGGGCGTCGCGCGGGTTGGCGAGCGAGACCTCCTCGCCCTCGACGCGGAAGGTGCCGGCGTCGTGCCGGTGCAGCCCGGCGACGATCTTGATGAGGGTGGACTTGCCGGCGCCGTTGTCGCCGAGGACGCAGGTGATCTCGCCCGCCCGGACCTCCAGGGAGACCCCTTCGAGGGCGCGGATGTTGCCGTAGTACTTGCTGACGTCGTCCAGCTGCACCAGCGGAGCGGTGTCGGTCGTCACTTGGTGGCCTCCACGCGCTTGCGGATCCAGGCGTTCAGGAGGGTCGCGAGCAGCAGCATCGCGCCCAGGAAGAACTTGAACCAGTCGGGGTTCCACTCGGCGTAGACGATGCCCTTGCTGGTCATGCCGAAGATGAGGGCGCCGACGGCGGAGCCGATGGCCGAGCCGTAGCCGCCGGTGATGAGGCAGCCGCCGATGACGGCCGCGATGATGTAGATCAGCTCGTTGCCGACGCCCTCGCCGGACTGCACGACGTCGAAGGAGAACAGCAGGTGCTGGCCGGCGATCCAGGCGCAGAAGGCCACGCCCATGTAGAGGCCGATCTTGGTCCGGTAGACCGGGACGCCGACCGCGCGGGCCGCGTCGGCGCCGCCGCCGACGGCGAAGATCCAGTTGCCGAAGCGGGTGCGGAGCAGGATCCAGGTGGCCACCGCCACCAGGCCGAGCCACCACAGGATGGTGACCTTCAGCTCGACGCCGCCGACGGTGAGGGTGGAGGCGAAGACGTCGTGGGCGGAGGGGAAGCCCTCCATGTCGGCGATCGACTTGGTGGAGACGGTGCCGGCGATCAGCTTGGTGAGGCCCAGGTTCAGGCCGGTGAGCATGAGGAAGGTGCCGAGCGTGATGATGAAGCTGGGCAGTTTCGTCCGGGTCAGCATGAAGCCGTTGAAGGCGCCGACGGCGAGGGTCACCAGGAGCGAGACGCCGACGCCGACCCAGACGTTCGCGGTCATCTGGTAGCTGAACATCGAGGACACCAGCGCCGAGCTGGTCACCAGGACGCCGGCCGAGAGGTCGAACTCGCCGCCGATCATCAGCAGCGCGACCGGGACGGCCATGATGCCGAGGGTGGAGGCGGCGTAGAGGACGGTGCCGAGGCTGGCGGGCCGCAGGAAGCTGTCGGCGACGACCGCGAAGAAGGCGAAGACGGCGATCGCGCCGACCACCGAGCCCAGTTCGGGGCGGGCCAGGAGCTTCTTCAGCGGGGTGGTGCGCAGCAGCCGTTCGTCGACGTGGTCGACGCCGTCGCCTCCCGCGGGAGGTGCGGTGGCGCTCATCGGGTCCCCCGCTCCGTGTACTTCTTCAGCTCGGCGGCCTGGTCCTTGGTGATGATCTGCGGTCCGGTGAGGACGGGCTTGCCGCCGCCGAGGACGTCGGCGTTGTAGCGGTAGAGCCAGAGCAGGTCGACGGCCTCGTAGCCCTGGAGGTAGGGCTGCTGGTCGACGGCGAAGCCGAGGGTGCCGTCGGCGAGGGCCGTCGCGACCTTGGCGTTGAGGTCGAAGGTGTCGACCTCGGCCTTGCTGCCGGTGCTCCGGACGGCCTGCACGGCCGCGTCGGCGAAGGGCGCGCCGAGGGTGACGACGGCGTCGACGTCCTTGTCGGCCTGGAGCTTGGCCTCGATGGACGCCTTCACGTCGGGCATGTTGGTGCCGTCGACGTAGAGGTTCACGAGTTCGCCGTCGAAGGTCTCCCCGGCGCCGGCGCAGCGCTGCTCGTGGCCGACGTTGCCCTGCTCGTGCAGGACGCAGAGCGCCTTCTTCCTGCCGCGCTCGGTCAGCTCCTCGCCGACGGCCTCGCCGGCGACGGTCTCGTCCTGCCCGATGTGGGTGAGGGCGCCGAAGTCCTTGGACTGCGCGGCGCCGGAGTTCACGGTGATCACCGGGATGCCGGCCTTGACGGCCTTCTCGACGGCGGCCTTCATGGCGTCGGGCTTGGCGAGGGTGACGATGAGCCCGTCGACGCCCTTGGCGACGTACGAGTCGATCAGCTGCGCCTGCTGCTGCGCCTCGTCGCTGTGGGCGTAGAGGAAGTTGATGTTGTCCTTGGCGGCGGCCTGCTCGGCGCCGTTCTGGACGATGTCCCAGAAGGTGTCCCCGTCGCCGGAGTGGGTCACCATCGCGAAGGTCCAGCGGGGGGTGTCCACGGCCGCCCGGCCCTGGGCCGCGGCCGCCTTGCGGGCGTCCTCCGCCCGCTTGCCGCCCGTGCTGCTGCACCCGGCGAGCGCTCCCGTGAGCGCGAGTGCGAGCACGGCGCCGATCGCGGCGCGTACCCCTCCTGTCCGAAGCCTGGTCACGAGGCCGTGCCCTCCTTTGTGTCCTTCTGCGTGCATTGCAGTATCGGTCATGCGGGTACCGCCGCTCGTCAGGGGGCCCTACCCCGCTCCGGCGGGCCCTACGTACGGACCATCGAAGGCGGCGCGAAGGGGCAGCGGCGGGGCGCGCCGGGATGACCTTGACACCGCCCCGACGGGCGGCTCACGGTGGGGCCATGCGCATCGGACTCATCGGTACGGGCCGGATCGGGAGCTTCCACGCGGGGGTCCTCGCCCGGCATCCGGAGGTCGGCTCGCTGGTCGTCGCCGACGCCGACCCGGCGCGGGCGGCGACGGTGGCGGCGGCGGTGGGCGCCGAGGCCGCGCCGGACGTGACGGCGCTGCTCGGCCGGGCCCCGGACGCGGTGGTGATCGCCTCGGCGACGGCCGCGCACGCGGAGCTGATCGCCCGGGTCGCGCGCGCGGGCCTGCCGGCCTTCTGCGAGAAGCCGATCGCCCTGGACGTGCCGGGCACGCTGGTGGCGCTGGCCGCGGTGGCGGAGGCGGGCACCGAGCTCCAGCTGGGCTTCATGCGCCGCTTCGACGCCGGCTACCGCGCGGCCCGGGAGGCCGTCCGGGCGGGCCGGCTGGGGAGGCTGCACACGGTGCGGACGGTGACCTCGGACCCGGAGCCGCCGCCCGCCGCCTACCTGCCGCTCTCCGGCGGCCTCTTCCGGGACTGCATGGTCCACGACGTCGACATCGTGCGCTGGGTGACCGGCCGGGAGGTCGTGGAGGTGTACGCGCGCGGCGCGGACGCGGGCCCGGCGATGTTCCGCGAGGCCGGGGACGTGGACACGGCCGCCGCGCTGCTCACCCTGGACGACGGCACCCTGGTGACCGCGACCGCGACCCGCTGCAACGGCGCCGGCTACGACGTGCGGATGGAGCTGGCGGGCGACCGCGACCAGCTGGTGGTGGGCCTGGACGAGCGCACCCCGCTCACCTCGCTGGAGCCGCACTCGGCCGCTCCCCCGCCCAAGCCCTGGCCCGGTTTCCTGGAGCGCTTCGGCCCCGCGTACGAGGCGGAGCTGGACGCCTTCGTCCGGCTGGTGCGCGGCGAGGCACCCAACGCGTGCGACGGCCGCGAGGCCCTGGCCGCCCTGCGGGTCGCGGACGCCTGCGAGCGCTCCCGGCGCGAGGGCCGTCCGGTGCGGGTGGACGGATAGGGCCGGGATCCGTCCTGCCGCGAGGAGGCATGGCACGGCGTCGCGTCGCGCCCCGGGCCGTACGGACGGTCCCGGGGTCTAGCCGACCGTGCGGACCGTTCCCTGGGCGAGGGCGCAGAGGGTTTCGGCGCCCTCCTCGTCGACGGTGAGGAGTTCGCAGCGGACGACGGCCTGGCGGCGGCCGGCGTGCAGGACCTCGGCGCGGGCGCGCAGGGTGACGCCGACGGCGGGGCGGACGTAGTCGATGGAGTAGCCGGCGGTGAGGACGGCGGGGCCGAGGGCGGCGCCGGCGGCGAAGGTGATCGCGTTGTCGGCGGCGTACGAGAGGACCCCGCCGTGCACGAAGCCGTTCTGCTGGAGCAGGTCCTCCCGGATCGGAAGCTCCAGGGTGGCGCCGCCGTCGCCGAAGGCGCTGACGTCGGCGCCGACGAGGCGGCTGAACGGCTGGGCCCGCAGGATCTCGCGCGCCGTGGACAGGGCGTCGGTGGTGGTGGTCACCCGCCTCACCCTACTCGCCGGTACGGCCCTGCGGGTCGTCGTCGAGGAGGCCGGCGTCGTGGACCAGGAGGGCGACCTGGACCCGGTTGTTGAGGCCGAGCTTGGCGAGCAGACGGGAGACGTACGTCTTCACGGTGGGGACGCTCATGAACAGCTGGGCGGCGATCTCGGCGTTGGAGGCGCCGCGCCCCACCGCGACGGCCACCTCCCGCTCGCGGTCGGCGAGCGCGGCCAGCCGCTCGGCGGCGGTGCTGCGCCGGGGCAGGGCCTCGGGCGCCCCGGCGACGTGGCTCATGAGCTGGCGGGTGACGGCCGGGGAGAGGACCGGGTCGCCCGCGGCGACCCGGCGGACCGCGCGGGCGATCTCGGCGGGCGCGGTGTCCTTGAGGACGAAGCCGGCGGCCCCGGCGCGCAGGGCGCGGAGCACCTGCTCGTCGGCGTGGAAGGTGGTCAGGACGATCACCTCGGGGGCGTCCGGGCGGGCCCGCAGCCGCTCGGTGGCGGTGAGCCCGTCGACGTGCGGCATGCGGATGTCCATGAGGACGACGTCGGGGGCGAGCCGGGCGACGAGGTCGGGGACCTCGCTGCCGTCGGAGCCCTCGCCGACGATCTCGATGGACTCGGCGCCGCCGAGCATCAGGGCGAGGCCCGCGCGGACCAGGGGGTCGTCGTCGACGAGGAGCAGCCGGATGGTCATGCGGGCCACGGTAGCCAGGCCGTGAGGGCGAACCCGCCCCCGGGGGTCGGGCCGTGGTCGAAGCGCCCGCCGGCCAGGACGGCGCGCTCGGAGAGCCCGATGAGGCCCTGGCCCGAGCCGGGGACGTGCGGCACGGCTCCGCCGGGCGCGGGGTTGCGGACCTCGACGGTGAGCCCGTCGCCGGGCCGGCCGCCGATGACGACGGTGACCTCGGCGCCGGGGGCGTGCTTGCGGGCGTTGGTGAGGCCCTCCTGGGCGATGCGGTAGACGGTGCGGCCGGTGGCGGCGGGCACCGAGCCGGGGTCGTCGACCGTGGAGTCGAGGACGACCAGCATCCCGGCCTCGCGGGACTCCTCGACGAGCGCGCCGAGGGTGGCGAGGGTGGGCTGCGGCCGGTCGCCGCCGCCGCTCTCCTCCCCCGGGGCGCGCAGCACGCCGATGATCTCGCGCAGGTCCTGGAGGGCTTCGTGGGCGCTGTCGCGGATGACGCCGGCGGCGCGGGCGATCTGCTCGGGCGGGGCGTCGGGCCGGAACTCCAGGGCGCCGGCGTGGACGCTGAGCAGGGTGAGCCGGTGGGCGAGGACGTCGTGCATCTCGCGGGCGATGGCCTCGCGGGCCAGCCGCTGGGCCTGCGCGGCCCGCAGTTCGGCCTCCGACTCGGCCCGCTCGGCGCGCTCGCGCAGCGCCTCGACGAGCTGGCGGCGGGCCCGGACGAGCATGCCCCAGGCGGTGACGAGGAGGGTGAGGGCGACGCCGAGGACGATCCCGAGGGCCGCGCCCGTCTCCGGGTCGGGCCGGACGAAGACGGTGGCGACGGACCCGGCGAGGGCGATCCCGACGATCCAGGCGATGTCCCGGAAGGGCCGCCGGACGGCGACGCTGAAGAGGCTCGCGAGCATGGCCCCGGCGGCGACCGGGACGAGCGCGCCCACGACCGCGAGCACCGCGGCGAGGCCCGTCGGCCACCTGCGGCGCAGCCAGAGCGCGCAGCAGGCCAGGGCGCCGGCGATCTGGTCCATCAGGTTGACGGGGTCGCTGTGGTAGCGGGAGCTCGTGTCGAGGGCGACGAGTCCGAAGAGCGCGGCGAGCAGGAAGATCAGGGTGTCGACGACCCAGTCGCGCACGGTGCGCCGGGGCCGGGTGGCCCCGGACCCGCCCGGTGCGACCAGGTGGGAGGGGAGCAGCCAGCGCTGCCGGTCCGTTCGCGTCATATCCGCAATGTACGCAGCCGGGACCCGCCGCACCGGTCCCCGGCGTCCGGCGTCGACCTAAGTCGCACGGATCGATACTTCGGTCGCGGGGCGGTGGACCGGCGGCGGACGCGGCGGGCCGCGGGGCGCTTCCATGATCGTCCCATGAGGAAATTTCTTGAGGTCAGCGGCTTCCTGCTCTGTGTCTTCGGCGTCTGCGGCGTGATCCGCGAGCTGACGGACGGTTGGTTCTCGTTCATGGGCCTGACCCGCTTCCTGACGGACCACGTGTGGTTCCTGGAGGGCCGCGAGGTCTTCGCGAACATCGTGATCGCGGTCCTCGGCCTGGTCCTGATGATCGTCTCGGACCGGGTGGAGAAGAAGGTCTGACCCGCCGGGCCCACCGGGGGCGGGACCGTCGTGAGGCGGCCCCGCCCCCGACCGCTTCTCGCTCAGGCGCGGTCGGTGGCGTCCAGGTGCTCGGCCACGCGGCGGGTGGCGCCGCCGCCCGCGTAGCCGGCGGCGCCCAGGGCGGCGAAGGGGACGGAGCCTCCGAGGAGGGCGGCCATGAAGGGCCAGTCGCGGCTCTCGACGCAGGTGTCGTCGTGGACGTACTCGCTGGTGACCAGGGCGGGGCACTCGCCGTCGTCGCCGTACGGAGTGACGAGGAGGACGGCGAACCAGACCCAGAGGAGGCCGGCCACGGCGAGGAGGGCGAGGCCGCGGCCCTGGGAGCGACGGGCGTGGACGAGGAGCGGCGACTCGGCGCCCGCACGGGCGACAGGGGTTGACATGATCACAACCTACTGGGCGTCTGCGCCACGGCGGCCCCAGGCCGTGCCGGCGAGGACCAGGACGGCGCCGGCCAGGCCGAGGACGCCCGGGCGGTCGCCGGCGAGGGCGATGCCGGCGAGGGCGGCCCACAGCGGCTCCGTACCGAGCAGCAGGCTGACCCGGGACGCGGAGGTGCGGCGGACGGCCCACATCTGCACGAAGAAGGCGAAGAGCGTGCAGAAGACGGAGAGGAAGACCAGTCCGGCCCATTCACGGGGGCCGAAGTCCAGCGCGGTCGCCCACGGGGTGGCGCCGCCGCCGACGGCCGCGAGCACGGCGAAGGCGAGGACGGCGGTGCCGAGCTGGACGGTGGTCAGGGAGAGCGAGTCGGCCGACCGGACGGCCTTGATCCGGGCCATGGCGAGGACGTGCACGGTCCGGGCGACCGCCGCCAGGAGGATCAGCAGGTCGCCCGAGGAGGGGGCGGTGAAGCCCGCGCCCTGGGTGAGCAGGACGACGCCGGCGACGGAGAGCCCGGCGGCGCCGAGGAAGCCGCGCGAGGGCCGGGTCCGGGTGACGGCCGCCTCGGCGAGCGGGGTGAAGATCATGGTGAGGCTGATGATCAGACCCGCGTTGGTGGCGGAGGTGTGGACGACGCCGTAGGTCTCCAGGAGGAAGATCCCGGCGAGGATCCCGCCGAGCAGGGCCGCGCCCCGCCACTGCGCGCCGGTCAGCGCCCGCAGCCCGCGCCACCCGGCGGCGACCAGGACGGGCACCACCAGCGCGAAGCGCAGCACGAGGACGGCGACGACGGTGTGGCTGGTGGTGATGCCCTTGGCGGCGAGGTAGCTGCCGCCCCAGAAGACGGCGACGAGCAGCAGCGGCAGGTCGGTGAGCCAGGCGCGGCGCCGGACGGAGGAGGCCGCGGGTGCGGCGTACGGCGAAGCGGACGAAGCGGCCATGTCGGTCCGGGTCTCCAAGTCTGCTGACGGGGTGGAGACTTCGTCGGCTCGCACGCGGAGCGATCACCGTACCCGGCGGTGCCGGTGGTGACTACACAAATCTTCCGGGCCCGCTCAGGCGTAGCTGCCGTACGTCGGGCGGCCCACGCGCTCGTACGTGTGGAGGGTGACGCCCGTGCCGGTGACGGACGCCTCGACGAGCCGGAAGGCGGTCGGCCGGACCCCCTCGGCGAAGAGCCGGCGGCCGCTGCCCAGGACGACCGGGAAGACGTGCAGGTGGAGGGTGTCGATGAGGTCGTGGTCGAGCAGGGTGCGGGCGAGTCCGGCGCTGCCGTGCATCTGGATCTCGCCGTCGAGGCTCTCCTTGAGCGCGGCGACCTCCTGGACGACGTCCCCGCGCAGCAGGGTCGTGTGCTCCCAGTCGGCGGAGTCGAGGGTGGTGGTGGCGACGTACTTGGGCAGGGCGTTGAGCTTGCTCGCGACGGGGTCGGACGGGTCGGTCTGCTTCGGCCAGTAGCCCGCGAAGATGTCGTAGGTGCGGCGGCCCAGGAGGAAGGCGGTGGGCCGGGCGAAGATCTCCTCGATGCGGCGGCCGAAGTCCTCGTCGCCGAAGGGCACGGACCAGCCGCCGTGCTCGAAGCCTCCGCTGCGGTCCTCGTCGGGGCCGCCGGGGGCCTGGTGGACGCCGTCGAGGGTGAGGAACTGGGTGAGGCTGAGGGTGGCCATGGCGGATGCCTTTCGTCGTTCGCTTCCATCGTGTTCCACCGGTGTCGACCGCGCCGGGCGGCGGAACTCATCGGTCCCGCCGAACTCGGTGTCCGATGGCCGCCAGCACGGACTCCCCGCCCCGAGTTTCCTTGAATCCGCAACCAGTTGTGCGATCCGAGGAGGCAGAAGGCGATGTCCACGATGAACGGGACGGCGGTACTGGTGACGGGCGGCAGCCGCGGCATCGGCGCGGCGACGGCGGTACGGCTCGCCCGGGAGGGCGCGGACGTGGCGTTCACCTACGTACGCGACGAGACGGCGGCCGAGAAGGTCGCGGCCCGGATCGAGGCGACCGGCCGGCGGGCCCTGCCGCTGCGCGCCGACGCGGCCGACGCCGGGGAGGCGGCGGGCGCGGTGCACCGGGCCGCGGACGGCCTGGGGCGGCTCGACGTGCTGGTCAACAACGTCGGCGTCGGCGTCCTCGGCCCCCTCGCCGCGCTGACCCTCGCCGATGTGGACCGGGTGCTCGCGGTGAACGTCCGCGCGGCCTTCCTCGCCTCCCGGGCGGCGGCCGAGCGGCTGCCGGACGGGGGCAGGATCATCACCATCGGCACCTGCATGACCCTGCGGGTGCCGGGCCCCGGCGGGACGCTGTACGCGATGAGCAAGGCGGCGCTGGCGGGCCTGAACCGGGCGCTGGCGCGCGAGCTGGGCGGGCGCGGGATCACCGCGAACCTCGTCCACCCGGGCCCGGTCGACACGGACCTCAACCCGGCGGACGGCCCGATGGCGGAGGGGCAGGTCGCGCTGACCGCGCTGGGCCGCTTCGGCACCCCGGACGAGGTGGCGGCGGCCGTCGCCTACCTGGCGGGCCCGGACGGCCGGTACGTGACGGGCGCGGAGCTGTCCGTGGACGGCGGGCACGCGGCGTGACGGCCCCGCCGGAGGAAGAGGTTCGCGAGGGCGCACCGGTGCTGTCGGGTCGGTGCGCCCTCGCGGGCCGGGCGGGGTGTCGTACCCGCCCAGTCGGGGGTGGGCCCCGCGCGCCCTCCGGCTCATGC
>Ga0247818_10002518_pt1 | contig 11818 bp, 12 predicted proteins | sample 13C_Glucose_Day1_FD_192424 | JGI IMG/M metagenome (GOLD analysis project Ga0247818, IMG submission 192424) | Soil microbial communities from agricultural site in Penn Yan, New York, United States - 13C_Glucose_Day1 | ecosystem: Environmental > Terrestrial > Soil > Agricultural land | place...
CACCAACTCCGCGGCCTTGTAGTACCCGATCGCCCGCACAAGCCTCTGGGTGCCGCCCATGCCGGGAATCACCGCGAGGTTGATCTCGGGCTGCCCGAACTTCGCGCGCGGATCGGCGAGCACGACGTCGCACATCATGACGAGTTCACACCCACCGCCGAGCGCATAGCCCGAGACTGCGGCGATCACCGGTGTGCGAACGGCAGCGAACTGTGACCACCCGGCGAACGGCTGCTGCAGTGCCATCCCGACGCCCGAAGCGCTCTCCATCTCCTTGATGTCTGCGCCGGCGGCGAACGCGCGCTCGGATCCTGTCACCACGATGGCACCGATGCGGGGGTCGGCATCGAAGACGGATGCCGCAGCTACCACGTCACGCATGACCTGGGCATTCAGCGCATTCAGCGCCTCAGGTCGATTCAGCGTGATCCAGCCGACCCGATCCCGGGTCTCGACCAGGATGGTCTCGTAGTCAGTCACGGGAGCCTCTATTCGTCAGTCGAAGTCCTGTGAGCTTGGCGAGGGATTCGACAGTGTTGTCTCCGAACGCCTCGCGCACCGCAAAGCCATCGGAGGTGACGTCGAACACGGCGTGGTCGGTGTAGACCCGGGTCACGCACCCCACTCCCGTCAGCGGGTAGGTGCAGTGCTCGACGAGCTTGGGCTCGCCCGTCTTGGTGAGGAGGTCGGTCATCACGAAGACACGCTTGGCGCCGATGGCGAGGTCCATCGCGCCACCGACGGCCGGGATCGCCCCGGGTGCGCCGGTCGACCAGTTGGCGAGATCGCCCCGTTCGGACACCTGGAACGCGCCGAGCACGCATATATCGAGGTGACCGCCGCGCATCATGCCGAAGGAGTCGGCGTGATGGAAGTAGGCGGCGCCGGCGAGCGCGGTGACCGGCTGCTTTCCGGCGTTGATCAGATCGGGGTCGATGAGGTCAGGGATGGGAGCGGGTCCCATGCCGAGCAAGCCGTTCTCGGTGTGGAGGATGATCTCCTGGCCTTCGGGCAGGAAGTCCGCGACGAGGGTGGGGGCGCCGATGCCCAGGTTCACGTAGGAGCCCTCGGGGATGTCGGCGGCTATCCGCGCGGCGAGCGCCTCTCGGCTGATGCGCGCGCTCACCGCGTGACCTCCGTCCGGGGACGCCCTTCGACATCTGTTCCACCCGCGAAGCGGCCACCCGCCAGCCACGCCCGATCGCCGACCTCGACGATCCGGTCGACGAATATCCCGGCTGTCACGACGGCCTCCGGGTCGAGGCTGCCCAGCGGCACGATGTCATCGACTTGAACGACCGTTGTGGTGGCTGCTGCTGCCATGACAGGTCCGAAGTTGCGAGACGTCTTGCGGTATACGACATTGCCCCAGCGGTCGGCCCGCCAGCCGCTCACGAGCGCGTAGTCCGCCTTGATCGGATACTCCAGGACGAATGTGCGGCCGTCGATGACGCGTTCCTCCTTGCCCGCCGCCAACTGCGTTCCGACGCCGGTGGGGGTGAAGAAGCCACCGATTCCCGCACCGGCCGCGCGGATGCGTTCCGCGAGATTGCCCTGGGGCACGAGCTCGAGTTCGATCTTCCCCTCCCGGTACAGCCCGTCGAAGACCCAGGAGTCATGCTGTCGCGGAAACGAGCAGATCACCTTGCGCACGCGGCCGTGGGCCAGGAGCGCCGCCAGTCCGGAGTCGCCGCTTCCGGCGTTGTTGTTGACGATCGTCAGCTCCTGCGCGCCCTGCGCGATGAGCGCATCGATCAACTCGACGGGCTCTCCTGCGCGACCGAATCCGCCGATCATGACGGTGGAACCGTCCGGGATGCCGGCCACGGCGGATGCGGCATCCGGAACCGTCTTGTCGATCATCGGGTCACGACGGTCTGATCGAGCCGGCCGAAGACGACGTCGCCGTCGATCGCGACGTGCATGGTCACCCGATCCCCGCTGCGGAGGTAGGGAGTGGATGCGCCGCCGGTCTGGATGATCTCGATGCCTCGCCGCTCCGCGATGCATGCCGAGCCGGTCTCGGCGTAGCGGGTGCTCGAGACCGTCCCACTTCCGATGACGGTTCCCGCCGCGAGGTTGCGCGTGCGCGCGGCATAGGCGATCAGCTCGCCGAAGGTGTAGTCCATCTCGCCGGCGGGCACCTCGCCGAAGCGCGCTCCGTTGAGACCGACGGTCAGGCTCGCGGTGATGCGGCCGTCCTGCCACGCATCTCCGAGTTCGTCCGGGGTGGCCACGATGGGGGCCATCGCCGTTGCGGGCTTTCCCTCGATGAAGCCGAACCGGCGACCCATCTCCTCGACCACGATGGCGCGCTGTGACCAGTCGTTGACGAAGGTCACGAGTGCGACGTGCTCCAGGGCCGCGTCGGCGTCGACGCCTGCGGGGGTGTCGCGCAGAATCACCGCGAACTCGCCCTCGAAGTCCAGATCCCCCTTCGGATCCCACAGGGTTGCCTCGTCGTGCGCCGAGAGGAATTCGTGCGACATCCCCTGGTACATCAACGGCACCGGAGAAACGATCGGGTCCATGCTGAGCGAGCGCGAGAGCAGTGCCCCGTGGTTCAGGAACGCGGATGCGTCGAGCCACTGCCAGGTGCGAGGCAGCGGGGCGAGCGCGGCGGACTCGTCGAACGGGACCGTCGCAACTCCCCCGGTCTCGAGTTCGGCGGCGAGCGCTTCGAGATCGGGCCGGATCCGTTCCCAGTCCTCGAGTGCTGTAAGCAGCGTCGGGGTGATCGCCTGCGCGCTCACCGCGCGAGTGCCGTCGCGGGCGACCAGGTGCACGGCTCCGTCCCGGGTGCCGTTCTGCAGTGTTGCGAGTCGCATGAGGACCTCCTTTTGGTTATCTACCGTACGGACGGTTGATAACATCCTACGAGAAAGATAACGTGGCGACGGAGAGAAACCAAGGAAGGTTGTCGGGTTGTGAGAACGATCGATGTCCACGCGCATCTAGGAACGCCCGACGCGGATCGGCTGCTCGTCGGAGAAGCGGGGTTCGCCGCTCAGCTGGCAGCGGACGCGCAAGCACAGGGCGCTGCGTCGGCCGTGTACAACCGAGAGCATTATGCGGCGCTCGGCCGAAGGCTCACCTCTCTGCCAGAGCGGCTGGCGGCGATGGACGCCGCCCGGGTCGACGTGCAGGCAGTGAGTGCCACGCCGATCGCGCGTCCGTGGATGGAGCGCGCGCTCGCCGAGCGCTACGTCGGCGAAGTGAACACCGCCGTGGCGGACTTCTGCCGCCAGGCCCCCGATCGACTCGTGCCCGTGATGACCGTGGCCCTGCACCTTCCCGACCTCGCGGTGCGCCAACTGCGCACCGCAGTCGAGGATCTGGGCGCGGTCGGCGTGCAGATCTCGACAACCGCCGCCCCAGGGATCGAGCTCGACCACCCGTCGCTCTCGGAGTTCTGGGAGACGGCCGTGGCGCTGGACGTGCCGGTCCTCATCCATCCGTGGGGCTGCAGTCTCGGGGAGCGCCTCGACGTGGGGTACATGTTCAACCACGTCGGCAACCCGACCGAGACGTCGGTCGCGCTCTCGCGTCTCATCTTCGGCGGAGTGCTGGACCGGTTCCCCGAACTCCGGGTGTGGGCCGCGCACGCCGGCGGATGGCTGCCCAGCTACAGCGGCCGGGCCGACCACGCGTGGCATCAGCGAGAGGATGCACGCACCTGTGAGCACCCGCCCAGCTCGTATCTGCGTCGGATGTGGTTCGACGCGCTCGTCTACACCGAACCTGCGCTGCGGTTCCTCGTCGACAGCGTCGGAGAGGAGCACGTCACGATCGGCAGCGACTACCCCTTCGACATGGGAGTCGATGACCCGGTCGAGCGGATCGAAGCAGCACTGAAGGACCGTGCTGCACGAGCCGCCGTCACCTCTGCGAGCGCTCAGCTGCTCTTCGGACCGAGACTGATGGAGCGCATCACCATGAGGGAGACCCGATGACCGACGTCACCACACCCGCCGTCGCACGGTACGGCGAGGATGCCGAGGCCGCGATCGCGTCGGTATCCGCCCGTGTCAGCAACTGGGATCGATGGGGCCCTGACGACGCGCGGGGCACCGTCAACTTCATCGATGGCAACAAGCGGGTCGCGGCATCCGTTCTCGTGCGCCGCGGCGAGACGTTCTCACTGTCCCTCCCGTTTGACAACGACGGGCCGCAGAACGGTTGGAAGCGGCGCGTCAACCCCGTGCACACCATGACGAGCACGGGCATGGACACTGCCGAGATCATGGGCCTTCCGCATGGACTCTCGGTGGCCGATGACTGCGTCTTCATGCCCCTGCAGTGCTCGACGCAGTGGGATGGGCTCGGCCACGTCTTCGACCACGGCATCGGGTGGAACAACCGTGTTGCGGCCCGCACCGTGACCAGTGAGGGCGACCTCGCGACAGGCATCGAACACGTCGCGGAGCCGATGATCAGCCGAGGAGTGCTCCTCGATGTCGGCAGAGCCCTCGCCGATGGGGAGTTGCCGGACGGCTACGCGATCACGCCAGATGATCTGGACGCGACCATCGCGGCCCAGGGTGCGTCAGCGAGTGTCGGGCGCGGCGACATCCTCCTCGTGAGGACCGGACAGCTGACGCGTGTGCGCCGCGGCACCGGATGGGGAACCTACGCGGGCGGCCCCGCCCCCGGACTGTCGTTCACCACGGCTGAGTGGCTGCATGCGCGCGAGATCGCCGCCGTGGCGACCGACACCTGGGGCGTGGAGGTGCGCCCCAACGAGTTCCCGAACTCAATGCAGCCGCTGCACCAGGTGCTCCTGCCGCACGTGGGACTGCTGCTCGGCGAGATGTGGGACCTCGATCGGCTCGCCGCCGACTGCGCGGCCGATGGCACGTACGAGTTCCTGCTCGCGGCACAGCCTCTGCCGTTCACCGGCGCAGTGGGCTCACCAGTGAACCCGATCGCGGTCAAGTAGTCGCGATACCCTCGCTCAACATGGTCCAGAACGCCCGGGCGACCTGTTCGGCAGTGGCGCTGCCGCCGGGGCGGAACCACTGATACGACCAGTTGGCCACGCCGAGGATGGCGAACGTGGCGAACCGGATGTCCAGTGGTTTGAACTCGCCATCGTCCATGCCGCGCTGGAGCTGCTCGCGCACATACTGTTCGTAGACCCCCCGGCGTGCCATGACGCGCGTGCGCTCGGGCTCGGGGATCTCCTTGAAGTGCTCGAAGAAGACCCGCAGTGAGCCGGGGTGGGTCTCTTGAAGAGAAATGATGTCGGTCATCATCCCCAGCAGGAGCTGGGACGCGGTGGGGTCACCGGCATCCCTCCGCGCCTCGTGTGACGAGATGATCAGGTCGATCATCTCGTCGTGCATCTCGATGAGAAGCCGGTCCTTGCTCGGGAAGTAGTAGTACAGCGACGCCTTCTTGATGCCCACTTCTTCGGCGATCTTGTCCATCGACGTGTCCCGGTACCCGGATCGGTCGAAAAGGTCGGCAGCGACCTCGCGGATCTGCACGCGGCGAGCATCACCTGTCATCCGTGAGGTGATCGGCCGTCGTCCATCTGCAGTGCTCACGAGTTCTCTCCCCTGATGTCCAGTCACGATAGCGCAGGCAGTCTCACGCGAGTCGGCAGCGCCCTCGCGTCAACGGGCGAGGAACGCAGCGCGCATGCGGAGGTGGTCCCCGTCGTGGGCGGCGATGCCCTGGCTGACGGCCTCCTGCTCCATCGCCTCGCTCAGGGTGGCCACGTGTGCCAGCCGAAGCACCTGCTTGGTCAGCTGCTGGGCGAGGCGCGGACCGGATGCCAACTCGCCGGCGAGCTCGTTTGCCCTCGTCATCAGAGCGTCGGGGGCGACGACCTCGGACGCGAGGCCCAAGGCGAGCGCTTCGTCCGCGCCGACGCGACGTCCGGTTGCCGCCAGCTCGAAGGCCCGCAGATAGCCGACGCTCCGCACCAGTTGCCACGACGTCCCGGTGTCGGGCACCAGCCCTACCTTGCCGAAGACGCAGGCGAGGGAGGCCTTCTGCGACATCAGGACGATATCGCACGCGAGGACGATGCCCATTCCCGCGCCGACTGCGGCGCCGTTGACGGCGGCGATGACCGGAACGGATGCGGACTCGATCGCCTCGGCGATCGGGTTATACGTTCGTGAGACGGTGTCGTGCGCATCGTCGAGCTCGTGGATGGCGGCCAGATCCTGGCCCGCGCAAAACGCACGTCCTGCGCCGGTGATGATGATGGCTCCCACATCGGGGTCGCTGCCGCATGAGCTGATGGTCGCGGCGAGGGCCAGCCGCGTCGGCTCGTCAAGAGCGTTCATGCGCTCGGCACGGTTGATCGTGACCGTGGCCAGCCCGCCGCCGATGTGAAGGTCGATGGTCATCGCACGTCCTCGTTCGGCTTCGGCTGATGGATCGCGCTGGACAGCTCTCCGGGCGTGGAATAGCCGCGTTCCGGGTAAGGGAATCCCTCGAGCTCCGTCGTCGCTGGTCGTTGCTGGTAGTAGGAGCGGATCTCCGAAATGAGGCCGTCGCGAAACACGAACCACTCGGCGCCCCGAGTGGCGACGGGCTCGGCCTCGGCTGCCGGCAGCCAGGACATCGTCCACTCGATCACCGCTTCGTCGACGCCGTCCAGGATGTGGTCGACGACCCAGGTGGCCCGGATCATGGCTGTGACCTTGCGCCAGTACCGCGCGAGGTGCTCCGCTCCGACGACCGGTGCAGAACCGACATTCGGGGCCAGGAAGTAGTGGACGACGTCGGGATGCAGCGTCTCGAGCATCAGCGGGATGTCACCGGTGGAACATCCGTCGTAGTACCGGGCGATCGATTGCAAGTGGTTGTGGCTCATCGCTGGATCGCCTTCGTCACGGTGAACTCTTCGATGCCGAATTCGCCGAACTCGCGCCCGTACCCCGACGACTTCACGCCGCCGAAGGGGGCGATCGGGTTGAACGGGGCACCGTTGATGTCGATCTGGCCGGTGCGGATGCGACGAGCCACGGCGAGGGCGTGCTCCGGGTCACCGCTCCACACGCCGCCGGCGAGGCCGTAAGGACTGTCGTTCGCGATGGTCACCGCCTGCTCTTCCGAGTCGAAGGGAATGATCGAAAGCACCGGGCCGAAGATCTCCTCCTGACCGAGCGGTGAAGAGTTGTCGACGTCGGCGAAGATCGTCGGCGAGACGTAGAACCCCGCGTCGAGTCCGGCGGGCTGCTGCGAGCCGCCGGTGACGAGCCGAGCGATCGCTGTGCCCCGATCGATGTGTGCGCGCACGGAGCGCTGCTGGGCCGCGGACACCAGCGGGCCCAGCCGCGTGGTCTCCTCGAGCGGATGGCCGAGCCGCAGCCGCTCGACCGAGGCGACCGCGATCTCGATCACGCGGGCTTGCAGGGCCCGTGGAACGACCAGCCGCGTCCACGCGGAGCAGGTCTGGCCGGAGTTCAGGAACGCGTTCCCGACGCTGGACCGGACGGCCCGTTCGAGATCGGCGTCGTCGAGGACGATGCTCGCCGACTTGCCGCCGAGCTCCAGGCTCGTGCGGGTGACGTTGGCGGCGGCGAGCGCGGCGATGCGCGCTCCGACCTGCGTAGAGCCGGTGAACGAGACGAGATCCACGCGCGGATCGCCCGCCAACGGCTCCCCCACGGCGGCCCCGCCGCCGCTGACGAGGTTGAACACGCCTGCTGGCAGACCGGCCGCTTCGATCGCGTCGGCCAGGGCGAACGCCGAGAGCGGGGCGTCGCTGGCCGGCTTGGCGATGACGGTGCTCCCCGCCGCCAGCGCGCCGCCGACCTTGCCCACGAGTTGGTGCAGCGGGTAGTTCCACGGGGTGATCGCCGCGACGACACCTGCCCCTTCGCGCACGACGACGGAGTTTCCGACAGCGCGTTCCCACGGGAATGAGCGTGCGGCGTCGGCGAACCCCTGGAGTGTCGCCAACGGCAGGCCGACCTGCACCTTCTTCGAGATGTTGGATGGGGTGCCGACCTCGAGGCTGATCAGGTCGGCGATGTCGTCGAGGCGCGACGCGAGCTGTTCGCGTACTGCTTCGAGCGCTGCCGCTCGCTCAGCGGGATCGGTCTGACGCCATTCGTCGGCGGCGGCCTGCGCAGCCGCGACGGCACGATCGACGTCAGCCGCGTCGCCCGCCGGAATGCTGCCGAGATGCCCACCGGTCGAGGCATCCGTCACTTCGATCGCGGGTGCTGTGCTGTGCGGCGCCGTCCAGCGACCTCCGATGAAAAGCTGGCTGCGTTCGCGCATGTCATCTTGCATGGATACCTCCGTGTGTGTAGAAGCCCGCGCCGCTCTTTCGGCCGAGACGGCCCTCGGCAACGAGCTGGGTGAGTATCGCCGCGGGGACGAGCCGCTCGTCGTCTGGTTCTGCCTCTGCCATCGAGCTGAGCGCTGCGACCGTGACGTCGAGCCCGATGAGATCGATCAGAGCGAAGGGTCCCATCGGCAGGGCCGGCGTTCCGGTCATGGCAGCGTCGATGTCGTCGATCGAACAGCCGCTCTCATGAAGACGAGCGGCGTCGTTCAGGTAGGGGATCAGCAGCCGATTGACGATGAATCCCCGGGTGTCGGCGCTCCGCACGGGCGTCTTGCCGAGCGAGTGCACCCACGCGGTCGCCGCGTCCACGACGGATTCGCCCTCGGGCCCGGGCACCACCTCGACCAGCTTCATCACCGACGCGGGATTGAAGAAGTGAATCGCGAGCGTACGCCGCTGTAGCGATACGTCGCTCATGACGTCGGCGACGCGATACGAGCTCGTGTTCGTCGCCAGGACGGCGGTCGGACGAGCACGCTGGTCGATCTGCACGAGCACTGCCTGCTTGACGTGAAGGTCTTCCGCAACCGCCTCGATGATCACATCGGCGTCTTGCGGAATGCCGTCGATGCTGGGCACGAAGTCGATGCGGTCCACGATGGCCGCGGCATCCTGCTCCGAGAGGCGGCCGCGGCCGACTGAACGGTCGAGATTCGCGGCGATCGACGCCCGCGATCGATCGAGGGATGCCGCGGCACGGCCGACGATCGTGACCGCCCTGCCTGCGCGTGCCACTGCCTCGGCGATGCCGGACGCCATGTGGCCGGATCCCACGACGGTTACCGCTGACCACGGCGACTCCGTGAGGGTGCGAGACGTTGAGGCCGCCTGCGGCGCAGAGCTTCGCGCCTCGAAGGGCCCGGCTGGGTAGCCCGCACCCAACCGCATTCCGAGATCGACGTCCTGCGATGAGGCCACGCCTCGGCGCACGAGTCGATCGGCATCGGCGTAATAGCGCTCGAGGAGCGCCTGAGCGATGTCGTCGTGGTCCACGATCCAGCCTCTCTACGGCTCACAATCTATCTACCGTCTGGGTGGTAGATTACAGCATCTATCGCGAAGGAGCCAGCATGTCCGAGCAACCGCGCAGAAGAATCGAACCGATCGCCGACCCCGCCCTGGACGCCTACCGACTCCCCGATGGGCGTCCCCTCGGCCTCTTCGGGATGCTCGCGCACTCGCCAGCGGCACTGGCAGACCTCAAAGGCGCGACAGCCAGGGCACTGAACTCCACGGAGCTGACGCCCAGGCTGCGCGAGCTGCTGATTCTGCGCATCCTGCACAACTACAGCGCCACGGCGGAATGGCAGGTGCATCTGGCGCTCTTCGCCGAGGCTGCGGAGATCTCGTCGTCCGACCTCGCTGCCGTTCGGTCGGAGGAGGTGACGCTGCCCGGACTGGAGGGTGCGTTGCTCGACCTCGCGGACGCGCTGAGCGACCGTGGCGCGGTCAGCGACGAATTGTGGCGGCGCCTCCATGACGAACTGGGCACGCGCGGCGCAGTGCAGGCGGTCTTCGTGGGTGCGCAGTATGTGAAGGTCGCGCTGATGAACAACGTGCTTCGAGTGGCACCGCCGCTCCCGCCTCAGTTGCGATAACTGTCTCCGGGTTTCGGTAGCCTGAGCGTCGTCCGAAGTGTCCGGGCGTGCGCCGGGAGGGGACGACATCCCTCGGCTGCCTGGAGGTCCGGCGGCCGACCTGCCGCTGTGCGGCCCTGATCGAGGAACACGCACGGGGCGAGCGCCCGGAACACCTACACAACAAGGGGAGCATCGCTTATGAAGATCGGCATTATCGGCACTGGCCAGATCGGAAAGACACTGGTTCGCACGCTGAGTTCAGCGGGTCACGACGTGAAGGTCGCGAACTCGCGTGGCCCCGAGACGATCGAGGCGGAAATCCTCACCTCAGGAGCGCGCGCAACGACCGCTCGGGACGCGATGGCTGACGTCGAGGCAATCATCCTCTCTATCCCGCTCAACAGCCTGCGCGACATTGCCCGGCTGCTGGCCGACGTCCCAGAAGAAGTTGTGGTGATCGACACGTCCAACTACTACCCGTTCCGCGATGGCCCGATCGCAGCCATCGACGCCGGGCAGGTCGAAAGTCTTTGGGTCGTCGAACAGCTCGGGCGGCCGATCGCAAAGGCATGGAACGCGATCGGTTCTGGCTCCCTCGCAACCAAGCGCCAACCTGCAGGGAGCCAGGGCCGGGTCGCGATCCCGGTCGCGGCTGACCGGCCAAGAGATCGTGAGGTGGCGATGGCGCTTGTCGACGACAGCGGGCTCGATCCGTTCGATGCGGGCTCGCTGGCCGACTCGTGGCGTCAGCAGCCTGGTGCTCCCTGCTACGGCTCGGACCTCACACGGGAGGAGATGGGCGACGCGCTGAAGGCAGCCGAGAAGGCCCGCTTGCCCAAGCGTCGCGACCTTGCAGTCGCGGTGATGCAGGAGCGCCTGGGTGACGGCACGACCAACCCGGATGCCGAGTTCGGCGTTCGCCTGAGCCGGGCCATCTTCCGTTAGACGCGATTGGAAACCCTCGAGGCACGTCATCCCACCAGCCATCACGGTCAACCTCACCAACTGGCCGGCGCACCATAGAGGCGTAGGGTCGCGAACAGCTTGCGCTTCGACGCGAGCGGGCTGCCCGTCGGGATGCACGCGCGGCGGAGTTGCGAGCTGCGCACTATATCCGCCAGTACGTCGCGGGCAAGAAGGCGGTGCCGGAGTCCGGGCTTGACGAGGTCGCGCTCGACGACCCGTTCGGAGGGTCGCCCGGGTAGCGACAGCTCAGCCTCGGAGCGAGCTGACAGCTCTCGCGGTGCGCTGTGTGCGGGGGCCAGCCGCCTCGTCGTGGCCCGAACGTTGGGCCGGCGGCCGTCCTTGCGATGCCTTGATGGTCGCGCAGCAGCTGGTAGCAATGCAGTTCAACGTCGATGCCGTTCAGGTGGTTACGGACTCCCCCGCGACGCTGGGCGATCTCAAAGGGGCGACCGCCCGGCTGCTGAACGTGGGTGACAAGCTCTCTTCGTCGAGTGCTGAGTGGTGGTTACTGCGGGTTGGAGCGGAGGACGTTCGAGGTGAGCACCTCTGGGTTCACGATGGACGGCGGGCGCCGCCCGGCGAGGACGGCGAGCGCATTGGACGTCGCCTTCGTGGCCAGCTCGATGAGCGAACCGTCCGAGGCGAACGCGACGTGGGGCGTGATGATCGCCGCCGGGCTGGAGCGGAGCCAGTGGTCGGCGGGAAGGGGCTCGGGCTCGGTGACGTCGAGCGCGACGCGCAGCCGGCCGCGCTCGAGCTCGGGCCGAAGTGCCTCGGTGTCGACGAGACCGCCACGCCCCACGTTGATCAGAAGCGCGCCGTCCTTCATCATCCCGAGCTCGCGGCTGCCGACGAGGTGACGGGTTTCGGCGTTGAGCGGGACATGGAGCGACACGACATCCGCCAGGCGAAGCAGTTCGTCGCGATCGATCACGCGCGCCACTGACGAAGGCAC
>Ga0247818_10002519_pt1 | contig 11815 bp, 10 predicted proteins | sample 13C_Glucose_Day1_FD_192424 | JGI IMG/M metagenome (GOLD analysis project Ga0247818, IMG submission 192424) | Soil microbial communities from agricultural site in Penn Yan, New York, United States - 13C_Glucose_Day1 | ecosystem: Environmental > Terrestrial > Soil > Agricultural land | place...
CTAGCAGCGCAGCCAAGGATCGGATCGAGTTACCTGCCACCACTGCACGCGAAATCTCTTCACGCTCAGCCAACGTCAGCGCCAATCTGGACCTGCGGCGTACAGCGGGTCTGATACCGCCTGTTTCCGCCAAGATGCGCTGTATCGATGAGTGGTTTCGATCAAATAATTGGGCTATGTGCTGGAGAGAGTCGCCTTTCTGCCAGTGATCCCACATCAGTTTTTTCTGGCTTTCGGTGTAATAGATCCGAGGTCTCTGCTTCATCTGCAACACTCCTTCTGCTTACACAGAATTTAGTTGTGTTGCATCGACCCGTTGAATCCACAGCCAAAAGCAGTCATCGAGTGATTACAAAATCAAGGGCAAATCATCATTGATATTTGCTACATCCAGAGATGGCCTACTTGATCTGCAAGCTCGCGCAAACCATCCTGTCGAGGGGCCCAAGCACAGGCCACTGACTAATCCCAGCATAATTTCATGAATAGCGGATATTCGACGATGAGCGAAGAGTGGATTCTCCAGACCAAGGAAACCCGCAGGGTATTTTCTAACGCGGCGTGGGTTCCTTTGAGAGCGTCAGTTGAGAACAAAAAAGGGGATATAAAAGAGGTAGGCCATGTCAGCGAATATTTCGGCTGTGGCTCCGTCGCATTCCCGCCAGAGCATCGCCAGCTGGTTGAGAAACGTCTTGGATGGAGCGATATAGGCATCGGGCACACGGTCGAGCCCTATGCGTACGAAGATGGATATTATGCGTCAATTGATCAATATCAATACAATGATAAAGAGCCAATAGGTGTCAATCTAATTTACGAACACCCGCAACCTGTTGTCGGTGGCAGAAAATGGATACTGAGCCCTGATCTAGTAGTCGCGCTGCACTTGGTAAAAGAGGGGGACGACTGGGTCAGACCTGAAGAAAACTTCGTTGTGGTAGCTCGCGAGACAGTGAGTGAAGATGGCGAATATCGTCAGATAGAAATAAAAAGAGAATTTTTATTAGACTATCTGGCGGCCAGAAATTTGTCGCTGCGCCTAGCATACTACCGCCAGCGGGTAGAAAACGTCCGCGTATTCGAGGACAGCGCATATTCAAATTTGCAGCCTCACAATAAGGAAAGAGATAACGGAAAATTCACCCTAATCGTTCGTAAGCTTGATGACGTGTTTGGCGGAAGCTGGGCGATGTTTCGAGCTTGGCGAACGGACGTAGATGGGGACGAAGATGCTCCTGTGATGGGCCCTGAGAATGATTCGAACACTGACCATGAGAGTTCAAACGGACATCGTGGAGGCTATACAGGTGTGCGGGTAGAGGGGGAGTTTTGGCGTGAGGAATGGATTGATCACCAATCAAAAAGCTTACGCGTCCGTGGAGATACAGATCCGAACCTCCCGCATTTCATCGTAGAAACCGATGGAGCGCGAATGAGATCAGCAGAGCTTGACAACGAGGATATTGGCCGCTGGCTATGGTTTCGGCCCAGCGTTATAAATGAGCTTCTGAATAGCCGGGGATTTAAGTTGGCATGGTACACGGCTGAAACTGGCGCTATTCACTCCACGTCAGGATATAAAACTCATTTCGGCATAAATAGCTCGGATCTCATCACCGTATATGCTTATGACATCGCACGACTTGCCGCATGGGAGCAGCATGTTTGGGCGGCGCATAACGTAGCTCCTGAAGGAAAGGTTTCAAGTGAGCTGCTCGAATCGCAGGTGAGGGCTAAACCGGCATCCACTTTTGCGGTTGAAGAAATGTTCTTTGGAAGCATGAAGCTTTTGGAAGACGGCTTCAGACATAAATACAAAATATCTCTATTCACCCATGATATTGATGACTCCGAAGCAGGTCAGCAGATATCCAGATTTGCAAGTAAAGACCGGGCGTCCCTACTCAGGTTAGCCAAGGACATCGTTCGCGTATTCTCGGACAGGCTCAACATAGCCGAGCTACGCAAGCTTTCTACGCATCAAGAGAAAGCCAAGCTCGGCTCAAACAAACTACTCCAAAGTATTTTGGCTGAGAAAATTGGAGACGAAAAAGCGAGGCGAGTATTTGCTGAGATTGTCGGTGCTTATGATATGCGAGTGGGAGATGCCCACCCTACTGGATCAAAGGTCACCGACGCGATCAAGCTCGCGGGCATCGATGAACGGCACTCGCCCTTGCGACAAGGAGAGCAACTCATCCACAACGTTGGAAGATCGATTTGGTACGCAGGGAAATTCTTGTTCGGCGAGACTGATGACTCGGATGAGTATCAATGATTGCCGGTAGCGGTCGCTTGTGAGCGTCCGCTAATGTCCGATTGCAACCCACGCGACAGACAGCAATCGGCCAAAAGCGGTCCTTTGAAGCGTCTACGGAAGAAGGACCGATTCAGTACTGTAAAAGAACGACAGGCATTCCTTCAGAGTGGTTGCCACTATTGCCAACAAGCTGCTCCACTCGACGGGCATGATTGAGTCTCTAAGATGGGCTAGAGTGCACCCTTTAACCAAACAGTAGAGCCACATCCCATGCATTTCGTCCGCCACGGAGAGTACCTTGCCGCTTCACGTGTTACTGGGCCTCGGCATAATCTCCTGCAACTGCGCCTAGGAGTTGGTGAGCAGCATGAGCCGATCTGTGAGTATCTCCCGCCGCAGGGAGCATGTAATCACGAACCATTAGTTGAGGCTGATATCGTTGCAAGCGTACTCGAAGGAACATCGGAGGCGAATCGACGCTTTGGCACCTCACATGTCGTTACCCACATCCGGTACGCTCGAAATGACACCAAGCCTGAAGTAGTCTATGGCCTCTTGGCTCTCAAAATAATTGAGCAGTTGCATGTAGGCGGCACATTCGTTGAGGGCAGCAATACTATTTAGTCCTTACCTCAAGCAGACTTCTGGGCAGGTAGTTAAGAGGACGAGTACAGCGCGGCCCTAGGGTGGAGTTGCATTGAGTCGTCCCCAATTTCAGAGAGCCTCTCAGGCCTCAAGGACGTCTATCAAGATACTGTGAGAATGTCAGCTTGTGGCCGATTTCTGCCTGTCATGAAGGACTGCATCCGACTCATAGCTGTGATTAAACTGAGGTAACGAAGCGGGTTTCGAGGCCTACACTTACTGGCGGTAGCGCATTAATAAAAACTACGGCATTGTCGCCCTGGTTAAGATAGATCAATGAGTCACCGGTCTCGAACGTAACTCTGAATCCGGCGAGCAAAGGCTCTTGCCCGTTGAAAGAGTCAAGAATTCCCTCAACTGCGCAAATTTTTGTGTTCTCGAGGTGGGTTGCTGATAGACCTGCAAGCAGATTTTCCGTTTTCCAGGAGCATGTCACGTTCGGCTCTATCTCGAAGGAAGCCGGCGTATCAGAGGGCAAGAAGTCCGCGCCTACACTTGCACCATCACTCAAGAGATACATGGATAGAAGTTCTCGCTCGCCAAAACGCCACTCTAGAGAACCTATGTCTCCCAGATCCTTCTCGTCGTTGAAATAGTACTGGTCGTGCAGCAGCGCACCCAGCCGCTTTCCCAAAAGTGAACGTGCGTTTTGCAGATCCAGGACGGCTCTCGTAGGGGATGGGGAGTGTCGGCTAGACATCGGGCACCTCTATACAGGTCGAAAGAGAAGCAAATACTACACAGGCGCCGTTACGTCCGCTTCTGGCCGATAACGGACAGTAGTGGACAGTCCGTTGCAATAAAATTCAGAAATTAGTGTTTGGATCCTGCCGGCGAAGCGTCGGGCGATTGCTAGCAATTAGAAGGCCTGATTGGGAAATTCCGAGTTCACGTCCTTGAGCTGGAATGGCACTATCAACCATACCCGAAGCAACCGATGATTATCGCAATAGAACGATGTTCAGGTATTAAATTTCCATCACGCTACGCCTTAAGGAAGCTTCATGTATGAATGCGTCATATAAGAATAGTCATATACAGGAAACGCTTGACGTCCTCACAGAACTTAGTCGGTGCAAACCTAGATCGGCTGCCGAGCGGCGCACCGGACTCGAATCCAGAGCTGAGCATATTTCCAACTGGAGTATGGGGATTGCTGTAGTGTTGATGATACCGGCGTGGGCATTGGCAGCATGGGCACACTTGGGAGGCTGGCTCTCTGAATGGGTTAAGCTCATCGCATTGGTAATCGTGACTCTCTCATGCGTGCTGGCGATCATGGCATTATTGATACCAATCTTGGCAACCGGCGTCATATTGTTTCGGTGGAAGGATATTTCGCTTCAAAACCTGCTGGATGACATCAAGCACGAACAAGCTATGGTTTATATTTTGTCCAATCACAACAATGATGCGCTTCTCGATGCCAAATGCTGGCTTGAGTTAAAGATCAAACGTATTGAGTCTCGGGTTGCTCACTTTTTCGGAGACAAAAGCGCAGTGCTGGGCTTGCTCGCGTCCGGTTATTTTTTTTCAAAAGAGTTTGGAGGTAAGGCCGGCGGGCTTAGCTGGATAGGGAGCACAATAAGCTCCGGAATGAGTTTCCAAAACTTTCCCAACATGGCGTTAATGATGATTGGCGCGGGGGTTGTCGGTCTTTCGCTTGGCGCCGTCATGATCAGACACATAGCGGCGCGCTATCGCTATCAGGTGCAATTGATCGAGATGGCCCAACGTTAGCAGACGCTCTGTCGGTAACGCCGGATGTTCTTCGGTCGAAAATTGCCAATCTTTAACTGGAGAAAAGGGGACTGATTTATTTTATGAGAAATAAATCAGTCCCCTTTTTCACTATGCCCGAACACAAGATTTCAGAGACCCTCTCGATATCTGCCGGTCACATGCCAGAGAATGTCATTTACTCATGGCATGATAATGTTCAGAATACCCACATCCCTCGAAAATCAACTTCAGTCCCTCCTTGAACACGCCGTGATCAAACTCCTTTATATCAAAAATATTCTGACCCAAGGAGTGCGACTCTCGGTTCATATAGCGATAGAAGGTAATGAATTTGTCCGTCGATAGCGCAGGTGTTTGGAATACGTTATTGAAATCTTTTTTCTGAACAAAATTAAAAAAATACTCAACGATATTCCGCATGCAGTTGGCAATTAGCGCAGGCGGCGAAGCCTGATCCTTTATGATGGACCAGTAGGACTGGTAGTCATTCTGAATCTCTTCGTATCTCATCGAAACCACAGCGCTACCATTTGCGTTTTTCAACACTCGGTACAGGTGCTGAGTCTCCCCGCGCGTTTTGTGGTTGGTTATCGTAAGTTCATAGAAAAAATACAAACTGTGGGTCAACACAATGAGCTGTTTGTAGAGCGCATCATTGATGAAATATTTTTTGATCAGCTGACCTATATTGAATACATAAAGGTGAGAAAGACTAGAGATAGGATCGTCGATCACCACCACTTTAGCTTGGGGCACCGCAGTCGCTGTTTTCTGCCCTTTGCAAAGCTCGATAAAGTAGAGAAAACTAATAACAGTTTTCTCACCCTCACTCAGCGAATGAAATGCATTTTCTTGATCAGTGGTCCTGGCAACCCGGTAGAAGTTCTCCCCATGGGGAACCACCGAGAAGCCATCAATGCCGATTTCCACTAGGCCCGAGTTAATATTCTCAATTGACTCTTCGATATTGACCGTTTGCTTTCTGAGAACTGCAATCTTTCCATTAGAGGCATTGACAGCATCGCTTATCTTCTTGGCCTCCTCATTGATTTTCTTAGACTCATTTTCGAAATCTGAAGCTGACTGCACATAGGCGGAAATTGTCTGATCATAATCCCATCGCATCAAAGCCCAGAACCGGGTTTTAATATCGTCTCTCGTCTTTTTCTTATTCGCCACTTTGTCATTATGCGTATCTATCAGCTGGTTCAAACCGCTGGTCAGCTCGTTGAGCACTTCAACGACGGATTCAGTATCTGCGAGGCTAACTGGCGTACTTGGGCTTTTAATTTTGTTGCTGATGAGCAAAGTATTTTCGCGTATTAATGCCTTCAGTGCCTCACTAGCAATATTCCATGCATCTATGAGTTCTTTACTGGCAAGTGGGGAGTTTGTAACACCTTGGAGGCTGAGGCCGGAGGTCAGAGTTTCATAGCTGGTTTTGATGGACTCCAGCTGCTTAACATCCTGTTCATATGCCTCATTGAAGACTTGGCGTATGGATTCAATGATATTTTTGGTGATCGTGTCTTGTTGGCAAAATGGACAGGCTTGAGGGTCTTTCCCATCAGAGAGGTACTGGAGCCCTTGCTTGACCCAATCGGAGTTACCCGCCTTGGCAATGAACTCTGCGACTGAACCTTCCTGGCTGCCGACGATTACTTTGGACCAGAGTGGGTCCGCCTCAATGCTCAGCCAGCCAGCGGTAAGCGTCGGAATCTTCATGAACGGAGCTGCGCCTTCTCCTTCAATTGACGAGGTTTCGGCCTTCAAATCATCAACCGTGTACTCAGGCGCAGTGTCCGGCAAAGGCAACCCAACAATGTGCTGAAAAAGCAGTTCCGTGCGTTTGAGGTTCTCCAAACAAAATTCCAGAACGCGGTCACCGCCCGAGAAGCTTGTCTTAATCTCCCAGACCTTGCCGCTCGCCTTGGTCTTTTCCTGCCCGAGCTTGGTGGCGTTGTCTGCAGCAAGTTTTGAATTTTCTTGCTGGGCGGACAGGTGCTTCTCTAACTCGTTCGTTTCGGCTTCAATTTGCTGAAGTGCGACCTTGTTCTCTTTGGAGAGCGTGAAGATTCCTTTTAAATTATCTTCTTCGTAAAAATAATCATTAAGGAAGCTTTGGTTGTACACCAAAATTTCGCAGGGCTGGCTGATTTTCATACTGCATTTAGCAAACCGAGGCGCCGTCGGGTTGTACAAATATTCGGAAATGGTGCTCTTTCCAGCACCGTTTAAACCGTAGATCAGCGACGTCTTGCTGGTGGGGGACAGAGTCGATTTGGATTTGTAGCTGGTAACGCCATCAATATTCAATTCCGTGATCATTACGACACTCCTGAATGCTATGTGGCTTTGCGCCATCTCTGTTGGCGAGAAGTAGCATAGGCGAGCTGGCAGGCACCTGCCACACAGACGCCGAGAGAGTCGGTCAATGCATTTCGGGTGACCTGCGGGCACCCCGTGGAGTTGATTACACAGCTATCCCTTCTATGTATCCGGTACGAAAGCCCTTTATCGAAATCCCGGCAGGCAAAAGTCCAGTTCCTGATCTATATAAATATACCCCGTCAAAGGAGCTGCACCATGAGCAAACCCCAAGACCGCACCATTTCCCAACGTCCGGATGGAAGGTGGGAAAACAAGCGCAACGATTCTGACCGAGCCTCAAGCGTCCACGACACTCAGGCCGAAGCGCAAAAGGTGGCCCGAGAAATGCTTCAGAACCAAGGTGGAGGTGAAATGACCACCAAAGGGCGAGATGGACAATTCAGAGCGAAGGACACGATCAAGCCAGGCAATGATCCCCGTGACATTAAAGGCTGACCGGCTGCCATTCTCGCTACTGTCATTTCAGGACAATGTGGCTTTCATTGCGTATCGCCCATAGGTGCCATGATCTGCCCTGTGTGCAGATAGGCTGAATAATCAGAAGCCTGAGGAAACACTTGGGGTCTTAACTCAACGCGAGCCAATGTGCGCTAAATCACTTCGCCAAACGAGTATGCTGAATCGTAGTTCCTTCCCCATGGAGTCCGCCTCTAACCCGGAGCCGAAAGTGGCGAACTATGTATTAGACAAAATATATGCTTCTGATGCTATCCAATATAATGCCTTATTGAAAAGCATTGATGAGCCCGAACGAGTAGTTTGACATGAAGGCGTTCCAGAGCGCCTTAATCTTAAGGTGCACAACCTATCTTGACTGTTAAGGCTTGCGCCCTAACTGCTCTCTAGGTTTCTCTGGATCCACCCGGGAGAGGAAAAATGTAGTTCAGCGATTAATATTCTTCGTCAAAAGCTCCACGCACCGACCATCCGGCTGTATACAAGATATGCCTGTAAGCTTTTGGCTTTGCTACAGTATGCTCGTCAAGTTTAACGCTTAGCCTGTTGATGTTTTTATGCTTGTAGGAGCTTGTCAATCCAAGTCCAATTTGTACAGGCCTGCGAGCGGGCTCTTTAGGTGTATTGGTACCTTCTGAAATTTGAGGATAAAGCTCAAGAATCCGTATGCTTTGATCATGAACTGACCTTAATCGACTGGCCCCCTCAAAATTTTCATGTACCAGGAAAGCATCGTCCTCAATGTTCATTCGATACAAAAGACTAAAGATCGGCAACATTACGGCTTGCCCATTATTTTTCTGAACCAATATTTCCTCCCAACTGCGTTGGAAAGATTCAATTGATGCTTTCGACCAATGGTTCGCCGCTAAGAAACCTGTACTAACGGCAAAATCGACAAAACCTGTCGGTAGTTCCCTTTCCATTGATCCTCCTACATTTTTAAAAGCGCTATTTGATTAATATTTAAATTTCGAATTCGGCCTCTGTGGGTGGATGCTACCGCATCCCTAACGCGTTTAGCCACGACCGGCAGGTATTGGCCGAAAGCAGCCCCACCCGTAATTCCCTATCAGCCCGAGTCCCGCCAGATCAACGGAATCTATTACCGGTATCAATCAGCAACGATCTCAAACGCAGCACTCCCCAAAACCTCCCCATTCACCAAAACCCTAACCCCATGCCGCCCCAAAAAATGCTTCCGCGTCGTAAAATCCTTAATCACCTGCCGCCTCCCCACAACCACCTCCCCAAATCCCGCCAACACCACCGTCTTCAACTTGAAAACCTTCCCCGAAACCCCGCCGTTCGCCTTCACATAGTCAATCGCATAATCAATCACCAACCGCTGTTCATGCGCCACCGTCGACTTCACCGTAAACGACAACGCAATCGCCTCACCCAACCTCACCACCGCTGGCTCAACCCGCACATCCAGCAACTCAACCTCTGCCTTGGCCCCCGCGCCAATCACCGTCAGCGCGCGCAGATCTCCCTGTTTGATCAAGCTGCGCAGCGCATGCTTGGCAATCCACGCCGTGTGTTTGTTCTCCAGTGGCCAGCCTTCAATCGTGTTCAGCACCCACTCCGGATGCTCTTTTGTCACGTCATTCAGATGGTTCGCCACGGACTTGCGTACGTACAAACTCTCGTCGGCTTTCAACCGGTCGAGGATGCCGGCGGCCAGTTGCGGGTTGGCTTGCACGGCTTCCAAGCGAAATGACCAAGGCAGGCGGGGGCGGGTGCCTTCGCTGGCGAGGCGGCGGACGTGGTGGTTTTCGTCTTGGGTCCAGTCGTGCATGAGTTCCAGCGAGCGTTCGAGGTCGCTGCGCAGGAAGTGGCGGATGGCGAATTCGGAGGAGCCGAAGGTGGTGAAGTATTTCAGTGCTTGCATCGAGGTATCGAAGGCGTGGCTGCCGTAGCTGGCGACGTAGTGCGGCAGGCACATGCTGACGAATCCGCTGTTGAGGCGGGGGGCGAGTTCGCGCAGGACTTCGAGGGAATCTTCGTAGTCCAGTGGCAGCACGGCGTGCAGGCTTTCGCTGACGCGGGCCATGCGTTGCATCACAGAGAGTTCGGCCAGCCCTTGGTTGGCGTGCTTGAGAAACGCCTTGGCCTTGAACGCCGGGTACACGGCGCTCATTTCGCTGGCGATGTGTTGCAGGCGTTCGGCGTTGAAGATTTCCTTTAACGCCGGGGCGGCGGTGTCGGTGGTGCTCATGGTCAGGTCATCGGGGTGCTGACGAACGCTTCGAGGGTTTCGGCGTACGCGGTGTATTGGGCGATGTGCGGGTAGCGGCGGTTGTCGATCTGGTCGGGGACGACGAGGTCGGTGAAGCTCCAGGCGACGGCGAGGCTGATGCCGGCCTGGGTCAGGGTGCCGTCGGTGGGCAGGCCGTTTTTTTCCAGTTCCTGTTCGAGGGCGGTGAACGCAGCGGCGAGTTGCCCTTCGACGCGTTCGACCCATGGCTGGTATTGAATGTCGGCCGGGCGCAGGTTGCGTTCGTAGTAGAGCTGCACGGCTTTTTCGCAGGCGGCGAGGCTGAGGCCGATCAGGCGCAGAGCGTGGGCGCGTTGTTTGAGGTCGCTCGGCAGCAGGCTTTTGCCGCTGGCGGCTTCGAGGTAGTCGAGGATGAGGGTGGAGTCCATCAGGACCACGCCGTCATCGAGGATCAGCGTGGGCGCCTTGACCACCGGGTTGATCTGCTGGAATTGCTCGAAGTGACGGAACACCGAGACCGATTCATGTTCGAGGTCGATGCCGAGGCGTTTAGCGGAGATCGCCACGCGGCGCACGTAAGGGGAGTCCAGCATGCCGATCAGTTTCATGACGCGTTCCTTCAAGTCGAACCGGTGGGAAGGCATAACCTAGCCGAGCCTGAGGCAAATGTCAGTCGTCAAAACCGGCTTGTTCGTGAATCTCGTCCACATTCAATTCCAGTCGATACGCCACCGCCACGAACAACGCCTGACACAAACACAAGGTCGCGCTCAACGAACGAAACGCCAATGCGCTGCCTTCATTCATCAGCAGCAGGCTGTTGGCGTTTTTAGCCAAGGGCGAAAGGTGGCTGTCGGTGAGAATCAGGGTGTTGGCCTGTTGCTGGCGGGCGTAGCGCAGGCAGTGTTGGGTTTCCTTGGCGTAGGGGGTGAAGCTGATCGCGATGACCAAATCACCGCTACGCACGCTGCGCATCTGCTCGCGATAACTGCCGCCCAGTCCGGAAATCAGGTGAATCCGCTTGTGAGTGTGTTGCAAGTTGTAAACGAGGTAGTCGGCGACGGCGAAGGAGCGGCGTACGCCGACGACATAGATGTTGTCGGCGTTGACGATCAGGTCGACGGCTTTTTCAAACGCGACGTCGTCGAGTTCGCGGCCCAGGCGTTCGATGCCGGAGCGGGTGGCGTCGATGCATTCGCGGGCGAGGTCGCCGTCGCTGACTTGCTGCGACTGGTTGGCGATCATGCTGCGGATGCGCTGCTGGTAGTTGTGTATCGGCGAGGCTTTGTGGGTGTAGGCGGCGCGGAACAGCGCCTGCATCTCGCTGAAGCCGCTGAAGCCGAAGCGCTGCGAGAAACGCACGATGGCGGACGGATGCACCTCGCATTCCCGGGCGATGTCGCTGATGCGATCGACCATGATCCGGTCGCTTTGCTGGCTCATGTAACTGGCGATACGCTTGAGTTGGCGCGGCAGGGTGTCGTATTCATCGGTGATCAGTTGCAGCAGACGCTCGGCATTGATCGGGGGGCTGGCGAGGGGACGCTCGTCGTTGGCCGGCAGATCGGGGCGGGGCATAAGTCTTCCTTTAGGCTGATCAAATCACACTGTGGCGAGGGAGCTTGTCGAATCGTCGCACCGTCCCGCTGGACTGCGCAGCAGGCCCACTGCTTTTGAAAGTTGAAGAGCAAGGGCCGCTTCGCGACCCAGCGGGAGCGAGCTCCCTCGCCACAGTTATTTGCGGTGTGCCTGATGATAGGCGGGGTGCGGGCAGTTGGCAGGGGAGATTTTCGGCGCCTGCGCAGCTGAAACGATGCACTGCGCGGGCGGCATGGCTGAAAAAAATGCGACCAACTGCCGCTCGGTTAGCCGTTTGTCTTCTATATACAGCCGCTCGACTGAATTTCTTGCTATAAACGCACTCCGATGACCGCCATGACGCCTGTGTCAGAGCTGTTTACGGCTGTTGTCAGACAAATTCCCGGTATTTACAGTTGCTGAGGCCTCAAACGGGCCTTAGACTGCCGCCCCTTCGTAAATTGAGTGCCGGGTGGCGTTTGCAATAAACGATGCCTTTTCGTCGACCGGACACGGTTCGC
>Ga0247818_10002520_pt1 | contig 11813 bp, 10 predicted proteins | sample 13C_Glucose_Day1_FD_192424 | JGI IMG/M metagenome (GOLD analysis project Ga0247818, IMG submission 192424) | Soil microbial communities from agricultural site in Penn Yan, New York, United States - 13C_Glucose_Day1 | ecosystem: Environmental > Terrestrial > Soil > Agricultural land | place...
GCCAGGCGGACGGGGCCGGTGTCGGGGGCGCCGACCGGGACCGGCTGCGGGCCCGGGACCACCGGGTCGTGCGCGGGCGGGGGCGGCAGCGGCGCCGGGGCGATACGGCCGCCGCTGCGACCGGAGGCGGGCGCGGGCTTGGCCGCGGGGCGGCCGCCTCTGCGCGTCTCGATCAGGCCCACCGCGCGCTCGGGCAGCCACGCGGACGCCGTACCACTGTCGTCGGAGCCGGAGCCGAAGAGGTGGGGCGCGAGCTGGGACTGGAGGTCGGCCGGGTTGGGCCGGGCCGTGGCCTCCATCTGCATACAGGACTCGATCAGCGGACGCAGCTCGTCCGGGAGACCTTCCAGGTCCGGGCCCTCGCGCAGCAGCATGAAGACCGTCTCGACCGGGTTGGCGCCGTGGAACGGGGGGTGTCCGGTGGCGGCGAACACCAGCATCGAGCCCAGCGAGAAGACGTCGCTCGCGCCGGTCACGCTGCGGGAGTCCTTCGCCTGCTCCGGCGACATGTAGGCGGGCGTGCCGACGGCGACGTTGGTCATCGTCAAACGCGTGTTCGAAACGCCGGACGCGATACCGAAGTCGATGACGCGGGGACCGTCCTCGACCACGAGCACGTTGGACGGCTTCAGGTCGCGGTGCACGAGCCCGGCGCCGTGGATCGACTGGAGGGCCTCCGCCACGCCGGCCGCCAGCCAGCGCACCGCCTGGGCCGGCAGCGGCCCGCACTCGTTCACTATTTCCTCGAGGGAGGGCGCGGGAACGTACGCGGTGGCCAGCCACGGCACTGCGGCGCGCGGGTCGGCGTCGACGACCGCGGCCGTGTAGAAACCGGAGACCGCCCGGGCCGCCTCCACCTCACGCGTGAAGCGGACGCGGAACAGCTGGTCCTCGGCGAGCTCCGTGCGGACGGTCTTGATCGCCACGCGCCGGCCCGAAGCCGAGCGCGCGAGATAGACCAGCCCCATGCCGCCGGCACCCAGCCGTCCGAGCACCTCGAACGGCCCGATCCTGCGCGGATCGTGCTGCGTCAGCTGATCCACCACTCTGCCTGCCACCTCCCCGTACGGGCCCCGTCCACCCACATATGTACGCGACCCCGTGCAGCGTCTCACCACCGCACCGCCTTGGCGGCACGCACCCCGATTCTTCCTGTCCGAGGGCGTGGTTGCGAACCCGAGGGCGGAACGGGGTGTCTTGGGACAAAACCACACTCCGGCGTCCACGGACAGCGCCGGTTCGCATGGTGGGACGCCGGAATGCCGGAGTGCCGTCAGCGTTCCAGGACCGCGAACGAGGCCCCCTGGTCGTCGCTGACCACGGCGACCGTGCCGTACGACGTTTCGAAGGGCGGCACCTGCACCCGCCCGCCGAGCCGGTTCACCGTGCCGAGGATCTCAGTACAGTCCGCCACCCGGAAGTGGACGACGAAATGAGGCGGCATCATCGCCGGGAACACCTCGCCCACGGCCGCCCGCCCGAAGTCCGGCTCGGCGTCCGGCCCGAACAGGGCGTCGTGGAAGAGCCCGCCGTAGAAGGTGTTGGCGGCCTCGGTGTCCCGGGCGTACAGCTCGGCCCAGGCGAAGCTGCCGACCTTGTGCCGGCGCCCGAATCCGGTGTGCCCGTCCGCCTGCCACAGCCCGAAGACCGCGCCCTCGGGATCGGTGACCAGCGCGGCCGTCCCCAGGTCCGGCCCGACCGGCGTCGGCGAGGTGACCACCTGCCCGCCGGCGTTCCGGATCCGCCCGGCCAGCCCCTCCGCGTCCGGGGTGGCGAAGTACACCGTCCACACGGTGGGCATCCGCCCGTCCGTCTTGCGGGAGAGCGCGGCGACGCGGTCACCGTCCAGGCGGGCCCACACGGTGGAGTCGTACGCCTCCTCGAAGTCCCACCCGAAGAGCTCACCGTAGAAGCGTTCGCCCGCCGGTACGTCGGCGAGCTGTGCGTCGACCCAGCACGGGACGCCTTCCGTGTATCCCGTTCCGTTCGCGGATGCCCTGTTTTCGGCCATGCGGCAAAAGTAGCCGTCTCCCCCACACCCCGCAGACCAGGCACACCAGGCCCGTGCTCCTCGTGCACCCCATTTGCAGTCGGCCGAATCGCGCTCCGATCACCCCTCGGTAAGCTGACGACATGACAGGACAAGTGCGTACCGTCGACGGCCGCGTGGCCGGCCGGCGTGGGCAGGCGACCCGGCAGAAGCTGCTCGACTGCCTCAGCGAGATGCTCAGCTCTTCCCCGTACCGGGACGTCAAAGTCATCGATGTCGCCCGGAAGGCGGGCACTTCGCCCGCCACCTTCTACCAGTACTTCCCGGACGTCGAGGGCGCCGTCCTGGAGATCGCCGAGCAAATGGCCGCCGAGGGAGCCGGGTTGACCGAGCTCGTCGAGGGCCGCAGCTGGGTCGGCAAGGCCGGCTGGCAGACTGCGCAGGAACTCGTCGACGGCTTCCTGGAGTTCTGGCGCAGGAACGACGCGATCCTCAGGGTCGTCGACCTCGGTGCGTCCGAGGGCGACAAACGGTTCTACAAGATCCGTATGAAGATCCTGAACTCCGTCAACAACTCCCTTGCGGAAGCCGTCACTCAGCTCCAGTCCAAGGGCAAGGTCGACAAGGACGTCAACCCGGCCGCGGTGGCGGGTTCACTCGTCGCGATGCTCGCGGCCGTGGCCTCGCACCAGAAGGGTTTCCAGACCTGGGGTGTGAAGCAGGCCGAACTCAAGCCGAACCTGGCGCTGTTGGTGCACCTGGGCGTGACCGGCAAGAAGCCGACGAAGTAGCGGCGCCGGGGTCCTGTCTCGCAGGCGGTGGTCCACGCGGGGCCACCGCCTGCCGCCCGTTCACGGCGGCTCACATCACGCCGGCAGGGGCCGGTCGTCCACCACGTGTTTCATCACCAGCGTCGAGGTCAGCCGCTGCACCCCCGGCAGCGTGGCCAGCCGCTCGTCGTACAGCCGTTGGTAGGCGGCGAGGTCCGCGGCGACCACCCGCAGCAGATAGTCCGGCTCCCCGAACAGCCGCTGTGCCTCCACCACGTGCGGGATGTCCGCCAGCGCGCCCTCGAACTCGACGACCGTGTCCCGGTCCTCCTGCCGCATGGACACGAAGACCAGCGCCTCGAAGTTCAGCCCCACGGCGGCCGGGTCCACGACGGCCCGGTATCCGCTGATGGCGCCGGCCCGCTCCAGCTCCCGCAGCCGCCGGTGGCACGGCGAGACGCTCAGCCGCACCCGCGCGGCCAGCTCGGTCACGGTCAGCCGCCCGTCCTGCTGAAGCTCGGCAAGAATCTGTCTGTCCACGTCGTCCATGAGGCAGATCTTCCCCCACAACCCGGGATCATGGGCAAACTTCGACAACACTTTCGGGCCATTCCCGCCTAATGTCCCCACCATGGACTCCGGACTGCTCATCTCCTTCCTCGCCATCGACCTGCTGCTCGTCTGCGTGCCGGGCGCCGACTGGGCGTACGCGATATCCGCCGGGCTGCGCGACCGCTCGCCGGTGACGGCGGTGGCGGGCCTGGTCACCGGGTACGCGCTGCACACCGTCCTCGCGGTGGCGGGCCTCGCGGTGCTGGTGGCGAGCGAGCCGGGTCTGCTCACCGCGCTGACCGCCGCCGGCGCCGCGTACCTGGTGTGGCTGGGGTGGAGCGTGCTGCGCCGACCGGGCACGCCGGGCGAGGCCGAGGAGGCCGTGGCCACGAGTCCGGCCCGAGCCTTCCTGCGCGGCGCGACGATCAGCGGCCTGAACCCCAAGGGCCTGCTGCTCTACCTGTCGGTGCTGCCGCAGTTCCTGCTGACGAAGGGCGACCACCTGCCGGTCCCCGCCCAGACCGCCGTCCTCGGCCTGCTCCACATGGCCTGCTGCGCCGCCGTCTACCTCACGGTCGGCCTCACCGCCCGAGCGGTCCTCGGCGCCCGCCCGACAGCGGCCCGCGCGGTCGCCCGCACGTCGGGCGCGGCGATGCTCGGAATCGGCGCGTTCCTGCTGGTCCAGCGCCTGGCGACGCTGTAACGGGCGCGGATGCCCGCCCGAACGTCACAGGCCCGGCCGCGCGCCGGTGGGCGACGGGCCGGGCCCTTCGGTGGTGCCGGGGTCAGTCGAATAGCGAGGCCCTGATGGTCCTCGTCTCTCCGGAGGGGAGTGCGACCTGGGCGGACGCGTAGAGCTCCAGTGGACTGCTCAGACCGGGCAAGGTCCGGGAGACGGTGGCGGACCACCCGGTGGTGCGCCGGGTGCAGGACGGGTCGCAGAGGTCGCGGGTCAGATGGGTGTCGGTGCCGTTCATGACGTCACCGACCCGCACCCACCGCGGCTCGATCCATTTGCCGGCGGCCGGGGCCACCGACAGCTTGCCGCGCTCCTGCATGGTGTCGCGGTAGCCGCGTTCGTGCCGGTGGACACAGAACTTGCCGGCGGCGTAGGTGGAGCACTTCGCCGCGACCCGTGCCCAATCGCTCCATGACGCGCCGACCTCGGAGAGGGAGCCGCCGGAGCTCTCGCCCCGCACGACGTACGTCCCGGCGGTGGTCTTCACCGGGGACCATGCGGAGGTCCACGCGGAGGTCCGCTGGGCGCAGCCGCCCGAGCAGACCTGGCTCACGGCGCCGTCCGAGCTCCAGACATAGGTGGTCGGCTTCATCCAGTGACCCGCGGCGGGGGTGGCGGTGACCCTTGCGCGGTAACCGTTGACCGAGCCGGTGTCGGTGACTCGCTTCTGCACCTCCGCACAGACCGAGCCGAGGGTCTGGGCGTTGATGTCCGTGAAGGTCTTGCAGTTCTTGTCGTGGGCTTGCCAGGTGGCCGCGGCCTGGGCGGCGGGTGCGGCGACGAGGCCGCCCCCGACGACGGCGGCCGTGGCGCCAAGAGCGATCAGTGCAGTTCTGAATTTCCGCAAGGCAGTTGTTCCTTCTGAGTCGAGATCACGTCGTGGATTGGAAGAGCACCGCCAGGCGTGCCTGCTCCACCGGAGAGACGCGCTGGGTCCAACTGCTCCACGCGTTGCCCCGCGCGGCGTGCTTGATCCTGCTCTTGTACCTTCCGGAACGGATGGTCCTGAGTTCGTTGTGACCGATTCCGTCGTCGTACTGGACTTCATGCTGCGCACTGCCGGCGATACCGGATCCCTCGGAGACGATCGCGTCGTCGAACGACGAAACGGTGGTCCAGTCGGTGCCCATGCCTGTTCGGCGCGAGTTCGGCATGGTGTTCGGCAGGCTTCGCAGGAACGGGCTGCCCGGCTCCATGTCCAGACACTGCTGCCACATGTTCGGGCAGGGGAAGTCGGTGGCGCCGTGCGGGGTACCGAGCGTGGCGACGTCCTCGATGTAGAGGTGGTCCGGGAAGCCCGGGGTGCCGAGGGCGGTGTGGTGCAGCGCCGCCCGGACCACCAGACCGCCCATGGAGTGGGCGACGACGTCGACCTTGATGTTCCGCCTCGAGTAGTTGTCGTGGACGTAGTTCGCGAACACCTTGGCCACGGTATTGAGGGACTTGTCACGGCTCCCCCGGTAGTTGTACGAGCAATTGGTGTTGCCCGCGTAATAGCCGAAGGTGAGCAGGTTTCCCTGCCATCCCTTGTTCGCGAAATGCGTGCGGGCGGAGCGGAAGTACTCGGAGCAGTCGTGCTCGCCGCCCGGAGCGAACCCGTGGATGAAGATGACCCGGTTGGCCGACCCGTTCGACCGGGCCGGCGCCGCACTGGCCGGTGTGACCGTGAGCATGGTGAAGGCGAATGCCAGCACCGCGGAAAGTAACAGCGTCAGCCGTCTCTGCGCTTTCTGCATGAAGATTCCCCGTGATTGATGATGGATTTCGCGCACCGGATACGGACTTCTTTTCCGGCGGACGACGGGCACAGTAACTCGCCCAGGTCGCCGGGTGTGCCGGTCGTTCGCCCCACAAGGAGCGTCCGATTCGCGGCGGGCAACTACCCTTGATCGCATGCGACTTGGGGGGTACGCGGGTTACGGGGGCGGAGCCGCCGGGCCGATCGGCAACCCCGGGTCCGGCGAGCGCCTGTTGAACCTGGCTCTCGAGCGGTACGGGGTGTGGCTCCGGTCCACCGTGGTCTGCCTGTGCGGTGCGCTGGGCGTCGTCTCGGCGGACGCGACGGAGATTCCCCTGGCGGTGTCCCTGCTGGTGCCTGCTCTCCTCGCCTGTGGTGTGCGCCTCTGCTCGCTTCGCCGCCCGCTCCCGTTCCCTCTCCCGCTCGCCCTGCTCTGGACGTTGGACGCGGCCGTCGTGGTGCTGACGGGCCTGTCCCAGCCGGTGCTCGGCGGCGCCGGCGCGGATGTGATGGTGGAGGCGATCATCGGCATCTGCGTCATCACCTTCCAGCACGAGTGGGCGACCCGCCCGATGGCCGCAGCCGCGCTGGCCGGGTCGGGGACCGCCGCCTGCGCGCTGGGCGACGTCCTCTCCTCGCCCGGAGCCGGCCCGGAGCCGGCGGAGCTGGTGCGCATCGTCGTCCTGGCGGGCCTGTCGAGGGCCGCCTACCTCATCGTCCGGGCACAGGCCAGGGCCGCCGACCGGTCGGCGGCGCTCAGGGCGGCGGCCCGCCGTGAGGCCGAGGTCGCCGCCGCGCGTAGGGCGACCGAGCGCGAGTACCTGGCGACCCTGCACGACACGGCGAGCGCGACGCTGCTGATGGTCTCCCAGGGCGACGCCCGGGACTGGTCGTGGCTGCCGCCACGTGCCAGACAGGACCTTCAGGCGCTGTCCGCCGTACCCGGATTCGAGACGGGGAGCGTCGACCTCGCGGCGCTTCTCGGCTGCGTGCCCGAGGGCACCGGGGGTGAGGGTGAGGCGTTGGTGCAGCTCAAGACGCGCATCGACGGCCCGCTCGCCGTGCCGTCCGGCCCTGGGCTCGCGATCTTCAACGGCGTCCGTGAGGCCGTCACCAACGTGGCCCGCCATTCCGGGGTGCGGGAAGCGGAACTCAGGGCGTGGACGGAGCAGGACGGTGCGGTCGTCGTCGAACTGTCCGACGCGGGACGGGGCTTCGACCCGAGGTGCGTTCCGGCGCGGCGCCGGGGCATCTCCGGTTCCGTCATCGGCAGGATGCACGCGGTCGGCGGCACCGCCACGGTCACCTCGACCCCGGGCACCGGAACCCGCGTGCAGTGGCGCTGGCACACCGGGGCCCGGACGCCGAGGACAGGGCACGAGGCGCAGCCGGCGGACCTGCCGCGCCCGACCCGCGCCTGGGCACACACGGCCGTCGCCCGTCTCATCCGCAGGCAGCTGCTGCACGGCGCCCAACTGGCCGCGCTGCTGATCAGCCTGCTGTCACAGTTCGTCCTGTCGCTGCAGCAGATCACGGCCCACCAGAGTGCCTACCGGCCCGCGTGGGCGCAGACGGCGGCTTTCGTCTGCCTCGCCGCCGTCGCGGCGTGCGGGGCCGCCTTTCTGCTGCGCGGCCGGCAGATCCCGCCGAGGGTACGGGCGTGGAGCCTGGCCTCGGTGCTGACCGTTTCCGCCGTCTGCGCGTTCACGCTCGCGCCGGAGCGGTTGACCGGTCCGCAGGACTGGGCGTTCGGACTGGTCGGCTGGCACGCGCTGTTCCTGCTGGCGGACCTGCCGGTCAGAGCGTTCGCGGCGTTCCTGGGCGCGCATGTGGGGATCAACGCGATCGCCGTGCTCCTGTCGGGAGCGCCGACGGCCGCGGAGTCGGCCGCCATGGGGATCGCCGCGATCACCACCTGCGGCTTCCAGCTCTCCGTCGGCATACTCGTGACGCGCCTGCTCCACGGGACGGCGCCGGCGGCGGGCGACGAGGCCGCGCGGGTGGAGGAACTGCGGACCCGGGAACGCATCCACGAGAACATGCAGCGTGATCACAAGGAGCGCTACCGTGCGCTGACGGCGACGACGGTGCCGCTGCTCATGGGCCTCGGGCACGGTGTGCTGAGTCCGCACGACGAGGAGGTCAGGCTGCGGTGCGGGGTGGAGGCGGCCCGTATGCGCCGCCTGTTCGCGGAGAGCGACGCCGTCTCCGACCCGCTGCTGAACGAGTTGCGTGCGTGCGTCGAGGTGGCCGAGCACCAAGGGGTGGCGGTGAGCCTGGCCGTACGGGGCCGGCCGGGTGAGGTGCCCAGGGAGGTACGCAGAGCGCTGATCGACCCGGTGGTCGTGACTCTGGGCCGTACCCGCTCGACCGCACGGGTCACTGTCGTGTGGACCTCGCACGAGGTACGCGTGAGCGTGGTCGGCACGGACCGCTCCGACGGCCGCGCCACGGGAGAGGCCTCCCCGTCGCCCGGCCCCGCCACGGCCGCGAACGTGTCCGTGACGAGAACCGCGCGCGGCGCAAGTGTGTGGGTGGAGGCCGGTTGGAGCAAACGGGCGGCCCCGGAAGTTGACCTGACATGAGTAGCAGCGCACCCGTCAGCGTGGTCGTCATCGACGACCATCCGGCGATCCTCGCGGGCGTGGAGATGTGGTACGCCGCGTCGCCGCGGCCCATCACCGTGGTCGCGGCAAGCGGCTCCGTACGGGAGGCCTGGACCGCTCCGGGCAGCACGGCCGATGTCGTCGTCCTGGATCTGCAACTGGGCGACGGCGGACCTGCCTTCGGCAGCCTCCGAAGGCTCGTCGACGCCGGGCGGCAGGTGGTCGTCTACTCGATGTGGGACGACGAGAAGACCGCGCTCAGCTGTCTCGACCTGGGCGCCGCGACCTTTCTGACCAAGAGCGAGGGCCAGGAGCACTTGGTCGAGGCGACGCTGGCGGCAGCCGACGAGCGCCCCTACATGCCGCCCGCGCTGGCCGGGGCGCTGGGAACGAACGCCCGCAGCGACCGCCCCCAGCTCTCCGCGCGCGAGGAGATCGTGCTCATCGAGTGGTTCCAGTCCGAGTCGAAGGAGTTGGTCGCGCAGCGTCTCGGCATCTCCGTCCGGACGGTCAACTCGTATCTGGACCGGGTACGGATCAAGTACGCGAACGTCGGCCGTCCCGCGCGGACCAAGGCGAGCCTGGTGGCCCGCGCCGTCCAGGACGGGCTGGTCGACGTGGACGACCTCTGAGCGCGGGCAAGGACCCGGTTCAGCGACTCACTCCGGCCTCCTCGTCACCCGGAACAGCCGGATCTCCCGGTCCACGCGTGCCTGGTACGTCGCGTACGGCGGCCAGAACGACAGTGCCGTCTTCCACACCGCCGCCCGCTCCTCCCCCTCCAGCAGCCGGGCCGTGACGGGGATGTCGTGGCCCTTCCAGTTGACCTCGGCGTCGGGGTGGGCGAGTAGGTTGTGGGTCCAGGAGGGGTGGCCGGGGCGGCCGAAGTTGGAGCCGACCAGGATCCAGGAGCGGCCCTCCTCCTCGGGCATGCAGGCCAGCGGCGCACGGCGGGGCAGGCCGCTGCGGGCGCCGGTCGAGGTCAGGATCACGCCGGGCAGCATCTGGGCGCTGAGCAGCACCTTGCCGCGGGTGAGCCGGTGCACGGCACGGTCCAGGGCCGGGATGACATGCGGGGCGACCTTGGCGAAGCCCCGCGTGGAGGACACCTTCTGCACCGCCCGTACGACCACGGGTACGCCGATCACACCGCCACCTCCTGGGCGTCGAAGAGCCGGGCGGCGTCGGCGGCGTGCGCCCGCAGCCGGTGGACCGGGCCGAAGAGGAGCTCGTCGCCCGCGGCCCGCTTGAAGTACAGGTGTGCTTCGTGCTCCCAGGTGAAGCCGATGCCGCCGTGGAGCTGGATGCCTTCGGCGGCGGCGGTGCGGAGGGCTTCCAGCGACTGGGCGAGGGCGAGGCGCTCCGCGGAGGGGGCCGTGGCAGGTCGTTCGTCGGCTGCGGATCCGCTGTGGCTGGTCGCGCAGTTCCCCGCGCCCCTTGGGGGCGTTGCAGCCCCTTGCGTGACAGCCCACGCCGCGTAGTACGCCGCCGACCGGGCCGCCTGTACTGCCACGTACGCGTCCGCCAGGCGGTGCTTCACCGCCTGGAAGGAACCGATCGTCCGGCCGAACTGCTCGCGCTGTCCGACGTACTCCACGGTCCGCTCCAGTGCCCGGTCGGCGGCTCCCACGGCCTCGCACGCGAGGACCGCGGCAGCCGTGTCGCCCACCGAGGCGAGGGCGGGCAGGACTTGGCGGCCGTCCTCGTCACCCAACAAGTCCGCCTGGACGTCTCGGAGTTGGACCCGACCCTGAGGCCGGGTGGCGTCCAGCGCCGTCTGCCGTGCGCGTACGACCCCGGCGGCGTCCCCCGGCACCAGGAACAGCAGCGTCCGGGAGCGTGCGAACCCCCCGGCGTGCGCGGCGACCAGCAGCAGTCCGGCGCTGTGCCCGTCCAGCACCTGGTCGACCTGCCCGTACAGCCGCCAGCCGTCCTCCGTCCGCCGTGCCTGCACTCCCCCGGCCCGCCCGCCGCCGGCCCAGTCGCCGCCGTTGTCGCCGGTGAGGGCGAGGGCGGCGGCCAGTGCGGTGCCGGGGACGGCGAGAGCGGCGGTGAGCCTGCCGGAGGCCAGGCGGGGCAGCAGCTCGGTGCGCTGGGCGTCGGTGCCGAGCGCGGCAATCAGCGGGGCCGCGAGGACGGCGGTGGCCAGCAGTGGGGACGGGGCCAGTGCGCGGCCCGTCTCCTCGCAGGCCAGGGCGAGTTCGGTCGCCGAGCAGCCGACACCGCCGTACGCCTCCGGCAGGGCGAGCCCGGGCAGGCCGAGCTGTTCGGCGAGGGCGGTCCACAGGCCGGGGTCGTGGCCGGCGGGAGTGTCGAGGGCCGTGCGCAGTTCCCGGGGTCCGCAGCGGCTGTGCAGCAGCTCGCGCAGGGTACGGCGGAACTCGTCCTGCTCGGGGGTGAAGCTGGCGTCCATGGGCTCTTCCCTCCGGCTCTTCCCCTCAGATCTGACGGGCCGTCATATTAGGAGGGCCGTAGCGAGATGCACAGAGGTTTGGAGGCCTCGCATGACTCCCGGGAGCCGGAAAGTCGCCGTGGTCGGAGTGTCCCTCTCCGACTGCGGCCGGGTCGACGACGCGACGCCGTACGCCCTGCACGCCCAGGCGGCCCGCCGCGCGCTGGCCGACGCGGGGCTCGGCCGCGAGGTGGTGGACGGCTTCGCGTCCGCCGGTCTCGGCACGCTCGCCCCCGTGGAGGTGGCCGAGTACCTGGGGCTGCGCCCCACCTGGGTCGACTCCACGTCCGTCGGCGGCGCCACCTGGGAGGTCATGGCGGCCCACGCGGCGGACGCGATAGCCGCAGGGCACGCGAAGGCGGTGCTGCTGGTGTACGGCTCGACGGCCCGCGCGGACATCAGGGCCGGCCGGCGGACCGGGAACCTGTCCTTCGGCTCCCGTGGCCCCCTGCAGTTCGAGGTGCCCTACGGCCACACCCTCATCGCCAAGTACGCCATGGCCGCCCGCCGACACATGCTCGAACACGGCACGACGATCGAGCAGTTGGCGGAGGTCGCCGTGCAGGCGCGGGCGAACGCCGCCCTGAACCCCGAGGCCATGTTCCGCGACCCGATCACCGTGGACGACGTCCTGTCGGGCCCGATGATCGCGGACCCGTTCACCAAGCTGCACTGCTGCATCCGCTCCGACGGCGGCGCGGCGGTGCTGCTGGTCGCCGAGGAACTCGTACGGGACTGCCGTACCGCGCCCGTGTGGGTCCTCGGGGCCGGGGAGCACGTCTCGCACTCCGCGATGTCCGAGTGGCCCGACTTCACGACCGGTCCGGCGGCGGTCAGCGGACGGCTGGCCTTCGAGCGGGCGGGCGTGCGGCCCGAGGAGATCGACTTCGCGGAGATCTACGACGCCTTCACCTACATGACGCTGGTGACGCTGGAGGACCTCGGCTTCTGCGGGAAGGGCGAGGG
>Ga0247818_10002522_pt1 | contig 11806 bp, 10 predicted proteins | sample 13C_Glucose_Day1_FD_192424 | JGI IMG/M metagenome (GOLD analysis project Ga0247818, IMG submission 192424) | Soil microbial communities from agricultural site in Penn Yan, New York, United States - 13C_Glucose_Day1 | ecosystem: Environmental > Terrestrial > Soil > Agricultural land | place...
CCTGGCTGTTTTTGCTGATCGCCGCCGGGTTCGAAGTCACCTTCGCCATGGGCATGAAGTACGCCGAGGGCTTTACCCGGCTCTGGCCCTCGCTGATGACCATCGTGGCCGCGGTGGGCGGGATTTATTTTTTGACCCTGGCCATGCGCGAGTTGCCGGTGAGCATCGCCTACCCGATCTGGACCGCCATCGGTTCCCTGGGCACGGTGTTTCTCGGCTTTGCCTTGCTCGGTGAGAGCCTGACCGCGGTCAAGCTGCTGTCGGTCGGGCTGATCGTGGCAGGTGTGGTGGGACTGAAGTAGGGCAGATGTCCTAGACTGGTCGTCGGTTTGTCATGTTCGCTGGCGAAGCTTGGCGGATGTCTTGCATCCGCTATGCATCACCTCACGATCACAAGGATGTCTCGCCCATGTCGCAAGGTTTGGCCACGCGTTACCCATTGGTGCTGGTCCCGGGAATGCTCGGGTTCATCCGTTTGGTGCTTTATCCGTACTGGTACGGGATCGCCGAGGCATTGCGCCGTGGTGGTGCGGTGGTGTTTGCGGTGCAGGTTTCGCCGCTCAACTCCGATGATGTGCGCGGTGAGCAACTGCTGGCGCGGATCGAGGAGATTCTGCGCGAGACCGGTGCCGGGAAGGTCAACCTGATTGGCCACAGCCAGGGGTCGCTGACCGCCCGCTACGCAGCAGCCAAACGCCCGGACCTGATCGCCTCGGTGACCTCGGTGGCGGGGCCCAATCATGGTTCGGAACTGGCGGACTATCTGCACAAGCACTATCCGCATGACAGTGCCATGGGGCGGCTGGTGACCTTTTTGATACGGTGCATCGCGGCGCTGATGTGCCTGCTGGAAACCGGCTATCGCGGACCGAAGTTGCCTGTGGATATCCACGCTTCCCATCATTCGCTCACCACTGAGGGCGTGGCGCTGTTCAATCAACGTTATCCACAGGGGCTGCCCGAAACCTGGGGCGGGCAAGGGCCGGAACAGGTGAACGGCGTGCGTTACTATTCCTGGTCCGGGACCTTGCAGCCGGGCAAGACCGATCGCGGGCGCAACCTGTTGGACGGCACCAACCGCAGTTGTCGTTTGTTTGCCAGGACCTTCGTTCGCGAGGCCGGGCATTGCGACGGGATGGTCGGGCGGTATTCCTCGCACCTGGGGACGGTGATTGGCGACGAGTATCCGCTGGACCATTTCGACATCGTCAATCAGTCGCTGGGGCTGGTGGGGAAGGGGGCGGAGCCGATCCGGTTGTTTGTCGAGCATGCGGCTCGGTTAAAGGCTGCCGGTTTATAAGATCAAAATCAAAAGATCGCAGCCTGCGGCAGCTCCTACAGGGGGAATGCGTTCCCGCAGGCTGCGACCTTTTTGGCTCAGGCAACGCTGACCTTGCGGCCCAATACGGTGGTCCAGCGCTCGGAAAGAATCACCCCGCCCAACGTCAACATCCCGCCCACCAGGTGATAAAGCGCCAACTGCTCATGCAGCACCACCGCCGCAATCAGCGCGGTAATCAACGGCAGTAAATTGAAGAACAGCGTGGTCCGGCTCGGCCCCAAACGTACCACGGCCTGCATCCACGCCAGCGGTGCGACCATCGAGGCCAGCAGGCAGGCGTAAAGCACCAAGGGGATGTTCTGCAAGGTCAGGCCGGTTTTCGGTGAGGCGAGAAACAGCGGAAACAACACCACCACCGCGACCAGCACTTGCAAGTACAGCAGCACCAATGGCGGCAAGCGCAGCTGCCATTTTTTCAGCAAGGTGCTGTAGATCGCGTAGGCCAGGGTGGCGATCAGCATCATCGCGTCGCCCAGGTTCACCCCGTGTTCCAGCAGCACGCCCAGGCTACCGGACGAGACCACCACCAATACCCCGGCAAACGACAGCACCGCACCGGCCAATGCGCCGATAGTCAGGCGTTGGCCGAGGCTGATGATCGCCATGGCCAGCGACATCAAAGGCATCAACGACAGGATGATGCCCATGTTGGTGGCGGAGGTCAGGCTCGCGGCGAAGTACGCCAGGCTTTGGTAAACCGCCATGCCGAGCACGCCGAGGACAAAGATCTTGCCCAGGTTCGGGCGAATAGCCGGCCAGTGGGCAATCACCGATTTGAGCATGAAGGGCGTGAACAACAAGCCGGCCAGCAGCCAGCGGTAGAATCCGATCTCGGCGGGGAAGATCGCCCCGGCCGACATTTTGGTGATGACGGTGTTGCCGGCCCAGATGAAAATGGCCAGCAGGGGATAAGCGTATTGCATGGGGAAAACCAGAACGTTGATAAGGGGTAATTATCCCTTGTCTGGTTACAGGCCTATACTTCAATACAGACAACCGACCGCCAATTCCGGACAGCATGACCAGTAAACACATCGACCTGCTGGATTTCAGCGAGTTACCCGCCCCGGTGTACTTCCGCTACGCCGATTTCGATGCCCATCGCTTTGCCTCGGCCCATCGGCACCCGTGGGGCACGCTGGAGTATTCGGCCCATGGCGTACTGCACATGGAAATCGGCGGCAGTCGCTTCATGTCACCACCGCAATACGCCGTGTGGGTGCCCCCCGAGACCGAGCACAGCTTCTACAGCAACCAGCCGATCAATTATCGCGCAGTCTGCCTGGCGCCCACCCTTTGCGCTGATCTGCCACAAGAGGCTTGCACACTGGCCATCAGCGACATCCTCAAGGCAATTCTCAAGGACTTTGCCGCCCGGGACGTGAAGATCCCCAAGCAGGCCGCGGACCAGCGCCTGGCCCAGGTGTTGGTGGATCAACTGCAGCAAGCACCGGTGCATGAGTGTTATCTGCCCTATGCCAGCAGTAGCCGATTGCTTGGAGTCCTTGAGGCACTGCAAGCCGAGCCTGGGGATAACCGGCCCTTGGCAGACTGGGCCGCACAGATTCATGTCAGCGAACGCACGCTGGCGCGGCAGTTTGTCCGCGAGTTGGGCATGAGTTTCGGTGAGTGGCGCCAACGCCTGCGCTTTCTGACGGCGATCGAGGCGCTGGACAGTCACCGCAGCATTCAGGACGTCGCCTTCGACCTGGGCTACAGCACCGGCTCGGCGTTCATCGCCATGTTCCAGCGCCAGGCCGGGTGTACGCCGGAGCAGTATCGACGCAGCCACCTGGAGACAGGATGAAGGTGTTACAGGTGTTGTCTACACTCCAGTGCAAGACCGTTCCCCCTCGGTGCGGTGACAAGGAGAACACTCCATGACGATGTTGCGCGCCCCTTTGCTGCTGATCGGTTTGCTCCTGTGTTCCCAAGGTTTTGCCGCCACTGACCAACAGAACAAGATGACCACCTGCAACGCCGACGCCACGGCCAAAAGCCTCAAGGGCGATGAGCGCAAACTCTTCATGAGCAATTGCCTCAAGGCGACACCGGCGGCCACTGAAGCCGTCCCTGCCTTGACGCCACAGCAGGAGAAAATGAAAACCTGCAATGCCGACGCCACGACCAAGGCCCTCAAGGGCGATGAGCGCAAGGCGTTCATGAGTGATTGCCTGAAGAAAAAATAAACACTGGGCCGGGAATGCGAGCAGCGCAAATAACCGATCACTCTCCGACAAAGGTCGACCCACACATTCCCTAGTGCTGCCATCGGATCGCTGGCAGACTGCCAATCCTTTTACGCCGTTCGTTTTGAGGCTGTATGCCAACGTTTTCTCAACGTCATGTGTTGCTGGTCATTAGCTGGGTCATCATCTTTGGCGGGCTGCTGCTGGTGATCCCGCTGCGGTTGTTGCCCAGCCTGCTGGCCGGGTTGCTGGTGTTCGAACTGGTCAACATGCTCACCCCGCAATTGCAGCGGCTGATCGAAGGCCGGCGTGCGCGGTGGCTGGCGGTGGCGTTGCTGGGCACATTGGTGGTCAGCGCGTTGACACTGATTTTCGCCGGTGCCATCAGCTTTCTGTTGCACGAAGCGGAAAACCCCGGGGCTTCCCTCGACAAGTTCATGGGCGTGGTCGATCGCGCGCGCGGGCAATTGCCGCCGTTCATCGATGCCTATCTGCCCGCCAGTGCAGCGGAGTTTCGCGTGGCGATCGGCGAGTGGGTGAGCAAGCACCTCAGTGACTTGCAGTTGGTGGGCAAGGATGCGGCGCACATGTTCGTGACGTTGCTGATCGGCATGGTGCTCGGGGCGATCATTGCCCTGCAACGCATCCCGGACCTGACCAAACGCAAACCGCTGGCCGCGGCCCTGTTCGACCGCCTGCACCTGCTGGTGCAGGCGTTTCGCAACATCGTGTTCGCGCAGATCAAGATTTCCCTGCTCAACACCTTCTTTACCGGGATTTTCCTCGCGGTGGTGCTGCCGATGTTCGGCATCAAGCTGCCCCTGACCAAGACCCTGATCGTGCTGACCTTCCTGCTCGGCCTGTTGCCGGTGATCGGCAACCTGATGTCCAACACGCTGATCACGATCGTCGGCCTGTCGCTGTCGATCTGGGTGGCGCTGGCCGCGCTGGGCTACCTGATTGTCATCCACAAGCTCGAGTATTTTCTCAACGCGCGGATCGTCGGTGGGCAGATCAGTGCCAAGTCCTGGGAGTTGCTCCTGGCAATGCTGGTGTTCGAAGCCGCGTTCGGCCTGCCGGGGGTGGTGGCAGGGCCGATTTATTATGCGTACCTGAAGAGCGAGTTGAAGCAGGTCGGGATGGTTTGATCCGAGAGATGTAGCGCCTGATCTGACGCCATCGCCAGCAGGCTAGCTCCCACATTGGAATGCATTTCACTGTGGGAGCTAGCCTGCTGGCGATGGGGGCGACTCGGTTTCGGATCAGCCCATCGAACCGTAACGCTTGGCCGCCTCAATCGCCAGGCCACTGCCGATGCTGCCAAAGATATTCCCTTCCACATGCCGCGCATTCGGCAACATCGCCGAGACGCTGTTGCGCAGCGCCGGAATACCACTCGAACCCCCAGTGAAGAACACCGTGTCCACCTGATCGACCCGCACATCGGCGTCGGTCAGCAGCTGGGTGACGCTATTGCGCACGCGTTCGAGCAGGTTATCGATGGCCGATTCGAACAGGGCACGGCTGAGCTCCACACTCAAGCCGGCTTCGATGCGATCCAGCGGTACGTGGCGGTGGTCTGCATGGGTCAGCTGGATCTTGGTCTCTTCGACTTCCATGGCCAGCCAGTGCCCGGCGCGCTGTTCGATCAGCTTGAACAGACGATCGATGCCGCCGGTGTCTTCGATGTCGTAGCGCATGCTGCCCAGGGCCAGCTGGGACTTCTGCGAATACACCGAGTTGATGGTGTGCCAGGTCGCCAGGTTCATGTGGTGGCTGGTGGGCATGTAGGCGCCGCTCTTCATCCGGCTGCCATAGCCGAACAGCGGCATCAGGCCCTGCAGGCTTAATTGCTTGTCGAAATCGGTCCCGCCGATGTGCACGCCGCCGGTGGCGAGGATGTCATCCTGGCGGTTATCCATGCCCCGACGCTGCGGCGACAGACGCACCAGCGAGAAGTCGGAAGTACCACCGCCGATGTCGACGATCAGTACCAGCTCTTCCTTCTCGATGGTCGACTCATAGTCGAACGCGGCGGCAATCGGTTCGTACTGGAAGGAGACTTCCTTGAAGCCGATCTTGCGCGCGACGTCCACCAGGGTGTCTTCGGCCTCTTTGTCGGCCATCGGGTCATCGTCGACAAAAAACACCGGACGGCCCAGCACCACTTCTTCGAATTCCCGACCGGCGGCGGTTTCGGCACGGCTCTTGAGCTGGCCGATGAACAGGCCGAGCAGGTCCTTGAACGGCATCGCCGTGCCCAGGACGCTGGTGTCGTGCTTGATCAGCTTGGAGCCAAGCAGGCTCTTGAGCGAGCGCATCAACCGCCCTTCATAACCTTCCAGGTACTCGTGCAGCGCCAGCCGGCCGTACACCGGGCGGCGTTCTTCGATGTTGAAGAAGACCACCGAAGGCAGGGTGATCTTGTCGTCCTCCAGCGCGATCAGCGTTTCCATGCCGGGGCGCAGCCAGCCGACGGTGGAGTTTGACGTGCCAAAGTCGATGCCCACGGCACGGGCTGGAGATGCGTTGTTCATGTCTTTGCGGTTCCGGTTAAAAAACGGCCGCGCAGTGTATGTCAGTGCGCGACAGATTCGAAGGCCGACTATCTGCTAATTCCGGGAAACAATGTCTTGAAAGATGGCTCAACACCCCCAAACTACCCTGCATCAAGCTGGTAGCCGCGGAGCACCCGTAAGTCGCACCGCCCGCTGCCGATAAACTTCTTACGCGCCGCCCGGTCACAACCTTGAGATCGGTCTAACCTTGTGCTGCAAACACGTGCATGCTGGGGCAGGTGGCGCGATTTCGATAACGGATGGTGATTCCCGCGATGGACTTCAAAGACTATTACAAGATTCTCGGCGTGGAGCCGACAGCAGACGACAAGGCGATCAAGGCGGCCTATCGCAAGCTGGCGCGTAAATACCACCCCGATGTCAGCAAGGAAAAGGACGCCGAAGCCAAGTTCAAGGACGCCTCTGAAGCCTATGAGGCGTTGAAAAGCGCTGACAAACGCGCCGAATACGATGAATTGCGCCGCTATGGTCAGCATGGTCAACCGTTCCAGGGACCACCGGGCTGGCAGAGCCGTGGCGGTTTTGGCGGCGGTGGCCAGGACACCGGTGACTTCTCGGATTTCTTCAGCTCGATCTTTGGTAATCGTGGCCCTGGCTTCGGCGGGGCGGAATCACGTCGCAGCACCGGACGCCGAGGGCAAGACGTGGAGATGGAACTGGGCGTTTTTCTCGAAGAAACCCTGTCGACCGAGTCGAAGAAGGTCACCTTCCAGGTGCCGCAGTACAACCCGGCCGGCCAGCATGTGAGCAACACCAGCAAAAGCCTGAACGTGAAGATCCCGGCGGGTGTGACCGATGGTGAACGCATTCGCCTCAAGGGCCAGGGCGCTCCGGGAGTCGGCGGTGGTGCCAATGGCGACCTGTACCTGACCATTCGCTTTGCGCCACACCCGAAATTCGACGTCGAAGGCGAGAACCTGATCATCACCTTGCCCTTGGCACCGTGGGAACTGGCGCTGGGCACCGAAGTCGCCGTGCCGACCCTGACCGGCAAGATCAACCTCAAGGTCCCGGCGGGCAGCCAGAACGGCCAACGCATGCGCGCCAAGGGCCACGGTCTGATGAACAAGGCCGGCGAACGCGGTTACCTGTTCATCCAGTTCAAGGCCGTGATGCCCAAGGCCGCAGACGATGACGTCAAGGCGTTGTGGCAGGAACTGGCCAAGAAAGCCGCTTTCAACCCGCGAGAAAACTTCTGAACCCAGCGACGGAGTAGCCCATCATGAGCAGCCCCCTGATCGTTCAACTGGACCTGGCAGAATTCTGTGAGGCGACCGACCTGTCGGACGTCTACGTGATCGAAATCGTCGAACACGGCATCCTCGAACCTCAGGGCGGTCAGCCCAAGGATTGGCGCTTCACCGATTACGAACTGACCCTGGCCAGACGCGCCGCCAAACTGCGGCGCGATCTGGAACTGGAATGGGAAGGGGTTGCGCTGGCGCTGGATTTGCTCGAGGAGGTCCAGCAATTGCGGGCGGAGAACCGGATGTTGAGGCAGCGGTTGGGGCGGTTGGTGGTGGAGTAGTTTGCCTTCGGGGTCTTCGTTGTTTGCTCCTAATTCTGGCTTCTAAAATATTTGCTGAGTTTTTGCAGGCTCACTGGTTGCTGCCGGCGTTTCAAATGCTTACTAAGGTCCGCTAGCTCCACTAGCTCCACACCATCACGACCTATATCAACTCCTTTTTCAATTTGATCTGGAGGAGTAGGAAGAGGGCGGGTGACAGGGTTAAAATACGTGTTTAGTGGTCCTTGATGATCAATTGGAACATTCCGTGTTGCAGGGTTCGTCGGCTTAAGAGATCTATTTAAGGGGGGACCAGGCAAGGCGGGAGGGACTGAGGGCAGCGGCAAGCTAAATTCAGTGAGGACTTGAGGCGATTTACCTATAGGAATCAGCTCGACCGTAGAAGACGTACGTCTTGGAGGTGTTAAAACCAGTCGGTTGGTTGATCCCGCGAAAAAGTTTGTTATATTTCCCCACCACTTCGAGGGGTTAAAATGCCCCGTCGGATCCGACCCCATCACCGGTTCCCCTTCACAATACGTATACGCATTCAACCCACCCGCCCCAAACGGGCTCCAACTGTCCGGGCTATGAAAGCGCATCAACCGAGGGTTATAGACCCGATAACCATTGCCCAGAAAGTACCAACGGGATGCCTCGCGCAATTCACCATTAAACCCCAGGCCCGATACAACCTCATGTTCGGCTGACTGATGCCCATAAGCGGAATACGCCATGGGATTGTTTCTGCCACTGACAATTTCGCTGAGCACCGAGTTTTGCTGATCGGTGGCTAACAGGACGGTACGTTGCTGTTTGGGGGTATCGAGATTTGAGCGGCTCATGAAGAAACCTTCCCTGGTTGCGCTTGAGGGATATTCGTCTTCTTTCTACTCGCTATGACCGGGATGGGGAACTGGCAGATCTGATAGTGCCCCGCTCCCGTAGGAGCTGCCGCAGGCTGCGATCTTTTGATTTTGCCGCTGCATTTTGGCGGCTGATAGAACGTTGAAGATCAAAAGATCGCAGCCTGCGGCAGCTCCTACAGGGGATTGCGTGGCAGCACTACAGTGAATAACGTGCCATCGGCCTCGTTGGAACTGACTTCTATCGTTCCGTGATGCGCATCCACCACTTCCTTGACGATAAATAACCCCAGGCCCAGGCTGGTCGACGGCTGCCCAAGCTCTTCGTCGGCGCTGCGCACCAGTGGATCGAAGATCGTGCCGATGGCGTTCGCGGGAATCGGCGCTCCGTAGTTATGGACCGTTATGCGAACCGCGGCGGGCTCGCCGTTGAGCGTGACCGTCACATCACGTTTGTTCGCACCGTGCTGCAACGCATTGCCAATCAGGTTTTGCAGCAACTGACCCAGCCTCCCGGCATCCCAGACCCCTCGAGTATCTCCCTCTACCCTGACCGTTGGATCGCACTCCGGGTTACCGGCGCAGGCTTCGGCAATCGCCGCGTGTGCGGCATCGGCAAGGTCCATGGGCTTGGGATCGATTGGCAGGCTCTTGCCCAGTCGACTGCGTACCAGCTCCAGTAGATCGCTGACCATCACCGCCATGTGCCGGGCACTGCGCGTAATGTTGTTCGCGCAGGCCAGCGCATCGCCTTCCAGCGATGTTTTACGCATCAGCAATTCAGTGGACATGCTCAGCGCCTGCAACGGCGCGCGCAGGTCGTGGCCGAGTATCGCCAGGAAGATATCCCGCGAGCGGTTCACCTGTTCGGCATAGGCGGCCGTGGATTCGGCGAGTGCTTCATCGATGGCTTCGTTGAAGCGGATCATGTCCTGGAAATAGGTCAGGTCCGGTGATTCCAGGCTGTCGACCCACAGGCGAATCACACAGGCCCGCAGGTGGCGGAATTCGCTGGTCATCTGCACCAGGTCGAAACCCACGGTATGCCGCAGCTCGCCATGGCTGGCACCGGCTTCGTCCAGGCTCGGGGTTTTCTCGGGGCCTTCACCCTTGGCCTTGGCCAGCTGTTCGCTGGCGGTTTGCGCGGTGGTCATGTCACGCGCGGCGGCCAACAGAATCGCCTTGGCATGGTCGCGCAAGGCTGCACTGTCCATGTTTTCGGCCGCCGGCGTGATGGTACTGGCGAACTGTTCCCATTCATCAACGATACGGTCCACGTGTTGCCTGATGAAGTCGGGGAGGCGCATGACCGGTTTCCTGCTGGGAATGTAGGGGGGATCTTAGCCTCTTTACCGCCGGGCAAAAACTACCGCTGAGGGATGGATCAGGTCCGGGGGCGATAGGGTGGTATCTATTTACTTTTCCGGTTCTCGAATTCGATCTTGCCCTGGGTCTTTTCTGGGTTGTTCCAGCAGGATTTTAATCTTTTGTTTTAGAGGCGGTTGAATAAGCTGGGGCACTACTCATCGCATAAGGATTTGCGAAAATGACTGTACTTCATTCGGATTATTTCGCTGAGAAAGTGCCAGCCCTGATAAAAAATGCTTCGGCTTCAAGGTTGGCATCGGTTACGCAACTGACGCCCGGTTTTCCGGACTGGTACATCAAGGCATCGGCGATTGATCGTCAATACTTGCAACAACTCATACAGGAGCGCTGGCGTTTACAAGATGTTGTTTCTGATGCGGTCGGTAATCTGCAAACCGACATCAATGAGTTTGCCAAGCCCTTACTGACCCAAGCCCTCAGCGACGAGCTGAACGTCGAACTGGATGTCAGCACGACTTCATTGCGCCTCTATGTTCCCGCCCCGCTCGGCATTGGCCTCGACACCCAGGCCAGCCGGCTCAGGCAATCGTCGTTGCTGGAAGCCGCCCTGCATAACTTTGAGTTGTCTGAAACCCTCGAAGGCGCCTTTCGCGACGGTTCAGGCATTTTCATCAAAGACTCTGAGGGGGAACTTCAGCGTCATGAGTGCAGTGTCGAAAAGTTCACCGCGTTGTGTCGCAAACTCGATATCGGCGCGCAGTATCAGCAACACATCAAGTCTCTGCTCAAGCCAGCTGTCACTGCCGATCGACAACTACTTGAACAACGGTTCATGGCCCATGAAAGGGCTGCTTTCAGTGAGTCCATGCTCATTGCGCTATTAAAAAACGATATCGACTCCTATACCTTCGGAAAACTGATCGAGCTGCGGGATGACCAGGACAGCATCCTGTACGAGGGCCGTCCATTGCAATGTCACCGGCTCTCATTGATGGGCACGCGGCTGACGGGCATTGTGCTGTTCAGTGCGCTGGCCGATCCCACGCTAATAAAACAGGCTCTCGAGGAGCTGGTTCCGGAGCAGCTGCAACACCTGATCGACTGGTCTCGTCGCCTGAAAATTTTGCCGGGGTATGAATATGACCAGTTCAAGACACTCCAGGCCTTTTTTGCCAATGGCCCGACCGGGGTGGTCGAGGAAATGGTTCGCCGTAACGATATCCATGAACAAAGTCGGCTGGACGGGACATTGATCGCCTACATCCCCGGCGACCCGGATCATCCGCTCAGGCAATACGACTCTTTCACCGACTTCATGAAGGAACTGACGAGCCAGTTGCGCTCGGCTCAGTACCAGGAGTTCTTCAGCCGGTTCGTGCCGCACAAGGATAAAGGACGCTTCTTCGCACGGGTCAACGAGCGCTTCAGCACCTTTACCTGGACACAGCGCGAGCCGCTGGACATGGGCCCGTGGTGGCGCGAGACCGCCGTCGAGAACCCGGATGCCGAACCCATCACCAACCTGATCGAAGGCGATTTCTGGGTGCATTTCTGTGCCTGGCGCAGAGACAAGGCGATTGCCGATGCGCGACAGATCGCCGTGCCCACGGGCGATGAAGACGCCACCGCGCGCTGGAAACGCCTGACCAGTTACCTGGACATCGGTTGGAACCTATTCAACTTCGGCGCCATGTTGGTGCCGGGATTAGGCGAAGCCGTGCTGGCGGTAATGGTTGGGCAAATGATGCTTGAGACCCTGGAGGGAATCGAAGACTGGAGCAAAGGCGACAAGGACGAGGCCGCGTCTCATCTCACCGCGGTTCTGATCAATTTCGCCCAACTGGCACTCATGGGCGCCGGGCATGTACTACCGGGCGGTACGCCGGTGGCGGTCAAAGTGTCGCCTTTTATCGACCAACTGAAAAAGGTCGAGCTGCCTGATGGCAAAACCCGTCTGTGGAACCCTGATCTGAGTCCCTACGATCACAAAGTGT
>Ga0247818_10002523_pt1 | contig 11802 bp, 10 predicted proteins | sample 13C_Glucose_Day1_FD_192424 | JGI IMG/M metagenome (GOLD analysis project Ga0247818, IMG submission 192424) | Soil microbial communities from agricultural site in Penn Yan, New York, United States - 13C_Glucose_Day1 | ecosystem: Environmental > Terrestrial > Soil > Agricultural land | place...
ACTCATAATCGTGAGGTCGGGAGATCGAGCCTCCCCGCCGCTACAGAAAGACCCTGCAGGCTGCGCCTGCAGGGTCCTTTTGTTGTGAACGCACCGCTGCGCTCGAGATCCGGCAGCGAATTTCGCTGCGTGTTGAAGGGAATCATGACAATCACGGCCGATCGGCAGGAGCGAAACCTCCCGCGACTTACCAGGCGGAATGGTGCAGCGGTAGTGCGTAAGGGCGGCCACCGGACGGATATCCAGGCGCTGAGGGCACTTGCAGTCGGATTGGTGGTTCTAAACCATCTTTGGCCTCATCGTCTTTCGGGCGGTTATGTAGGCGTTGATGTCTTTTTTGTGATTTCCGGGTTCCTGATCACCTCCCACCTTGTCAGGGAGCTTCAGGCGAGCGGCCGCATTAGACTCGGGGCGTTCTATGCCCGGCGTGTCAGGCGGCTTCTGCCGGCAGCGTTCCTGGTCCTTGTTGCCTCCCTGATTCTCGCTGGACTCACGCTCCCGTACACCCGGTGGGAATCCACGGTCGAGGAGGTACTGGGCAGCACCTTCTACTTTGAGAACTGGCTCCTCGCCGCCAAGTCGGTTGACTACTCGGCCATGAATGAATCGGCAACGGTGGCCCAGCATTACTGGTCATTGTCCGTCGAGGAGCAGTTCTATATGCTGTGGCCGCTCGGATTGGTGGCATTGTATGCAGTGGCCCGCAGGACGCGGAAGAATTCGACGTCCGTGCTGGTCGCAGGCATCGGGCTTACTACTCTCGCATCCCTCATCTGCAGTGTTTACATCACTGCCGTTGCGCCCAACCAGGCCTACTTCGCGACTCCCGTCCGAATCTGGGAGTTTGGCGTAGGCGCCGGGCTGGCATTCGTGGGCGCCTTGCCGTCACTGTCGCGTCGCCTGCGAAACGTGGGTGCCGTGGCGGGCTTCACGACAATTCTGGCCACCGCCCTTGCCTTCGACCACGAAACGCCGTTTCCAGGCTGGACAGCCATATTTCCGGTCATAGGTACGGCGCTTGTGATCCTGGCCGGATCGGGCGGGATGCGTATGTGGCACGACCGATTTACAGGGCTCAAGCCGGTGCAGTTCGTGGGCGACATTTCCTACTCGCTGTATCTGTGGCATTGGCCGCTCATCGTTGTTGCACCCTTCGTCGCCGGCGCCGAGCTGACGTTCGGCGTTCGGCTCCTCGTTTTAGTGACGGCAGTGGGGCTCGCTTGGCTGACCAAAACCTTCGTTGAAGACAGGTGGATCAAACAAGGTGGCCCACGGGACCGGCCGCGGAGAGTGTTCATCGGCCTTGTGGCGGGCATGGCGGCCGTTTCCCTGGCCGCCCTCAGCCTGGGCCTCCTTGGTGTCCAACGATCAGACCTGGCCGCCGCCAAAGCCGAAAGGCTCGCCGCGAATCCGTGTCGCGGAGCCGCCGTTGTAGACCGGAATGAAGACTGCGGCGACCCCTGGACGATGCCCGTAGCCCTGCCCGACATGGGCCCTGTGAACTCGTACACCCACTCTCCTGAAGAGTGTCAGACCAACGACAACACGCTCCGGGATGGCCTTGGGGGCCACCCGGCCTCGTGCGATCTTTCGGCGGGGGATCCCAACGCCGAGACCGTATGGCTGGTCGGTGATTCTCATGCGCAGCAATGGCAGACAGCCATTTTTGAGCTCGCGAAAGAGCGTCACTGGAAGCTGAAATGGAGCTACTTCGGAGGTTGCCCGCTCGTGGACGCACCATTTACCGGTCACGGGGGCCGGGCTGCTGATCCAGCCACGACCGCCGACTGCCGGCGGTGGGGCCAGACTGTCGCAACGGCCATAGAGCGGGACAGGCCCAGCAGGGTGTTCGTCAGCATGTTCGCCGCTGGTGAGCAGATAGATGACGGGACGGGCCGCTCCCAGACAGCGCAGTATACCGACGGACTCGTCAGGCACTGGAAGCGCTGGCTAGGGGTTGGCGCCAAAGTCCAGCCCATTTACGACCCACCGTTGAACGGCGCAGTGCGCAGCGCTGAGTGCCTAGCCCTCAACCCGGAGACTCCCCAGAGCTGCGCCGTTCCCAGGGACAAGGCGTTGCCCTTGGACCCCATGGTGGCCGCGGTAGAACAACTGAACAATCCGATGGTTCGACCCGTGGACTTGAGCCGATATTTCTGTGACGACACCAGTTGCTACAGCGCCGTCGGCGGCGTTGCCGTCTATTACGACCCAGATCACCTGAACAGGGATTACATTCGGGGAGTGACGGCAGCATTCGGCCAGCGGGTGGACTGATCGGAAGGAAGCGTCAAACGGCCGGTCCGGACCAACAGCCTGGTGCGGCTGCGGGGAGCGTGGGACAGAATGGGTCCATGACGCGAATCGCAATCATTGGCGGCCACGGCAAAGTGGCTCTGGAACTGTCCCGCATCCTGGCCGAGGAGGGATTGGACGTTACGTCATTCATCCGCAACCCGGACCACGGCGCGGACGTCGCGGCCACAGGCGCTACGCCTGTCGTCCTGGATGTTGAACATTCGACGACGGCGGACATCGCCGAGGCGCTGAGGAAGCACGACGCCGTGGTCTGGTCGGCCGGTGCCGGGGGTGGAAGCCCGGACCGCACCTACGCCGTCGACAGGGACGCCGCCATCCGGTCGATGGACGCCGCGGCTGAGGCCGGCGTCGGGCGCTACATCATGGTGTCCTACTTCGGAGCCGGCCCCGATCACGGAGTCCCCGAGGACAACGGCTTCTTCGCGTACGCAGAGGCCAAGGCGGCCGCCGACGAGTATCTGCGCGGAACCAGCCTGGAGTGGACCGTCCTCGGGCCGGGAACGCTCACCGACGGGCCCGGCAACGGCCTGATCGACGTCGACCCCGCGGATAGCTCCGGGAACCGGGAAACGGCCCGCGCCAACGTTGCCCTCGTTGCCGCGGCCGTGCTGGGCCTGCCCTCGACGGCCGGGCGCACCATAGAATTCCGGGACGGGGACCTGCCGATCGCCGCGGCCCTGGAGCCCGTGAGCTAGCCCCGGTCCAGCTCCAGCTCCAGTGCGTTCGCCTCGACGTAATCCAGCGCGTGCCGGACGGCTCCGACCGTGACAATCGAATCGCCTAGGGGCGAGACCGTCACGCGCGGGGGCGTCGCGGTGTAGCTAGGGAGCAGTGCCGTGATGCCGGGGAGCAGCGCCCCGGCCGATTCAGCCACGGCACCGCCGATCACCACCTGCTCGGGATTGATGAAGCTCGCCACGGAGGCGATGACCCGGGCCATCCGGTCCGAGATGCGTGCGAGGATGGCCAGCGCGGCGGGATCCCCGGCCGCGGCATCCTCAAAGACGCGCCGGGCGCTCGCCTCACCGCCCCCGGTGGGGCCTCCGCCGGCTGCGGACCACTGCCGGGCCAAACTGGCGATGCCGTCGCTGGAGCCTACGCCCTCCACGAGGTCCAGGTACCCCATTTCACCGGCCGCGCCACCGCTGCCGTGCAGCAGCCGCCCGGACTCCAGCACCCCGGCCCCCAGGCGTTCGCCGGCCAGCAGCACCACCAGGTCATCGACGCCGGCGCCGGAACCCCGCCAGCGTTCGCCCAGGGCGGCAAGGTTCGCATCGTTTTCCAGCAGCACCGTCCAGCCGTGGAGTTCCTTAAGCGCCGCGCGGAGTCCGACGTCGAACAGGCTCCAGAAGTGCTGTGTCCCGAGCACCTTGCCGTCACGGTCCACCGGGGCGGCGATGCCCGCCCCCACGGCCAGGACGGCCCCCGGACCGGTCCCGGCGGCCGCCAGCGCCCGGCGGCAGGCACGGTCGACGACGTCGATCCGCTCTTCCGCGGGGATGTTTGTGGCCCGAAAGCTTTCGCTGCAGCGCCCGACGACGGTGCCGCGGAGGTCCGCGACTGCCGCGGTGGTGGTGGCGGCGCCGATGTCGATGCCCAGCACGAATCCGGCCGTCGAATTGAGTTCGAAGCGCCGGGCGGGACGTCCTTTGCGCGGGCCCAGCGGCTGTTCCTCGTCCCGGGCGTCCAGCTCGCGGATCCAGCCGCGCCGGATCAGGTCCTCACAGACGGCGATGACCGAGGCCCGCGTCAGCCCGGTCCGGGTCATCAGCTCCGTACCGGTGGCCACCTCCGTGGTCCGGATGACGCCGAGCACCGACTGGGCGTTCACCCGGCGCAGCAGCTGGGGTGTGGCGGCGGCTGCCGTCGGCTTCAAATGTTGACCTCTCCCGGATCCGGACCCATAATTGTTCAGGCAATATATTTAGCTTGTATCTAAATTACCAGAACCCCAGTTCCGAGCCCGGAGGATCCCCCTTGTCCAACACCGCCACGCTGGCAACCCTGTCCGGTTCCGATCTCGCCGCCGACCCCAACTGGTGGCGCCAGGCCTCCGTGTACCAGATCTACCCGCGCAGCTTCTCCGACTCGAACGGCGACGGCCTCGGCGACATCAAGGGCATCACGGCGAAGGTCCCCTATCTGAAGGAACTCGGGATCGACGCCGTCTGGCTCAGCCCGTTCTACCCCTCGGCCCTCGCCGACGGCGGCTACGACGTCGACGACTACCGCGACGTCGACCCCAAGCTCGGCACGCTGGAGGACTTCGACGAAATGTCCGCCGCGCTGCACGAGGCCGGCATCAAGCTGATCGCCGACATCGTCCCGAACCACTCCTCGAACCGCCACGTCTGGTTCCGGGAGGCCCTCGCGTCGCCCCGCGGCTCGGCCGCGCGTGAGCGCTACATCTTCCGCGACGGCAAGGGCGAAAACGGCGAGATCCCGCCGTCGGACTGGGAGTCCGTCTTCGGCGGCCCCGCGTGGGAGCGCATCACCGAGCCGGACGGCACTCCCGGCCAGTGGTACATGCACATCTTCGCCAAGGAGCAGCCGGACCTGAACTGGTCCAACCGCGAAATCCGCGACGACTTCCTCAAGACCCTGCGTTTCTGGTCCGACCGCGGCGTGGACGGCTTCCGCGTGGACGTTGCCCACGCCCTCACAAAAGACCTCACCGAGCCGCTGCTGTCCAAGGTCGAGCTGAGCGAGGCCAACTCCGGCACCGACGGCTTCGACGACGGCTCGCACCCGTTCTGGGACCGCGACGAGGTCCACGAGATCTACGTCGAGTGGCGCGAGGTCTTCAACGAGTACAACCCGCCGCGCACGGCGGTCGCCGAAGCCTGGGTCCACGCCAGCCGCCGCGGCCGCTACGCAAGCCCGGAGGGCCTGGGCCAGGCGTTCAACTTCGACCTCCTGCAGGCCGACTTCGACGCCGACGAGTTCCGTGAAATCATCACCCGGAACCTTGCCGAAGCCACCGAGTCCGGGGCCTCCTCCACCTGGGTGTTCTCCAACCACGACGTCGTCCGGCACGCCACGCGCTACGGCCTGCCCAAGGGCGGCGGCAAGCACGCCAAGGGCCAGGACGGCAAGGGCTGGCTCTTGGCCGGCGCCCCGGCCGAGGAGCTCGACGTCGACCTCGGCCTGCGCCGCGCCCGTGCGGCCACGCAGCTGATGCTGGCGCTGCCGGGCTCCGCATACCTGTACCAGGGGGAGGAGCTCGGCCTCCAGGAAGTCGCGGAAATCCCTGACTCCGAGCGCCAGGACCCCACCTTCTTCCGCAACAAGGGCGTGGAGATCGGCCGGGACGGCTGCCGCGTTCCGCTGCCCTGGGCCGCAGAGGGCACTTCCTTCGGCTTTGGCGACGGCGGGGCGCACCTGCCGCAGCCGGCCTGGTTCAGCCGTTACGCCGTCGCTGCCGAAGACGGCGTCGAGGGTTCCACCCTTGAGTTCTACCGCCGGGCCCTGAAGCTGCGCCGCGAACTGCAGACCTCGGAAGAACTCGAATGGCACACCTCGGCCAGCCCCGACGTGATCCACTTCAGCCGCCCCGGCGGCTGGCAGACCGTGACCAACTTCGGTGACATGCCGGTGGAATTGCCCGCCGGGACTGTGCTGCTCAGCAGCGGACCGCTCGACGGGAACCTCCTGCCGGGCAGCACCACCGTCTGGCTGCGGTGACACCGGCAACGCAGGAGGGGTCTGCCGGGCAACTGAATCCTGCCCAGGAACTGAACCCTGCCCAGGAACTGATCTATGGCTGCATGGGCCTGGGCGGCAGCTGGTCGTCGGAGCCGTACTCCTCCGCGCAGGTGGACGAGGCGGCTGCCGCCGTCGACGCTGCCCTCGAAACGGGCATCACTCTCTTCGACCACGCCGACATCTACCGTGCCGGCAAGTCTGAGGCGGTGTTCGGCGAGGTCCTGGCGAACACGCCGGGGCTGCGCGACCGCATCAGGCTGCAGACCAAGTGCGGCATCCGGCTCAACGAACACGGACTGCAGGGCTACTACGACCTGAGCCGGGACGCCATCCTGACCCGCGTCAACCAGAGCCTCGACCGGCTCCGCACGGACTATGTGGACGTGCTGATGCTTCACCGCCCCGATCCGTTGATGGACCCCGCAGAGGTTGCCTCCGCCGTCGGGCAGCTCATGTCCGAAGGCAAGGTCCGGGCGCTGGGTGTGTCCAACATGTCCGGCGCGCAAATCGAGGTCCTGCAGGACCGGCTCGAAACCCCGGTGGTCGCCAACCAGCTGGAGATGAGCCTGCTCAAACGTGCCTGGCTCGAAAGCACGGTGCTGGTCAACCACGCCGAGGGAACGGACTACAGCTTCCCGCACGGAACCGTGGAGCACTGCGTCCGCCACGGGATCATCCTGCAGGCCTACGGCGCCCTCGCCCGCGGCCTCTACACCGGGGCGCCGGCCCCGGCGCCGTCGGCGGCGGAGGAAGCGACCACCCGGCTCGTGGCGCAGCTGGCGGCGGAGAAAAAGACCACCGGGGAATCGGTCCTGCTCGGCTGGCTGATGAGGCACCCGGCCGGCATCGCCCCCGTGATCGGCACCGCCAACCCGGACCGCATCCGCGCCTGCGCAGACGCGGCTGCTGTGGCGGCAGCCATGACCCGGCCCGAGTGGTACCGGCTCTGGGTGACGGCGCGGGGCAGCAGCATCCCGTAACCGACCCGCCGTCCCCACCCGACCAGCCGGCGGTTGAGGCCCCGATTCTGCGGAGTCCGGGGCCTCAACTGTCCGTCCGGGCTGTCGATACCCGGCAGGAAAGCATGCGAGAGTAATGCCAGACCTCCAGGGCGGCGGTTGCCGATCACCGGAGGGAAATGGGGGCAACGGTGGGTACTGAATGGCATTTTCCGGTGATGATCGCGGCGTCTCTCGTTGAGTTTGTCCTCCTCCTTCTGCTGGTGCTTGGACGGACCGATTTCCAACGGCGGATCCGGGCTGTCACCGTTGTGGCGCTGATCGTCGTCGTAGCCGGCATGCTGTTCGGAAAGTATGGACTGCTGCTGGGGCTTCCCTGGTGGCTTTACTATCCCGTTCCCGCGCTCGTGACCATTGCGTTGCCGCCGCTGGTGTTCAAGATGACGCGGAGAAGGACTGCCCTGTACCTCCTCCTCGCTGCATTCTCGGCCCCGCTCATCCATGTGCTGTTTTCTTTCTTCCTCGGCTGGGGCGAGTACATGCCATTCCTGCCGGTTCCCGGCCTGGCGAGCCTGCTCAGCAGAGCGGGAACGTGATTTTGGTCGTATTGGTCGCCTCCGGGGGCCGGAATACTTCGCGGGAGTCACCCCGGAACGGCTAGCGTAGATACATGACCTCCACCACCACCGCCGGGACCGTCCGGCCTCAACGCAACATTCCGGCCGAAATCGCCCGCTCCTGGCTGCTGGTGAACGCAATGAAGACCGACCTCTTCGAGCAGTCGGCCGTGTCCCGCGCGGACGCCATCATCCTGGACATCGAAGACGCGGTGGACCCCTCCCAGAAGGACGCCGCCCGCGCCAACGTCGTGGACTGGCTGACCGCCGGCGGCAACGCCTGGGTCCGCATCAACGACGCCACCAGCCCCTTCTGGGCCGACGACCTCGCCGGGCTCCGCGGCACCCCCGGCCTGCTCGGCGTGATGCTCGCCAAGACCGAATCCGCGGACCAGGTCACCGAAAGCTTCCACCGCATGGACGGCAAGACGCCGGTCATCCCGCTCGTCGAGTCCGCCGTCGGCATCGAGGAGGCCAACAACATCGCCAAGGCCCAGGGTGCGTTCCGGCTCGCCTTCGGCTCGGGCGACTTCCGCCGCGACACCGGCATGGCCGCCACTCCCGAGGCCATGGCCTACCCCCGCGCCAAACTGGTCGTGGCCAGCCGCGTGGGCAACCTGCCCGGCCCCATCGACGGCCCCACGGTCGGTACCAACCACCCCATCCTCCGCGAGCAGACCGGCGTCACCGTCATGATGGGCATGACCGGCAAGCTCTGCCTTGCCATCGACCAGACCCACGTCATCAACGAGGTCATCAGCCCGACCCCGTCCGACGTCGCCTGGGCCACTGACTTCATGGCCGACTTCGAGGCCAACGGCCGCGTCATCCGCGACGGCTCGGACCTGCCCCGCCTGGGCCGCGCCGAGAAGATCATGAAGCTCGCGGTAGCCTTTGGGGTGCAGCCGGCCCTCTAGCCTGCCCCGAACCAAGGAGACCCGTGACCGATACCCGCTATCTGGTCCACGGGGTCTTTTGGGATGCCGGACCGGCCGCACCTGGGGAAGCCGGCACCTCCGACGGCGGACATCCGGTGATGCGCCTGCAGGACCCCGACGGCGGCGTCACCGGGCTGGCCCTCGGGGCCGGCACCCGGCTGGGTTTCCGCCTCGCCCCCTCGGGGAGGCACTGCCTCGGGCACCACAAGGTGCACGGGCCCGCGGACCGGGACCACGTCCTCTGCCCGGCCCGGGCGCCGGCCGTCAAGGGCAGCCAGTGCGAGCGGTGCTTCGTTGTGGACGATTCACGGCTCATCCACGACTTCCACCGCGGCGGGCGCGTGCCGCCCGGGCTGCGCGCCTACCTGATGCAGCCGCACTGGCTGTACGTCGCCACCTTCGCAAGCGGCGCCAGCAAGGTGGGCACCGCCGCGGACCTGCGGAAATGGAAGAGGCTCGCCGAGCAGGGCGCCGTCGTCGCCCGTTACGTCGCCCGCGCCGATGACGGCCGGGTGGTCAGGCTCCTCGAGGACATGGTGACCCGCGACGCCGGCCTTCCGCAGCAGGTCCGGTCCGCTGCCAAGGCCGCTGCCCTGACCGGGCCGGCACCCGCCGTCGAACTGGATGCCCTGAACAGCAGCCGGGCCGGCGGCGTCCGCGAGCTGTTGGCCGGCGTCGGGGGTGGCGGATTCGAGATTGTCGACGAGAAGTGGATCCGGCCGGGACTGTCGGATGCGGCGTGTGCGCCGGCGGCCCGGCACGCCTACCCGCACGAGCTCAGCACGGGAACCCACGGGTTCCGGATCGACTCGCTGAGCGGCAGCATCGCATTGGCCAGGCTCGACGGCGCCGACCTTGAGTTCGTCGTCAACCTGGGGCAGCTGAAGGCCCGGACCATCGAGCTCGGCGACCACGGCACCGACGTCCCGGCGGTCCAGGAGTCCCTGTTCTGAGCGGCAGCCACAAACCAGCGGCCCAGTAGACTGGCACGGTGCTGAAAGAATTCTGGGACTCCGCGTCAACCACCTACAAGGTGCTGGTTTTCAGCGCAATGGGCATGCTCGGCGTCGGGATCGTCCTCAACCTCGTGGGAAACAGCACCGGCAACCAGGACCTCGCCGTCGCTTCCCTCGCCGTGATCGGCGTCGGCCTGATCCTGCACATCGCCGGGATTGTGGTCCGCGGCCAGACGATCCGCAAGAACCTCAGACGCTAGCAGCGGCATTCCTGCGCACGTGGCTGCGGGCATGTTCCACGGCCTCGGGCAGGGATGTGAACAGGTGCTTGTGGTGCCGCAGCGAACGGATGACCCCCACGTTGGTCACCAGCTCGAGGTGTTGCGGCTGGACGCCTTTGAGCAGGACCGTCACGCCGCGCAGCTCCAGCGCAGAAACGACCTCCACCAGCGTGTGGGCCCCGGTGGCGTCGAGCATCCGCACCTGCGACAGCCGGATGATGGCCACCTCGATGTCCCTGACCTGGCTGATTTCCTGCAGGACGCGTTCCGCGGCCCCGAAGAACATCGCGCCGTCCAGCCGGAAAATCGCGATGTGTTCGTCCCCCTGTTGGCGTGCTCCCGGGATCGCCTCGCGCTTGACCCCGCTGAGCGAGGCGAACTTCCGCAGCGTGAAGAGGGCCGCGGCGACAAGCCCGATCTCGATGGCCACGATGAGGTCAAAGGCCACGGTGATGAGGGATGTCAGGACGAACACAAAAGCGTCGGCGCGTGTGGAGCGCAGGACGGCGGTCACCGTGTGCCGCGAAACCATCCGGGTGGCCGTGACCATCAGGATGCCGGCCAGGACCGCCAGCGGGATCTTCCCGACGAGTCCCGCCGCCAGGTAGATGATGGCCAGCAAGACCAGGGCGTGCACAATTGCGGACAGCCTGGTCCTGCCGCCGGAGCGTACGTTGACGGCGGTCCGGGCGATGGCGCCCGTGGCCGGCATACCGCCAAACAGCCCCGCCGCGACGGAGGCGAGACCCTGCCCGGTGAGCTCCCGGTCCGGGCTGTAGGCCCCGGACGGCCTCCCGTCCGGGCCGACCATGCCGGCGGCCACCCGTGCGGAGAGCAGGGATTCAATGGCGGCCAGCATCGCGATGGACACCGCAGGCATCAGCAGCCCGCCCAGCGCCGCAGGGTCGAGTGCCGGCACCGACGGTGCGGACAGCGAATGCGGCAGTTCCCCGATCCGGGGGATGTCCAGCTGAAGCAGTTCCGCGGCCACGGTGGCCAGGAGTACGGCGATCAGGCTCGCGGGCAGGGCCTTGTTGAGCTTAGGAAGCAGGAGCATCACCGCCGCGACGACCGCCACGACGCCGAGCGTCTGAAGCACGGTGGGCAGGGTGGCCTGGGAGGCGCTCTCGACGGCGGCCAGCAGGGTGTTGTGTCCCGGTGTCCCCGCCGTGCCTGTGGCCATCGGGACCTGCTGGAGGAAGATGATCGCCGCGATGCCGAGGGTGAAGCCCTCCACCACGGGCCATGGGATGAAGGCCACTGCCCGGCCCAGTCCGCTGATGCCCAGGATGACCACCAGGAGCCCCGCCATCAGTGAGACCAGGGCGATGCTGCCGGCGCCATGGACGGCGACCACCGGGGCGAGCACCACGACCATGGCGCCGGTGGGCCCGGAGACCTGGACGTGCGAGCCGCCCATGGCTGCCGCCACCAGGCCGGCCACCACTGCGGTGATGAGCCCGGCTTCGGCGCCGACGCCGGAACTCACGCCGAAGGCCAGCGCCAGCGGCAGGGCCACAATCCCCACGGTGATGCCCGCCAACAGGTCCGTTTTCCAGGAGGAGCGGAGCCCGTCGTAGTCACGGCGGGACGGCAGGAAGCGGCGGAGGTGCGCCAGGGCCGCGCTCATGAATCGGAGGTGCTGAGATGCTCGCTCGGCAGTGCCTGTGCGAGCTTGAGCTGTTCATTGGAATCGGCCAGGCTGTCGAGGAGGAATGTGCGGGCGATGGCCAGCAGTTCGGCGATCTTGGGATGCGCCAGCCGGTACGTGACCGCGTTTGCCGACCGGGAGGAGGTCACCACCCCATGGCGTCGCAGCGTGGCGAGGTGCTGGGAAAGGTGCGACGCTTCGAGGCCCGTCTCGGCCAACAGGTAGCTGACGGGCGCCGAGTGATCCGGTGCAGCGGAGAGCAGTTCGAGTACCCGGATCCGCGCCGGATGGGCGAGCGCCTTGAACAGGTTCGCCTTGATCTCGTACAAGGGGGTTTGCGCGGCTGTTATCATCGCTGCCTGTGCTTTCTCATGGC
>Ga0247818_10002524_pt1 | contig 11792 bp, 7 predicted proteins | sample 13C_Glucose_Day1_FD_192424 | JGI IMG/M metagenome (GOLD analysis project Ga0247818, IMG submission 192424) | Soil microbial communities from agricultural site in Penn Yan, New York, United States - 13C_Glucose_Day1 | ecosystem: Environmental > Terrestrial > Soil > Agricultural land | place: USA...
CAGATACACCGTAACCGCCGCTTTTAGGGCTGCTACGCAGCCCAACGGGGGCAAGCCCCCTCGCCACAGGCAAGCCCCCTCGCCACAAAAGTCCTCTGGTCACACAAGCCTGTCGCCAGAGTGGGAGGCAGGTGTGAGCCTGAAAGCATTGAGATAGAGCTTTCCAAGAGTAAGCATGGTCTTTCTCAGGCACATGACGATGCACCAATGCTGTGCAATACTCCGCGCCGTTTCAATCGCGAATAATCCTACATTAGTCAGGTAAATTGCCTCCGTAATACCATCATTTCCCGGGACTTATGGCTAAATGTTGTTGTTTATAGAGTGAAAAACCCTGCTTTAAGCTTTTTATACTGCACGTCCCCTGATCGGGCAGGTTTTACCTGCTCGACGGTCCCGCCCACAACGCAGGCCCGGTGTCGCAGAGGCAATGGCTATGGTTCAGCGCTTCTTCACTCGGTGGTCAAATTAATAACAAAATGAGGTAGAACCCTATGGCAGTCGGCAAACACCTGCCCCATGACGGTACCGCTCAGGGCGGTCCGCTCAAACGCGAACTCGGTGAACGGCATATTCGCCTGATGGCCCTTGGCGCCTGTATCGGCGTCGGCCTGTTTCTCGGTTCGGCCAAAGCCATTGAAATGGCGGGTCCCGCCATCATGCTGTCCTACATCATCGGTGGTCTGGCGATCCTGGTGATCATGCGTGCCCTCGGCGAGATGGCCGTGCACAACCCGGTCGCCGGATCGTTCAGCCGTTACGCCCAGGACTACCTTGGCCCGCTGGCAGGCTTTCTCACTGGCTGGAACTACTGGTTCCTGTGGGTGGTGACCTGTGTCGCGGAAATTACCGCCGTGGCGGTGTACATGGGCATCTGGTTCCCCGATGTACCGCGCTGGATCTGGGCGCTCGCGGCGCTGGTCAGCATGGGCTCGATCAACCTGATCGCGGTGAAGGCTTTCGGTGAGTTCGAGTTCTGGTTCGCCCTGATCAAGATCGTCACCATCGTGGCGATGGTGCTTGGCGGCATCGGCATTATCGCTTTCGGTTTCGGCAACGACGGCGTGGCACTGGGCATTTCCAACCTGTGGGCCCATGGCGGCTTCATGCCCAACGGCGTGCAAGGCGTGTTGATGTCGCTGCAGATGGTCATGTTCGCCTACCTGGGCGTGGAAATGATCGGCCTGACCGCCGGTGAAGCGAAGAACCCGCAGAAGACCATTCCCGACGCGATCGGCTCGGTGTTCTGGCGAATTCTGCTGTTCTACGTCGGCGCGCTGTTCGTGATCCTGTCGATCTACCCGTGGAATGAAATCGGCACCCAAGGCAGCCCGTTCGTGATGACCTTCGAGCGTCTGGGCATCAAGACCGCTGCCGGTATCATCAACTTCGTGGTGATTACTGCTGCGCTGTCCTCCTGCAACGGCGGCATTTTCAGCACCGGGCGCATGCTCTACAGCCTGGCGCAGAACGGCCAGGCCCCGGCCGGTTTCGCCAAGACTTCGAGCAACGGTGTGCCGCGTCGCGCCTTGTTGCTGTCGATGGGTGTTTTGCTGCTGGGCGTGCTGCTCAATTACCTGGCGCCGGAAAGAGTCTTCGTCTGGGTCACCGCCATTGCCACGTTCGGCGCGATCTGGACCTGGGTGATGATCCTGCTGTCCCAGCTCAAGTTCCGCAAAGGCTTGAGCGCCAGCGAGCGTGCCGGCCTGAAGTACAAGATGTGGCTGTATCCGGTCAGTTCCTACCTGGCTCTGGCTTTCCTGGTGATGGTAGTCGGCCTGATGGCCTACTTCCCGGATACCCGCGTGGCGCTGTATGTCGGCCCGGCATTCCTGGTGCTGCTGACCGTGCTGTTCTACGTGTTCAAGTTGCAGCCGCGCAACGATGCACAGGCTGCTGTAAGTTCGTAATAGGTCGTTTCATGGACGTTCTGCGCCACGCTTCGTGGCGCAGAACGGCATGGAGTTCATAACCAGACCACCACACTCCACAGCTTCCGCTCGGGAGCTCATGCACCTTTTCCCTGCATAAAAAAATAGATCCCGGCCCATGATTGGCGATGCCCAGGCGGGCATGGACTTGCGTCGATTTTCGCCCCGCAGATGTGGCGATTCGACATCGCATGAAATTGATTTTAATTGTAAAACTGATTTACTTACTAATGTAAATGATTACTATTGGCAACAATTCGACCTAAAGGACTTGTGTCAGTGTTGCGAATTTCTCCAGTCTTTTCCCGGCTGCAAGAAGGGAAAACCGTCTTCGGCCTGCTCAACTCCGTCCCTTCTCCAATGCTCTGCGAAATGATTGCATTCGCGGGCTACGATTTCGTGATTCTTGATGTGGAGCACTTGCTGCGCTCCGAAGAAGACCTCATGCACTGTGTCCGCGCTTGTGAAGCCGCGGGTATTTCGCCCTGGCTGCGCATCCCGCAAGTGGACGAGAAACTGATCGGGCGGGCTCTGGACGCCGGTATCGAGGCGATTGTGCTGTCACGCACCGAAAGTGCTGCGCAAGTTCAGCGCGCCATCGAAGCGGCGCGTTTTCCACCCCTGGGTAAACGCGGCATAACCGGCGGACGCATTACCGGATTCGGTCGCCTGCCGTTACCCGAATACATCGAATTGGCCAATCGCCAGACGCCCATCATTCCCATGATCGAAAGTCGCGCCGGCGTCGACGCGCTGCGCGAGATCCTGCAACTGCCAGGGGTGGGCATGATCATGGAAGGCGCACTGGATCTGTCGCTCGATCTGGGTCTGGGACCAGACCCGCTCCATCCTCAGGTCTGGCAAATGCTGCAAGACATGGCCGATGCCTGCCAGGGCGCCGCCATTCCATTTTGCGCAAATCCGCGCACGGCTGAACAGAACGCGCTGTGGCGTGCTCGCGGTATCAAAAGCTTTCTCGCAGGTGAAGACCGGGGGGTGCTGCACAAGGCATTGAAAGCCCACCTGCATTCTTTCCAACAGTAAAGATGAGCCAACGAAGTTCTGATGAAAAAAACAAAATCGCTTCACTTATCACTCAGCCTGATCAGCCTGGGTATTTGCCATGGTGCCATGGCTGCCGATCAATCCACCGAGCCTGCCGGTAGCCTGGATCTGGCACCTACGGTTATTTCCGGTGACGTTCTTGGCTCGGCCAGCGATCAGGAGGTGCGTACCTACGCCGGCAGCCGCAGCGTGGTCGACTCCAGCGAACTGAGCAAGGCGAGCGTGCGCGGCGTGGACGACGCGCTGCAACGGGTACCGGGCATCAAGATCTTTGACGAAACCGGCACCGGCGCCTTGCCTCAGATTTCGGTACGCGGGCTGTACGAGAGTCGCAGCGGCCGGATCCAGGCGTTGTCCGATGGCATTCCCCTGGCACTGGCGCCCTACGGCCAGACGGGGCTGTCGCTGTTTCCAGTGACCATGGCCATGGTCGATCGTATTGACGTCGTGCGTGGGGGCGCAGCGGTGCAATACGGTCCGAACAACGTCGGCGGGGTGATCAACTTCATCAGCAAGCCGATTCCGCGAGAGTGGGAAACCACGCTGCAGGAGAAGCTGACCTTCAACGCCGGCGGGCGCCAGTTGTGGGACACCTACCTGGGCACTGGTGGCTACCTGACCGACAACTTCGGCCTGCAGCTGGACGTCAACACCTTGGGAGGGGAGTACGGTCGCGAGCACTCCGACACGGATGTGCAGAACTACCGTCTGCGTGGCCAGTGGAACATCGACGACGATCGTGACCTGAGCTTCGGTATCCAGCGCTACAAGGCCGACATGGAACTGGCCGGCGCGCTCAGCGTGGAGGATTACAAGGATGATCCACGGCAATCGACGCGTCCCCTGGACAGGTTCGAAGGCGACACCAATCGCGTCTGGGGTACGTATACCCAGCGCCTGGGCGGCATGGGGCCGTTTGACTCGGTGGAAGTCAGCTGGACCAACTTCGCCCACGACAGCTACCGTAACTTCGTGGTCGGCCTGCCGTTCACCCCGGACGGCACGGCGGTGACCAAGCAGGACGGCCCACGCGACTTTAAAGTCTGGGGTACGGAGCCGCGCATCAGTGGCACCATCGACGGCGACACGGTCGGCCAGACCTGGTTGCTGGGCGCTCGTTATGTGAAGGAAGACATCGACTACAAGGTCAATCGCCAGAGCCTCGCTACCGGCGTGACGGCGCCGTTCCGCGACTGGACGTTCGACGATGACGCCCGTGCGTTCTACCTCAGCAACGCCATCGGCCTGCTTGATCGTCGCCTGACCATCACCCCGGGTGTGCGCTACGAAAACGCGCGCATGGACTACAGCGACGGCATCACCGGTTTCTCCCGCGAGAACAAATCCGAGGAATGGCTGCCAGGCCTGACGGTCGGTTATCAAGCGAGCGACGCCTGGTTTGTCTACGCCAATGCCCAGAAGTCCCTGCGTCCGCCGCAAGTCACGCAGATCGTCAAGGAAGGCGATGTCGGTGCCGAACTGGCGTGGAACTACGAGACCGGCGTGCGCTATACCCCGTGGGACGGCTTTCGCGCCGACTTCGGTGTGTACCGCATCGATTTCGACGACCAGATCGCCTACAACTCCACGACCGACCGTTTCCAGAACCTGGGCAGCACCCGTCACCAGGGTATCGAGACCGAAGTTTTCTGGACGCCGGATGCCATGCGTGACCTGGACCTGCATGCCAGCTATGCCTACCTCGATGCCAAGCAACGCAACGGCCAGTTCAAGGACAACGAAGTACCGTTCGCTTCGCGCAATCAGTTCACGGTTGACGGTCGCTACCGTTTCGCCGAGCACTGGACCTACAGCCTCGACGGCCTGTACGTCAGCAGTGCCTACACCGATGCCGCCAACTCAGGCGATGAAGACGCCACAGCCAGCGTCGGCAAGCTGCCGGCCTACTGGCTCTGGAACACTGCTATCGAGCGTGAGTTCAAGCTGGCCGACAAGAGCCTGCTGACCGCGTCGGCAGGCATCAGCAACCTGTTCAACCGCGAGTACTACTACCGCGGTATCGACACCAGTCCCTGGGGTCGTCAACCCGCGCCGCAGCGCTCGCTGACTCTCGGCGTCAACTACCGCTTCTAAACCGCGCAGCCGCGCCCCGTAAACCAGTTGCCCGATCCCGCGGGACGGGCAACTGCTGCCTCCAGGAACCTGCCATGCAACGACCATTCGTCATCCTTGCTCATGTCGCCCACCCTGCAATTCTGGAGGGCTTCGTGCCTGCCGCGCACAAACGCGGATTGCCGATCGTGGTCATTACCGACCACGCTCAGGAGCACAGACGCCTGCTCGCCACTTCGGCTATTTCGCCGCAACAACTGCAGGTGATCGAGTGCGATGTGTTCAATCCGCTCGCAGTCATCGAGATGATCAATGGTCAAGGCCTGCGTCCTGCCGCCGTGTTCTCCAACAGCGATCACCTGCAGACCGCAACAGCCATGGTTGCCGAGGCCTTCGAATGCCCCGGCAAGGACTGGCGGCTGTGCTACGCGGCGAAGAACAAGGCGGCCATGCGCGAACGCATGCAGCGCCTGGGTCTGCCCGGGCCATGGTTCCAGGTGCTCACATCGAACGCCGCAGTGCCGAGCGATGCACCGTGGCCGGTGGTCGCCAAGCCCCGTGAAGGCGTTGCCAGCCTCGACGTCAGACTGTGTCACAACGCCGCTGAATTGAGCGCTTACTGTGAGAGCTTCTGGCAGCAGCAACCGGATCGGGCATTGCTGCTGGAAGCGTACATGGAAGGCCCGTTGTTCACCCTCGAAACCCTGGGCGACGGGCGCAATCTGCAAGCTATCGGCGGCTTCGACGTCAGCCTTTCTGCACCACCGCATTTCGTCGAGCTGGCGGCGCGCTGGAACGGTCCGCTGTGCAGTTCCCAGCGTGCCGCCGCGCTGGCTCAAGTCGCAGCGTTCGGGGTCAATTTCGGGGTCTGTCACAGCGAGTTCATTCTGACCGCGCAAGGTCCGGTGCTGGTCGAGATCAATTATCGCAGCATCGGCGATGGCCGCGAGTTCCTGCTTGATCGGCTGCTGCCACAGGGCTGGTTCGACCGCATCGTCGCTCTGCATCTGGGTGACCGCCTGATCGAGGCGCAGCCGGCGCAAGCCGCAGCCACCGTTCATTACTTGGTTGCCGATCGTTCGGGGCGCCTGGATCAGGCCAGTGCCAGCTTCAACGTTGAGCGGGAAGGCCATTGGTGCGATTACCGGGCCCTGCACACTACCGGCGACACCGTGACCATCAGCCATTCCAACAAGGATTATGTCGGTGTCCTGCGACTGATCGCACCGGATGACACGAGCCTTGACGCGCAATTGCACACGGTCCTCGGCGACTTGAAGTGGGTGGTCGCATGAGCCTGCGACCGGAGGACGCGGATCAGGCGTTCATGACCCAACGTATTATCGATTGCTGCCTGCGCGAGGACATCCGTGAGATCGTCAGCGCAGGGCGGATCGGCACGTTGCCAGCAGCCCTTGGCCAGCTCTTGCCACAACAGTGCGACGCAAGCTGGCTGCGTATCACCCACCTGGGCGCCGATGAACTCTGGCTGCCTGTGGTCAAGGCCTATCCATTGCAGGACTGGGTGGGTACGGGCGACGCCTGGATCAAGGTGTCGGCAGACAACCCCGGCGAGGTTCAACACGGCTACCGGCTGTGGCTGAGCCACCTGAGCCACGGACTGGACGAAGAAAGCCTGACGCTGTTTGCCGCGTACTTGAAGGAGGCCGATTGCGCGACCGAACACCGGGCGCTGTGCAATCAGGCGTATCGCCAATATGCGCCGGCGCTGAACGACGTGACTGGCCTGCCGGACTGGTCGCAGCGGTTACTGAAAATCGATCAACTGGCGAGTTACCTCGATCACCCGTTCTATCCAACGGCGCGGGCCAAAAGTGGCTTCGATGCCGCCGCGCTCAAAGGCTACGCGCCGGAGTTTGCACCGCGCTTCGAGCTCAACTGGCTGGCGATTCCCAACCACGCCCTGACCCTGACCAGCCCGCAACCGCCTCACTGGCCGGACTTCGAGGAAGTCGGCCTGTCACCGACCTTGCACAACACCCATTCGTTATTGCCGGTACACCCGCTGACCTGGAGCGAACTTGAGCAATACGGCCTGCCTGAAGGAACCCTCAAGGCGCCACGTTCGGCCATGCCGGTCGAGCCCACGCTGTCGGTGCGCACGGTGGTCTGTATCGATCAACCGCAGTGGCATATCAAGTTGCCGTTGTTGGTCAGCACGCTGGGCGCGCGCAATTTGCGCCTGATCAAACCGAGCACGCTGTACGACGGTCACTGGTTCCAGACCACACTGCTGGCCTTGACCGAGCGCGATCCGGCACTGGCCTCACGTTTCTTGCACGTCGACGAAAAGCATGGAGGGCATGCCGCCGAGAGCCGGCACCTGGCCTATATCGTGCGCCGTTACCCGGTGGGCCTGGACAAGGTCACCCTGGTACCTGTCGCGGCATTGGCCAGCCCGCTTGCCGATGGAAGCCTGTTCCTCGAACAACTGGTCGAGCGCTTCTACGCAGGTTCCTGGCAACACTGGTTGGGCGAATACCTCGATCTGTTGCTGCAGGTCCATCTGCGTCTGTGGCTGCGCTATGGCATTGCACTGGAAGCCAACCAGCAGAACGCCGTATTGATGTTCGAACAAGGCCAGCCCTTGCGCCTGCTGATGAAGGACAACGACGCCGCGCGGCTGTGGCCTCGGCGCTTCGCGGCGGCCTGCCCGGATCTCGCTGACCTGCCGGCAGCGTTGCAGGATGAACGCATTCGCGTCGACAGCACCCAGCCGTTGGCCGAAATGTTCTGCACCATCACCTTGCAGCTCAATATCGTGGCGATCCTGGAAGCCATCGCCACCGCGGGGCTGGCAACACGGTCCAGTCTGTACGGCATGCTGCGCCAGAGATTGATGAACTGCCTGCATCAACTCGAAGCCGAAGGCATCGATTGCCATGACGCGCACCGATGGCTGTTGGACAAGCCGAAACTGCCGGTCAAATATTTGCTCAGCGCTGGCAGCCTGTTCAGCAAGGCGCATTCCGGTGCCAGCGATATCAACAAGTTCTATGGCTACAGTGCGGCAAACTTTCTGCTGGAGGATGTGCCATGCAACGGCGCCTGATCACCAGCGTCCTGTTGGGGCATTACCTGTCCGCCTTCACTGCGCTCGGTATTCCGTTGTACCTGCCGCGCATCCTCGCCGATCTCGCGCCTGACACACCTGGCTGGGCCATTGGTGTGCTGTTCGTCCTGCCGACACTCTGCACCGCACTGGCGGCGCCGATGTGGGGGCGCTGGGCCGACCGAAACGGATGTCGGCTGTCGTTGCTGCGTGCCCACGCCGGGTTGTTCGCCGGCTTTCTGCTGGCCGGCTTCAGCCCGAATCTGCCGGTGTTCGTCCTGGCGTTGATCATCCAGGGCACCTTCGGCGGGGCGATGGCGGCGTCCAACGCCTACCTGTCGACCCAGTTCAAGCAGGGCGATCTGTCCCGGGCCCTGAACTGGACGCAGTATTCGGCGCGCCTGGCGATGATCAGCGGCCCGATCCTGTTGGGACTGATGACCTCGCAAGGCCTGGGATTGAGTCTGTATCGCTATCTGGCCTGGCTGCCATTGCTGGCTTTCGTGCTCATCCTGCCGTTGCCCAACGACGCCCCCAAAAATGCCTTGGGCAGCAAGGTCGCCAAGGCCTTGGGTGAGCTGCCACCAGACCTGCCGCGGCTGCTGGCCGTGCAGTTCCTGTTCAGCTTCGCGATGGTCGTCACCTTTCCCTATTTCGTGCCGTTCGGCGAACAGTTGGGCATTGGCAGCGATGCCTTGATTGGCGTGCTCTACAGCCTGCCGCATGTGGTTTATCTGCTGGCGTTGCCCTGGGTCCAGAAGCATCAGGGCAACCTGCTGCTGCCGGGGCTGGCGCTGCTGGCCGTCAGTAACGCGCTGCAATTCTGGAGCGTGCAGGCCGAACCGCTGTTTGCGCTGCGTCTGCTCAGCGGCGCCGGCATTTTGCTCAGTTTTGTCGGCCTGCACCGATGCCTGAGCCAGCGCAGCCGCGCAGGCAGCGCCGGCCGCCTGTTCGGCTGGTTCGACTCCAGCGGCAAATGGGCCGGCACCGCTGCCGGTGTCACCGCCGCCCTGGTCAGTCAGGCCTGTGGCGTCGCGTCACCCTTTCTCGTTGCGTGTCTGGCGGCCATCGCGGCCATGGTGCTCGCATACCCTCTACTGAAAACTTCCCGGGAGATTCCAGCATGACGCTCGCTAAAACTGCATCGCTCGTCGCCGTATCCCTGAATGACCATGCCCTGGATGGCGAAGCCCAGCGCCATGCCATCGAGTGCCTGCTCAATTGCTATCTGCGCGAATACGCATTGCCGCGCAACGAAGCCATCTTGAACTATCAGGCGCAGGATCTGCCAATGAGCCTGCGCCAGGTCAACGGCCGTTGCATCTGCATTCAACTGCCCAATGGCCGATTGGTGGTACGCGTCGGTCGCGTCAGCATCCTGGGTCGTTGCCACTACATCAGCGCCCCCTATTTCAAAGGTAACAACCAGAGCTGGCGGCCGTTGAACGCCGCTGAACTGGCGCGGCTGATCTGTACGCCGCTGAGCGGTGCCGAGCGCGTCGACGAGATGCTGCAGCAGGTCGCCAACAGCCTGCAGATCACCCGCACCTTCCTGCGTCACGCCCGCCCGGCCAACGAGTCTGCCGACAGCCTGCTGGCGTCCGAGCAACATCAGCTGTGGGGCCATGCCTTGCATCCGACCCCGAAAAGTCGTGAGGGCATCTCCCATGACGATTTGCTGGCCTGCTCGCCGGAAGTCGGCGCCAGCTTCCAGTTGCACTGGTTCAAGGTCGATCCGACGCTGCTTCGTCATCAGGGCGAGGATCCGCGCAGCACCTTGCGTCAGCTCTCTGGCCGCGACGACGCTTATCCGTGCCACCCCTGGGAAGTCGCCCGGGTGCTGGCCGATCCGCTGGTGCAACGCGCGCAACAACAGGGCCTTATCGAATACCTTGGTCCCCTGGGGCAAGCCATGTACCCGACGTCGTCGGTGCGCACGCTCTACCATCCAGAGATGGCGTACTTCCTGAAGTTCTCGATGCACGTGCGCCTGACCAACTGTGTGCGCAAGAACGCCTGGTATGAACTCGATAGCGCCGTGGCCCTCACGCACCTGCTCGGCCCGATCATGGACGAGTTGGCGACGCAACAGCCCGGTTTCATGCTGATGCCCGAACCCAGCGCCACCAGCCTGGACCTCAGTGCCCTGGGTACGCTGGAAGAGGCCCGCGAAGTCACCGAATGCTTCGGTATCGTTTACCGACAAAACCTTGCCGTCGCCGACCGTGAGCGCTATCGACCGCAAGTGGCAATGGCTCTGTTCACCTGGGATCAACAAGGTCGCAGTGTCTGCCGTCAACAGGTCCAGCGCTACGCCGACAACGCCGGCTTGAGCATCGAGCAAGCCACATCGAACTGGCTGGATGCCTATGCCACCCAGATGCTCGGCGGCGTGCTGTACTGCCTGTTCAATCAGGGGGTGGTGCTGGAGCCGCATTTGCAGAACACGGTCATCGGCTTCGCTGAAGACGGCTTGCCCAGCCGGGTCTGGATTCGTGATCTGGAAGGGACCAAGCTGGTCCCGCAAATCTGGCCCGCCGAACGCCTGAGCGCGCTGGATGAACGTACCCGGCAATCGGTTTACTACAGTGCGCAAAAGGCCTGGCAACGGGTGGGTTACTGCGCACTGGTGAACAATCTGGGCGAAGCGATCTTCCATCTGGCCAACGGCAGCGACGCGCTGGAGCAGCGTTTGTGGGCGCGTATCGGCGATCTGCTGCACAGGCAGTCCGCGCGTCTTGGCCATCCACCGGAACTGCGTGAGTTGTGCGCCGGCGCACCTTTCCCAAGCAAGGAAAACTTCATGACGCGACTGATGATGCGCGCCGACCGCGAGGCCGGATACACCTCACTGCACAGCCCGCTGGCGATCATTGAAACGAGGAAACGCGCATGAGCCTTCCGGTGTGCGTCACCCAACGCATCGAGCAACTCAAGGCTGAAAATGATGAGCCATTGTGCGCCTACGTCTACGACCTGCCGGCCCTTGAGCGACACGTCAAGGCGATGCGCCAGGTACTGCCGAAAAACTGCGAATTATTCTATGCCGCCAAGGCCAACCCGGAAGCCCTCGTGCTGAAAACCCTGGCTCCTTGGGTAGACGGTTTCGAGGCGGCCTCGGGCGGTGAGCTGACGTGGCTGCATGAGCAGTGCCCCGATCAGCCGCTGATCTTTGGTGGCCCCGGCAAGCTTGATCGCGAACTGGACATTGCCTTGCAATACCGCATATCGGCATTCCATGTGGAGAGCGTGAGCGAATTGCGCAACCTGGCCCGCATCGCCAGCGAACGCGGGGTGCGAGCCCCCGTGATGTTGCGGCTGAACCTGAAACTGGCCCAGGCACCGCAGAGCCGCTTGGTCATGGGCGGCAAACCCACGCCATTCGGGCTGGACGAAGAGGGGCTCGCCAGTGCCCTGCAAGTGCTGCAGCAAGAGCCCTCGCTGCAGCTTGAGGGGCTGCACTTTCATCTGCTCTCGCATCAGCTGGACGTCGATGCGCACCTTGAATTGATTCGCAGCTACTTCCTGACCTTCCGCCAGCTGTGCAGCGACCATGAGCTGCAACTGCCGATACTGAATGTTGGCGGCGGGATGGGCATCAACTATCAGGACGCCGCGCAATCGTTCGACTGGCCACGGTTTTGCCAGGG
>Ga0247818_10002525_pt1 | contig 11792 bp, 11 predicted proteins | sample 13C_Glucose_Day1_FD_192424 | JGI IMG/M metagenome (GOLD analysis project Ga0247818, IMG submission 192424) | Soil microbial communities from agricultural site in Penn Yan, New York, United States - 13C_Glucose_Day1 | ecosystem: Environmental > Terrestrial > Soil > Agricultural land | place...
CCCCGGTTGTCCCCCCGACCGGGGCCGTCGACGCGCCAAGCTCCGGGGGGGAGGAGCTGGTGCGCCGGCTCGCTCTACCCCTAGGGGGAGCGAGCACTGCAATGGTGGCCTTTTACCTCTGCAATAGCAACTTTTCGCGGGGCGTTTCTCTGCAGTCAGCCCCGGCTGCGCGTCGGAGCACGGAGGAACCGGGGACAAAAAGGGGCAAACGACGCGTTGAGGGCCACACGTGCGATGGCACCCCGGGCGAGCGGGGTGCCATCAACCGTGGGTCGACTCGGGTTACCAAGCGTGCAGACAACATGTCGCATCGGGACAAGCCCGCCACGATCGGTCCATCAGTGGACTTCCCGTACGTGGGTGCCCGGCTGGCTCACGGTGGTCGTGCAGTTCCTGTCTACCGCAGCCTGATGCGAAACGTAAGGCTTGACTTTTCGCAGCTCCGGGGACTTCCCGGACCTCAGCCGAGGCGTCCGGCCCGGACGGCGTCGCAGATGCGCATGCCCTCCTCCGCGCCGGCGACGATGGCCTCGGAGCAGTGGCCCAGCCAGAGCGCGACCCCCTGCGGGGAGCCCGTGCCGTATGCCGCGAGCGCGCCCAGGTAGGCCGGCCCGCCCTTGCTGCCGTGCCCGATCTCCGGCACGGCCACGCCCGTCGGGTCCAGGCCCGTGGCGTGGATGACGGCGCGCTCCATGGCCCGCGCCACCGCGCCGTTGCCGCGGACGAACGGCCGCACGTGGGCGATCTCGGCGTGCACCACAGCGGCCACCACGACGGCCGGCACCTGCTCGCCGGCGAGGAGGACCTGCACCAGGCCCGCGAGCCTCTCCTGCACGACATCGGCACCGGGGGCGGGCCCGAGGTCGACGAACTCGGCGCACTCCTCCCCGGGCTGGCGAGGGCGCCCCAGCTGGGACGGGGCCACCAGGCCGGAGGCAGCCGCCACGTGGAGCCTGGCCAGCGCCTGCAGCGGCGCGGTGCGCAGCGTGGCACCCAGCCGCTCGGTCTCGGCGGTGGCGAGCACCACCCCCCTGGCCACCTGCTCCACCGGGTCGGGGTGCTCCGGCCAGGTCTCGGCGCCGCGCATGAGGTCGCGGACGATCTCCACCGAGAGGTTCGCGCCCTCGAGCGCCGCGCTCGCGTGGGCACCGCGCACCCGCGACTCCGCGGCGGCCTCGGGGATCCGGCGTCGGAGCGCCTCGTGCCACCGCAGCCGCGTGCACGCCTCCCGGGCCGCGGCGGTCTGCTCGGGGACCCCGGGGAGGGTCGCGAGCGCGTTCAGCGACGAGACGACATCAGACACGGGCAGCAGCCTAGAGTTCGACCTGTGTCGGGCAGCTTCCACCTCCCCACGGCGATCGTCGTTGCCGGCGCGTTCCTCCTTGGGCTCGGCCTGCTGCGGCTGGTGCGCCAGGGCCGCCGCGGGAGGCGGGGTTTCGTCTCCGACGTGGACCACGCGACACACGCCACCCTGCACACCGCCTCCCTCGCCTCCCGCCACCTGCGCGACGGCCTGACCCCGGAGGGGACGGCACGGGCGGCCAAACACCTGCGGGCCCTGCTGGGCTCCCCCGCTGTGGCCGTCTGCGACCCGGTCTCCCTGCTCGCCTGGGACGGCGCCGCCGACCACCACCGCGAGCACGCGCGGGCCGACGCCGAGGAGGTGCTGGCCACCGGCCGCACCATCGTGCTCGGCTACGACGCCGTGGGGTGCGCCGACCCGGACTGTCCCGTCAAGACCGCCGTGATCGCCCCGGTCGTGACGGAGGACCGTGTGGTCGCCGCCATCGCGGCATACGGCCCCCAGGTCTCGGCCGGGCTGGCGAGGGCGGCGGAGGAGGTCGCCCGCTGGGTCTCCTCCCAGGCCGAGCTCGCCGAGCTGGGGCAGCAGCGCACCCGCACCATGGAGGCGGAGCTGCGCGCCCTGCGCGCCCAGATCAGCCCGCACTTCATCTACAACTCGCTGGCCGCGATCGCGTCGTTCGTCCGCACCGATCCCGACCGCGCCCGCGAGCTGCTGCTGGAGTTCGCCGACTTCACCCGCTACGCCCTGCGCCGGGGCGGTGCCTTCACCACGCTGGCCGAGGAGCTGCGCAACGTCGAGCGCTACCTGGTGCTGGAGCAGGCGCGGTTCGGCGACCGTATGCGGGTCTCGCTGATGATCGCCCCCGAGGTCCTGCCCGTGACCGTGCCCTACCTGGCCATCCAGCCGATCGTCGAGAACGCCGTACGCCACGGCATCGCCGGCAAGGAGGGCGGCGGCCAGGTCAGCATCGTGGCCACCGACCGCGGGTCCGAGGCGGAGATCAGCATCGAGGACGACGGGATCGGCTCCGACCCCGACGCGATCCGCCGCGTCCTCGACGGACAGGTCGACTCCGAGAGCGTGGGCCTCGGCAACGTCGACGCCCGTCTGCGCCAGGTCTACGGCGACGACTTCGGGCTCGTCGTCGAGACCGCGCCCGGCGCCGGGACCAAGGTGACCTTCCGGGTGCCGAAGTACGCACCCGGGGTCCACGCCTCCGCATAGGCTCGCCGGCGTGACCCGAGCCCAGGACCGCGCCGCCGCTGAGGGACGTGCCGCGGTCGAGCGCGAGCTGTCGCGACTGTTCCGCCGGGCGCGGGCCTCGTCGGCACGCCTGGCCTCGGAGGTCCACCCCGACCTCGACGCTGCCGGGTATGCCGTGCTGGTCACCGTGGTGGACCTCGGGGCCCGCCAGCCCGACGGCGTCCGGGCGTCCGAGGTCGCGGCGGCCGTCGGGCTGCACAAGTCCACGATGAGCCGCAACATCGCCGACCTCGAGCGCCTCGGGCTGGTCGAGCGGGTGCCAGACCCCACCGACGCCCGGGCCCGCCTGCTGCGCCTGACCGACGCCGGCAGCGAGGCCGTGGAGCGCTCGCGCACCGGCCGGCGCCGGCGGCTGGCAGCCCAGATGGAGGGCTGGTCGGCCGCGGACGTGCGGCAGCTCGGCGCCCTGCTGCAGCGGCTCAACGACGAGATGCCCTAGCGGCTCTGACAGCCGGGACTCTCGGCCCCACCGCACACCCCGATATTTGCATTGTGCAACCAACTTTCCCTATGGTTGTGTTTAGCAACTAAAGGAGTGCCATGGACAACGCGGATCCGACCCGCTCAGAAGAGGCTTCCGTGCTGCTCGGCGCGGTGAGCCGCCTCGTGCGCACCTCGCGCGCGATTGCCCACCGGCGGGCCCAGTCCCTCGGCCCCAGCGGCACCCCCTTCGCCGTGCTCAAGACGCTGGCCGGATCGGACGCCCGGCCCGGAGACCTCGCCACCGCCCTGTCGGTCAGCCCGTCGGTGATCTCGCGGGCGCTGGTGCCCCTCGAGCAGCACGGGCTCATCGAGCGCCGCCATGACGCGGGCGACGCCAGGGCCTGGGTCCTGACCCTGTCGGCGCAGGGTCGGAAGACGCTCGAAGCCCACCACCAGGAGTACGTCCGCCTGCTGACCGAGGCCATCGCCGACTGGGACCTCGCGGAGCTCCGCACGGCGACCGCGTCCCTCGTGCGCGTCGAGCAGCTGTTCTGCGACTACGCAGAGCAGTTCCGCAACACCCTCACCTCCACCGACGTCGCCGGCCTGCGCGCCCTTCCCGACACCGCCCCGAAAGAGAGCGCATGACCACCGCACCGACCCTGGACCGCACCACTGCCCCTGCCGAGCCGATGACCCACCGGCAGGTGCTCGAGGCGATGACCGGCCTGATGGCTGCCCTGTTCACCGCGATGCTCTCGTCCACCATCGTCTCGACCGCACTGCCGACGATCCTGGCCGACCTGAAGGGCACCCAGAGCCAGTACACGTGGATCATCACCGCGGCCCTGCTCGCCACCACCATCAGCACGCCGATCTGGGGCAAGCTCTCCGACCTGGCGAGCAAGAAGGTCCTGGTCCAGCTCTCCATCGTCGTCTTCGTCATCGGCTCGGTCGCGGCCGGAATGGCGCACAGCGTGCCGTTCCTCATCGGGTGCCGCGTGCTCCAGGGCCTCGGCATGGGCGGCCTGACCGCACTGTCGCAGTCGATCATGGGCGCGATCGTGTCGCCGCGCGAGCGCGGCCGCTACGGCGGCTACATGGGCGCGGTCATGGCCGTCAGCACCGTGAGCGGGCCGCTGCTCGGCGGCGTCGTCGTCGACACCCCGTGGCTCGGCTGGCGGTGGACCTTCTACCTCTGCATCCCGCTGGCCGTGGTCTCCCTGGTCCTGCTGCAGAAGACCCTCCACCTGCCCACCCTGCGGCGCCGGATCGAGTTCGACTACCTCGGGGCCGTGCTCATCTCGGCCGGCGCCAGCCTGCCGCTGCTGTGGGTCACCTTCGCCGGCCACGACTTCGCCTGGGCCTCCTGGCAGACCGCCGCCTACCTCGGGGCCTCGCTCGTCCTGCTCGCGCTCGCGACCGTCGTCGAGCTGCGCCACCCGGAGCCCCTCGTGCCCCTGCGGGTCCTGCGCAACCGCACGGCCGTGCTCGTCATCGTCGCCAGCATCTCCGTGGGCACCGCGATGTTCGGCGGCTCGGTCTTCCTGACGCAGTACCTCCAGATCGCGCGGGGCTACTCGCCCACCGAGGCGGGCCTGCTGACCATGCCGGTCATGCTGGGCTCGTTCGTCGCCGCCACGGTGGCCGGCCAGATCATCACCCGCACCGGCCGCTGGAAGATCTTCCTCGTCATCGGCGGCGTGCTCCTCGCAAGCGGCCTCGCCGGCCTCGGCACGGTCGACCACGCCACGCCGATCTGGCAGGCCAGCGTGTTCATGGGCCTCATGGGGCTCGGCATGGGCGCCCTGATGCAGAACCTCATGCTGGCGGTGCAGAACACCGTCGACGTCACGCAGATCGGCGCCACCTCGGCCACGGTCGCGTTCTTCAGGACACTGGGCGGCGCGGTGGGCGTCTCGGTCCTCGGCGCGGTGCTCGCCAGCCGCGTGAAGGACGGCATCGCCGACGGGCTCTCCGCCATGGGGGTCAAGACCTCCGGCAGCGCGGCAGGCTCGAGCCTGGACCTCGACGCGCTGCCCGCGCCGATCGCCCACCTCGTGCGCACCACGTATGCCGACGCGACCGGACACATCTTCGTGATCGCCGCGGTCATCTCTCTGGTCGCCCTGGCCGCCATCCTCTTCATCAAGGAGGTGCCCCTGCGGACGTCTGTCCACCTGAGCGAGGCGCAGGAGTCGGCAGTCGCCGCCAGCGCAGGGGTCGCCGACCTGGGCGAGCCCGCCGAGGTCGAGCTGTTCAAGGGCGAGGCCACGCCGGACCGCGAACCCGCGCGGACCTGACCCACCACGCGCCCGCAGGGTCGTAGGCTCGGCCCATGGCGAGCGCCGGACCGGGCCATCCCCCCGAGCGCCGCCCCGACCCCACCACTGCCGGCGGGGCGGGCGGTGCTCGCCTGCGCGCCCTGGTCGTCGACGACGAGCTGCCCGCCCTCGAGGAGCTCAGCTGGCTGCTGCGCCAGGACGAGCGCATCGGCGAGATCCGCACCGCCAGCAGCGGCGCAGACGCACTACGGGCCCTCGAGGAAGGCCCCGTCGACGTCGTGTTCTCGGACATCAACATGCCCGGGCTCGACGGCATGGACCTTGCCCGGGTCATCGCCCGGTTCGCGCACCGCCCGCAGATCGTGTTCGTCACGGCCTACGACCAGCACGCCGTCGACGCCTTCGCCGTCGACGCGACCGACTACGTCATGAAGCCCGTCCGGCAGCACCGACTGGCCGAGGCCGTGCGCCGTGTGGTCGACGGTGCGGGCGAGAGCACCGAGCCCCAGGCGCCGACCCCCGGAACCGACGACGAGACCATCCCCGTCGAGCTCGGCGGCGTGACCCGCTTCATCTCCCGCAGCCAGATCCGCTACGCGCAGGCACAGGGCGACTATGCCCGCCTGCACACCGACACCGGCTCCCACCTGGTCCGCATCCCGCTCACCACCCTCGAGGAGCGCTGGGGCCCAGCGGGATTCGTGCGGATCCACCGCAGCACGCTGGTCGCACTCGCCCACGTGCGGGAGGTCCGCATGGAACACGGCCGGTGCACCGTGGTCCTCGACGGCGCCGAGCTCCAGGTGAGCAGGCGGCACACCCGTGAGCTGCGCGACCGGCTCCTGCGCGCCCCCAAGCCCACGGCGCCATGACGCCCGGCAGGTCGGCCGACGCCCAGGACCGGCCCAGCCGCCCCGTGCGCGTGCGCGTCACCAGCTCGCGTCGCGACGCCGCCACCAGGCGCGACCTGCGGCCACTGACCCGCGACATCGACGAGCAGACCGACCTCGGGGAGCTCTACATGTCAGGGCTCATGTCGGCTCAGCTGCGGCTGGCTCTGCGGGTGCTGGCCTTCGGGGCGGTCGGGCTCGGGGGCCTCCCGCTGCTCTTCCTCCTCGTGCCCGAGACCCGCGCGCTCGAGATCGGGAACGTGCCGTTCCCCTGGCTGGTGCTCGGCGTCCTCGTCTACCCCGTCGCCCTCCTCGTCGCCCGCTACTACGTCAAGCAGTCGGAGCGCATCGAGAGGGAGTTCAGCCAAGTGGTGGGACGCCGGTGAACACCGTCTACGGCCTCACCGCCATCGTCGCGGTCTGCATCGTCACGCTCGCCGTGGGCGCCTTCGGCCTGCGACTGTCGCGCACCACGAGCGACTTCTACGTTGCCGGCCGGACTGTCACGCCCTACCGCAACGCCAGCGCCATCGGCGGGGAGTACCTCTCTGCCGCAAGCTTCCTCGGCATCGCCGGTCTGGTGTACTCCAGCGGCTTCGACATGCTGTGGTTCCCCGTGGGCTACACCGTCGGCTACGTCGTGCTGCTCGTCCTGGTGGCCGCACCGCTGCGCCGGTCCGGCGCCTACACCCTGCCGGACTTCGCCGAGGCACGGCTGGAGAGCAGCCGCATCCGCCTGCTCTCCTCGGTGCTCGTCGTCGCCATCGGCTGGCTCTACCTGCTGCCGCAGCTGCAGGGGGCGGGCCTGGCGCTGCGGGTCGTCACCGGGGCGCCGAGCTGGGTCGGCAGCCTCGTCGTGGTCGTCGTGGTCATCGCCAACGTCGCGGCCGGCGGGATGCGCTCGATCACGCTGGTACAGGCGATGCAGTACTGGCTCAAGCTGACCGCCATCGCCATCCCGGCGTTCGTGCTCCTCGGCGTGTGGCTGGGCGACGGCGCCCCGGCCCCTCAGCTGGCCGACGGCGCGGGGGTCCACTGGGCCGAGCCCCTGAGCGGCTTCGGGGGCCAGGACCATCCGGTCTACGTCACCTACAGCACGATGCTGGCGCTGGCGCTGGGCACCATGGGCCTGCCGCACGTGCTGGTCCGCTTCTACACCAACCCCGACGGCCGGGCTGCCCGGCGCACCACCCTCACGGTCGTGGCCCTCCTCGGCGTGTTCTACCTCTTCCCGCCCGTCTACGGCGTCCTGGGGCGGGTGTACCTGCCAGAGCTGCCAGAGGGGGTGCGGTCGGACTCGATCGTCCTCGCCCTGCCCGCGGCCGTCGTGCCGGGCACCCTCGGCGAACTGCTGTCGGCCGTGCTCGCCGGGGGTGCGTTCGCGGCGTTCCTGTCGACCGCGTCCGGGCTGACGATGTCGGTCGCCGGGGTGCTCGACCAGGACCTGCTGCGCGGCCGGCTCAACCGGCTGACCGGCGAGGACTCCACCGTGGTGCAGGGATTCCGGCTCGCCACTGTGCTCGCGATGCTCGTGCCGTATGCCGCGACGCACCTCGTCGAGCCGATCGGGCTCGCGACGACGGTCGGGCTGGCCTTCGCCGTGGCCGGCTCGACGTTCTGTCCTCTGCTCGTGCTGGGCTCGTGGTGGCGCGGCCTGAGCACGGTCGGGGCCGCCGCCGGCCTGCTCTCCGGCGGTTTCCTCGCCGCGGGTGCGGTGCTCATCACCATGCTGGCCGGCCCGATCGACGGCTGGCCGGGCGCGCTCCTCGGGCAGCCCGCCGCCTGGACGATCCCCATCGCCTTCAGCGTCGCGGTCATCGTCTCCCTGGCGACGCCGGGCTACATCCCGCTGCACACCTCGCGCACGATGGTCCGTCTGCACACCCCCGAGGACCTGCAGCTCGCGCGGGCGCCCGGACACCGCTGACCGCTGGGCGCACCCGGACGACCGCTCGGCGCAGTGTGACCCGCCACACACCCGCACGGAAAGGCCATCCGGCGCGCACGGGCTCGCGGTGCCTTCTGCACACCCGACACGCGGCCGCACAGTGGGCATGTCTGCGGGAGCCGCCCGCACATGCCCACGGAGGTGCGCAGTGAGCCACGACGCTCGCGAACACAGCGAGGCCCAATCCGGTCACGGCGATCCCTACGTCGACGTACAGCGATCCGACGACTTCGTCGAGCTGCGACGCAGGTTCCGCCGGTTCGTCTTCCCCATGACAGGGCTGTTCCTGGCGTGGTACTTCCTCTACGTCCTGCTGGCGGCCTACGCGCCGGAGTTCATGTCCCAGAAGGTCTGGGGCGAGATCAACGTGGGGCTCCTCTTCGGCCTCGGCCAGTTCGTGTCCACCTTCGTCATCACCGTGCTCTACGTGCGCTGGGCCGACCGGGAGTTCGACCCGCGCGCCGAGGCACTGCACGACCGTCTTGAGGGAGCCCCCCAGTGAACGCCATCGTCCGGGCCGCCGAGACCAACGTCGGCAACCCCACCCTGAACATCGCGGTGTTCAGCATCTTCGTGGTCGTCACCCTGTTCATCGTCATCCGGGCCTCCCGGCGCAACGCCACTGCGGCCGACTACTACGCCGGCGGACGCTCGTTCTCCGGCAAGCAGAACGGCATCGCCATCGCCGGCGACTACCTGTCTGCGGCGTCCTTCCTGGGTATCGCCGGCGCCATCGCCCTGACGGGCTACGACGGCTTCCTGTACTCGATCGGTTTCCTCGTGGCCTGGCTCGTCGCCCTGCTGCTCGTCGCCGAGCTGCTCCGCAACACCGGCCGGTTCACCATGGCCGACGTGCTGAGCTTCCGCCTCAGGCAGCGTCCGGTCCGCACCGCAGCCGCCATCTCCACCCTCGCGGTGAGCTTCTTCTACCTGCTGGCGCAGATGGCCGGCGCTGGCGGCCTGGTCTCGCTCCTCCTCGGCCTCGAGGGTGACGCCGCGCAGAACGTCGTCATCGCCCTCGTCGGCATCATCATGATCGCGTACGTGCTCATCGGCGGCATGAAGGGCACGACCTACGTCCAGATCGTCAAGGCGTCGCTGCTGATCGCCGGATCCCTCGTCATCACCCTCTGGGTCCTGGCCAAGTACGGCTTCAGCCTCTCCAACGTCCTCGGCGCGGCGGTCGACAACTCGCCGAAGGCGGGCGAGAAGCTCCTCGGCCCCGGCCTGAAGTACGGCACGTCCAACCTGACGAAGATCGACTTCATCTCGCTCTCCCTCGCGCTGGTCCTCGGCACCGCCGGGCTCCCGCACGTGCTGATGCGGTTCTACACCGTGCCCTCGAGCAAGGAGGCCCGCAAGTCCGTCGAGTGGGCCATCTGGCTGATCGGCCTGTTCTACCTGATGAGCCTGGTCATGGGCTACGGCGCCGCCGCCCTCGTCGGCCCGGACAAGATCCTGGCGGCTCCCGGCAAGGCGAACTCGGCGGCCCCGCTGCTCGCGTTCGAGCTCGGAGGCGAGATCCTCCTCGGGTTGATCTCGGCGATCGCCTTCGCGACCATCCTCGCCGTGGTGGCGGGCCTGACGATCACGGCAAGCGCGAGCTTCGCCCACGACATCTACGCCCAGGTGATCAAGCGTGGCGAGGTCGCGGCCGACGCCGAGGTCAAGGTGGCCCGCCGCACCGCCCTGGTCATCGGCGCCATCGCGATCGTCGGCGGCATCTTCGCCAAGAACCAGAACATCGCGTTCCTCGTGGCGCTGGCCTTCGCCGTCGCGGCGAGTGCCAACCTGCCGACGATCCTGTACTCGTTGTTCTGGAAGCGGTTCAACACCCGCGGCGCCCTGTGGAGCCTGTACGGCGGCCTGGTCTCGGTGATCACGCTGATCGTGTTCAGCCCGGTGGTGTCCGGCAAGGCCCCCCTCACCGAGGGCGGTCCCAGCCCGTCGATGATCACCAACCCGGACATCGACTTCAGCTGGTTCCCGCTGGACAACCCCGGCATCATCTCGATCCCGCTGTCGTTCTTCCTCGGCTGGCTCGGCACGGTCACCAGCCGGGAGGCGGTGAACGAGCGCAAGTTCGCCGAGATGGAGGTGCGCAGCCTCACCGGCCACGGCGCCGAGAAGGCGGTCGCGCACTAGCAAGCGCCCCGGCCCCCGCCCACGGTGCCGTGTCCCCGCGAGGGGGCACGGCACCGTGCCGTATGCCGGGGTGCCGGCCACCCGGCACACCTCACCTGGCTGCGTCAACCGCGCTCCGGCGCTCGGCGTCCTTGGGGTGTTCGAAGGGAGGACACCATGACACCGTCCAGATCCGCGGTCATCCGAGGGCTCCTCATGGCGCTGGTCGCCGGCACGGTCCCTGTCGACGCCGCGTCGGGCACCGCCTCAGCGGCCCCCTCCTGCGAGATCACGTGGGGGTCACAGGAGAAGAGTCGTGCCACCGCGGTGGAGGGACCCATCACCGGTGTCCGCTCCGGCCGGCACACCTGCTTCGACCGGCTCGTCATCGACCTCAGGGGAACGGCACCCGGCTCCACCGTGAAGTACGTCAACACGTTCACCGGCCAGGGCTCGGGACTGCCGATCCCCCTGCGGGGCGGGGCGAAGCTGTCGGTGCTGGTGCACGCACCGGCCTACAACCCTGACGGCACAGCGAGCTACGCGCCGAAGAACCTCACAGAGGTCGTCAACGTCACCGGATATCGCACCTTCCGCCAGGTGCGGTGGGACAGCAGCTTCGAGGGCGACACCCAGCTCGGCATCGGGGTCCGGGCGCGCCTGCCGTTCCGGGTCTTCACCCTGCAGGACGCCACGACCAGCCGCCTGGTCATCGACGTGGCGCACCGCTGGTGAGCAGGTCGGTCAGCCGCCCGGCGCGGCTGGCCGGTGGCACCCGTCCCCGCAGCAGCCCGACGGCCACACAGGCCACGACGACGAGCAGGGCCAGCGCAGCGGCCACCCAGAACCACGGAACGTGCGCCCCCAGCAGCGCCTCGGCCGCGGTGCGCCACTGGGTTCGGAGGAAGTCCCAGGCCGCCTCGGCGACGAGCCGCGCCTCGGCCCGCTTGGAGCCGGCCTGCATGCCGGGGTGCAGCACGTCCCAGCCGTAGCGCAGGGCCATCGCACCGACCGACACCACCAGCCAGGTGAGCAGGAGCCGCAGCACGCTCACCAGGGTCGGCGCCGCGCGCTCCCACGAGGCCACGGCGAACGGCAGGGCGAGGGCGACGGCGAGCGCTGCACCGGTCGGCCAGGTCGCCTGGGTCAGCCCGGCGACGATGGCCAGGACGGTGGCGCACTGCACCGGCCCGCGCGCCCCGCGCCGTCCGACCAGCACCCCGGCGACAGCGGCGCCGCCCAGCAGCAGGAGCAGCACCTCCCGCTCGTCGGGGGCGGTGTCGGTGGCGGGGGCGCTCACCAGCCACGCGAGGGCGCTGCACCCGGCGATGACGGCGAGCCGCGGCCAGGGGTCGCGCACGAGCATGGCCACCACGGCGGCCGACGCCGTCGCCGACAGGACCACGACGTCGCCCTCGAGCGCCCTCAGCGGCGCGTGCAGCCACTCGTCGATCCCCCAGAACCCGACAGGCCACCAGAGCAGGGCGGCGAGGGCGACCGCGGCGCCCCGCCACAGCCGCCGCACCCCCGCGACCAGCGGTGACCGACTAGCC
>Ga0247818_10002526_pt1 | contig 11792 bp, 7 predicted proteins | sample 13C_Glucose_Day1_FD_192424 | JGI IMG/M metagenome (GOLD analysis project Ga0247818, IMG submission 192424) | Soil microbial communities from agricultural site in Penn Yan, New York, United States - 13C_Glucose_Day1 | ecosystem: Environmental > Terrestrial > Soil > Agricultural land | place: USA...
CCACAGGGCTGGCTCCCACCGCAGGGCTGGCTCCCACCGCAGGGCTGGCTCCCACCTCAGGACCGGCCCCACCTCAGGACCGGCCCCGCACCTCGGGGCCGACCCCCACCTCAGAGGGCAGCCCGTGTCCGCCCCCTGAAAGACTGAATACCGGATCAACGCCCACAAGGCGTGCATCGTTGAACGAAAGGCACCCGCACTCATGAGCAGCAACGAAACGCCGCGCGGACCCGTCGACTCCTCCCGCGTCCCGCGGTACGCCGGACCCGCGACGTTCGCCCGGCTGCCGCGGCTCGACGAGGTCGGCTCCGCCGATGTCGCCGTCGTCGGCGTGCCCTTCGACACCGGTGTCTCCTACCGCCCCGGCGCCCGCTTCGGCGGCAACGCCATCCGCGAGGCCTCCCGGCTCCTGCGCCCGTACAACCCGGCGCAGGACGCCTCCCCGTTCGCACTCGCCCAGGTCGCCGACGCCGGGGACATCGCCGCGAACCCCTTCAACATCAACGAGGCCGTCGAGACCATCGAGGCCGCCGCCGACGACCTCCTCGGCACCGGAGCCCGGCTGATGACGCTCGGTGGCGACCACACCATCGCGCTGCCCCTGCTGCGTTCCGTCGCCAAGAAGCACGGCCCCGTCGCCCTGCTCCACTTCGACGCCCACCTGGACACCTGGGACACCTACTTCGGCGCCGAGTACACCCACGGCACCCCGTTCCGCCGCGCCGTCGAGGAGGGCATCCTCGACACCGAGGCGCTGTCCCACGTCGGCACCCGTGGCCCGCTGTACGGCAAGCAGGACCTCACCGACGACGCCAAGCTGGGCTTCGGCATCGTCACGTCCGCCGACGTCATGCGCCGTGGCGTGGACGAGATCACCGACCAGCTGCGGCAGCGCATCGGTGACCGCCCGCTCTACATCTCCATCGACATCGACGTGCTCGACCCGGCGCACGCACCCGGCACCGGTACCCCCGAGGCAGGCGGCCTCACCTCGCGCGAGCTCCTGGAGATCGTGCGCGGGCTCTCCTCCTGCCACCTCGTCTCGGCGGACCTGGTCGAGGTCGCCCCGGCGTACGATCACGCGGAGATCACGTCCGTCGCCGCCTCGCACACGGCGTACGAGCTGACGACGATCATGTCCCGCCAGATCGCGGAGGGCCGCACCCAGTGAGCCACGACCACGACGACCGCCCGCAGCTCACCGCCGCCCAGGCCGAGGCGGCACTGAACCCCCCGTCCGGCCGCAACGGCGGCGACCTCGTGGTCGAGACCCTCCAGGGGCTCGGCGCGACCACCGTGTTCGGGCTGCCCGGACAGCACGCGCTCGGCATGTTCGACGCGCTGCGCCGCTCGTCGCTCTCGTACGTCGGGCTGCGCGTCGAGAACAACGCGGGCTTCGCCGCCGACGCCTACGGGCGCATCACCGGTGAGGTGGCCCCCCTGCTGCTCTCCACCGGCCCGGGCGCGCTCACCTCCCTGGCCGCGCTCCAGGAGGCGGCAGCCGCGTCCGCGCCCGTGCTCGCGATCTCCAGCCAGATCCCCACCGCAGGACTCGGCGGTGGGCGCCACGGCTATCTGCACGAGCTCCGCGACCAGAAGGCGTCCTTCCGGGACATCGTGAAGTCCGTGCACACCGTCCGCACGGCGTCACAGATCCCCTCCGCGATCGCCGCCGCCTGGGAGTCCGCGCTCACGGCCCCGCACGGGCCGGTCTGGGTGGAGATCCCGCAGGACGTGCTGCTCGCCGGGACGGTCCTGCCCGTGGTCAGCGCGCTCGACGCCACCCCGCGCGAGCTGTACCCGCGACCGGAGCTGACCCTCGCGGCGGCCCACCTGCTGTCGAACGCCGAGCATCCGGTGATCATCGCGGGCGGCGGGGTCGTACGCTCCGACGCCGCCGGCAAGCTGCGCGCGCTCGCGGAGAAGATCGACGCCCCGGTCGTCACGACCTTCGGCGGCAAGGGCGCCTTCCCCTGGGAGCACCCGCTCTCGCTCAGGTCCTGGCTGGAGGACCGGTACACCACCGACTTCCTGGAGTCGGCGGACGTGCTGCTGGTCGTCGGGTCGGGGCTCGGCGAGCTCTCCTCGAACTACCACACCTTCGCCCCGCGAGGCCGGGTCATCCAGATCGAGGCCGACGCCGGGAAGCTGGAGTCCAACCACCCCGCCCTCGGTATCCACTCCGACGCCCGCGAGGCCCTGGCCGACCTCCTGGAGGCGGTGGAGCCCCGCGAGGACGACACCGCCGCCGAGCGCGTCCGGTCGCTGCTGGAGCGGGTCCACGAGCGGATCTCGGCCCAGGACCTCACGCTGGAGCAGCAGGTGCTCGCCTCCGTCCGTGAGGCGTTGCCCGACAGCTCGCCCAGCTTCTGGGACATGACGATCCTCGCCTACTGGGCCTGGTCCGCCTTCGACGCCCGCCACCCGAACACGATGCACTCGGCGCAGGGCGCGGGCGGTCTCGGCTACGGCTTCCCGGCCGCCATCGGCGCGGCCGCCGCCGATCCGACGAAGCCGGTGCTCGCGGTCTCCGGTGACGGCGGCGCGATGTACTCCATCGCCGAACTCGCCACCGTGCGGCAGTACGACCTGCCCGTCACCTGGCTGATCGTCGACGACGGGGGCTACGGCATCCTGCGCGAGTACATGACGGGTGCCTTCGGCGAGGCCACGGCCACCGAGCTCTCCCGCCCGGACTTCGTCGCCCTGGCCGAGTCCTTCGGCGTGCCCGCGGTCCTCACCAGCCCGGAGACCCTGGCCGCCGACCTCGGCAAGGCCCTCGCCGCGCCTGGCCCGTCGGTCGTGGTGCTCCCCGCACTGCTGAAGATGTTCGAGCCGACGCACCTCTAGGCCGAGGCACCTCCGGGCCGAGGCACCTCCAGGCCGAGGCACCCTCACGCCGGCGCGCGTTCAGGGGGAGGGCGGCCGGTCCCCGGGACGGAGCAGCCCCGGGGACCGGCCGCCGATCCGCTCACACGGCTTTACCGATCGCCGCCTCCTGCGCGGCGCGGCCCTCGTGGAAGCGCTCCTGGAGGGCGCTGTCACGCAGGGAGCCGGGCAGGCCCCTCCCGGAGGGCAGCAGATCGGGCAGGGACCTGAACACCACGGCCGCCGGCCTCGCCTGCCCTCTGTTCCTGGCCGCCAGCAGGTACTTCCCGGCCGCGTGGAGGTGCTTGGTCAGGTGCTTGGACGGCTCCAGGGCCAGTTTCCGCACGACGTCCGCCCGGCCGAGCGAATGGTGATCGCCCTCGCCGAGTCTCTCCAGTTCCGCCAGTGCCGCGTACAGCCGACCGCAGAGGTACGCCTCCGCCTTCGGGTCGTTCGTCATCGCCTTCCCCGTTCCTGTGAGCCCTGTGAGCGCGGACATCCATACCCCGCTGGTCCTAGGACCACCCCGGGCACCCCTGGGCCCATCGGCCGAGAATTGTTGCGGAAGGATGAAATCCGCTGCCGGCCGCGTTGGGGACATGCGGTAGGTCAGGTGGGGCAACGGGGCGAAATTCAGGAGGCACGGGTGGCGGGCGCGGAGAAACAGGGCGTGGCGGAACACGGCCCGGCCGAGCAGGGTCCCGCCGAGCACGGAGCCACCGCGAAGGACGGCGGCGCCGGGCAGCGGGGCGAGGAGCAGCCGGGGTGGGGCCGGAGGCTGACCGGGTACGCGTGGCGCTACCGGCGCAACGTCGTGCTCGCCCTCGGCTCGTCGCTGGCCGGCATGGCCGTGATGGCCCTCGTCCCGCTCATCACCAAGGTGATCATCGACGACGTCGTCGGCAGCCACACCCGCTCCCTGGGCGTGTGGACGGGCCTGCTCATCGGGGCGGCCGTCCTCGTCTACGCCGCCACGTTCGTCCGCCGCTACTACGGCGGCCGGCTCGCCCTCGACGTACAGCACGATCTCCGGACCGAGATGTACGGCACCCTCACCCGGCTCGACGGGAAGCGGCAGGACGAGCTCTCCACCGGTCAGGTCGTCGGCCGTGCCACCAGCGACCTCCAGCTGATCCAGGGGCTCCTGTTCATGCTCCCGATGACCATCGGGAACATCCTGCTCTTCCTCATCTCCCTGGTGATCATGGCGTGGCTCTCGCTGCCCCTGACGCTCGTCGCCCTCGCCGTGGCCCCCGCGCTCTGGTTCATCGCCCGCCGCTCCAAGGCCCGGCTCTTCCCCGCCACCTGGTACGCCCAGAGCCAGGCCGCCGCCGTCGCCGGAGTCGTCGACGGGGCCGTCTCCGGCGTCCGGGTCGTCAAGGGCTTCGGACAGGAGGAGCAGGAGACCGGCAAGCTCCGCGAGGTCAGCCGCAAGCTCTTCGCGGGCCGGCTGCGCACCATCCGGCTGAACTCCCGTTACACCCCGGCGCTCCAGGCCGTGCCCGCGCTCGGCCAGGTCGCGATGCTGGCCCTCGGCGGCTGGCTCGCCACCCGGGGCGAGATCACCCTCGGTACGTTCGTCGCCTTCTCCACCTATCTCGCCCAGCTCGTCGGCCCGGTCCGGATGCTCGCCATGGTCCTCACCGTCGGCCAGCAGGCCCGCGCCGGTGTGGAGCGCGTCCTGGAGCTCATCGACACCGAGCCGTCCATGAAGGACGGCACCAAGGAGCTGCCCGCCGACGCCCCCGCGCGCGTCGAGTTCGACGACGTACGGTTCGGCTACGAGGACGAGCGCCCGGTCCTCGACGGCTTCTCCCTCACCATCGAACCGGGTGAGACCGTCGCCGTGGTCGGTGCCTCCGGCAGCGGCAAGTCCACGGTCTCGCTCCTGCTGCCCCGCTTCTACGACGTCTCGCACGGAGCGGTCCTGGTCGGCGGCCACGACGTCCGCGAGCTGACCCAGGAGTCGCTGCGGGCCGCCATCGGGCTCGTGCCCGAGGACAGCTTCCTCTTCTCCGAGTCCGTCGGCGCCAACATCGCGTACGGGTACCCCGGCGCCACCCGGGAGCAGATCGAGCGCGCCGCGCGCGCCGCCCAGGCCCACGGCTTCATCTCCGAGCTGCCCGAGGGCTACGACACCAAGGTCGGCGAGCACGGCCTCACCCTCTCCGGTGGCCAGCGCCAGCGCGTCGCGCTCGCCCGGGCCATCCTCACCGACCCCCGCCTGCTGCTCCTGGACGACGCGACCTCCGCCGTGGACGCCCGGGTCGAGCACGAGATCCACGAGGTGCTGGCGCAGGTCATGGAGGGCCGCACCACTCTGCTGATAGCGCACCGCCGCTCCACCCTCGGCCTCGCCGACCGCATCGCCGTCCTCGACCAGGGGCGGCTCGCCGACATCGGCACACACGCCGAGCTGGAGCGCCGCTCGGCGCTCTACCGCAGGCTGCTCACCGACCCGGACGAGATGCGGGGCACCTCTCCCGGGCACCGGCCGCAGACGGCCGCGGCGGAGCCGGAGGACGACCGCGCGCTCCTGGAGGAGCTCGACGCGGAGTTCGATGCCGAGCGCGGGGTCACCCCCGGGCTGTGGATCCGCAAGGAGGAGCAGCGCGACACGGCCGCCGCGGGGATGCCCGCAACCCCCGAGCTCCTCGCCCAGGTGGACGCGCTGCCGCCCGCCACCGACACCCCCGGCATCGACGAGGCGAGCGCGGTACGCCCGGAGCAGTCCTACGGCCTGCGCAGGCTGCTGCACGGCTTCGGGGCCGCACTGCTGGTGAGCCTCGGGCTGGTCGCCGTCGACGCGGGCATGGGCCTGTTGCTGCCCGTGCTGATCCGGCACGGCATCGACGACGGTGTCACGCAGATGGCGCTCGGCGCGGTCTGGGCGGCGGCGGGGCTCGGCCTGCTCGCCGTCCTCGTGCAGTGGGCGGCCCAGATCGGTGAGACCCGGATGACGGGCCGCACCGGCGAACGCGTGCTGTACTCCCTGCGCCTCAAGATCTTCGCGCAGCTCCAGCGGCTCGGCCTCGACTACTACGAGCGCGAGCTGACCGGCCGGATCATGACGAGGATGACGACGGACGTCGACGCCCTCTCGACGTTCCTTCAGACCGGTCTCGTGACGGCCTTCGTCTCTCTCGTCACCTTCTTCGGCATCACCGTCGTACTGCTCGTCCTCGACATCCAGCTGGCCCTGGTCGTCTTCGCGACGCTGCCGCTGCTGATCGTCGGCACCTTCTTCTTCCGCCGCAAGAGCGTCAAGGCGTACGAGCTCGCCCGTGAGCGCATCAGTGTCGTCAACGCCGACCTCCAGGAGTCCGTCGCCGGGCTGCGGATCGTGCAGGCCTTCCGCCGCGAGCACGACGGCGCCGAGCGCTTCGCGGAGCGCAGCGACCACTACCGCCAGGCCAGGGTGCGCGGGCAGTGGCTGATCTCCGTCTACTTCCCCTTCGTGCAGCTGCTCGCCTCGGTCGCGGCCGCCGCCGTGCTGATCGTCGGCGCGGGCCGCGTCGACAACGGCACGCTGACCACGGGCGCACTCGTCGCCTACCTCCTCTACATCGACCTGTTCTTCGCGCCCGTGCAGCAGCTCTCCCAGGTCTTCGACGGCTACCAGCAGGCCAGCGTCTCGCTCGGCCGCATCCAGGAACTGCTGCGGGAGCCGACCTCCACGGCCGATCACGACGAGCCGCTGGAGGTGACCTCGCTGCGCGGCGAGATCGCCTTCGAGGACGTGTCCTTCGCCTACTCCGGCGAGGACGAGGCCCTCACCGGCATCGATCTGCGGATCCCGGCGGGCCAGACGGTGGCCTTCGTCGGCGAGACCGGAGCCGGCAAGTCCACGCTGGTCAAGCTCGTCGCCCGCTTCTACGACCCGACGAGCGGCCGGGTCACGGCGGACGGCACCGATCTGCGCCGCCTCGACAGGACCGCCTACCGCCACCGGCTCGGTGTCGTGCCCCAGGAGGCCTACCTCTTCGAGGGGACGGTGCGTGACGCCATCGCGTACGGACTTCCTGACGCCACCGACGCCCAGGTGGAGGCGGCGGCGAGGGCGGTCGGTGCGCACGACATGATCGCCACGCTGGAGGGCGGTTATCTGCACGAGGTCGCCGAGCGGGGCCGCAACCTCTCGGCCGGCCAGCGCCAGCTGATCGCGCTCGCCCGCGCGGAGCTGGTCGACCCGGACGTCCTGCTGCTCGACGAGGCGACCGCCTCGCTCGACCTGGCCAGCGAGGCCCAGGTCAACCAGGCCACCGACCGTCTCGCGGGGCGGCGCACCACGCTCGTGGTCGCCCACCGGCTCACGACGGCGGCCCGCGCGGACCGGGTCGTGGTGATGGACCGGGGGAGGGTGGCCGAGGACGGCACCCACGACGAGCTGCTGGCCAGGGGAGGCGCGTACGCGCGGCTGTGGCGGACCTTCATAGGGGAGGACATGGACGAGGGCATAGGGAACGCTCCGGCAGGAGTATGAGTCCGTCCGCAACCTGATGGCCCCCTTCGCGCGTCGTACACCCATGCGTACATGTGTCGGTCGGGGGTCAGAACGTTCGATGGGACGGGTGGGGTGGACGAGGTGGCGAGACCGATGAGGTCATCGGGACGGCCGGAGCGGCCGGATCGGCCGGCATTCCGGGGAGCCGGACGGCGTGTGGCGGTGACGCTCCTCGTCCTGCCGCTGCTGGGGTCTCTCGGTCTCGTCCTGGGGCCCACCGGGGCAGCCCCCGCCCAGGCCGCGTCCGGCTGCTCCGGGCGGCTCGCCAAGACGGTGAAGTTCGCCACCGGCACGCTGCGCGTCTACGAGACACGCTCCTACGCGTGCGCCGTCGCGGTCGCCAAGAAGCCGGGCGCGCGCCGTTCGATGAGGGTGTCGCTCCAGCCGCGAGGAGGCCGGGCGGTCGTCGACAGCGGCAAGTTCACCAAGCTGGCGGGCCCCGTGAAGGTGCACGCGCTCAACCGCTGTGTCCGCGCCTCCGGTTCCGTCGCCGGCTCCTCCGCCTCCACGGGGTGGATCCTGTGCTGAGGTGCAACCGGGTCTGGCGTGGCAGGTGTTACCCCCGCTAGGTTCACGGCGTCTGTCGTGAATCAAGGGGAGGGTGCATGCGCAAGGCGCTCAGGGGCATTCTGTCGCTCGCGGTGCTCATCGGCACAGTGAGTGCGACCGGAGCCTCGGCCGGAGCGGCCACCGCCGCAGAACCGGCCGCGAAGCAGAACAGCGGCTCTGCCGGCAGCAGTGAGAGCAGCAGCGAGGACATCAAGGACCGCATCCTGGCCATCCCGGGGATGAGTCTGATCGAGGAGAAGCCGTACCCCGGCTACCGCTACTTCGTCCTCAACTACACACAGCCGGTGGATCACCGGCACCCGTCCAAGGGCACCTTCCAGCAGCGCATCACCCTGCTGCACAAGGACACGACCCGGCCGACGGTCTTCTTCACCAGCGGCTACAACGTCTCCACCAACCCCAGCCGCAGCGAGCCGACCCAGATCGTCGACGGCAACCAGGTCTCCCTGGAGTACCGTTTCTTCACCCCGTCCCGCCCGGCTCCCGCCGACTGGTCGAAGCTGGACATCTGGCAGGCCGCGAGCGACCAGCACCGCGTCTTCACCGCGCTGAAGAAGATCTACACCGAGAACTGGCTCAGCACCGGCGGCTCCAAGGGCGGCATGACGGCCACCTACTTCGAGCGCTTCTACCCGAAGGACATGGACGGCGTCGTCGCCTATGTCGCGCCCAACGACGTCAACAACAACGAGGACTCGGCGTACGACCGGTTCTTCGAGAACGTCGGGACGAAGGAGTGCCGCGACCGGCTGAACGGCGTCCAGCGCGAGGCCCTCGTCCGCCGGGAACCGCTGGAGAAGAAGTACGAGGCGTACGCCGCCGAGAACGGCCTCACCTTCAACACGGTCGGCACACTGGACAAGGCGTACGAAGCCGTCGTCATGGACTACGTCTGGGCGTACTGGCAGTACAGCCTGCTCGCCGACTGCGACTCGATCCCGGCCGACGCCCCGAACGCCACCGACCAGGAGATCTGGGACTCCGTCGACGGCATCTCGGGCTTCTCCGCCTACGCCGACCAGGGCCTGGGGACCTACACGCCGTACTACTACCAGGCCGGCACCCAGCTCGGATCGCCCGACATCGAGCAGCCCTGGCTCGGCGACCTGAGCCGCTACGGCTACCAGCCGCCGCGCACCTTCGTGCCGCGCTCCATCCCGATGAAGTTCCAGCCGTCGGCGATGCGGGACGTGGACAACTGGGTCAGGCACAACGCCACACGCATGCTGTACGTCTACGGCGAGAACGACCCGTGGGGCGCCGAGCCCTTCCGCCTCGGCCGGGGCGCGCGTGACAGCTACGTCTACACCGTGCCGGGCGGCAACCACGGTTCCAAGGTCGCCGGACTCGTCGCCGACGAGAAGGCCACCGCCACGGCGGCCATCCTGCGCTGGGCCGGGGTCGCGCCCGCGGCCGTCGTCGCCGATCCCTCGCAGGCGAAGCCGCTCGCGAAGTTCGACGCGCGGCTGGACAAGCGTGACGCCGAACTCCAGCGGGACCAGGGCACACTGCGGCCGTAGTCCTTCACCGCACGTACCGAAGTGGGCTGGGTCCGCCGGGTGTTCACATCCGGTGGGCACAGCCCACCGGTCTGTCCCCGCCGAGGCGCACATACAGATCCGTCGTGCCGGGACAGAGCGCGCGCCGTGCCACCGCCGAACCGATCTCGAACTCCGCCGGCCCTTCTCCCGATCCGTCGCAGGCGGTCTCCCTGACCTCGCCCTCGCGGAAGCCGTGGACGCAGTCCCCGACGACCGTCAGCGGACCGCCGCCCTGCCCCGGATCGCCCGGGTGCGGGGGCTCCAGGTTGCGCATGCAGGCGTATCCCCGGGGAGCGGCAGGGCCACCCCCGGAGATGTGCAGGACGAAGTCGGTCGTGGACGGGCACGCCGGGCCGTCCGGCGGAGCGCCGGTGTGGCGGGCGAGCACCCGCGCCGCCGCCTTCTCGCTCCCGCACGAGACCTCACGGAACATTTCACCGCGCGTACTGCAGTCGGCGGGCCCAAGGAACTGCGTCCCGTGACCGGAGGGCGCGGGACTGCCGCCGGGCCCGCTCGCCGGGGTGCCCACCGAGGGCCGGCAGGCGGCCAGCGACAGCGCCGCCACGACGGGCAGCAGGGCGCGCCACACCCGCGCGGCACGGCGCTTCTCCATGGACGAACCCCCCTGTGCGTCCCTGCGGACGTGCGCCCAGCGTGACCCGCCGGAGCGGGCACACGCCAGGCGAACGGGGGGTTTTCAGCTCATCGGGTGGTCATCGGGCGGGTGAGGCATGCCTCCGGTACGACAGCCCGTATCCGACGGGGTACAGCGCCTGTGCGGGAGCGTCCGCCCGCTGCACCGGCACCGGCAGCCTGCCCTCCGGTTCGGCCCGTCCCGCGATCACCCGTGCGGCCGCCCGGAGTTCGACGTCCGTCCAGGAGTACGCGGCGAGAGCGGCCGCGTAGCCGGTTCCGGCCAGCTGGGCGATGTCGTACGGGTTGCGGATCGCGAGCGTGATCACCGGTACGCCGGTCGCCACGAGCGCGCTGACCAGCGTGCGCTGGGTGCTGGTCGCCGAGACGTTGTACGTGCCCACGACCACCGCGTCCTTGCCCTGTGCCGCCGCCACCGCCTCGGCGATCTTCGCCTGGGAGGGGGCCGTGCCGGTGGACAGGGCGGTCGCGGTGTATCCGAGCTCCTCGAACGCCCCGGCGAGCGTGCTCGTCGGGGGCCCGGTCGTGCCGGAGGGCGAGGCCGGATCGGCGCCGACCACCAGGAGGTCGCGGTGGGAACGGCGGGAGAGGGGCAACAGGGAACCGGTGTTGGCGAGCAGGGTGGTCGTCCGCTCGGCGATCCGGTCGGCGGCGGCGAGGTGCGCCGCGATGCCGACGGTGCGGTCGACACCCCGGTGGGTGACGTACGGATCGCGGAACAGGCCGAGCTTCGCCTTCAGGCGCAGGATGCGCAGGATCGATTCCTCGATGCGGGCCTCACTGAGCTCGCCGCTCTTCACCGCGTTCAGCACGGCGGTCCAGGCGACCTTCAGATCCGGTGGGTTCAGCAACTGGTCCACGCCGGCCAGCAGCGCGAGGACGGGGACGCGGTCGTCGCCGTACTTCGTGCGGACGCCCTCCATGCCCAGTGAGTCGGTGACCACGACACCGTCGTAGCCGAGCTGCTCGCGCAGGATGCCGGTGAGGATCGGGTGGGACAGGGTGGCCGGGTCCTCGGCCGGGTCCAGGGCCGGTACCACGATGTGCGCCGTCATGATCGAGTCGATGCCGGCGGCGACGGCCGCCCGGAACGGCGGTGCGTCCAGCTCGGACCACTGTTCCCGGGTGTGGTGGATGACGGGCAGGCCGGTGTGGCTGTCGGTGCTGGTGTCGCCGTGGCCGGGGAAGTGCTTGGCCGTGGCGGCGACCCCGGAGCTCTGATAGCCCTTCACCTGCGCGGCGACCAGACCGGCCACGGACTCCGGGTCGGAGCCGAAGGAGCGTACGCCGATGACCGGGTTGGCCGGGTTGACGTTGACGTCCGCGTCCGGCGCGTAGTTCTGCCTGATCCCGAGGGCCGCCAGCTCCGCCCCGGCGATCCGGCCCGCCGTGCGCGCGTCGGAGCGGGATCCGCCCGCGCCCAGCGCCATCGCGCCCGGCAGCAGGGTCGCCGGCTCCCCGACGCGGCACACGATCCCGTGCTCCTGGTCCGTGGAGATGATGAGCGGCAGCGGGGTGGGCCCGGCGAGCCCGGCCCGCTGGATGCCGTTGGAGAGGTCGGCGATCTGGTGCGGGTCCCGGGTGTTGTGCGCCCAGGCGAAGTAGATGATGCCGCCGACGTGGTACGTGGAGATCAGTTCGGCGGCATCATCTAC
>Ga0247818_10002528_pt1 | contig 11787 bp, 10 predicted proteins | sample 13C_Glucose_Day1_FD_192424 | JGI IMG/M metagenome (GOLD analysis project Ga0247818, IMG submission 192424) | Soil microbial communities from agricultural site in Penn Yan, New York, United States - 13C_Glucose_Day1 | ecosystem: Environmental > Terrestrial > Soil > Agricultural land | place...
CGCGGCCTGTTCGCGGGAGACGGTCTTCGGCTGGACGAGCTCGGCCACCCGGCCGGCGTCCTTCTCGGGGAGGCCGACGGTGAAGTCGATGCCGAGCGGCCCGGTGATCTCCTGCCGCAGGAACTCGCCGGGCAGCAGGCCGGTGATCCGGCGGACGACCTCCCCGACGAGGAAACCGTAGGAGATGGCGTGGTATCCGGAGCGGGTGCCCGGCTCCCACCAGGGTTCGGTCGCCGCGAGCCGGGCCGTGGTCAGCTCCCAGTCGTAGAGCTCGGCCAGGGTATGCGGGTCCCGCAGCCCGGCGACGCCCGAACGGTGCGAGAGCAGATGGCGTACGAGGACGGACTCCTTGCCCGCGGCGGCGAATTCGGGCCAGTACGCGGACACCGGGGCGTCCAGGTCCAGGAGTCCGCGGTCGACGAGGATGTGGGCGCAGAGGGCGGTCGGGCCCTTCGTCGTGGACCAGACGTTGACCACGGTGTCCCGCTCCCACGGGCGGCTCCGGTCCCCGTCGGCCCAGCCGCCCCAGAGGTCCACCACCGGGTTTCCGTCGAGCAGGACGGTGACCGCGGCCCCCAGTTCGTCACGCTCGGCGAAGTTCGCCGCGAACGCGTCGCGCACCGCCGCGAACCGGTCGTCACAGTGGCCATGGATCTGGGGCACGGGCGTCTCCTCGTCTCGTTGGCACGCACCATACCGACTGGTCGGACTGGCGGGAAGGCGCCGGGCCGCGCTCTTCCGCCGGTCCGGCACGTCCGCCGGTCCGGCACGTCAGCCCGGTCCGGCACGTCAGCCCGGCGGCAGTTCGAGGCTGAGGCTCCAGCGGCCGGGCAGTCCGTTGAGTGTCACGGTGGAGAGCGGGCGCACGTCGACGTTCCAGTACGTCGACGGCGGGGCCTTCAGCGCGTACACGAGAGCGGCGCGGACGACGGCGGGCTCGGCGACGGCGACGATCCAGCCCTCGCGCACCGGCCGGGTGTCCAGCCAGCCGCCTACGCGGGATATGAAGCCGAGCAGCGACTCGCCGCCGTGCGGGGCCGCGCGCGGATCGGCGAGCCAGGCGTCGACCCCGGCCGGTTCGTGGGCGGCCACGTCGGCAAGGGTCAGCCCTCGCCACCGGCCCATGTCGCAGTCGCGCAACGCGGGCTGGACCAGTGGCGCGAAGCCGAGGGCGTCGCCGGTGGCACGGCTGCGGGGCGTGGGCGAGCAGTAGCGCAGCTCGGCGGCGGCCAGCGGGATCAGGGAGTGCGCGGCGAGCCTCACCTCGTGCCAGCCCGTGGCGTCGAGCGGCCGGTCGTCGTCGAAGCGCTCGGCGAGCAGGGCGGAGCTGCGTGCTGCGGCGACCAGTGAGACGCGAACACTCATGGGCGCGATCGTGGAGCCGAACGCCGCGCCGGTCAAGAGGGCGAGCGGGCGGCGTACGGGCGCCTTCGGGTCACTTCAACTGGAGGGCCATCCACATGTCCGGTTCGGCGAGCGGGGTGAACCCTGTCTTCGCGTAGACGCCGTGGGCGTCCTGGGTCGCGAGGACCAGCCTGCTCACGCCGAGGGAGGCCAGGTGGTCCCGGGCGGTGGTGACGATCCGGGTCCCCAGGCCGTGGCCGCGGGCGTCGCGGTCGACGTACACGTCACACAGCCAGGCGAACGAGGCGTGGTCCGTCACCACCCGCAGGTAGGCCTTCTGCTCGCCCGACGCGAGGTCGTACGCACCGAAGTTGAGCGAGCCCGCCATCGCGCGGTCCTGGTGCTCGCGGGTGCGGCCCTGCGCCCAGTAGGCGTCCGTGGAGAGCCAGTGGTGGATGCGGGCGTGGTCGAGGCGCGCCGGGTCGGAGGAGATCTCGTAGCGCCGCCCGGCGGTGTCGGTGTCGGTCATGGACAAAAGGCTATCGCCCGGACGTCGGCAGCTCGTCGCAGGCGGTGCGCAGCCTGCGTACCCCTTCCGCGATCTCGGCCGGTCCCGAGAGGCCCGCGAAGCTCAGCCTGATGTGTCCGGCGGGGGGTTCGGCGCAGTGGTACGGGCTGCCCGGCGCCACGGCGACACCGGCCCGCAGGGCGGCGGAGACCAGGGCGGGCTCGTCGGCTCCCGGGCCGGGGAGCCGCAGCCAGACGCTGCCGCCGCCCGACGGCACGTGCGTCAGGGTGAGTTCGGGGAGCCGGGTGCGCACGGCCGCCGTCACGGCGGTGCGGCGGCTGCCCAACTCCGCTGCCACGGTACGCAGATGCCGGTCCCAGGACGGGGCACCCACGAGTTCGAGTGCGGCCTCCTGGAGCGGTCGCGGTACGAAGAAACTGTCGACGACCTGGATGGCCCGCAGCCGCTCCCGGACAGGCCCCCGGGCGGCGAGGGCCCCGACGCGGAGGCTGGGCGATGTGACCTTGGTGAGGGAGCGCACGTGGATCACGACACCATCCGGGTCGTGGGCGGCCAGCGGCTCGGGCAGGGGTCCGGCGTCCTGGTGGGCGAGGTGGCGGGCGAAGTCGTCCTCGACGACGAAGGCGCCGGCCTTCCGGGCGGCCTGTACGACACGTTCGCGCCGCTCGGGGGCGAGGATCACGCCCGTGGGGTTGTGGAAGAGCGGCTGGCAGACGAAGACCTTGGCCCCGGTGGCCCGGAAGGCCTCCTCCAGCAGGTCGGGCCGCACCCCGTCCGCGTCCATCGGTACGGGTACGGGCCGCAGGCCGGTGGCGCGGGCGGCCGCCAGCATGCCTGGATAGGTGGGCGACTCGACGAGCACGGGAGCACCGGGCGGGGCGAGGGCCCGCAGCGCGGTGGCCAGGGCGCTCTGTCCGCCCGCCGTGACCAGGACGTCGGGGCCCGTGAGGGTGCCGCCGATCTCGCGAGCGAACCAGGCGCGCAGTTCGGCGAGGCCGCAGGTGGGCGGCCTGCCCCACGCGCCCGGCCGGCGGCCCGCCCGTGCGAGGGCGGCGGCCAGGGCACGCTCGGGCTGGAGGCTGGGGTGGAGATAGCCGCCGTTGAACTCGATGACGCCCGACGGGGGCGCGGCGAGGGTGACGAGGACGCCCGAGGCGTCGACGGTGCGCGGCACGGCGTCGGGTCCGCCGTCACTGCTCAGTGACACCTCCTGCCAGGAGGTGTCACCGGCCTCGGGGAGCGTCGTGTGCACCTCGGCCCGGAAGGCCCCGGAGCCCGGGCGGGTGACGACCAGCCCCTCGGCGGCGAGCTGGGCGATGGCCCGGGAGACGGTGACCGGGCTGACCCGATAGCGCTCGACGAGACTCCGGCTGGACGGCAGCTTCCCACCTGGAGAGTAGCGGTCGAGCTCACCCCGCAGGGAACTCGCCAGTTCGGCCACACTGCTACGCTCATGCATGACAGCACACAATAGCGCTACCGGCCGGACCGCGATAGCGGTCCCGGTCCCCGCCGGCCCGCCCGTGGTGCGCCGCGGCCCCGGAGGCGGCGTCCTGCTCGCCGGGCTCGGCGTCCTCGCCTTCTCGCTGACCTTCCCCTCGACGGTGTGGGGCCTGGAGAGCTTCGGCCCCTGGTCCCTGGTCGCACTGCGCAGCGTCCTCGCGGCACTGATCGCGGGGTGCGCCCTGCTCGCCGGCCGGGTCCCGGTGCCCGCGCGGCACCACTGGGCGGGTCTCGCGGTCGTCGCGGGGGGCGTGGTGGTGGGGTTCCCGCTGCTGACCTCGCTGGCGCTGCAGACCTCCACGAGTTCGCACGCGGCCGTGGTGGTGGGGCTGCTGCCTCTGACGACCGCCCTGTTCTCCGCTCTGCGCACCGGTACGCGCCCTCCCCGCGCCTTCTGGATCGCCGCGCTGGCCGGGGCGGCGGTGGTGATCGTCTTCACGGTCCAGCAGAGTGGCGGGGCGCTCTCCTCCGGCGATCTGTATCTGTTCGGGGCACTGCTGGTCTGCGCGGCGGGCTACACCGAGGGCGGCAGGCTGGCGAGGGTGATGCCCGGCTGGCAGGTGATCGGCTGGGCCCTCGTACTCGCCCTGCCGCTCGCTGTGGCCGGAGCCGCCGTGGCGCTGCCCTTCGAGCCCGTGCATCTGACGGCGCACGGGGTGATCGGGCTGGTCTGGGTGGCCGCCGGGTCCACCTTTCTCGGACTGTACGTCTGGTACCGCGGCATGGCGGAGATCGGCGTACCCCGGGCGAGCCAGCTCCAGCTGGCGCAGCCGCTGCTCACCCTGGTCTGGTCGTTCCTGGCCCTCGGCGAGGAGATGTCCGCCGCCGCGCCGGTGGCGGCCGTGGCCGTCCTGGTCTGCATCGCCGTCACCCAGCGTGCGGGGAGCAGCCGCACGAAGGACGGTGAGGGCATCCGGTCATAGACTTGTCGACATGGACCGCCACCCGTGAGGAGGTCACTCCCGATGGAGGCACACGCGGGCGACCGGCTGCTGACACACGGCAGGACCGTGGGGCAGCACGACAGGGTCGCAGAGATCATCGAAGTGCTCGGCGACCGGGGCGGCCCCCCGTACCGTCTGCGCTTCGAGGACGGCCATGAGTCGATCAGGTCCCCGGGCCCCGACAGCGTCGTCCAGCACACCGTCCCCGAGGACCAGGACCGGTAGAGCGCGCGTGCGCCGGGGGCACGAGTGGTCCCCGGCGCACGCGCCCCGGGCGCGGCGGTCCGGCTCAGCGCGGGGTGCGGGCCCGCAGCTGGTAGTGGTCGGCCACCACCCGGGCCATGGCCCCGATGGGGTCGCTCTTCACGTGCCGCGCGGAGAAGTAGACGTGGCCGCCCACCTCCGGATGACCTGCGGCGAAGTCGAGGTGCCGGGAGAGTTCGGCCGGGTCCTGCCAGGCTGCGGGCTGCGCCGGGTCACCGGCCTTGTAGAGCGCCTCCCCGACGTACAGCCCGACGCCCGTGCCCTTGACGGTCTCGGCCCACCACGGCAGCAGCTTCGCGTAGTCCGCGGCGGTGAAGCCGATGTTCCAGTAGATCTGCGGGCAGATGTAGTCGATCCAGCCCTCCTTCACCCACTTACGGGTGTCGGCGTACAGATCGTCGTACGTCTGCACACCGGCCGAGGTGTCGGAGCCCAGCGGATCGGTCTTGGCGTTGCGCCAGATCGCGAAGGGGCTGATCCCGAACCGGACCCCGCTCCTGACCTCCTTGATCCGTTCGGCCGTCTCACGCACCAGCCGGTCGATGTTGTCGCGGCGCCAGGCGGCCTTGTCCACGAAGTCCCCGCCGTACTGTTCGTAGGCTTCGTCGTCGGCGAAGACCTGGCCTGCCACCGGGTAGGGGTAGAAGTAGTCGTCCCAGTGCACCGCGTCGACGGCGTAACGGCTCACCGCGTCGAGCATGGCGTCCTGGACGAACCTCCTGACCTCGGGCACGCCCGGGTTGTAGTAGAGCTTCCCTCCGTACGGCACGACCCAGTCCGGGTGCAGCCGGGCGGGGTGGGAGGCGACGAGCCGTGACGGGTCCGTGTGGTTGGCGACGCGGTACGGGTTGAACCACGCGTGCAGTTCCAGACCGCGTGCGTGTGCCTCCCGCACCGCCGTCCCCAGCGGGTCCCAGCCCGGGTCCTTGCCCTGCACACCGGTGAGGCACTGGGCCCACGGCTCGTACGAGGAGGGCCACAGGGCGTCGGCGGCCGGCCGGACCTGGAGGACGACGGCGTTCAGCCGCAGTTCCACGGCACGGTCCAGATGGGCGATCAGCTCGGCCTCCTGGGCGGCGGCGCCCAGGCCGGGCGCCGACGGCCAGTCGATGTTGGCGACGGTGGCGATCCACACGCCGCGCAGCTCGCCCTGGCCGGCTCTGCGGCCCCGGTGGGGGCCACCCGGACGGTGCGCCGCGACGGCGTCGCCCGCGGTCGTCATCGCGGCGGCCGTCGCCGCCGCGCCCAGCACAAAAGACCTCCGGCCCAAACCACGCATGTGCACACCTTTCGTTCCGTTGTACCCGTGAGCCACTCCGGCAGCGCGTGACGCAGATCATGCCCGGCCCCGGCCCGCACGACCCGCAGCTCGCCGGGGCCGGATCGCGGAGTAACGTCGTGGGGTCGAGGCGGGCACCGGAATCTAACGGGAACTGCCGCACGGAGATCAGCGAAAGGCACGAGGTGACGGACTCTATGGCCGACATTGCACGCGTCGGAGTGGTGGGCTGTGGCCAGATGGGCGCAGGCATCGCGGAGGTGTGCGCCCGCAGCGGCCTCGAGGTCAAGGTCGCGGAGACCACCGGCGAGGCCCTGGAGATAGGGCGTACCCGGCTGCACAACTCCCTCTCGAAGGCCGCCGAGCGCGGCAAGATCACCGTGGAGGAGCGCGACGAGACCCTGGGCCGCCTCAGCTTCACCACCGACCTCGGTGAGTTCGCCGACCGCGATCTCGTGATCGAGGCCGTCGTGGAGAACGAGCAGGTCAAGACCGAGATCTTCCAGGTGCTCGACCAGGTGGTGACCCGGCCCGACGCGATCCTCGCCTCGAACACCTCGTCCATCCCGCTGGTGAAGCTCGCCGTGGCGACCTCCCGGCCGGACCAGGTCATCGGCATCCACTTCTTCAACCCGGCCCCGGTGCAGCGGCTCGTGGAGCTGATCCCGGCGCTGACGACGTCCGACGAGACGATAAAGCGCGCCGAAGCCGTCGTGCAGAACGTCCTGGACAAGCACGCGATCCGCGCCCAGGACCGTTCGGGCTTCGTCGTGAACGCCCTGCTGATCCCGTACCTGCTCTCGGCGATCCGGATGTTCGAGTCGGGTATCGCCAGCCGCGAGGACATCGACAACGGCATGGAGATGGGCTGCGCCCACCCGATGGGCCCGCTCAAGCTGGCCGACCTGATCGGCCTGGACACCGTGGCCTCGGTCGCCGACTCGATGTACGCGGAGTACAAGGAGCCCCTGTACGCCGCTCCCCCGCTGCTCCAGCGGATGGTGGACGCGGGGCGGCTCGGCCGCAAGACGGGGTCGGGGTTCTACCCGTACGACTGACGGCTCACCCGCGGGCGCCGCGCCGGGAGTTCGGCTCGGCGCCCGCGGACTCCGCCGGGTGTGCGCCCGGCCGGGCGGCGACTCCGTGACGAGGGAGCCTCCGGCCGCCGCGCTCATGGGTCCTCGGCACGGCTGGGCCGTGCACGCAGGCCGGTCACGACGTGGCCGTGGCCCGCGTCCTGACCCCGTCGCGTCAGAGGGCGGAGGGGGCCGCCTCGCCCTGTGCCTCGTCACGGGTTTCGAGGAAGGACGCGTCCCGGAAGGCTCTGAGCCCCTTCGCCCTGGTGACACCCAGCTTCTCCAGGACCTGCTCCTTCACCAGACCGGCGCCGCGGAGTTCGACGCAGTGCCGTGCCAGCTCCAGCCGCTCCGGATGATCGTCGGGGGCTTCGTAGAAGACCGCGTCCTGCAGCAGTTCCTTCACCGAATCGACCGACCGGCCCATCGCTCGCGCTATCTGCGCCCTGGCCATGCCCGACCTCTTGTGCCGGAGGGCCTCCGCCGCCGCGCCGTATCGCTCCGTCCGCAGGTCCTCGTTGCGCCGGAGCGTGATTCCCGCCGCCTTGCGGGCACGGTGGAGGAGACTCTCGACCTGCTTGGGCGTCAGGCCCAGCTCCGCGGCGATGTCCTGATTTCGCCGCCCCTCGCCGTGCAGCCGGAGTGCGTGCTCCACCTGAGCTCCGCGCAGCAGACGCTCCCGCTCGCGCTCCCGTTCCTTCCGCCGCCTGATCTCGTCCTTGAGCGCACGGGTCAGGGCCGACTTCACGGAACGGGCGAAGCGGAGTCGCTCCGCCTCCTCGCGCATCTGCTCGCGCACGAAGTAGCCGTACCAGAACGGCATCCGCTCGCTCAGATCGCCGTCGCGCTTCCCGCCCCACGCGCATGCGGGGTGCTGTTCGCGCTTCCTCCACAACGCCTTCAGCGTGGTCGCGTGCGGGGTGTAGCCGCCGTCCTCCCGCATGAGGAGTCGTTGCTCCTGCGTCAGCCCCTCCATGGCCGCTTGCGAGGCCTTCCTCAGGCCGGCAGCCTCCGCCATCGCCAGAAGCGTCTGCCAGTCCCACTTGGGCACGGTGAGGCCGAACCGGACCTCACCGTCGCCCTCCCAGCGGTTCACCTCCGCCGCGACGTACACCGCGAAGCCGGCGGCGTTCCACCCCCGCACGACGTCGTGCCACATCTTCGCGGCGGTCGCGGGGAGGTAGGCGACCCTCTGCCCCTCCACGTCGTAGGCCACCGCCCGCGCGTCCCAGGGGTTGCACGGCTCGGGCACGAGCTCGGCCTCGACCTTCTGGCCGGCGTCGAATCTGCTCAGCGACTCCTGGAGGTAGTACGCCCCGGAGGCGTAGTACTCCCCTTCCGTACGGCAGTAGTCGTCCAGCAGGATGCGGCCCGCAGGCCTGATGTACTCCCCGGCCCGGCGTATGTGGATCCCCACCGATCCCTCCCCCTCGCACCTGTCTCACTGCCCCGGCAGGTCGGGGGAACGTCGTCGAACCATCTCCGACCTGCGACTATCGAAGGATTCTATGCCCGGACCGCGCCGCGCCCGCGGTCCGGCCGACGGGCCGGACCGGGTCTCCGCACGGAGGGCCGCCCGGCTGTCCCGGACGGCCCTCGACAAGGGTCACCCCAGCCGCATGTGATGGAGCATCAGCAGAGCGGCCGCCATGTTGGCCGCGGGGATCTCACCGCGCGCGACCATGTCCGGCACGAGTTTGAGCGGGACCCACTCCCGGCGCGAGGACTCGAAGTCGTCCGCCGGATGTCCCGTGTACACCGCCTCGCGCGACCAGAAGAAGTGGTGCCGCGCGTCGATGAGCCCGTTGGCGGGCTCGACGGTCATGAGGGGGCGCAGTTCGCCGGGGCGCCAGCCGGTCTCCTCCTCCATCTCCCGGGCAGCCGCCTCGGCGATGTCCTCGCCGTCCTCGACCACCCCCGCTGCGAGCTCCCAGCCCCAGCTGTCGGTGATGAACCGGTGCCGCCACAGGAGCAGGACCTCGTTGGCCTCGTTGACCACCGTCGCCGCGGCGACCGCGCGGAGCCGGATGAGGAAGTGGTCCAGATGCCGTCCGTCGGGGAGTACGACATCCGCCAGGTTGACGCGGAACCAGCGGTTCTCATACACAGTTTGTTCGTTTAAGTTCGTCCACTGCACGGTCATGCCACCTTCCGACTGGTTGATGGCAACATCGGAGCAGGGACAGCCGCGAAGCGGAACGCGGCGAGGCCCCCGGGCCGAGGCTCACAGAGGCACGCGGAGCGCCCCGTCGATGAGTCCGGCCGCCTCCCGCGCGTCCGCGCACCCGCTCGCGGCCAGCGGCTCCCGTACGGAGCGCAGCCTGTCCCGCAGCCGCCGGGACTCCATGCCCCGGGCGCGTTCCGCCATCTCCGAGGCGGTGCGGGCCGCCTTGTCCGCCTCTCCCTGGAGCAGCTGGAGACGGGTCAGCAGGCCGAGCCGGTGCACGGTGCCGCGGTCGTGTGCCGGGGAGCGTACGGCCGCCGTGGCGTGCTCCCGCGCCCCGGCGAGGTCCCCGAGGCTCAGCAGCGCCTCCGCCACCTGGACGTTGACGAGGCCGGGCTGCACGTATCCCGTCTCGTCCGGCTCGTGGAGCGCGTGGATGCGGCCGGCCTCGGACTCCGCCCGGTGGATGCACTCCAGAGCGCTGCGCGGGTCGCCGAGCTCGGCGTAGGCCTTGGCCTGCATCGCGTGGAGGTCCGTGGCCAGCGCAGGCGTGATGTGCGGGCCCGCGGCCCGCAGCGCCGCTTCGGCGAAGGCGACGGACCTGCGGAATTCGGCCAGGTGGAGCGACTGGTTCACGAGCAGCGCGATCACGTAACCGCCGAGGCCTCGGTCCCCGCTGGCCTTGGCCAGGCGCAGGGCCTGGTGGAAGTAGCGCTGGGCGAGCCCGTGGGCGTCGGAGTCGTAGGCGCAGATGCCCGCGACGGCGACCAGTCCCGCGGTCGCGCGATGGAGCCGGCGGCCCGTGGCGTCGTTGTACCCGCCCCGCAGCAGCGGTGCGGCCTCGGCGTTGAGGAAGCCGACGATGCGCGACCTCGTCGCGACGCCGCCCGCCTTCCGGTACATCTGCTCGTAGTGAGCTCGGGCGGCCCGGAGCATCGTTATGTCCGCCGTGCCGACGCGGGCCGGCCCGGGGCGGGAGACGTCCGCGTCCTCGGGAGGGTTCTCCCACTCCCATACCGGCACCACCGCGCCGGTGCCCGTCACGGCGGGCGCGGAGGCGAGGTGCAGGCGCTGCTGGTCGTCGGAGCGCCACAGGGCGGTCGCGTGCTCGACGAAGCCGGAGAGGCCCGCGCCCTGCTGGGTGGCGTGCGCCCCGGCGATTCCCATGCCGATGTCGTCGAGCGTGATCGCCCGGCGCAGCCGGGCGCCGAGGACCTCGCAGATCAGATCGGGTACCTGTCCGCGCGGGCGCTGGCCCTTGAGCCAGCGGGCGACCGCCGTGTGTTCGTACCGCAGGCAGAGCCCGCGGGCCCGGCCGGCCTGGTTGACGTGTCCGGCGAGCCCCGCCCGGGACACCCCCGCCTCGTCGATCAGGGATTCGAGCAGGATGTTGGGCTCCATTGCCCCCCCATGTGCGTGTCGCAATGAGCCTAGTGGAGCACGGTTCACACGGGGTGTGAACGGAATGCCCGAACCATCCTGCTGTGCGCTCTGCCCGGCCGGGGCCCCGCTCGGTTGAATAAGTGCCTCGCAAGAGGCGGCCGGGTCGTCGGCTCCCCCTCGTAACAGTTCGACGACCCGCACCCGCGCCGTTCGTCCTGCCGGCCTGCCCGACACTCCGTGGCAGGGCGGGCGGCGCCGGATCGCACGGCCCACTGCCCCGATGGCAGAGGGACCGCGTGCGGTCCCCAGGCCGTCCGGCGGGAACAGAAGGGGCGTATCCGGTGGCCGGATACGCCCCTTCTCACCGTCCTCGCCGACTACGCGCCGCGCAGCACCGCACCGGTGCGCCCGGCGGCCAGGGCCACCGCGCTGTCGCGGGCCGCCGATGCCTCCTCGACGGTCAGCGTGCGGTCCGCGGCACGGAACCGCAGCGCGTACGCCAGGGACTTCTTGCCCTCACCGATCTGCTCACCGGTGAAGACGTCGAACAGCCGCAGCGACTCGAGGAGACCGCCGGCGCCTTCGCGCAGGGCCTTCTCCACCTCGGCGGCGGGCACTCCGGCGTCGACGACGAGCGCCACGTCCTGGGTCGCCACCGGGAAGGTGGAGATCCTGGGCGCCTGGAGCACGCCGTCCACGGCCCGCTCCAGGACGTCGAGTTCGACCTCCATGGCGCAGGTCCGCTCGGGCAGGTGGAGCTCCTTGACGACGCGCGGGTGCAGTTCGCCCGCGTGTCCGAAGAGGGTCTCCTCGCCGTCGACCGTGACGTACAGCGCGGCGCAGCGTCCGGGGTGCCACGGCGCGTGCCGGTCGGCGCGGACCGTGAGCTCGACGCCCGCCTCACGGGCGATGCTGCGCGCCGCCTCGACGGAGTCCGCCCAGTTCGCGGGGCGGCCCTTGCCCCACCATCCGGCCTGCTCGCGGGCGCCCGCGAGGACGACGGCGGCACGGCGCGGCTGACGCGGCAGTGCCGCGTCCAGCCCGGCGATCTCCTCGTCGGTGGGACGGCGGTCCACGGGCAGCCGTACCGCCTTGGTCTCCTCGCCGGTCGGCCTGAAGACGAGGCCGGTCTCGAAGAGCGCCAGGTCGTGGTTGCCGCGTCCGTCGTTGCGCCGCAGCGCGCCGAGCAGTCCCGGCAGCAGCGTGGTGCGCAGCGCGGGCTCCTCGTCGGAGAGCGGGTTGACGAGGGTGACCGTACGGCGCCGGGCGTCGTCCTTCTCCAGGACGAGCTGATCGTCACG
>Ga0247818_10002530_pt1 | contig 11783 bp, 10 predicted proteins | sample 13C_Glucose_Day1_FD_192424 | JGI IMG/M metagenome (GOLD analysis project Ga0247818, IMG submission 192424) | Soil microbial communities from agricultural site in Penn Yan, New York, United States - 13C_Glucose_Day1 | ecosystem: Environmental > Terrestrial > Soil > Agricultural land | place...
GCGCGGCACACGATGGTGGCGGCCGCCGCCGCCCACCACCGGACGGGGGCTCCGATCGCCGTCCATCTGGAGCTGGGAACCGCCGCGACGGACGTGCTGGATCTGCTGTGCGGAGAGCTGGGGGTGGAACCGAGGCGGGTGGTCCTCGGCCATCTGGGACGGTTCCCCGACGCCGTCGCGCAGCTCGACGTCGCGCGGGCGGGTGCCTTCCTCGCGTTCGACGGGCCTTCCCGGGCCCACCACGCCACGGACTGGCGGCTGCCCGAGCAGCTGGCCTCGCTCACGGAGGCCGGGTTCGGCGGGCAGGTGCTGCTCGGCGGCGACACCACGGTGCCGGAGACGCCGGGGATGCCGTACCTGTTGCGGCGTCTGCGCCCGCGTCTGGTGCGGTCCCTCGGTGACGACGCGCTGGAGGCGGTGCTCGTCGCCAATCCGGCACGGGCGTTCGCCCTGGCCGCCCCCTGAACGGGGTCGCTCGCCGACCTGCGGACCCCTCCCCCGGCCCGCCGGTCAGGCCAGCGCGGCCAGCGGGTCGTCGAGCACGGGCTGCCAGGCCATCTCGGCTGCGCCCACCAGGCTGTTGTGGTCCAGCGTGCACGAGAGGATGGGCACGCTGCCGCTGCGGCCCCACAGACTGCGGTCGGCGACGACGGCCCGCAGCCGTTCGGGGTCGGCCTGCAGCAGATCGCGGTGCAGGCCGCCCAGGATGATGCGGTCCGGGTTGAGGATGTTGACCAGCCCGGCGAGTCCGAGGCCGAGACGGTCGATCAGTTCCTCCGCGGCGGCACGCACGTCGGAGTCCCCGTACTCCGAGCGCAGCAGGTCGCCCGACTGCTTGAGCAGGGACTCCTCGGGGCCGGGCTCCCTGCGGGCCGCGGTGAGGAAGGCGAGGGGGTCGGTCTCGACGTCGAGGCAGCCTCGTCCGCCGCAGTGGCAGGGGCGGCCCTCGGGGTTCACCGTGAGGTGCCCGACCTCCAGGGCGAGCCCCGAACTCCCGCTGTGGAGGCGGCCGTCCAGAACGAGTGCGCCGCCCACCCCCCGGTGGCCGGTGGCGACACAGAGCAGGTGCTGCGCGCCGCGCCCCGCGCCGTGGCGGTGCTCGGCCAGGGCGGCGAGGTTGACGTCGTTGGCGGTGAACGCGGGGCCGGGGATCCCCGCCGCGCGTACGCAGGCGGAGAAGATCTCGCGGACCGGGGCGCCGGCAGGCCAGGCGATGTGCAGCGGATTGAGCGCCGTGCCCTCGGGTTCGGCGACGGCGGAGGGCACCGCGAGACCGGCGCCGACACAGCGGAGCCCGCTCTCGCGCAGGAGTTGGGCCCCGGCCTCGACGACCTCGCCGAGGACCTGGGCGGGATCGGCCATGACGGCGACGCAGCCGGGCGCGGTGGCCACGATCCGGCCCCCCAGCCCCACCAGCGCGGCACGGAAGCCGTCGGAGTGGACCTGGGCGGCGAGAGCCACGGGCCCGCTGTCCCGGACGGACAGCCGGTGGGACGGCCGGCCCTGCGAACCGGCCGCGGAGCCCGGGCTGGAGTCGACCTTGATGAGCCCGAGGGCCTCCAGCTCCGCGGCCACCGCACCCGCCGTGGCGCGGGTGACACCGAGTTCGGAGGTCAGTACGGCACGGGTGGGGGCGCGGCCCGTGTGCACGAGCTCCAGGGCGGGCCCGAGCGCGCTGCGGCCCCTCTCCAACTTCGTCCGCGTACTGGTCGACTTGCCGTTCATGGGGGCGAGTCTCCCACGATCCGAGGGTGTCGCCGACGCTTGTGCACCCCGCACCGTTCACCTGCTCGTCACCGGGACGGCGGCCTTGCGCACACTGTCGGAGCCACCCTATGCTCACTTTGTGCCGCGCGTAAACAAACTGCGGACGACCCCGTCGGGGGAACCGGGCGAGGACGCCGCCCCGCTTCCGCCTGCCCGCCTCCGTACCGCCCTGACCGTCTTCTTCGCCCTCGACGGCTTCCTCTTCGCCGGCTGGGTGGTCCGCATCCCGGCCATCAAGCACCAGACGGGGGCCACGGCCTCCACCCTCGGGCTCGCCCTGCTCGGCGTCTCCGCGGGCGCGGTGATCACGATGATGCTCACCGGGAGGCTCTGCCGGCGCTACGGAAGCCACACGGTCACCGTGGTCTGCGGGGTGCTGCTGTCGCTGAGCATCGCCCTTCCCGCGCAGACGGGTTCGGCCCTCACGCTCGGTCTCGTACTCCTGCTCTTCGGTGCCGCGTACGGCGGTATGAACGTGTCGATGAACAGCGCGGCCGTCGATCTGGTGACCGCTCTGCGGCGCCCGGTGATGCCGGGCTTCCACGCCGCGTTCAGCTTCGGCGGCATGGCGGGCGCGGGTCTCGGCGGTCTGGTCGCGGGCGGCCTCCCGCCCGCGACGCACCTCGCCGCCCTGACCGGCATCGGGCTCGTCGTCACCGCGGTGACCGGCCCCGTACTCCTGCGCGGTGGCCCCGCGGCGCCTCCGTCGGAGCAGCGTGCGGCGAACGGCTCCGAGCCGTCGAAGGGGATGAGCACCCGGGCACGCCGGATCGTGGTCCTGTTCGGTGTGATCGCCCTGTGCACGGCCTACGGCGAGGGGGCACTGGCCGAGTGGGGCGCACTGCACCTCGGTCAGGACCTGGACGCCTCCCCCGGCCTCGCGGCCGCCGGATACTCGCTGTTCGCGCTGACGATGGCCGTCGGCAGGCTCAGCGGCACCACACTCCTGGAACGCTTCGGTCAGACCCGCACGCTGGTGACGGGCGGGGCGACGGCGGCGGCGGGGATGCTGCTCGGCGCCCTGGCTCCGGTCCTCTGGCTCGCGCTGCTCGGCTTCGCGGTGGCCGGTCTGGGCCTGGCCAACATATTTCCCGTCGCGGTCGGCCGGGCGGGCGCGCTGGCCGGGCCCAGCGGGGTGGCCGCCGCCTCGACCCTGGGCTACGGCGGAATGCTCCTGGGGCCGCCGGTGATCGGCTTCCTGGCCGACTGGACGTCCCTCCCGGTCGCCCTCACCACGGTGACCGTGCTCGCCGCCACTGCGGCCGTACTGGGTTACTCGGCCCGCAACGCGACGAACAACTGAGCGATTGAGTAGGCGTACCCAGGCGCCGCCGGACGCTCCGGAGCACCATGGAAGCACCAGCCATCGACGGGGAGCGGACATGAGCCACCGGGATGCGATCGCGCGGCACCTGCGCGCGTCGGCACGACTGACCTTCGGCAACACGGCCTCACGGATCTACCTCGGCCTCGTCCTCGCGGTCGCGGTGTTCGTCGCGGTGGACACGCTGTTCGTGTCCCACGACGACGCCTCGTTCGCCGGCGTCTGGCTGTTCTTCCTCGCCGCGCCGACCGTGTTCGCCTTCCTCCTCGGCAGCTCGATGGCCGGTGCGGACGCCGGAGGCCCCGCCTGGTTCGTCCATCTCGCGCTCGTGGTGTCGGTACTCGTACAGGCCTGCGCGCTCGGCTGGTTCTCCCGGCTGGTGCGGGGCCCCCACCGGGGCCGCTCGGCACATCCGCAGGGCGTCTGAAGCGGCTCCGGCACAATCGAGGCGTGGAGGTCTCCAAGCACCTGGACGCCTTCGGCGCGGAAGGCCTCGCACTCGCCTCCGCCGCCCGCGATGCGGGGCCCGAGGCCCTGGTGCCGACTGCCCGGGCTGGCGGGTACGCGACCTGATCCGGCACACCGGCATGGTGCACCGCTGGGCGACGGGAATGGTCGTGGACGAGAGCCGCACCTGCCGCGAGGCGGCCGACGAGCCGGCGCTGGACGCGACCGGGAAGCGGTCGGGCAGCGGCGCCCGGCACGGACACCCGGCGGGCCTCGCCGCACCTCGCCCGGCGCACCGGGCCGCCCCTCTCCGGCTCACGCGTAGGTGACGGATGCGCGCGCACGAGTGCGTGGAGCACACGGATCCGGGTCGGCGAGCGGGAAGGGGTGCTTGCCGCGGAGCCGTCCCCCTGTGACACTCCGGACATGTCACGACGCACTCAGGCGGAGCGGGACGCGATGACCGTCGAGATCGGCTACGCGCTCGTCAGCGGAGCCGTGGTGGCGGTGGTGACGTTCGCCGGGATCTTCCTCCCCGCCCTGCTCATCGACCTGCCGAATGTCGCCGAACGAGTGCTGTCGCGCACCGGGGCCGCACTCGGGGCAGCGGCGTTCGTCGTCCGGGTCGTCCATGTGCTGTGGCGGTTTCCCCGAACGGCCGGGGAGCGACGTCCGCCGCCCGTCCGGCCGAGCCGCCCGGGGCGCACGAACCTCGACTCGTGAGCCGGTAGGACGCGTTGCGCCCTGGTGCGGCCACCCGGCTCGACCGGGGCGCGGCAGGACGGCGGGCAGGGTCCCGGCCGCCCCCTGTCAGCCGCTCGTGCGGCCGTCGCCTGCGGGCCGGCCGTCGAGCAGGCCCACCGAGCGCCCGAGTTCGTGAACGGAGTGCCGGAAGAACTGCTCACGGTCCTCGACGACCCGGTCGAACTGGCCGAAGAGTTCGAAGGAGATCAGCCCGGACAGCTGCGCCCACGCGGAGACGAGGGCCACCACGACAGCCGGTGGAAGGTCGGCGGCCAGGTCGGCCGCCATACGTGCGGCCTCGGGGCGCAGTCCGTCGGTCAGCGGAGGGACGGCGACACCCTCGGCGAGGTGGGCGGCGCGTACGACACCGATGAGGACCTGCCCCACACGGGAGGCGGGACCGACGGTGTCCGGCGGAGCGGTGTAGCCGGGGACGGGCGAGCCGTAGATCAGCGCGTACTCGTGGGGGTGGGCGAGTGCCCGGTCCCGTACCGCGCAGGCGACCGCCACCCAGCGGGCGGGGTGGGTCGCCGCCGCGTCACGGGCACCCGCCCAGGCCGTTTCCGCGGCCTCGCCCACGGCGTCGTAGGCGTCGACGATGAGAGCCGTCAGCAGGTCGTCCCGGCTGGGGAAGTAGCGGTAGAGCGCGGAGGAGGCCATGCCGAGCTCCCGGGCCACGGCGCGCAGGGAGAGCTTCGCGGCGCCTTCGGCCGCGAGCTGGTTCCTCGCCTCGTCCTTGATCGCCGCGGTGACTTCGACGCGGGCACGTTCCCTGGCTCCTCGCACGGTGCTCATGGTGCTCAGTCTGCCACGCACTCAGAGCACCGCACACGAAAGAGAGCAGTGCTCTTGCTTTGGCGCACCGCACTCGTGCACACTGCTCTCAAGCGAGAGCACTGCTCTCCGAACGGCGGGAGCCACCATGTCGCAGCAGCCGTACTACCTCCAGGCAGGCACCTTCGCGCAGCGGATGAACGGGGTCGTCGGATGGCTCGCCCGCCACGGCGTCAGCCTCCTCGGCTCCGCGGAGATGTCCGTCCGGGGCCGCACCAGCGGCCGGATGCAGCGCATCCCCGTGAACCCCCATCACCACGGCGGCGAACGGTACCTGGTGTCCGCCCGCGGCCACTCCCAGTGGGTCCGCAACATGCGCGTGGCCGGAGGCGGGGAGCTCAAGGTGGGCCGGAAGGTCCACACCTTCACCGCCGCGGAGATCGCGGACGACGCACAGAAGGTGCGGATCCTGCGTGCCTATCTGAAGCGCTGGGGCTGGGAGGTCAACCAGTACTTCCAGGGTGTCACGGTGAAGTCGACCGACGCCGAACTCCTGGCCGCCTGCCCCGACCACCCCGTCTTCCGGATCACGGTCGAGGGCTGACCCGCTCCGCCCCCTGACGGTCCATCGCGTGCAGCGCGCGCTGGGCCAGCGGATGCGAGCGGACCAGTTCCGCGAGCGACGTCGTGCCCCGGGTGATGCCCGCGAAGGCGTTCCAGGCGGGGCGGAAGCCCGTCAGCACCGCGTGCAGGAGCCCGGGGCGCCGCTCGAAGAGCCTGAGCATGCGCCGTCCGACGCTCATCTCCACGCCCAGCCCCGCCTTGATCGCGAACGCGTAGTTGAGTGCCTGCCGCCGTGCGTCGACGGCGTCGTGCGACTCCGCGATGCGTACCGCCCACTCACCCGCGAGCCGCCCGGACCGCAGGGCGAAGGAGATGCCCTCCCTGGTCCAGGGCTCCAGCAGCCCGGCGGCGTCGCCGCAGACCACGACCCGTCCGCGGGAGAGCGGCGAGTCCTCGCTCCGGCAACGGGTCAGATGACCGGAGGAGATCGTCGGCTCGAACCCGGCGAGGCCCAGCCGGCCCACGAAGTCCTCCAGGTACCGCTTGGTCCCGGCCCCGTCACCACGCGCCGAGATCACTCCGACGGTCAGGGTGTCGCCCTTGGGGAAGACCCATCCGTAACTCCCGGGCATCGGGCCCCAGTCGATGAGCACCCGGCCCGCCCAGTCCTCGGCAACCGTCTCCGGGACGGGGATCTCCGCCTCGAGTCCAAGGTCCACCTGGTCGAGCTTCACACCGACGTGAGCCCCTATCCGGCCCGCGCTCCCGTCCGCGCCGACGACGGCGCGTGCGAGCACCGTCTCACCGCCGGACAGCACCACGGCGACCGTGCGCCGGTCCGGCACGGCGGTGCCGTGCTGCTCGACCCGCGTCACCGTCACGCCCGTGCGCAGCTCGGCGCCCGCCTTCTGGGCCTCCTCGACCAGACCGGCGTCGAACTCCGGCCGGTTGATCAGCCCGAAGAGCATCCGCTTGGACTTGCGGGTCCGCGCCAGCTTCCCGTTGAGCGAGAAGGTGACCGCGTGGATCCGGTCCTTCAGAGGCAGTTCGAACCCGGGGGGCAGGGAATCCCGTGAGAACCCGATGATTCCGCCGCCGCATGTCTTGTAGCGGGGGATCTCCGCCTTCTCCAGCAACAGCACCCGACGGCCTGCGACGGCCGCCGCGTACGCCGCGGAAGCTCCGGCCGGGCCCGCGCCGACCACGACGACGTCCCAGACCGAGGACTCCTGCGGTACCGACGACGACTCATCCGGCTCACGTCCGGCGTCTGCGTTCTCGCTGCTCACGATGTGCTTCTGCTCCCGATCCGACCAGTGGCCCCAACTGCTCACGGCATCCTACGGCGCGCCACGGCCGAACTCCGCTGTGGGAGGATCAGCCATGAATTCGCCGGACACACGACACCGTCACCACGGCGTCGCCACCGGCCGCGTGAACAGCGCGCCACAGTCCTAACGTCGCACCCACGAGGAGCGTGCCCATGACCGCCCGTCCGATTTCCGAGACCGTCGCCTCGCTGATGCCCCGCGCGAAGACGGAGCTCGCCGAGCTGGTGGCCTTCCGGTCGGTGGCGGACCCCGCGCAGTTCCCCCGGAGCGAGTGCGAGGCCGCGGCCCGCTGGGTCGCCGACGCGCTGCGTGCCGAGGACTTCCAGGACGTCGCCCTGCTCGACACCCCCGACGGAACCCAGTCGGTGTACGGCTTCCTCCCCGGCCCCGCCGGGGCTCCCACGGTGCTGCTCTACGCGCACTACGACGTGCAGCCTCCGCTGGACGAGTCCGCCTGGCTCTCCCCGCCGTTCGAGCTCACCGAGCGCGACGGGCGCTGGTTCGGCCGGGGTGCCGCGGACTGCAAGGGCGGGTTCATCATGCATCTGCTCGCGCTGCGCGCCCTCAAGGCGAACGGCGGCGTCCCGGTCTCCGTCAAGGTGATCGCGGAAGGCTCCGAGGAGCAGGGCACGGGCGGTCTCGAACGCTACGCCGAGGCCCACCCGGATCTGCTGGCCGCCGACACGATCGTCATCGGCGACACCGGCAACTTCCGTGTCGGACTCCCCACCGTCACCGCCACGCTGCGGGGCATGACCATGCTGCGGGTGCAACTGGACACCCTCGAGGGGAACCTGCACTCGGGGCAGTTCGGCGGCGCCGCCCCGGACGCCCTGGCCGCGATGATCCAGCTGCTGGCGTCCCTGCGCGCGGAGGACGGCACGACGACGGTCGACGGTCTCGCGACCGACGCGGAGTGGGACGGACTGCAGTACCCGGAGGGCGAGTTCCGCACGGACGCCAAGGTGCTCGACGGTGTCGGGCTGATCGGCACGGGGACGGTCGCGGACCGCATCTGGGCGCGCCCCGCGGTCACGGTCATCGGCATCGACTGCCCGCCGGTCGTCGGCGCCACCCCGTCGCTGCAGGCGAGTGCCCGGGCCCAGATCAGCCTGCGTGTTCCGCCGGGCCAGGACGCCGCGGAAGCCACGAAGCTGCTGACCGCCCACCTGGAGTCCCACGCACCCTGGGGAGCGCGGGTCTCCGTCGAACAGGTCGGCCAGGGGCAGCCCTTCCGCGCCGACGTCACCAGCCCCGCCTACACGTCGATGGCCGAGGCCATGCGGCTCGCCTACCCGGGCGAGGAGATGCAGGCCTCCGGCATGGGCGGCTCCATCCCCCTGTGCAACACCCTGGCGGCCCTGTACCCGCAGGCGGAGATCCTGCTCATCGGGCTGAGCGAGCCCGAGGCGCAGATCCACGCCGTGAACGAGAGCGTCTCCCCCGAGGAGCTCGAACGCCTCTCGGTGACCGAGGCACTGTTCCTGCGGAACTACGCGGAGTCCAAGAAGGGCTGAGAGCCCGTGGCAGGGCTCCCGGAGTACGTGCGGAGCCGGCGTCGCCCGGAGCGGATTCCCGGGCGGCGTGCGGCCCGCCGAGAGCGGTCATGCGCGGCGGGGCGTCCGGGCACCGGCGTGTTCCTCTGCGATCCCGGCATCTCCGGGCCGCTGGTGCCGGTCCCTGACGGGCCGGCACCGGGGGCCCGGAGAGAGGCCGTCCGGTCCGGTGAGCTGACGGACGGCGCTACGGGCCGCCCACGGGCACCCCGGCCTCCAGGTTGAGCACGGTGGACCGCTCACGGGCCCGCAGTGCCCGGCGGAGCCGCTCGAAGCGCGTCGGCGGGAGCATCCCCGCCGCCTCCTCCTCGGTGACGAACCGCCAGCCGCGCAGCTCCGACCCCGGCAGCAGCAGCGTCGCCGCCTCCTCACCGCGCAGACGGCCGCCGTCGAACAGGAAGCGGAGGCCTCCGTACGCGGGCGGCTTGGGTGCCTCCCAGTCGACCACCAGGAGCTTCGGCACCGTGTGCAGGTGGAGCCCGATCTCCTCCGCGACCTCCCGTATACCCGCTTGGGCCGGGGCCTCGCCGGGTTCCACCACGCCGCCGGGGAACTCCCAGCCGGGCTTGTAGGTGGGATCGACGAGCAGCACCCGGTCCTGCTCGTCGAAGAGCAGCACCCCCGACGCGACGGTCTCCGCCCGTGGTTCGGGGGTCTGCACTATGCCGCACTCCTTGGCCTCGCCCGTGCGCAGCGCCTCGGCGATCCGCTCGGCCGTCTCGCCCGGGGTGAGCTCGCTGGTGTCGATCGTGTGGGCGTCCTGCGACATCCACCCGAGCGCCGCCCGGTAGGGCTCGATGTGCTCGTACGCCCACTGCCGGATCCGCTCACTGTGCTCGGGATCGCCGGGGTACTCCTCACGCTCGGCGATCCGCCTCCGCAGGATCGTTTCCTCAGGTGAGAGCAGTACATGCCGCACCGGTATGCGCCGCGAGGCGAGTCCGCCGAAGATCTCGTCGCGGTAGTCCTGCCTCAGCAGCGTCATCGGGACGATGAGCACACCGGGGAGTTCGGCGAGAAGCGCCGCGGCGGTGTCGACCACGAGGCGCCGCCATATCGGCAGGTCCTGGAAGTCGGTCACCTCGGCGAGCCTCTTCTGGGGCAGCAGCCGGCGCAGCTCCGCGCCCGTCAGCCCGGGGTCGTACAAGGTGCTGTTCGGGATCAGATCGACCAGTTCGCAGGCGGCGCCGGTCTTGCCCGCACTGAACGCACCGTTGATCCAGACGATCACGGTTCCCCCTCTTCCGTAGCCCCCTGTGGCTTGCCCGCAACACCCCGCTCCGGAAACCCGCGGGGGTCATACGGTTGCGCCGGCGTGTCCGCCGGGGCGCTCGTCGGGCAGGGGAGGCCGGGCGGGTACGCCGCCGTGACGACCGCGCGGGGCCGCCCTACGGGGCGGCGACCGCCCGCACGCCGTTGGAGGCACCGCGGCGGACCGTCGAGGCCGCGGCCGCCGCCCCGACCAGGCCCGCGTCGGCGCCCATCACGGCGGAGGTCACGGTGAGCCCCTGGACGAAGGAGAGCGTGGCGTAGTCGCGCAAGGACGCGCGCAGGGGTGCGAAGAGCACCTCTCCGGCGCCGGCCACTCCCCCGCCGATCACCGCGATGTCGAGGTCGGCCAGGGTCGCGGTGGCGGCGATCCCGGCTGCGAGCGCCTGCGCGGCCCGTTCGAAGGAGGCGGCCGCGACCGGGTCCCCCGCACGCGCGGCGGCGGCCACGGCGGCGGCCGTGGTGTCGCCGTCCGCACCGGGGCGCCAGCCGTTCTCCAGAGCGCGGCGCGCGATGTTGGGCCCGCTGGCGATGCGTTCGACACAGCCGCGCGCACCGCAGGGGCACGGGTCGCCGTCCAGGTCCACACTGATGTGACCGATGTGACCGGCGTTGCCGGAGGGACCCGGGTGCAGCTTGCCACCGAGTACGAGACCTCCGCCGACCCCCGTGGAGACGACCATGCACAGGGCGTTGTCATAGCCGCGTGCGGCGCCCAGCCAGTGTTCGGCGGCGGTCATCGCGACCCCGTCACCGACGAGCGTGACCGGCAGTCCGCCCGTCGCCGCAGCCACCCGGTCCACCAGCGGAAACCCGCGCCAGCCAGGGACGTTCACCGGGCTCACCGTGCCGGCCGAGGCGTCCACGGGCCCCGCGCTGCCGATGCCGACCGCACGCGCGCGGTGCCACAGCGGCGAGGCGGCCAGCTCCGCCAGGACGTCGTTCACCGCACCCATCACGGCCTCGGCACCCTCGCGGGCCGGCGTCGGGCGCTGCGCCCGTACGAGGAGGGATCCGCCGCCGTCCACCAACGCCCCGGCGATCTTGGTACCGCCGATGTCGAGCGCGGCGACGAGGTCGGTATGCATCGGTGTGGACTCTCCGGAAGGCTGAGGGGCAGGACCTGCGACTTCAATCAGATGGTCCTCCTAGTCTCCATTCTCTTGACAACGTTGTCCAGGGCCTATGCTCGACGCCACAGCTCCCGGCCCCTCACCGGCACCGACGGCGAGGGGCGGAACGCCCCGTTCCCGACGACAGGACAGCGCACCGTGGCCGAGACCGCCCGCCCTTCCGAGTCCCGCTACGGCAACAGGCCGACCATGAAGGACGTGGCCGCCCGTGCCGGAGTAGGCCTCAAGACGGTCTCACGCGTGGTGAACAGCGAGCCCGGAGTGACGCCCGACACCGAGCGTCGCGTCCAGGAGGCCATCGAGGCACTCGGCTTCCGCCGCAACGACAGCGCACGCGTTCTGCGCAAGGGCCGCACCGCGTCCATCGGCCTGGTCCTGGAGGATCTCGCGGACCCCTTCTACGGCCCGTTGAGCCGTGCCGTGGAGGAGGTGGCACGCGCTCACGGGGCCCTGCTCATCAACGGTTCGAGCGCCGAGGACCCGGAGCGCGAGCAGGAGCTCGTGCTGGCGTTGTGCGCCCGCCGGGTGGACGGCCTCATCGTCATCCCGGCCGGGGACGACCACCGCTATCTGGAGCCCGAGATGAAGGCGGGGATCGCCACCGTGTTCGTCGACCGCCCGGCGGGCCGGGTCGACGCGGACATGGTCCTCTCGGACAGCTTCGGCGGGGCGCGTGCCGGCGTCGCCCATCTCGTCGCGCACGGCCACCACAGGATCGGCTTCATCGGCGACCAGCCGCGCATCCACACGGCCACAGAGCGGCTGCGTGGGTACCACGCCGCCATGACCGATGCCGGAATCGCGGTCCAGGACGCCTGGGTCTCCCTCGGTCCGACCGACCCCGCCCGGGTCAGGGCCGCAGCCGAGGCAATGC
>Ga0247818_10002532_pt1 | contig 11781 bp, 8 predicted proteins | sample 13C_Glucose_Day1_FD_192424 | JGI IMG/M metagenome (GOLD analysis project Ga0247818, IMG submission 192424) | Soil microbial communities from agricultural site in Penn Yan, New York, United States - 13C_Glucose_Day1 | ecosystem: Environmental > Terrestrial > Soil > Agricultural land | place: USA...
AGGGTTTGTCCTACCGCGAAGTTGCCGAAGTCCTGCAAGTACCCATTGGCACCGTGATGAGCCGGCTGGCCACCGCGCGGGCGAAACTCGCCGAATATCCGCCACTGCACACGGTGCCCAACCCTTCAACCGGAGAACGTCGATGAACGCGATACCCTCGGATGAGCAATTGGTGGCCTACCTGGACAACCAGCTCGACGCCGAACAACGCGCCCACATCGACGCGGCCCTCGTCCAGGACCCGATGCTTGGCCTGCGCCTGCAATGGTTGGCCCGCAGCAATCTGCCGTTCAAGGACGCCTATGACGAGTTGGCAAAGCAGGCACCGGTGGATCGCCTGCAGGCCATGCTCGACACCTTGCCCGTGCCTGCCCGCCCAACGCACAGCCGGCGCTGGTTCCTGGCGGCAGCGGCCGGGCTGGTGGCAGGCGGCGTGGTCGCGGACCGTTTGTTCCTCGGCTGGCAAAGCAGTCAGCAAAGCCACAGTTGGCGCGGACTGGTGGCGGATTACATGGTGCTGTACGTACCGGAAACCCTCGACCATTTGCCCACTGACGAAGCGACGCAACGGGCGCAACTGCAGACCATCGATGCTCGGCTGGGCCTCAGTCTTGTACCTGCAAAACTGGCCCTTCCACGCGCCGAATTCAAACGCGCGCAAATCCTTGAATACGATGGCGTGGCCATCGCCCAGATCAGCTACCTGGATCCGGCTCACGGGCCGATGGCGCTGTGCATCACACGCTCCAACAGCGGCAGCCGCCATTTCGCCCAGGAACGTCGGCACGGGATGAACATTGTCTACTGGGCAGATCGGGAACATGCGTGGATGTTGATCGGGCGTAACTCGATGGCCGACCTTGAGGACATGGCCAAACAGTTACGCACCCGATTGAACGCCTGACCCTGCGCCAGCGCCTACACAGAGCGCGGCAGCGTTTGCAGTTTCACGAGGTCTTGCGCCTTGGGAAACGCTTCCCCCGCCCCCTTCAGCACGGTGTACCTGACCTTGTCGCCCACCAGGAAAACGTCCTCTCCATCTGCTGTGGCATGGGGACCAATACGGATCGCCAACCTGGAAGCAAACCCGTCATCTGGAAGGACCAGGGCGAAAGAGGTTGATGTCGTGTCGACCCTGACTTCCCTGATCGCGTCGATGGTGCCCTGCCCAATTGTTCTTGTGATTGGCTCGCCCATTGCTAACTCTCCTGACCTGCCGTCAATCCTGAGTGCCAAGGCCCATGAAACGCGCAAGCGGCGACTGTGGCTACTGTCAGATTTGACAGATGAACCAACCGTTGGTCGTAATCAACCCGGCGTCGGTAACCTTAACCGAAACCGCGCCCCGCCCAACGGTGATGACTCGACCGTCAGCGTCCCACCCTGCGCCTCCAGCGCCCGGCGACTGATGGCCAGCCCCAGGCCAAACCCACCGGTGGCCCGATCCCGGCTGCGATCGAGTCGGTAGAACGGCTCGAAAATCCGCTCACGCTCGTCATCCGGGATGCCGATGCCGTCGTCATCCACCCAGATTTCACAGCCCTTGGGGCACACCTGCACACCGATCTGGATGCGCTTTTCGCAATAGCGCATGGCATTGCGCAGCAGGTTCTGCAGGGCGCGGGCGGTCAGGCGCGGGTCGAGGCTGAAGCGTTCGAGCTGGCCGTGCAGCAGCACGTCGATGACGATGTCCGGGGCTTGTTCGTCATCGATGCTGCCCAGGATGCTGTCGATGAATTCATCCAGCGACACCTCGACCTGCTCCGGCACCCGCGCCGGGTTTTGCAGGCGGCTGTAGGACAGCAACTCCAGCACCAGTTCATCGAGTTCGCGAATGTGATCGACCAACCCCTGCAAGCGCTCGCGGCTGGTCGCCGGCAGGTCATCGGACAGGGCCAGGGCCAGGCCGAAATCCAGGCGTGTCAGGGGGGTACGCAGTTCGTGGGAAACCGCGTTGAGCAAGTCCCTTTGCTGGTTCAGCAGGTTCTCGATGTCGCCGGCCATGGTGTCGAAGACGTTGGCCAGGCCGCCGATGTTGGAGCTGGGGGCAATCTGTGTGCGCTCGCTCAAATGACCCTTGCCGAAGCGTTCCGCCGCGCTCTTCAGGCGTTCCAGGTCACGCCAGTGCGGGCGCAGCCACAGCAACAGGCACGCTAGCATGGTCGCGCCTATAAGCACGTTGATGCTCCAGTACAACAGGCTGACGTCCATCGGGTCCGGCGGCACGACCATTTGCACCACCGTGTGTTCGTTCAGCGGCGCCACGGCCAAGGTGCGCCAGCCCCAGTCGCCAATGCGAACGACGTTTTCGCCGCGTCGCAAACGCTGTTGTTCCTCAAGGGAAAACCCGGCATCGTCGTTGCCGCTGAGCACGATGTGCAGCGGCTGGAACTCCTTGTCCATTTCCGCGGCCAATGCCGGCCATTGTTCGGTCGGGACGGCCTTGAACTGCTTGACCATCAGGGTTTGCAGCCCTCGGGAATAGTCGAGGTTGTAGGTGAGGAAGCGCTCGTGGAAAACCTTGATCACCAGGTCCGGCACCAGGTAGATGGCGGCACTGAAAGAGACGATGGTCACCAGGTACAGGCGAAAGAGGATCCTGAACATCGTCTCAGCATTCCCACTCGGAACGGCTGAACAGGTAGCCCTTGCCCCACACGGTCTTGATCTTGCGCGCTTCGCCAGCGTTGTCATCGAACTTGCGCCGCAACTTGGAGATCGCCACGTCCACCGAACGGTCGGTGCCGTTGAATTCGATGCCGCGCAGGCGTTGCAGGATCTGGTCGCGGCTCAGCACTTCACCGGCATGCCGGGCCAGCACCACCAGCAGGTTGTATTCGCCGCTGGACAACTCCACCGGTTGTCCGCGCCAGGTCACCGTGCGTTCGGACAGGTCGATGCACAGGTTGCCCATGAGGATACGGTCATTGACCGCCAGTGGCTCGCTGAGGCTGCTGCGCCGCAGCAAGGTGCGCACCCGGGCCAGCAGCACCCGGGGTTCGCAAGGTTTGGTGACGTAGTCGTCGGCGCCCATTTCCAGGCCCAGCACCTGGTCGTGGCTGTCGTCGCGGGCCGTGAGCATCAGGATCGGCAAGGTCGCCGAATCGGCGCGCAGAAAGCGGCACACCTGCAGGCCATCGAGACCGGGCAGCATCAGGTCGAGGATGACCAGGTCCGGCGGATTGAGCCGCGCACGCTCGCGCACCTGGTCGCCGCGGCTGATCACGCTGACGGAGTAACCGTTGCGTTCCAGGTAGCTGGCAATCAGTTCGGCGAGTGCGGTGTCGTCTTCGACCAGGAGGATGTTGGGCATGGGTGTTTCCAGAAAGTGCTGTGGCGAATGTTCCGGCCTCTTCGCGGGCAAGCCCGCTCCTACAGTGGCCGATGGCGTTCACAAAATTTGTGTTCACAGCGCAACCCTGTGGGAGCGGGCCTGCCCGCGAAGAGGCCGGGACAGTCGCAATAAAATTCAAGATGCTCAGGATATACGCCCTCACCTGCCCCCAAGTAAAACCCTTACACAATTTCACACAGCACCAACAAAGCTTCACCGCTACCCTCGCCGTCGCCCAGTAGGATGCTGGGGGTCATTATTGGGGTCATTCATGTCAAAGAATCTGCTTGCCGGGCTCAGCCTTGTGGCACTGGCGGCGACGCTGAGCGCATGCGACAGCGCCTCGAACGCCGAAGAACAGGCACCGCCGGCCACCGTCCGGATCGAAACCATCGAGGCTCGCCCGCTGGCGATCAGCAGCGAACTGAGCGGGCGGATTGCCGCGCCGCGCATTGCCGAAGTGCGTGCCCGTGTGGCCGGTGTGGTGTTGCAGCGAGCCTTTCGCGAAGGCATCGACGTGAAAAAAGGCGATGTGCTGTTCCGCATCGACCCGGCGCCGTTCAAGGCCGACCTCGACAGCGCCCAGGCCGTGCTGCGCAAGGCCGAGGCCAATGCGTTCCAGGCCAGGCTGCAGGAACAGCGTTACGCCCAGTTGATCGAAGGCAACGCCATCAGTGGCCAGGACTACGACAACGCCCGGGCCGCCACGCGGCAGACCGCTGCCGATGTCGCCGCCAGCAAAGCCGCCGTCGAGCGGGCGAAACTGAACCTTGGTTATGCCACCGTCACCGCGCCGATTTCCGGGCGCATCGGCCGTGCCCTCGTCACCGAAGGCGCACTGGTGGGCCAGAATGAAACCACCCCACTGGCGTTGATCCAGCAGTTGAACCCGATCCACGCCGACCTCACTCAATCGACCCGTGAACTCAACGACCTGCGCCGCTCATTCCGTTCCGGGCAGTTACAACCGGTCGGCCAGGACCAGGTCAAGGCCACGCTGATACAGGACGACGGCAGTGTGTACCCATTGCCGGGCAAGCTGCTGTTCACTGACATCACGGTCGATCCGGGCACCGGCCAGATCATCCTGCGCAGCGAATTTCCCAATCCCGATCTCGACCTGCTCCCCGGCAGCTTCGTGCGCGTACGCCTTGAGCAAGGGGTGAACCAGCAAGGCATCAGCGTGCCACAACGGGCCATCCAGCGTGACAGCGCTGGCATCGCGCAAGTGTTGTCGCTTGACGCCGAGCAGCGCGTGGGCCTGCAACAGGTGGAACTGGGCGCCGTGCAGGGCGACCGCTGGATCGTCACCGGTGGCCTGAAGCCGGGCGACCGCATCGTCATCGAAGGCCTGCAACACGCCCGCCCCGGCGAGACCGTGCAGATCGATGACACCCCTCTTCCACTCGCCCAGGTCTCGGGTCAGTAAGCAGGACGCTTTTTATGCCGCAGTTCTTTATCGACCGCCCGGTGTTCGCCTGGGTGGTTGCCCTGTTCATTCTGTTGGCCGGTGCGCTGTCCATTCCTCAGTTGCCAGTGGCGCAATACCCCGACGTCGCACCACCGCAGATCGAAATCTATGCCCTGTACCCCGGCGCTTCCGCGCAGACGGTGGATGAAAGCGTGGTCAGCCTGATCGAGGAAGAACTCAACGGAGCCGACCATCTGTTGTATTTCGAATCGCAAAGCAGCCTCGGCAGCGCCACGATCAAGGCCACCTTCCAGCCCGGCACCGACCCGGAAATGGCCCAGGTGGACGTGCAGAACCGCCTCAAGGTTGTCGAGTCGCGTCTGCCGCAAGCGGTGAACCAACAGGGCTTGCAGGTGGAAAAAGTCTCCGCCGGTTTCCTGCTGCTGATTACCCTCACGTCCAGTGACGGCAAGCTCGACGACGTGGCGCTCAGCGACTACCTGGCGCGCAACGTGATGAACGAGATCAAGCGCCTCGACGGCGTCGGCAAGGCGCAGCTGTACGGTGCGGAGCGGGCAATGCGGATCTGGATCGACCCGCAGAAGCTGATCGGCTTCAACCTGACCCCGGCCGATGTCAACGCGGCCATCGTCGCGCAAAACGCCCAGGTCTCGGCCGGCAGCATCGGCGACCTGCCGAGCCGCACCACCCAGGAAATCACCGCGACCATTCTGGTCAAGGGCCAGCTGTCGACGCCGTCGGAATTTGCCGACATCGTCCTGAAGGCCAATCCAGACGGTTCCACTGTGCGCATCGGCGATGTCGCCAGGGTCGAGATCGGCAGCCAGGACTACCAGTTTTCCACGCGCCTCAATGGCAAGCCGTCCACCGCCGTCGGTGTGCAATTGGCGCCGGGCGCCAACGCCCTGAGCACCGCGACGCGGGTGCGGGCGAAAATGGATGAGCTGTCGCGCTACTTCCCCGCCGGTGTGGAATACAAGATCCCCTACGACACCTCGCCCTTCGTCAAGGTCTCGATCACCAAGGTGGTCTACACCCTTGGCGAGGCGATGTTGCTGGTGTTCGCGGTGATGTTTCTGTTCCTGCAGAACATCCGCTACACGCTGATTCCGACCCTGGTCGTGCCGGTAGCGCTGATGGGCACCTTCGCCACGATGTTGGCGCTGGGGTTCTCGATCAACGTGCTGACCATGTTCGGCATGGTGCTGGCGATCGGCATCCTGGTGGATGACGCCATCGTGGTGGTCGAGAACGTCGAGCGGATCATGGCCAGCGAAGGCCTGTCGCCCAAGGAAGCGACCCGCAAGGCGATGAAGCAGATCACCGGGGCGATCATTGGCATCACCCTGGTGCTGGTGGCGGTGTTCATCCCGATGGCGTTCATGCAAGGCTCGGTCGGAGTGATCTACCGGCAGTTCTCACTGTCGATGGCCACCTCGATCCTGTTCTCGGCGTTCCTGGCCCTGACCTTGACCCCGGCGCTGTGCGCGACCTTGCTCAAGCCAATCGCCAAGGGCGAGCATCACGAGAAGACCGGGTTCTTCGGCTGGTTCAATCGCCGTTTCGAGCAACTCACCGAGCGTTATCAGGGCTGGGTCGCCTATGCACTGAAGCGTAGCGGGCGCTACCTGCTGATCTACGGCGTGTTGCTGATTGGCCTGGGCATTTGCTTCAGCCGCCTGCCCTCCTCGTTCCTGCCGGTGGAAGACCAAGGCTACACCATCACCGACATTCAACTGCCACCGGGCGCAAGCAAGAACCGCACGGTGCAGGTGGTCGAGCAGATCGAAGCGCACAACGCCACCGAGCCCGGGGTGGGTGACAGCACGGTGATTCTCGGTTTCAGCTTTTCCGGCAGCGGCCAGAACGCGGCGCTGGCCTTTACCACGCTCAAGGACTGGTCTGAACGCGGCAGCGACGACACGGCAACGTCCATCGCCGACCGCGCCAACGTCGCCCTCAGTCAGATCAAGGACGCCATGGCCTTCGCCATACTGCCGCCCCCCGTGGACGGCCTGGGCACGTCCAGTGGTTTCGAGTTTCGCCTGCAGGATCGCGGCGGCCTCGGACACGCCACGTTGATGCAGGCACGCAGCGAATTGCTCGCCGCCGCCGAGAAAAGCCCGATCCTGATGAACGTGCGCGAAAGCGCCCTGGCCGAAGCGCCGCAGGTCCAGTTGATCGTCGACCGCAAGCAGGCGAATGCGCTGGGCGTGTCCTTTGCCGACATTGGCAGCGTGCTGTCCACCGCCGTCGGTTCGGCCTACATCAACGACTTTCCCAATCAAGGGCGGATGCAGCGCGTGGTGGTGCAGGCCGAGGGCGACCAGCGCAGTCAGGTGGCCGATCTGTTGAAGATGCACGTGCGCAACAACACCGGGCAAATGGTGCCGTTGTCCGCCTTCGTCCAGGCCAAATGGACCCAGGGCCCGGCGCAGTTGACCCGTTACAACGGTTACCCGGCGATCAGCATTTCCGGCGAACCGACGCCCGGCCACAGCACCGGACAAGCCATGGCGGAAATCGAACGGCTGGTGGCGCAAGGCCCGGCGGGACTGGGCCAGGAATGGACCGGACTGTCGTTGCAGGAACGTTTGTCCGGCAGCCAGGCGCCGATCCTGCTCGGCTTGTCGCTGTTGATCGTGTTCCTGTGCCTGGCGGCGCTGTACGAGAGTTGGTCGATCCCGACCTCGGTGCTGCTGGTGGTGCCGCTCGGGGTGCTCGGCGCGGTACTGGCAGTGACCTTGCGCGGGATGCCCAACGATGTGTTCTTCAAGGTCGGGCTGATCACCATCATCGGCCTGTCGGCGAAGAACGCGATCCTGATCATCGAGTTTGCCAAGAGCCTGTACGACGAAGGTCATGACCTGCTCGACGCCACCCTGCAAGCCGCACGCTTGCGACTGCGGCCGATTGTCATGACGTCCCTGGCGTTCATCCTCGGCGTGGTGCCGCTGGCGATTGCCACCGGCGCCAGTTCGGCGAGCCAGCAAGCGATCGGCACGGGGGTGATTGGCGGGATGATCACGGCGACCCTGGCCGTGGTGTTTGTGCCGGTGTTTTTTGTGGTGGTGATGAAGCTGGTGCGCAAGCGGCATAAAGATACCTGACAGGCGCCGGATCTTGCGCATGCCATCAATGGGCGCATGCGCAAGATCTTGTTGTGGCCCCTTGCAATGGCTTTCAGCACTACACTTTTGGCGTAACCCAAATGTGAACCCATTCCGAAACGTCTCCAACAGAAAGCCTGGTTTGAACCCAGATTTGTACTGGCAGGCCGACAATCATGTTGAACACGGTGTGAGACGTTTGTTGGATATCCGTTGTTTTCCCTAGAATCCGGACGCTATAGCCGAGCGGTATGTGGCCAATGGGTGCATCCCAGGCAATGGCGACTGTGCGATTCCAGTTTGCCGTAATCCGAAGGTCAAGAGGCTCACTGGCGCTTACACCCGCTTTGACGACGGCAACCAAGGAACGGTTTCCTGCGGCATCGGTAGCGCGCACCTCGAACGTATCGCGGATGCCTTCTATCAAATCGGTGACAACCAGGCTGGTTCCGCTCACCGCAGCCCAACTCCCTGCATTGCGCCGGACTTCATAACCGATCACGCCCACATTGTCTTCAGCGGCGCGCCAGCTCAGCGTTGCAGTGCCGGGCGTTGACGGTGTGACCTTGAGCGCTTGCGGCCGGGTTGGACGCACTCGATCGTGGGTCACAACATTCATCGATGCCGTTAACGCCGGGGCGGGGCCTGCCTGCCTGAGGGGCTGAATCTTGAACACATAGTCCTTCTCGGGGACCAGACCAGTGGCCACGTGTTGGAGCGCAGTGGTTTGTGCAGATGCCAGCCCCGGGCAGGTGATTTCGTAGCCAGTCAGATAGGAGACGTCCACTGGCGCTTCCCAGGTCAGCAATGCCTCGCAGAACGTTGCGCCGGGATTGCGCAAACCACGAGGTTGCGTCATGTCGGGACCGATTAGGGCCTGGGTCTGTGAGGGAGATGAATGGCCACTGACGTTGAAGGCGCGAACCTCGATGAAGTAACGGGTATCAGGGGCTAGATACCTGATGACATCCGTTAAATATTCAGTTGTCTGCCGCCCAATAATTTCAGGGTATTTATCGAGCAGGCCGTAGGTGATTTCATAGCTGGCTTTTTGCGCTGAAGCGACCCAAACGAGACGAACCTTGTCGTAGGTGACATCGGCGCGCACACTCCCCGGCTTGGACGGTATGGCCGGCCCGTCTTGGGTCTTTTGCGTGATCCGTGCCGGCAATGATTCGCCGTTGTAATTGGCAGCGGTCACCTCCACAAAGTACAGCGTGTTTTTTGTAAGACCTTCCAGCGTATGGCGGATGTCTGGTGTCTTCAGAGTCTGAATCGCGCCGTTCGGTTCGACGCCATAGCGAATGTAATGCTCGATAGTCCCCGAGGGACGCGACCATGTCAGATCCATCGTGGTAACGGCGGGCGTTGCGCGCAGACCAGCAGGCGCCTCAGGAACCTGCAACGTCTGTTTAATGATGCGTGTGGGGGACGAATCGCCCTTGCTGTTAGACGAGCGAACGTCGAAGTAATAATTGGTATTGGATACCAGACCACTGATCGTGCAGACAGGAGTGAGCGAGGTGGTAGGGGTCGCTGCGCCGCTGGGCGCAACGCCGTAATCGATTTTGTAACCGGTGGCATTGGCAGGACCGGACCAGGTCAGTGCCATCGTACTTTTGGTTGGTACGGCGTTCAGATTCGTAGGGCTGTCGGGGGGAGAAGTGGCGGCGTGGGTCGTCCAGCTGATCGTCGCGGGAATTGATTCCCCCTCAGCGTTGGTGTGGTATACGAAGAAGTAATATTTAGTCTCAGGAACAAGCCCTTCGATCCAGACTCTTGATTGAGCTAACGGCAAGTCTTTCACGCCGATGGTAGTGTGCTCGCTCATCTCAAGCCCCCATTTCACCCGATTTCCAGTCGGCTGTCCTGGAAGATTATTGAGCCAGGCGATCTGGATGCCCGTCTCTGAAGCGTCCGTCACTTTCAGAGCGCCCGGTTGATAGGGGAGTGCCATTCCAGCCCCAGGCGATGTCAGAACCTGAATCGTCATCTGATCAATAACGGACGATCCTCCCTCTCCAGAGATCGACAAGGTGACCGTCAGCTCAGACTCGTGCTTCAGGTTCTGCAAATAATCCAGTGAGAGTTCCTGCTGCAACCCCTGGCATTGCTCTGTGGCACCCAGGATGAACGCGCTCAGCAGTTGCAGCGTTGACTCACCTTGATCCATCCCGGTCCCCGTGCAGGTCAGCCACACGGCGTTCCCGGCAACTAATCTCGGGTCAGGCGCCATTTGAATGATGGGAGCGGTCGCCAGATTGCGACAGTCCAGTACTTCTTCAATGGCGCTGAACGATTGACTCATCGACAGCCGCGATGGGTTTTCATGAGCATTCATCCGCGAACTCCTTCCTCTAAAGCCCTTCAGGTTTTTCATTAAAGGGTGTTCGCGTCTGCAGCACCACTAGCAGGACTGTTAGTGGCGCACCGCTGTTTTTATGCTTATGCTCGCCGCCTTCCGCAAAGTGGCACGCCTCCTGAGACTACTGTTGGCCTGAGCATTGTGGTCAGCTCGGCCGGCCTTGAGCTAAGGTGTTTGCAAAGCCCTGACCCATCGAGCCTTCATGCCCTTCCTCGCCCGCACCCACCCTCGCCTGTCCGCCGCCGCCACCCTCGGTGTCGCGGTGGGCATTCTGGCTCCGGCCGATTCAATCATCAGCAAAATCCTCATTGGCTGGAATACCGGGGTCTGGATGTATCTGGTATTGATGCTCTGGCTCACTGCACGGTCCAAAGCACCGGACGTGAAACGTATCGCCGAAATCGAAGATGAAAACGCCGGACTGGTGCTGTTCGTGGTGTGCATTGCGGCGATTGCCAGCCTGGCAACCATCACCCTCGAACTGGCCGGCACCAAGGACCTGGAAACCTCTCGCAAACTGCTGCATTACGCATTCACCGCACTGACGGTCATCGGTTCATGGCTGCTGATCGGAGTCATTTTCAGCGTGCACTACGCCCGCCTGTTCTACACCTGGGACGGCAAAGACCAGGCCCTGCGTTTTGCTGAAGGGCTCACAACCCCCAATTACTGGGACTTCCTGTATTTCTCGTTCACCATCAGCGTGGCGGTGCAGACGTCCGATGTCGGTGTGGCGACTCGGAATTTGCGCAAGATCGTGTTGGCGCAGTCGCTGATCGGTTTTCTGTTCAACACGGCGATCCTCGGGTTTTCGATCAACATTGCGGCGGGGTTGTTCAACTGACCCGTGCACAAACCTTCTAGCCATCGCCCTCGCCAAGGGCGTTAAATAATCCGGCAGTCCGCCTCGCAGGTGCAGCCATGCTTACGATCCGCACTGGCAAGCGGTGCAGCACAACTCAACTGTCGCCGAGCCCGGCATCAGAGCACGCCGGACAAAGTGTTCTTGCTGACTTAAACGCCACCCGTCGGTCCGAATCATCACAGGGACTTGACGGCGGATTGGTTTTTGGTGTCTTCTGAAACCGGTTTCAGTGCCAGGCACTTGACCTAATAAATCCAATAAGAAGGTTTCAGACCGTGAACGACTTCTCCGCCGCCCAGCGCAGCCGCGTGACCATGCTCGACGTGGCCGAACACGCCAAGGTCTCCAAGGCCAGTGTGTCGCGATTCATCGGCGATGACCGCGCGTTGCTCTCCGATGCCATTGCCCAGCGCATCGAGCAGGCGATTGCCGAATTGGGTTATCGCCCGAACCAGATGGCCCGCGGCCTGAAACGCGGGCGCACTCGCCTGATCGGCATGCTGGTGGCCGATATCCGCAACCCTTATTCGATTGCCGTGATGCACGGGGTGGAAACCGCCTGCCGTCAGCACGGCTACAGCCTGGTGGTGTGCAACACCGACCGCGACGACGAGCAGGAACGCCAGCACCTGGCCCTGCTGCGCTCGTACAACATCGAAGGCCTGATCGTGAACA
>Ga0247818_10002533_pt1 | contig 11774 bp, 10 predicted proteins | sample 13C_Glucose_Day1_FD_192424 | JGI IMG/M metagenome (GOLD analysis project Ga0247818, IMG submission 192424) | Soil microbial communities from agricultural site in Penn Yan, New York, United States - 13C_Glucose_Day1 | ecosystem: Environmental > Terrestrial > Soil > Agricultural land | place...
GCGGGGACCGGCAGCCCGGGCGGAAGGGCTCGTTCAGGAGGGCGTCGGGGTCCCGTGCTTCGCCACGTACTCCCGGGCGGCCCGCAGGGTCTCCGTGTGCAGAGCCTGCCCGGCGGCCAGCAGGCGGGGCAGCAGTTCCCGTTCCGTCGTCGTCGCCCGGAACTCCATGGCGGCCGTGATGTCGTGGTCGGGCAGGTGCACCAGCTCGACCGGATCGCCTGCACGGATCGTCCCCGGCTCGATGACCCGCAGATACGCGCCCGTCGCACCCTCACGCGTGAAGCGCCTCACCCAGCCGCGCTCGCCGAGATGGTCCGCGAAGGTCCGGCACGGAATGCGGCCCGACGTCACCTCCAGGAGCAACTCGCCGCCGACCCGCCAGCGCTCACCGATCCGCGCCTGGCTCACCGTGACGCCGAGGGTCGTCAGATTCTCGCCGAAGGCACCGTTGGGCAGGGGCCTGCCGAGCTCCTTCTCCCAGGCGTCGAGCTCCTCGCGGGCGTAGGCGTACACCGCCTGGTCCGAGCCTCCGTGGTGCCGGAGGTCGCACACCGAGTCCCCGGCCAGGCCGCTGCCGCCCGTGCCCTTGGGCCCCGGGTCGGTCACCCGCACGAGGCCGTCGGCCGGGTGTTTACCGATTCCGGTGAGCCCGCCGGGCCCGTCCGTGTGGGCGGAGGGAGCGGGACGGCCGACGTTCACGGTGAGGACCTTCATGAGGACACAGGGTAGCCCGCCGACCCCCAAAGACTCTCGGGATTAATCGACCGGAGCTACAAGATGCGCTTATGGTTGGAGGGTGATCGAAGCTCGTCATCTCCGTGTCCTGCGCGCCGTGGCCACCACTGGTTCGTTCTCCGCCGCCGCGCGTGAGCTGGGCTGCACCCAGCCCGCCGTCAGCCAGCAGATGAAGGCCCTGGAGAGCTCCGCGGGTACGCCGCTGCTGATCCGGACCGGCCGCGAGATGCGGCTCACCCAGGCGGGCGAGGCCCTGGTACGGCACGCGTCCGGCATCCTCGCCGGCCTCACCGCCGCCGAGGAGGAGGTCGCGGCGATCGCGGGGCTGAGGGCCGGCCGGGTCCGGCTCGTCTCGTTCCCGAGCGGGAGCTCCGCGCTGGTCCCGGGAGCGCTCGCGGCCCTGCGTGCCGCACATCCCGGCACCCAGGTCTCGCTCGTCGAGGCGGAACCGCCCCGCTCGGTCGAGATGCTGCGCGACGGCGACTGCGACATCGCGCTGGCGTTCCGCTACGGGCCGGTCGGCGGCGAGTGGGACGACCTGGTCGTACGACCGCTGCTCGTGGACCGGCTGATCGGCCTCGTCCCGGAGGGGCACCGGCTGGCCGGGACGGACGCGGTGGGCATCGCGGAGCTGGCCGACGAACCGTGGATCGCCGGCTGCCCTCGGTGCAGGCGGCAACTCGTCGAGGTCTGCGAGGCTTCCGGATTCACCCCCCGGATCGACTTCGCCACGGATGACTACCCGGCGGTGATCGGACTCGTCGGTGCGGGTCTGGGCGTGGCCGTGCTGCCGGAGCTGGCCATCGAGTCCGTACGCCCCAAGGGGGCACGCACCGTGACGGTGGAGCCGGCCGTGGAACGGGAGATCGTCGCGCTCACCCTGCCCGACCTCGCGCGGGTGCCGGCGGTGGCGGCCACGCTGGACCAGCTGTCGCTGGCGGCCTCGCGCTGACCAAAACGCCCCGCCGGCCCGGCCCACCCGTCCGGCGGCGGGCATGCACCGGTTCGGGGGAAACGTTTCTTCAGTCGGTTCCTCGCGCGGAGGGTCAGGTGTTGTCGGCCTCGCGGGCCGGCCCTGAGTGGGCGGAGATCAGTCGGTTCCGGGCCCGGCCCATGAGCTCCTCACGCTCGTCCTCGGTCAGGCCGCCCCACACGCCGTAGGGCTCCCGTACCGCGAGCGCGTGCGCGGCGCACTCGGCGCGCACCGGGCAGCGCATGCAGACCTCCTTCGCCGAGGTCTCACGGGCACTCCGGGCTGCTCCGCGTTCTCCTTCGGGGTGGAAGAACAGCGAACTGTCGACCCCGCGGCAGGCGGCCAGCAGCTGCCAGTCCCACAGATCCGCGTTGGGTCCGGGAAGGCGGGAGAAATCTGCCATTGCGTGTCCCCTCGAAACCTTGCTGAGTCGGAAACGGCGTCCTCGACCGTCGTTGCTCGTCGGCGACCTGAGTCCCGACCGTACATCTACGGTGTTAGTAGATGTAAATATGACTGATTGCGAATCTAGCCTCAGACGCCAGCAAAAGGGAAGAAAACCCGCTAAATGGGGCAGGTCGTTGAGAGGGAGAGTGGTTGACGGGTGAATGACCCCGTGTCCTTCTCCTCCGTGTGCACCCCCTCACTTAGAGTGCCGAACCGGGTGCTTCGGCCCGTAACTCTTTCGAGTGACCGTCGTTGATGAGGGCGAGGCGGTTGACGGAGATCGAGCTCGGGCAGATGTCCGAGGGGGTCAACCGCACAGGTGACGACTTGAATCAGCCTGGAGGCTCAAGGTGACGCGCATCAGCTGCGGAGGACGGTCATGACATCCGTCCTCGTCTGCGACGACTCCCCGCTTGCCCGAGAAGCGCTCCGCCGCGCGGTTGCGACCGTGCCCGGTGTCGAGCGGGTGACGACGGCGGCCAACGGCGAGGAAGTCCTCCGCCGCTGGGGGGCCGATCGTTCGGATTTGATTCTGATGGACGTACGCATGCCCGGTCTGGGGGGTGTGGAGACGGTCCGGCGGCTGCTCTCGGCGGACCCCGGGGCCAGGATCATCATGCTGACCGTCGCCGAGGACCTGGACGGTGTCGCGCTCGCGGTCGCCGCCGGGGCCCGTGGCTATCTGCACAAGGACGCCTCGCGTGCCGAACTGCGCGCGACCGTCACCCAGGCGCTGGCCGACCCGACGTGGCGGCTCGCCCCGCGCCGGCTGCGGTCCGCGGAGATGGGTGCGGCGCCGACGCTCACCGCGCGTGAGATCCAGGTGCTCGAAGGGATGAGCCACGGCCGTTCCAACGCGGAGATCGGGCGCGAGCTCTTCCTCTCCGAGGACACGGTGAAGACGCACGCGAGGCGACTCTTCAAGAAGCTCGGGGCCTCGGACCGTGCGCACGCCGTCGCGCTCGGATTCCGCTGGGGCCTGGTCCGCTGATGCCGCGGCGCGGCGCGTAGCGACGCGATCCCGTCCGCACAGCGGCGGACGGGACGACGGTGGCGGCGGACCTGCGGCCGGGCCCTCCCCATCGGTGCTGTGCGACGCTTCCCGGCCGATGCCGCATCCTTGAGGTGTGGAGTTCCTCCGGGAACATTCGGTCGAGCGGAAGGGGAGGGCGCAGGACATGACATCCGGCGCACCCGCTCAGAACTCTGGAGCACTCGCCCACGACGCCGCGGACGCGGCCCCGGCCGGCGAGGCGTCGGCCGGCAACGTCGAGGCGACGACTGCCGGCCGCCTCGACGGAGCGCCTGCCGGGCGCGCCGGCGGCGCGGATGCCGTCAGGTCCCCAGGCGCACCAGGAGACCGGCCCGCGGAACCGGACGTCCGGTCCGGTGACCCTGTGCCGCAACCCGGAGACCCCGCGGTCCGGGCCGGAGAGCCTGGGGCGCAACCCGGGGAGCCGGCGGTCCGGCCCGGAGACGCGGCCGTGCGAGAGCCCGGCGCACCCGCTGATAACGCTTCGGTGCACAACTCCGGACGCGATGCCTCGGATCGGACGGCGTCAAGGCACCATGGTCCGATGCGCGAGGACGGGACGACGGTGATCGGTGCTCTGGTGCACCGTGCCGTCGACGGCGACGCACAGGCCACCCATGACCTGCTGGCGCATGTGCACCCTCTCGCCCTGCGGTACTGCAGGTCGCGGCTGAACCGTCTTCCCGGTGATGCCCGTCACTTCGTGGAGGACCTCGCTCAGGAGGTCTGCGTCGCGGTCCTGATGGCGCTCCCGCGCTACAAGGACACCGGCAGGCCCTTCGAGGCCTTCGTCTTCGCCATCGCGGGCCACAAGGTCGCCGACCTCCAGCGCGCCGCGATGCGGCACCCCGGATCGACCGCCGTGCCCTCCGACGAGATGCCGGAGCGGCCCGACGATTCGCTCGGCCCGGAGGAACGCGCGCTGCTCAGCAGCGATGCGGCCTGGGCCAAGAAGCTTCTCGCCAATCTTCCGGAGAACCAGCGGGAGCTGCTGGTCCTCCGGGTCGCGGTCGGTCTGACCGCGGAGGAGACCGGGCAGATGCTCGGCATGTCCCCCGGCGCGGTCCGGGTCGCCCAGCACCGTGCCCTGAGCAGGCTGAGAGCCCTCGCGGGCCAGTAGGGGAGCCGACGGCACGGCCCCGGGCTTCTGTAGAAAGGCACAGAACCGCCGGGTGATCTTGCTCGTGGAATGAGACGCCCCGCGAGGCCGTTAGCATGGACATCCGCACCGATCAAGGCCATTTGGGGAAGGTGTCATGACTGCAAACGTCGACGGAGTGCCCGAGAAATTCGCGACGCTCGGGCTGACATACGACGACGTGCTGCTGCTGCCCGGCGCGTCCGAGGTTCTGCCGAACGCGGTCGACACCTCGACTCTCATCTCGCGCAACGTACGGGTGAACATCCCCCTGCTGTCGGCCGCCATGGACAAGGTGACCGAGGCCCGGATGGCCATCGCCATGGCCCGTCAGGGCGGCGTCGGCGTGCTGCACCGCAACCTCTCGATCGAAGACCAGGTCAACCAGGTCGACCTGGTCAAGCGGTCCGAGTCCGGGATGGTCACCGACCCCATCACCGTGCACCCCGACGCGACGCTCGGCGAGGCGGACGCGCTCTGCGCGAAGTTCCGCATCAGCGGCGTCCCGGTCACCGACCCGGCGGGGAAGCTCCTCGGCATCGTGACCAACCGTGACATGGCCTTCGAGTCGGACCGGTCGCGCCAGGTGCGCGAGGTCATGACGCCGATGCCGCTCGTCACCGGCAAGGTCGGGATCTCCGGCGTGGAGGCCATGGAGCTGCTGCGCCGCCACAAGATCGAGAAGCTCCCGCTGGTCGACGAGACCGGGGTCCTCAAGGGCCTCATCACCGTCAAGGACTTCAAGAAGGCCGAGCAGTACCCGAACGCCGCCAAGGACGCCGAAGGCCGCCTGCTGGTCGGCGCGGCCGTCGGCGCCAGCCCCGAGGCGCTGGACCGCGCCCAGGCGCTCGCGTCCGCCGGTGTCGACTTCCTGATCGTCGACACCTCGCACGGCCACAACAGCAACGCCCTCGACTGGATGGCGAAGATCAAGTCGAGCGTCGGCGTCGACGTCATCGGCGGCAACGTCGCCACGCGTGACGGCGCCCAGGCCCTCGTCGACGCCGGTGTCGACGGCGTGAAGGTCGGCGTCGGCCCCGGCTCGATCTGCACCACCCGTGTGGTCGCCGGTATCGGCGTCCCGCAGGTCACCGCGATCTACGAGGCCGCGCTCGCCGCGCGTGCCGCGGGCGTCCCGGTCATCGGTGACGGCGGCCTCCAGTACTCCGGCGACATCGGCAAGGCGCTGGCCGCCGGCGCGGACAGCGTGATGCTGGGCAGCCTCCTCGCGGGCTGTGAGGAGTCCCCGGGCGAGCTGATGTTCATCAACGGCAAGCAGTTCAAGTCGTACCGCGGCATGGGCTCGCTCGGCGCGATGCAGTCCCGTGGCCAGGGCCGGTCGTACTCCAAGGACCGCTACTTCCAGGCCGAGGTGTCCTCGGACGACAAGCTCGTCCCCGAGGGCATCGAGGGCCAGGTGCCCTACCGCGGCCCGCTGGCCAACGTCCTCCACCAGCTGGTCGGCGGTCTCCGCCAGACCATGGGCTACGTCGGCGCCGCCTCCGTCGACGAGATGGAGAGCAAGGGCCGCTTCGTCCGGATCACCTCGGCGGGTCTCAAGGAGAGCCACCCGCACGACATCCAGATGACGGTGGAAGCGCCGAACTACAGCAGGAAGTAAGGCATCAGCCCAGGTGAGGGGCGGACCGGGGTTCCCGGGACCGCCCCTCACGTGTGCGTCGGGGATACTGGACAGCGCAGACGTAGAGGAAAGGCCACATCATCGTGACTGAGATCGAGATCGGGCGCGGCAAGCGCGGTCGGCGGGCATACGCGTTCGACGACATCGCTGTCGTACCGAGCCGGCGCACCCGTGACCCGAAGGAGGTCTCGATCGCCTGGCAGATCGACGCCTACCGTTTCGAGCTGCCCTTCCTGGCCGCTCCCATGGACTCGGTGGTCTCCCCGCAGACCGCCATCCGCATCGGTGAGCTGGGCGGCCTCGGCGTCCTCAACCTCGAGGGCCTGTGGACCCGGCACGAGGACCCGCAGGCGCTGCTCGACGAGATCGCCGAGATGCCCGTCGAGACGGCCACCCCGCGGCTCCAGGAGATCTACTCCGCCCCCATCCAGGAGGAGCTGATCGGCCGGCGCATCAAGGAGGTGCGCGACTCCGGTGTCGTCACCGCCGCCGCGCTCTCGCCGCAGCGCACCGCCCAGTTCTCCAAGGCCGTCGTCGACGCGGGCGTGGACATCTTCGTCATCCGCGGTACGACGGTCTCCGCCGAGCACGTCTCGGGCGCGGCCGAGCCGCTGAACCTGAAGCAGTTCATCTACGAACTGGACGTCCCGGTCATCGTCGGCGGCTGCGCCACGTACACCGCCGCCCTGCACCTGATGCGTACCGGTGCGGCCGGTGTCCTCGTCGGCTTCGGCGGCGGCGCGGCGCACACCACGCGCAACGTCTTCGGCATCCAGGTCCCGATGGCGACCGCGGTCGCCGACGTGGCCGGCGCCCGCCGTGACTACATGGACGAGTCCGGCGGCCGGTACGTGCACGTCATCGCCGACGGCGGCGTGGGCTGGTCCGGCGACCTGCCCAAGGCCATCGCCTGCGGCGCGGACGCCGTGATGATGGGTTCCCCGCTGGCCCGCGCCACCGACTCGCCCGGCCGTGGCCGGCACTGGGGCATGGAGGCCGTCCACGAGGACGTGCCGCGCGGCAAGCTGGTCGACCTGGGCTCCGTCGGTACGACGGAGGAGGTCCTCACCGGGCCCTCGCACAACCCTGACGGCTCGATGAACATCTTCGGCGCGCTGCGCCGGGCGATGGCCACCACGGGCTACAGCGACCTCAAGGAGTTCCAGCGCGTCGAGGTGACGGTGGCGGACTCGCAGCACCGCCGCTGATCTCCCGCACGTCACACGCACGACGGCCCGGACCACCACGGTGGTCCGGGCCGTCGTGCGTGTGACGTGGTGTCAGCCGGCCTTGCGGGCGCCGCCGAAGGCGGCGACGGGGCCGAGAAGCAGGAAGAGGTACGTCATGAAGTCGGCCTCCTGCTTCCAGACGTCGACGATGTCGCCGAAGTGCTCGAAGAAGACCTCGGAGAAGCCGACGCCCAGGCCGTCCGCGAGGATCATCGACATGCCGATGAGCTGGCCGAAGAAGACGGCGATGAGGGAGAAGACGGCGGCGGCGCCGAGGACGGCCGGGTTGGCGCCGCCGACCTTGCTCGCCGCGAAGCCGACCAGGAAGCCCACACCGATGGCCGCGTAGCCGATCTCGCGCTCGATGGAACCCGCGAGGACGCCGTAGAGGATTGCGGCGACGATCGCGGCGCCGAAGGCGACCAGCACGCCGACCCCGGCACCGCCGAGGGCCCGCGGGGCCGACGGGGCCGGCGGGAAGCCGCCGCCGAACTGGCCGGGCTGCTGGCCCTGCTGACCGGCGAACGGGTTGCCCGTCGGCGCACCGGGCTGCTGCTGGCCCGCGTAGGGGTTGCCGGGCGTGGGCTGCTGCCCCGCGTACGGGTTGCCGTCGGCCGGCTGGCCGCCGTAGGGCTGCTGCGGCGGGTTCGGCGGCTGTACGGGCTGGCTCATGGTGGTGATCCCCCTGGGACGGTGCGCACGGGCGTGCGAGGCACGGGTGTGCGAGAAGTGACGCCGCAGGCTAGCAGCCCACGCCGACACAGCCCACCGGGAATCCCGGCGGTCACCGTGCGGGGCGTGCTACAGCCGGTGGGCGGCGCCGGCCGGGGTGGCGCCCCGGGTGTCCAGGAGCAGCTGGGCCTTCACCGCGAGGCCCTGGAGGTCGTACGTGCGGTGGTGCTGCAGAAGCACCGTCAGGTCCGCCCCGGCGGCGGCCTCGTAGAGGGAGTCCGCACGCGGTACGGGCAGATCGCGTACGCGCCAGTCCAGGACGTGCGGGTCGTGGTAACCGATCTGGGCGCCCATGTCCATGAGCCGGCTCGCGATCTCCCGGGCCGGGGAGGCCTCCTGGTCGGCCAGGTCAGGCTTGTACGTGACGCCGAGCAGCAGGACCCGGGCCCCCCGCACGGACTTGCCGTGCTCGTTGAGCAGGGTCGCGCAGCGCTGGATCACATACCCGGGCATCCGGTCGTTGATCTCCTTGGCCAGCGAGACCATGCGCAGGGGGTGGCCGGGCGTACGGCTGTTGTACGGGAAGTAGCCGGGGTCCACGGGGACACCGTGGCCGCCGACACCGGGCCCGGGGCGGAAGGGCTGGAAGCCGAAGGGCTTGGTCTCGGCGCACCTGATGACGTCCCAGAGGTCCACCCCCAGGTCGTGGCAGAGCACCGCCATCTCGTTCACCAGCGCGATGTTGACGTGCCGGAAGTTGGTTTCGAGGACCTTCGTCATCTCGGCCTCACGCGGTCCCCGGGCCCGGACGACCTTGTCGGTGAGCCGCCCGTAGAAGGCAGCGGCCGATTCGGTGCACGCGGGGGTGAGACCGCCGATGACCTTGGGGGTGTGGGCGTAGACGTGGGTGCGGTTGCCCGGATCGAGGCGGCCGGGGGAGTGGGCGAGGTGGAAGTCGCGTCCGGCGCGCAGCCCGGACCCCTCCTCCAGCAGGGGGCGTACGACGTTCTCGGTGGTGCCGGGCGGTACGGCCGACTCCACCAGGACGGTGGTGTGCGGCCGGAGCCGGACGGCGAGCGCCCTGGCCGCGTCGGTCACGGCGCCGAGGTCGAGGGTGCGGTCCGGGCCGAGGGGGGTGGGGGCGCAGATCGCGGCGGTGCGGACCCGGCCCAGCTCCGCCGGATCGGCGGTGGGCCGGAAGCCCCCCGAGACCATGCGGCGGATGTCGGAGGCGCTGAGAGTTCCCTCGACCGGCGTACGGCCCGCGGAGAGTTCGGCGAAGGGGCGTGGATCGGTGTCGTAGCCGACGGTCTGGATTCCCGCGCCGACGGCTGCTTGGGCGAGGGGCAGGCCGAGGTGACCGAGTCCGATGACAGCAAGGTCTGCCGGCATGTGGGCCGTCCTTCCCTAAGACCAAGAATGCAGAAAGCGCAACCGCTGGGGACAGCGCAATGTCAGACTAGGCGTAAATATGACCTATATGTCGCATTCTTGGACTCTTGTGGGGCGGGTGTTGTCCACAGGCAGTGGCTGAAGTCGTCGAGCGCGGACAGAATCGAGTGGTGGGCACGGGCGCCCGGCCCTCCGGGCCGGTCCTCGCTCCCGTGCCGAACCACCCACCCCGATGCACCGGGATGACCGGGAGGCAGCAGTGAGGACAGCGACACTGGGACCCGCGGAGCGCACCGAGGCGCTTGCCGCGATGGCCGAGCGCGAACTGGACGTGCTGGTAGTGGGAGCGGGCGTGGTCGGCGCCGGGACCGCGCTGGACGCGGCCACCAGAGGACTCTCGACCGGACTGGTCGAGGCGCGCGACTGGGCGTCGGGGACGTCGAGCAGGTCCAGCAAGCTGATCCACGGCGGGCTGCGGTATCTGGAGATGCTGGACTTCGCGCTCGTGCGGGAGGCGCTGAAGGAGCGCGGACTGCTGCTGGAGCGGCTGGCGCCCCATCTCGTCAAGCCCGTTCCCTTCCTCTACCCCCTGCAGCACAAGGGCTGGGAGCGGCTCTACGCGGGTTCCGGCGTCGCGCTGTACGACGCGATGTCGGTGTCCTCCGGTCACGGCCGGGGCCTGCCCGTCCACCGGCACCTCTCGCGCCGGCGCGCCCTGCGGGTCGCCCCCGCCCTCAAGAAGGACGCCCTGGTGGGCGCCCTCCAGTACTACGACGCGCAGATGGACGACGCGCGCTATGTGGCGACCCTCGTCCGCACGGCCGCGGGCTACGGCGCGCAGGTGGCGAACCGGGCGCGGGTGACGGGCTTCCTGCGGGAGGGCGAGCGGGTCGTCGGCGCCCGGGTGCAGGACGTCGAGGGCGGCGGGGAGTACGAGGTCAGGGCCAAGCAGGTGGTCAACGCGACCGGGGTGTGGACGGACGACACCCAGGCGCTGATCGGCGAGCGCGGGCAGTTCCACGTCAGGGCGTCGAAGGGCATCCATCTCGTCGTGCCCAAGGACCGCATCCACTCCTCGACCGGGCTCATCCTGCGCACCGAGAAGTCGGTCCTCTTCGTGATCCCGTGGGGGCGGCACTGGATCATCGGCACGACCGACACCGACTGGGATCTCGACAAGGCCCACCCGGCCGCGTCCAGCGCCGACATCGACTACCTGCTCGAGCATGTGAACTCGGTGCTGAACACCCCCCTGGGCAGGGACGACGTCGAGGGCGTGTACGCCGGCCTGCGTCCGCTGCTGGCCGGGGAGTCGGACGCCACCAGCAAGCTCTCGCGCGAGCACACGGTGGCCCACCCGGCGCCCGGGCTCGTCGTCGTGGCGGGCGGCAAGTACACGACGTACCGCGTGATGGCGAAGGACGCCGTGGACGAGGCGGTGCACGCGCTCGACCAGCGGGTGGCCGACTGCGTCACGGAGGACGTCCCGCTGCTGGGCGCCGAGGGCTACCGCGCCCTCTGGAACGCGCGCGCCAGGATCGCCGCCAGGACGGGGCTGCACGTGGTGCGCGTGGAGCATCTGCTCAACCGGTACGGCTCGATGACGGAGGAACTCCTGGACCTCGTCCGCAACGACTCCACGCTGGGCGAGCCGCTCGCCGGCGCCGAGGACTACCTGCGGGCGGAGGTCGTCTACGCCGCCTCGCACGAGGGCGCCCGGCACCTCGACGACGTCCTGACGCGGCGAACCCGGATCTCCATCGAGACCTTCGACCGCGGCACGAGGTGCGCCCGCGAGTGCGCGGACCTGATGGCTCCGGTGCTCGGCTGGGACACGGACCAGGTCGAGCGGGAGGTGGAGCACTACCGCAAGCGGGTGGAGGCGGAGCGGGAGTCGCAACGCCAGCCGGACGACCTCACGGCCGACGCGGCACGTCTGGGCGCGCCCGACATCGTGCCGATCTAGGGTCTTCCGTCCGGACCAGGGCCTTTGCGTCGGGACCAAGCCCTTGCGTCCGGACCGGGGCTCTTGCGTCCGGGCCGGGCCGGGCTCCTGGGCCGGTCCGGACGCACGGCTCCGGGTGGGGTGCGCGGCCGGGCCGCCGCGCGGACCTTCCGCAGGAGCCCGCACGGGCACGGGGGTTGAGCCGTCCCGCCCATGGCGGCACGGGTCGGGGCGGGCGGCTTCCCGCCGTTGCCGGAGGCCCGCCACACGCCGGGGTGGCGACCGCCGGGGCGCGGCCCCTCGACGGCGAGCGGGGGGAGGCGCGACGATGTGAGGCGTGAGGTGTGGTTCGCTGGGGGCAGGCGCGCGGTTCCCGGGCGAGCGGGGCCGATGCGGGCGAGGCGGCGTGAAGAGCCCTGGATGTCCGCATGGCGGGGGGTTCCTCCCCCCGGTCGCGCAAGGGCCGCCCCGGACCCGGCACCATGACCGGTCCCGGGGTGAGGGACAATGAACGCTCTGCCAGGGCGGGTTGATCGCAGAGGGGACGCATGTCGGAGGCGGAGCAGGC
>Ga0247818_10002539_pt1 | contig 11760 bp, 11 predicted proteins | sample 13C_Glucose_Day1_FD_192424 | JGI IMG/M metagenome (GOLD analysis project Ga0247818, IMG submission 192424) | Soil microbial communities from agricultural site in Penn Yan, New York, United States - 13C_Glucose_Day1 | ecosystem: Environmental > Terrestrial > Soil > Agricultural land | place...
CGCGGCGGCTCTCCCCTGTGCAGCTGGCCGAGGCCGAGCCGGAGTGGGTGCAGGGGACGAACCTGCAGCACGCCCTGATGCTCGCCGCCCGCCACCTGCGACGACACCCCGACGCCGAGCCCGTCGTCCTCGTCGTCACCGACGGTGAGCCGACCGCGCACCTCGGGCCGGACGGCATACCGGAGTTCATGTGGCCCACGACGAGCGCGACGCTGCGGGCAACCGTTGCGCAGGTCGATGAGCTGCGGCGCAGCGGCGCCGCCCTCAACGTCTTCATGCTGGGCGAGGACCCGGGGCTGGCCCGGTTCGTCGACGCGGTGGCCCGGCGCGCCGGTGGGCGCGTGTTCACCCCGTCGATCGACCGGCTGGGCGAGTACGTCGTGGCGGACTACCTCCGGGCCCGCCGCGGCCGGCGCTGATGTGGCGGCGGGGACCGGGACGTCGCGTCGGCAGCGGACCCGGCTTGCTCAGGTCTCCGGCTGGGCGGGCGCCCACGTCTGCGCTGCCACGGACCCGATGACCCAGGCGCGCCGCCTCTCGCTGTCCCAGCGCCGCGCCAGCGTGATCTGACCAGACAGGCCCCGCAGGGGGCCCAGCGCCGTGATGGCGTCGCCGATCCGGGCGCGGCTGACGCCCCTGGCCAGGGTGACGTGGGGGGTCCAGTGGCCGGCAAACGCGTTCTCTCGTGGGTTCACCCATCGCTGCAGGACACTCGCCGTGGCTGCATGCAGCTCGAGCAGGCGGGTGTCGGGGAGGACGAGCCGGGCGAGCACCAGCCGTCGACTTCCGAAGACGACGAGCGCGCCGAGCTGCAGGGGCAGCGGAAGCACGTCGGCCGCCAGCGAGAGCTGGCCCTCGACCTCCTCGGGGATCATCTCGGCAACGCCGAGCGTGATGTGCGGGGCGTTCGTGCCGCCGTGGTGGCGGGCCTGGCTGGGCAGCCCCGCCTCGGCCAGACGCTGCCACTCGGCGCGCACGGCGGCGTCGGTCGTCGGGTCCAGCAGCAGCTCGACCGTCTGCACGCTCGGCTCCTCCGCTCGCTCGCTTGCCGGGATCTCAGGCTAGGTGCTGTGGCTCACCGGCGCGGTGCATCAGGGGCACGGGTCGAACCCTCCGGTCCCGCAGCGTCAGCGCCGGGGGTTGGGCGATCCTGGGCAAGCCGTCTCCGTGGCACCCGCTGGAACCGCCCCACGACGAGATGCCCGACGAAGCCAGCTGGCAAGACCTGGCCCGTCACGGAGCCGGGCTACCCGGAGTCGGAGAGCTTTGGCGTACGCCGATGCCTGCGGGCCGTCGTCAACGAGGAGAAGGGAGCACCGCCTGTATGCCGAGCTGGACCTCGACGTGCTCAGGCACGGTCGTCCGGAGGGTCACACCTCAGCTGTCGCTGCTGGTGACGACGGCTGCGGTCGCTCCCGCGCGTTCGACTCGATCCCGGACTCGTTGGGCGCTGCCTTCGCTCAACCTCTCCGCGATTGTGGCCGGCGTGGACTCGACCGTGGCCTTGGCGTCGGAGAACCCGGCACCGGTCACCTCACGAAGCGCTCTGATGACCTCGACGGGACGAGTTCCCGAGTTCTGGAGCTCAACGCTGCGGACCCCAGCCTCTGAGAACTCCGCGGCCGGGGGCGCCTCGGGGTTGGCGCCGGTGAGGACGTAGTGCCACCACCGCGCTGGGTTCGTCATGACGCTGAGCACGAAGACCACGATGCCAGCGGCGGACAGCACCCCTGCGTCCACGCGGGCCAGGGCAAGTCCGAGCCCAGCCCCTGCGATCCGTGGCAGGGCCCTTCCCAGAGCGCGAAGGACGGATCGGGTGCGTCGCTGCGGGGTCATGAACTCGGCTCTCCCAGTGGTTGCGGTCTGCGCTCGGAGCAGTGCCAGACATCGTGCCAGCCGCCGGTGCTCCGGCATCACGATCTGACGGTGCAGGTGCCCCTTTTGTCGGCTGCAGGGCAAGGGCTCGTGGACAGCGGGCGTACCGGCGAGCATGGCGGCAGCGCCCTCCACGACCAGGTCGCTCGACGTCGGTCCCGCCCACTAGCCTCGGGACATGGGGGTTCGACGGCTCGAGCGCGACGAGGCGAGACAGCTCGCCGTGCGGGCCCAGCTCCTCGACGCCACCAGGCCGGCGGGGCTGGTGGACCTCGTCGACCGCCTGACCCTGCTGCAGATCGACCCCACCGCCGCGATCGCGCCGAACGCCGACCTCGTTGCCTGGAGTCGCCTCGGCGCGTCATACCAGCCGGCCGCCCTGACCCGGGCGCTCGAGGTGGACCGGACGCTTTTCGAGCTGAATGCCTACGTGAGGCCGGTCAGTGCCGTGGCGTTCCATGTCCCGGAGGTGATGGGGTACACAGCGCACTCCCGCGTGAGGGCCTGGGTCGAGGCGAACGACGGCTTCCGGCGCGACGTCCTCGCCCGGCTCCGCGACGCCGGTCCCCTGCTCTCGCGCGACGTGCCGGACACCAGCCAGGTGGCGTGGGACTCGACCGGCTGGACGAACAACCGCAACGTCACCCAGATGCTGGAGCTTCTGTCGGTCAGGGGTGAGGTCGCGGTCGCCGGCCGGCTCGGACGGCAGCGGCTCTGGGACCTCGCCGAGCGCGTCTACCCGGACTTCGAACCCCTTCCCGCGGACGAGGCCCAACGGTGCCGCGAGGAGCGGCGACTCCGGGCGCTCGGCATCGCGCGCGCCAAGACGGCTGTCCTCCCCGGCGAGCCGATGGCAGTGGGGGAGGCAGGGGTCCCCGTGACGGTCGAGGGACTCGATGGGGAGTGGCGGGCGGACCCCGACGGTCTCGACCAGCCGTTCACGGGGCGCACCGCGCTGCTGTCACCGTTCGACCGCCTGGTCCATGACCGCGACCGCACTCTGGGTCTCTTCGGCTTCGAGTACATCCTCGAGATGTACAAGCCGGCGGCGAAGCGGCGCTGGGGGTACTTCGCGCTGCCGGTACTCCACCACGACCGCCTCGTCGGCAAACTCGACGCCAAGGCCGACCGCAAGGCGGGAACTCTCACCGTCAACGCGCTGCACGAGGATGTGCGCTTCACCAAGGCAATGCGCGCCGACGTAGAGACGGAGATCGAGTCGCTCGCGGCGTGGCTGGGAGCCCGGGTCACCCGGGCCTGACGCCGAGCCGGACGCCGAGCCTGACGCCGGGCCTGACGTCGGCCCGACCTCGGCCCTCGGACCGGCGGCGACCAGGGCGCAACTCTCGCGCAAACCTCCTTGACGAGGGCGAGCCTGTTCGTATCATCTGCGTGAGGTCAAGAAGGGGCCCGCCTGAACTTGCGACCGTCCGCGGTCTTTGCGATGGAGGTGCAATGGCGTTTCTCGCTGGTCGAGGCCACGGGCCCGCGTTGGTGTTCGAGTACGACGCCATGGCCGACCTGTGGACCTGCTCCCCTGGGCTCTGCGACCTGTACGGCATTCCCCCGGGGCAGCCTCCGACGACCGCCGCCATGCTGGAGCGGGTGGTCGACGAGGACCGGGCCGTCGTCCTGGAGTGGTTCCAGCACCTCCTCCGTACCGCCTGCCCCTTCTCGTTCGAGTACCGACTGGTGGATCCCGAAGGTCGCACACGACGACTGGTGCTCGTGGGTCAGAGCGAGGCAGCAGGTGGGGAGATGAAGCGTCTCTCCGGCTTTGCCGTCGACATCACCGAGACGATTCGCGAGGAGACTTCGGACGCGGTGCTGGCATCCACCCAGCACCGCGCAGCCATAGAGCAGGCCAAGGGCGCGCTCATGCTCAGTTTCGGCGTCCAGGAGGAGGTTGCCTTCGACCTGCTGCGCGCCTACTCCAGCCAGCACAACATCAAGCTGGCCCGCGTGGCGGAGCACATTGTCACGGGCATGGCTGAGCCCGCGTTCTCGAGGGAGGAGCCGGTCCGGTGCCTGCTCGACCTTCTGCTCGACCTCGACCGCGCGACGGAGACTGAGCAGCACCGGCGGCGCGGGCGTGGGTCAGCAAACGGGCGCGTCGCCGACCACACTGCTCACGGATGACCTAGGGGGCTGGCGGCGGGGCCAGCGAGGCGCGCTCGACGAAGACGGTGGGAAGCCGATCGTGCACCGGGGGCCGCGGCTCGCCGCCGATGCGGTCGAGGAGACGCTCGCAGGCGGCCACGCCGATCTCGTACATGGGCTGGGTCACGACGGTCAGCGGCGGTGACACCACGTCGGCCCACTCTGCGTCGTCGAAGCCGAGCAGCGACACCTGTTCCGGGCACCGGATACCCCGCTCGCGGAAGCACTGCAGCGCGCCCAGCGACTGGATCGAGTCGAAGGCCAGGATGGCCGTTGGCGGCTGCGGCAGACTCATGAGCACATTGACCTCAGCGACTGCATCCTCGCGGCGGAAACCGTTGGCGGAGAGGTACTCCGACCGCATCGCGATCCCCGCAGACGTCAGCGCGTCGCGGTAGCCGGCAGCCCTGGCGCCGACGGTGGTCGCCGACAGGCGCTCGACGCCCTTCATGTCGGGACGGACGAGTCGCTCCCGGATCTCGGGCGTCCCACCGGTGACGATCGCGATGCGCGTGTGCCCGAGCGCTAGCAGTCGCTCGGTCGCCAGACGCGCCGCCCTGCGGTTGTCGATCCCGACCGTGTCAGCCGCCAAGCCGGCGACACGACGGTCGAGCAGCACGATCGGCGTGCCCGATGCGATGACCTCACGCAAGTGTTTGCGGTCGCCGGCATCCGCCGGGCACACCACCATGCCGTCGACCCGCCGGTCGGCCAGCAGTGAAACAGCACTGCGCTCCTTCTCGAGCTCCTCGTCGGTGTTGGCCAACAACACCTCGAAGCCGCGGCTGCGGGCGGTGTCGGTGATGCCGCGAAGCGACCGTCGGAAGAACGGGTTCTCGATGTCGGAGATGATGACACCGATGGTCTGGGTGGAACCCGTGATCATGCTCCGCGCCAGCACATTGGCGCGGTAGCCGAGGGCCTCAGCGGCGTCCACAACGCGCTGTCGGGTCGCTTCGCGCACCGATCCATAGCCCCCCAGGGCCCGAGCTGCCGTCGCCGTGGAGACCCCGGCGCGCTGCGCCACGTCCGGCAGCGTCGCGACGCCCTTGCTTTCGTCCAGCCTGCGCACGGTCGCCCTTCTTCCTCGCGGCCGGACGCGTGTTCCTGGCCGATCTCGTTCTGACCCTAGCGGTGCTACCGGCTCCGTCCGGCACGGGGGAGTGACCATTTTTCGATAAGCCCCTTGACAGGTGGGAACGACCTTGAGAACGTTCTCACTATCTCGCCTGAGAACGTTATCAAACCGCCGAGTCGAAAGAGATCCAATGCCGCAGACCCTGCCCCTCAAGCCCATCGACGCTGACACCATCGACAAGCTGACCGCGGCCATCGACGAGCGCGAGGCCATCGCCGCGGCCGTCGCGGACGTGGTCGCCCGCGGCCTGCGCAACGTCTACTTCGTCGGCGCCGGCGGCTCGATCATCTGCAGCTACCCCGCCCACTACCTTCTGCAGCGCAAGGCCTCCTTCCCCGTCTTCCAGCTGCAGAGCGACGAGCTCAACTGCACCACCCCCGCGCTGATGGGCGAGGGGTCTCTGGTGGTGCTCGCCTCCTACACCGGCACCACCAAGGAGACCGTGGCCGCGGCCAAGACGGCCAAGGCTGCCGGCGCAACCGTCATCTCCGCCGCCAAGGCTGGCAGCCCGCTCGCGGAGGCCTCCGACATCGGGTTCTCGGGCAAGAGCGACCTCTTCGAGCTGGTCGTCGCATTCGAGCTCCTCGCGGCCACTGGCGCCGACCTCGACCGCGCCGAGGTCGACGTCGCGCTCAAGGCGCTCCCGGAAGCGGTGCGCCACGCCATTGAGCAGGCCGAGCCCCAGCTCGCCAAGATCGCCGACGCCTTCAAGGACGAGCCCATCACCTACGTCCTCGGCTCAGGCCCGAGCTACGGCTGGGCCTACGGACTGGCCATGTGCTTCCTGCAGGAGATGCAGTGGAAGCACGCCGCTGCCTTCAACACGGGGGAGTTCTTCCAGGGGGCCTTCGAGATGGTCGACGACGACACGGCCGTGCTGCTGTGGCTGGGGGAGGACGCCTCCCGCCCCATGGCCGAGCGCGGGAAGCGGTTCCTCGACACCTACTGCAAGAAGGCGCAGTACGTCGACGTGAAGGACCTCGAGCTGCCGGGCATCCCGGCCGCACTGCGACAGGACGTCTCACCCATCGTCGTCGGTGCGCTGGCCAACCGGCTCGCCCAGCACTACGAGGCGGTGCGCGGCCACGACCTCGAGACCCGTCGCTACATGTTCAAGGTCGACTACTGAGCCCTACGGGGCAGGAGGAGCTGACCATGCTCAACTTCGACGAAGACCGGTATCTCCGCATCCAGTCGGGTGCAGTGGGCCTGGCAGACCGCATCCACGCTGAAGTGGAACGCGCCCTTGATGATGGAGCCGAGAACCTCTTCTTCCTGGGGTCCGGCGGCGCGGGCATCCTCATGGAGCCGGCTGCCCGGCTGCTGCAGGAGCGGTCTACCTTCCCGGTGCACCACGTGATGCCGGCCGAGCTCGTGGTGCGCGGCTCGGTGCACCTCGGGCCCCAGTCGCTTGTGGTGGTGCCCTCGCTGTCCGGCACCACCACCGAGAGCGTGGAGGCCCTGCGCTGGTGCCGAGAGCGGGGTGCACGCGTCATCACCCTCACAGGGTTCATCGGCGTCCCCCTCGCAGACGAGGCCGACGTCAACCTCGTGAACGAGGCAGCCGACGACACCTCCTGCGAGTCGTTCTACCTCCAGGCGCTGCTCGTGGCGCTGTCGCTCATGCACCTGCGCGACGAGTACAACGGCTACGCGGAGACGCTGGCGCAGCTCACGACGCTGCCGGCCCTGCTGCTGGAGGCGAAGCGGGCATTTGAGCCGCGGGCCGCGGAGTACGCCGCGAGCATCCGGGACGAGCCCTTCCACATCATCACCGGAGCGGGAGCGACCTGGCCGCAGGCCTTCTACTACGGCATGTGCATCCTCGAGGAGATGCAGTGGATCCGGACCCGACCGGTGCACGCGTCCGACTTCTTCCACGGGACGCTCGAGCTGGTCGAGGCCGGGGTCAGCGTCATCCTCCTCAAGGGCGAGGACGCCTCCCGCCCGCTCGTCGAGCGTGTGGAGAAGTTCGCTCCCGGGTACACGGAGAAGGTGTGCGTCCTCGACAGCGCCGACGTGGACCTGCCCGGCGTCCCGCAGGAGGTGCGCTCGCTCGTCTCACAGGTCGTGCTCGCCGCACTGCTCGAACGGATCAGCGCCCACCTCGAGGTCCTGCGCGACCACCCGCTGACGACCCGGCGCTACTACAAGCGCGTGGCGTACTGATGGTGTCGTGATGAATGCGAACCTGGTCGCCGTCGGCGACAACGTGGTCGACCGTTACGTCGACCGGGGTGTGATGTACCCCGGCGGGAACGCGGTCAACGTGGCGGTGCACGCGCGCCGGTGCGGGGCGCGCTCGGCCTACGTCGGTGCGGTCGGCACCGACAGGGCCGGCCGGGCCGTGCTCGACGCACTGGTCGCCGAGGGCGTCGACACCGCCCAGGTGCGGGTGCTCGACGGACCCAACGCGTATGCCGTGGTGCGGGTTGTGGAGGGCAACCGGGTCTTCGGTCACGCAGATGTGGGCGTCTCCCAGTTCACGCTGAGCGACGCGGACCTGGCGGCTGTTGCGGCCGCAGACATCGTCCACACCGGTGAGTGCTCCCTGGTGGAGGACCAGCTCGCAGACCTGGCGCTCGCCGCCCGCCGTCTGTCCTTCGACTTCTCGGAGCGCCCCTGGTCCTACGTCGAGAAGTACGCGCGCCACGCACAGGTCGCCATCCGGTCCTGCCCGGGCGCCACCGCCGAGGAGGCCGGCGCCGAAGCCAAGCGCCTCCAGGACCTCGGCCCGGCGGTCGTGGCGGTCACCCTCGGGGCCGCGGGTGCGGTGCTCCTCGGGCACCAGGCGTTTGCCTACGCGCGACCCGAACCGGCTCCGGTCGTCGACACCCTCGGCGCCGGGGACGCCTTCATCGCCCGCTTCCTGCTGGGACTGACGGCAGGCGAGGACCTGCGACAGCTCGCCCAGGAGGCCACGGCATACGCCACCTCCACATGCGCCTCCTTCGGCGCCTTCGGCTACGAGACGGCCATCGAGGCCACCACCACCCCACCGCTCGACCCCAACCAGCAAGGAGCGTTTCGATCATGACATCCCTGAACCGTGTGGGAATTCCCCTCGCGGCGGTCGTCTCAGCCGTGGCGCTCGCTGCGTGTGGGGCACCCTCGACCGCCAACTCCTCGGCAAAGCAAGCAGATCTCACCACGCCGAAGGAGAAGAGCGGGACGCTGACCATGGTCACCAAGTTCGCCGACCCGAAGTACGCACCGTACTTCGTGGACGTGACCAAGGCCTACGAGGCGGCGAACCCTGGCGTCAAGATCCAGCTCGAGCAGGTCGGCGACCAGCCCTACAAGGACAAGATCCGGGTGCTGTCGGCGTCGAAGAAGCTGCCGGACATCTACTTCTCCTGGGCCGGCGATTTTGCCAACAAGTTCGTCCGGGCCAACCTCGCCGCGGACCTCTCCTCGGTCGTCGGGCCTGACACGGAATGGGGGAAGACCTTCTCCCCCGCCGCGCTCAAGGCTTTCGAGCGCGAGGGCAAGTACTACGGAGTGCCCATCGACCTCGACGCCAAGTACATGGCCTACGACAAGCAGGCATTCGCCAAGGCGGGCATCAACAGCCCGCCCGACAGCCTCGAGACGCTGCTGGCCGACTGTGGCAAGCTGAAGTCGGCGGGCTACACCCCGATCGCGCTTGGCAACCAGTACGGCTGGCCCGCCATCCACTACATGACCCAGCTCAACGCGTATGCGGTGAAGCCGGACACCATGGCCAAGGACTACAACCCCGCCACGGGTGCGTTCACGGACCCCGGTTACGTGAAGGCGCTTGAGCAGTTCCAGTCGGTGGTCAAGGAGTGCGCCTCACCGTCGGCCAACGGTCTCTCGCACGAGGCGGCCCAGGCCAACTTCATCAACGGCAAGGCGGCGATGCACTACCTGGAGTCGCTGGAGTTCCTCGCGCTGACGACCAAGGGCGGGGCCCCGAAGGAGCTGGCCGACAGCTGGGACTTCTTCCGCCTTCCCGCGGCAGGGGGCAGCCCTGGCGACACCAACGCCCTGACCGGCGCGCCCGACGGGTTCATGGTGAACGCCCAGAGTCCGAACGCCGCGCTGGCCGTGGACTTCCTGAAGTTCATGACGAAAGCGCAGAACGCCCAGAAGCTGACCGCCGACATCGGCTGGCTGAGCCCCGTGCAGGGCTCAGCCACCGCGGAGAACTCGTTCCCGCAGCTGCAGTCGGCCCTCGCTGACATGAGCAAGGCCAGCCAGTTCGCGATCTGGCTCGACACGGTGACCAACGCCGATGTTGCCAACGCCTACCTCTCGGGCGTGGAGGGACTCATCAACGGGTCCACAACGCCGCAGGATGTCATCAAGGGTGTCCAGGACGCGGCTGAGAAGGCCAAGAAGCAGGTCGGATGAGTTCGGCCGGGGGCCACGTGACCGCGTGGCCCCCGGCTTCAGCTCCTCCGTCAGAGTAAGGCGGACTGTGTGATGCACGTAGTGAACCGTTGGCGGTCGTGGGCTTGGGTGCTGCCCGCCCTGACGCTCCTGTTGGTCTTTGTCTACTACCCCATCGTGGAGAACCTGCGACTGAGCCTGTACTCCTGGAGCGCGTTCTCCGCACAGCCCACTTTCGTGGGGCTCGACAACTATCGGACGGCTGCGGGGGACCCAGTGTTCTGGCGGGCTCTGCGGAACAACACGGTGTTCGCGGTGACCTCGCTGGTCTTCCAGGTTGGCTTCTCGCTGGTGCTGGCGGCCGTGCTCGAGGAGTTCGTCCACCAGCGACTTCGGGGCATCCTCCGGACGATCTACTTCATCCCCGCCGTCATCTCCATCACGGTCGCAGGAATCCTCTTCTCGTTCCTCTACAACCCGCAGATCGGGCTTCTGAACAGGCTGCTCGACGCAGTGGGGCTTCAGTCGTGGCAGCACTCGTGGCTGGGTGAGCCCAGCACGGCCATGTGGAGCATCATCGCGATGAGCCAGTGGCAGTCGATCGGCTACACCGCGATCCTCTTCGTGGTGGCGATCCAGCGGGTGCCGCGCGAGTTCTACGAAGCTGCGCGGATCGACGGGGCCGGCAAGATCCGCAGCTTCTTCTCGATCACCGTGCCGATGGTGCGGGAGATGACGACCCTCGTCACGATCCTCACGATCTCCGGGGCCTTCCTGGTCTTCAACGAGGTGATGGTGATGACAGCGGGCGGGCCCTCGAACTCGAGCCAGGTGCTCGGCACCTGGCTCTATCGCAACGCTTTCCTTAATGACGACATGGGTTACGCGTCGGCGATCGCGACCGTCATCTTCGTCATCACGCTCTTGATCGGAGCCGTCCAGATCTACGTGAGCCGACGCCGGAGGATCGAATGGTAATGACCGCGCCCACAAAGGCCGGGACCGTCCCAGCGGTCACCTCCCGCAGCCGGACGGTCCGCCCGCGCTGGATCCGCAGCCTGATGTCCGTCCTGGTGTGGGCCGGGCTGGGGCTGCTTGTCATCGCGGTCCTCTATCCGCTGCTCTGGATGGTCTTCAGCAGTTTCAAGGACAACCGCGAGGTCTTCGACAGCCCCTGGGGCATGCCGGGGCGGCTGCGGTGGGAGAACTTCGGCAAGGCCGGCAACGCCGGTGTCGTCCGGTACTTCACCAACAGCGTCATCGTGACCTCGCTGTCGATCCTCACGACCGTCCTCATCAGTGCGTGGGCCGCCTTTGGCCTGGTGCGGCAGAAGATCGTCGGCGGCGGCATCGTTTTGGGTCTGCTGCTCGGTGGCCTGATGCTCGCTCCCACGGTCGCGCTCATCCCCCTGTTCGGCCTGCTCCAGAACCTGCGGATCTTCGACACCTACTGGGCGCTCATCGTTCTCTACACCGCGTTCCGCATCCCTTTCACGACCTTCCTGATCCGCGCCTACATGATCGACATCTCGCCAGAGGTGGACGAGGCAGCCAAACTGGACGGATGCACGCCGGCCCAGACGTTCTGGCGCATCATCCTGCCGATGTCCAGGCCGATTCTCGTCTCGGCGGCCCTGCTGCAGGCGCTCTTCGCCTGGAACGAGTTCGTCTTCGCCCTGGTGTTCGTCAGCAACGGGGACCTCAAGACCCTCCCGGTGGGTCTGATGGACATGCAGAGCCGCCTGCTGACGGACTGGCCGGTGCAGTTCGCCGGCCTCACCATGGCCGCACTGCCGATGATCGTGCTGTTCCTCATCGGACAGCGGCAGTTCCTCCAGGGACTGACGGACGGCATCGGGAAGTAGGCCGCAGCGCCCAGGGCGCGCCTCGGATTCCGCAGGCGGCGACGAGCGCTCCGTCTGCTCCCCGCGAGGCCGGCCACGCGTTGCCCTCGTCGGGGCGGTGCTGCAGGCTGAGGTTGACAAGGGGGCGCTGGCCCCTCCCTGCCGAAAGGGCAAAGCCATGGGATTCTTCGACCGCCTGCTGGGCCGCGAGCCGCAAGAGCAGAACGACCCGGGGCAGCGATACCAGCCCTCGTTTCCAGGGCCGGGCACGAGGCCGCAGACCGGCCTCCAGGGGGAAGACGAGCGAGCCATCGCCCGCTACCGCTACCTCCTGCGGACCGCGCCACCTGAGGAGCTGGAGCGTGTGCACGCAGAGGCGTTCTCACG
>Ga0247818_10002541_pt1 | contig 11754 bp, 9 predicted proteins | sample 13C_Glucose_Day1_FD_192424 | JGI IMG/M metagenome (GOLD analysis project Ga0247818, IMG submission 192424) | Soil microbial communities from agricultural site in Penn Yan, New York, United States - 13C_Glucose_Day1 | ecosystem: Environmental > Terrestrial > Soil > Agricultural land | place: USA...
AGCCCGAAGACGGTGCGACCGGGCGCGACGTCGCGCCACCACACCACGTCCTCGCCGACGCCCAGCAGCCACACGGTCCCGGCCGCCATCACGAGAGGACCGAAGGTCATCGGGATCCGGGGACCGATCCGCTGCCCGAGGGCCCCTCCCTTCGAGGCGAACAGCAGCATGCAGGCGGTGATCGGCAAGGTCGCCAGGCCGGCCTGGAGGGCGGAGTAGCCGCCGACCGTCTGGAGCTGCAGCACGAGGAAGAACAGGATCGCGCCGAGAGCGGCGTACACCAGCAGCGTCATGCCGTTGGCCGCGCTGAACGTCCGGTCGGCGAACAGTCCCAGCCGGACCATCGGATCACGCAGCCGCTGCTCCACGACGAGGAAGCCGACCGCGGCAAGGACCCCCACGGCGATGGCGTACGGCGTCGCCGTGCCGCCGGCGTCGGTGAGCGCCCACGTGGTGCCGGCGAGCGCGAGCGCAGCCAGGGCCGCGCCCGTGACGTCGAAGCGCCCACCGGCGTGCTCGTCGCGGCTCTCGGGCACCCACCGCTGTGCCAGCCACACGGTCAGGGCGGCGAGCGGGAGGTTGATGAGGAAGATCCACCGCCAGGACGCGTGGTCGACCAGCAGCCCGCCGACCAGTGGTCCGACCGCCGCGGCGATCCCGCCGAGACCGGACCACGCACCGATCGCACGGCCACGGTCCGTCGCCCGGAACGACGCCTGGATCATCGCCAGGCTGCCGGGTGTCAGGAGCGCCCCGCCCATGCCCTGCAGCACCCGGGCCGCGATGAGCACCTCGGCGGTCGGCGCCAGCCCGCACAGCAGGGACGCCAGCGCGAACCACACCGTACCGACGACGAACACCCGCCGCCGGCCGAGCCGGTCCCCGAGGGCCCCGCCGATCAGGATGAGCGAGGCCAGGGAGAGGAAGTAGCCGTTGGTGATCCACTGCAGCTGCGCCAGCGACGCGTCGAGGTCGGCCCCGATCGACCGGAGCGCCACGTTGACGACCGTGCCGTCGAGCAGCGTCAGGCCCGAGCCGAGGGTGGCGGCAGCCACGATCCCCCGCGCGGTCGGCGTACCCCACGCGACTCCGCTCACCACCACACCCTAGGCCGGGCGAGCCGGGCCGCCCCGCTCAGCCGCGGAGGACGCGGCCGGCGAGCCACGCGATGTCGGCGCCCGTCCGCTCCGGCGAGCCCGACGGTTGCATGACGTGGCTCAGCACGACGCGCACGACCATGTCGATCGCCGGGTCGAGGTGACTCGCGTCGATCTCGGGGGCGTACGGCGCGACGCGCGCGCTGATCACGTCCTTGGCCGCGCCGAGCAGCGAACCGGCGTTGGTCGTCAGCAGGGGCAGCAGCTCGGTGTCGGCCCCGTGCGTCGCGCTCACCACCGCGTGCAGCAGCTTGTTGGCGCTGGCATAGGTCAGGACGTCGGTGACCGCCCGCTCGATGGCGCGGGTGAGGTCGTCGGGCTCAGCGTCGAAGGCGTGCTCGACGACCTGCAGGAAGCGCGCCAGCTCCTCGAGGATCATCGTCTCGGCGAGGGCCGGCTTGGAGCCGACCTCGTTGTAGACGGTCTGGCGGCTCACGCCGGCCGCCTCGGCGAGCCTCGCCATCGTCACCGCCGCCCAGCCCGACGAGGTGGTCATCTCCACGGCCGCGGCGACGATGCGCTCGCGGGTCGTGGACGGCATGCGGGAAGTCTCGCAGGTCAGGTGTGGTCGACGTCCCGCCCGGCCGGCACCTTGGTGACGAAGGTGAGCGCCACGGCCAGGAGCGCGATGATCCCGATGGTCGTGTAGGCGACGGTGTAGGCCTTGTCCTCGCCGATGAGCGCAGAGGCCACGAGCGGTCCGACGACGCCGCCGATGCTCCAGCCGATCAGCATCAGGCCGTAGATGGCGCCGGCGTTGCGGACCCCGAAGAAGTCGCCCGCCGTGGCCGGCATGGTGCCGAAGGTGCCGCCGTAGCAGAGGTAGACGATCGCGGCGAGGACGGCGAACAGCGCCATGTTGGAGGCGTGCGGCAGCAGGATCAGGCAGACGCCCTGCAGCAGCAGGATCGCGGCGAAGGTCCGCATCCGGCCGATGTAGTCCGACACGGCCGCCCACACGATCCGGCCGCCGCCGTTGAAGATCGCGAGCACGCCCACGAGCGCCGCGGCCCCGCCGACGCTGTAGCCGGAGATGTCGGTGGCGCTGGTCTTCGCCTGGGAGATCAGCGAGATGCCGGCGGCGACGCTGAGGGTGAGGATCGCGGTGAGGAGGTACCACTGCTTCGTGTGGAGCGCCTCGCTCTGCGTGTAGTCCCTGCCACCGCCGGCTCCGCCGCCGGCGTCGGTCACCGGCTCGTAGCCGGGGACGACGTAGCCCTCGGGCGGGTTGCGGAACACCGACGCACCGGCGATCGACATCACGAGGTAGGCGATGCCCAGCGGCAGGAACGCTTGGGTCGGGTCGTCGGGGTCCTGGTCGATGAGCCTCTGGGCCACGGGCGAGGTCAGCACGGCGCCGAAGCCGAAGCCGCCGACGGCCAGGCCCGTGATCAGCCCCTTGCGGTCGGGGAACCACTTCTGCAGCATCGCGATCGGGACGATGTAGGCGACACCCAGTCCGAAGCCGGAGATCACGCCGTAGCCGAGGATCAGCAGCCAGAGGTCCTCCTCGCCGTTGGTGAGCGAGGCGAGCAGGATGCCCACGGCGTAGACGACGCCGCCGATGAGCGCCACGACCCGCGGACCCTTCGCGTCCTGCAGCCGGCCGCCGAGGTAGCTGCCGATGAAGATCATGCCGATCGTCACCTCGAACGGCAGCGCCGCCTGCACCTTGCTCAGCTGCCACGGCTCCGCCTTCTCCAGGGCGCCGCCGAACACCGACCAGGCGTAGACCGCGCCGATCGAGAACTGCAGCAGCAGCCCCGCCGCGACCAGCAGCCAGCGGAAACCGCCCGGGGTCGCGCCCGCCGTGTCGGCGTCGCGCGCAGGCGTGTGTGTCGTGTCCATGTCCGTCTCCTTCGTCCGACCCGTCCGTCCGAGGCCCGAGATGACCTGCGTTCAGCCCTGGTAGCGCACCTGTTCGCCGCGCTCGACACGTTCGCGCTGCGGCACCACCGTGTACTTCGGGTCCCTGGCCGAGGCCATCCCGGCCTCGTAGACACCCAGGCGTGTGCAGAGCGAACCTGCCATCAGGGCAGTACCCGAAATGACCGAGACCAGACGGCTGCGGCCACCGAGGACCGCGCCGGCCGCACCGGCCGCAGTGAGCACCTTGCTGGCCCGCATCAGCCGGCCCGCCTTGCCGGTGTGGAGCGTCTCGGCGGACAGGCCCATCGACGACTCCATCCGGTGGGCCATCAGCAGCTCGACGACCGCACCGCCGACCGCGAAGGTGCGGGCCGGCCCGGCCTCGGCGACGGGGGCGGTGACCATGGCCCATCCGCCCGACGCCGCAGCGGCGGAGCCGCAGAAGACGAAGGGCAGCTCCTCGTAGGCCGAGTGCCAGGCGGGCGTGGCGGTGTCGGCGAGGAGGACTGCGGTGTACGCCGCCACCGGCGGCGCGGTCACCGCCCCGACCAGCCCGGCCGGGCGTCCGAGTCGCAGCAGCAGGCGCACCGGCCCGCCCTGCCACCGGGTCGGCAGCATGCCGACCAGCTCGGCGGCCGCCGCCAGCCCCGCGAACGGGCCGTGCACCGACAGGATCCAGGTGCCGACCGACATGGGCGAGGTCAGCTTGACCACGCGGAGCATGTTGAGGAAACGGCTGGGCCTGCCGAGGTCGTGCACCAGCGCGACCACGCTGAGCAGCAGCGAGATGAGCGAGCCGATCCGCCCCGCACGCCGCAGACCGGGCCGGTCGGTCAGGTCGGCACCGCCGGCGAGGAGCGAGGAGCCCGCGGCGACGCCGCCGGTGAAGAGGTAGTAGGCGATGTCGTGCTCCCACGGAGCGGGCTTGACGATCGGCCGGCCGTAGTAGGACGTGAAGTCGGCGTCGGGCACCATCACCCGGTCGCCGCCGCGGGAGCTGCCCCGCGAGCGGCCGGGGCTGCCACCGTGCCGGACCTGCGCCCCGGCCCCTGCGCGGGTGGACTCGCTCATGCCCGTCGCCTCACGAAGGACAGGGCGGCGCCGATCAGCAGCGCGGTGCCGGCCATCCCGGCCCGCGTGAACATCTGCGGCAGGTCCTTGGTCGTCACGACGGGGTCCGGGGGCAGGCCGTAGACCTCGGGCTCGTCGAGCAGCAGGAAGAACGCACCCGTGCCACCGACGCCGTCCTCCGGGTCGTTGCCGTAGAGCCGGGCGTCCATCACGCCCTGCTCGTGCAGCGCGGCCACCCGCTCGTTGGCCTGTTGCCGCAGCTCGTCGACGTCGCCGTAGACGATGGACTCGGTGGGGCACGCCGCCGCACAGGCCGGCCGCTGGCCGTCGGTGAGCCGGTCGTAGCAGAGCGTGCACTTCTGGGCGATGCCCACCTTGGGGTCACCCTCCGGCCCGCTGCGCCGGTCGATCACGCCGTAGGGGCAGGCCGCGACGCAGTAGCCGCAGCCGTTGCAGATGTCGTCCTGCACGACGACCGTGCCGAACTCCGAGCGGAACAGCGACCCCGTCGGGCACACGTCGAGGCACGCCGCGTGCGTGCAGTGCTTGCACACGTCGGACGACATCAGCCACTGGAAGTCCGGCTTCGCCTCGTCCGGTACGTCGCTGGGCGGGGCGCCGACGGTCGGCATGCCGATGTCGACGGGCGGGGTCGCGGGATCGGGCTGGTCGGGGGCGGTCGAGCGGCCGGGCCGCTCGATGAAGGCGACGTGGCGCCACTGGTTGGCGTTGAGCGAGTGGCTGTTGTCGTAGGAGGTGCCGAGCATCTCGAAGAGGTTCTCGGGGACGTCGTTCCACTCCTTGCAGGCCACCTCGCACGCCTTGCAGCCGATGCAGACGCTGGTGTCGGTGAAGAAGCCCTTGCGCGGCGGCGGCGCCTCGTAGCCGGCGTCGGGAGCCGGGTCGAGCGGCCCGAAGAGGCTGTTGCGACCGATCACTGGTCCTCCTCCTGGTGGGGGGCGTGCTCGTCCTCGCGGTCCTGCGCGTCCGCGGAGCGGCGTACGGCGTCGGGGTCGGCCGTCACGATGGGCTCGGACACCTCGTCGGCGGCGCCCGAGCGCTCGGCGTAGCCCTTGACGTACTCCCGCAGTGCGGCACCGGTCGGACGGCGACCGGGTCGCACGTCGCAGGTGCCCACCTTGCTCTCCTGGATGAGGACGTTGGGGTCGAGGGAGATGCCGAAGAGGTCGTTGGCGGAGTCGCCGCTGACCAGTCCGCCCTGGCCCCAGTGGTAGGGCATCCAGACCTGGTGCACCGTGCGTCCCTCGACCCGCAGCGGTCGGAGCCGCTCGGTGACCATGACCCGGCCCTCGATGGCCGACCGGGCGGTGATCACGTGGCACCAGCCCATGTGCTCGAGCCCGCGCTCGGCGGCGAGCGCCGGCGACACCTCGACGAACATCTCCGGCTGGAGCTCGGCGAGGTGCTCGAGGTAGCGGCTCATCCCGCCGGCGGTGTGGTGCTCGGTGAGCCGGCTGGTGGTGAAGACGAAGGGGAAGACGTCGGGGCGGCCGTCGCCGGGGACCGGGTTGAGCCGGTTGTCGTCGCGGCGGTACTCCTTGCGCGTCGGGTTGGCCTGCTGACCGTGCAGGAGGTTGCGGAACGGCGACTCGACCGGCTCGTAGTGGGTCGGCATCGGCCCGTCGACGAGGCCCTGCGGCACGTAGAGCGCACCCTTGCCGTCGCCCTGCATGATGAACGGGTCGATGCCCTCGATGGCCTCCACCCCCTCCGAGCCCTCCGGAGCCCGGTAGGACGGCGGCTTGGTCTTCTCGAAGTCGGGCACGTCGTCACCGACCCACTCGCCGGCGTCGCCCTTCTCCGGGTCCCACCACACGTAGGCCTTCCGCTCGCTCCACGGCCGGCCCTCGGGGTCGGCGGAGGCGCGGTTGTAGAGGATGCGGCGGTTGAGCGGCCACGCCCAGCCCCACTCCGGTGCGACCGGCGACTGGTCGTGGCGGGACGTGCGGCGGGCGGCCTGGTTGACGCCGTCCTTGTAGACCCCGGTGTAGATCCAGCAGCCGCCGAGCGTCGAGCCGTCGTCCTTCATCTCGGTGAACGTCGACAGCGGGCGGCCGGTCGCGACCTCGTAGCCGTTGATCTCCTTGAGCACCGCCTCCGCGTTGGGCTCGCCCCATCCGGCGGCGACCTGCTCGGGATCGCCGCCCAGAGGGTAGTCCCAGGCGAGGTCGAGGACGGGCCGGTCGCGCTCGTCCGCCGAGCCCGCCAGGCGCTCCCTGACCATCCGGCCGAGGTGGTAGAAGAACCAGAGCTCCGACGTCGCGTCGCCCGGCGGCTCGACGGCCTTCTCCCGCCACTGCAGCATCCGCTGGGTCTGGGTGAAGGTGCCCTCCTTCTCGACGTGCGAGGCGGCGGGGAAGAGGAACACCTCGGTGCCGCACTCCTCGGTCACGATCTCGCCGGTCTCGATCTCGGGCGCGTCCTTCCAGAACGTCGCGCTCTCGATCTCGAAGAGGTCGCGCACCACCAGCCAGTCGAGGTTCGCCATGCCGAGCCGCTGCGCGCGGCCGTGGGCCGAGCCGACGGCGGGGTTCTGCCCGAGCAGGAAGTAGCCCTTCACCTTGCCGTCGATCATGTCGAGCACGGTGCGGTAGGTGCCGTGGTCGCCGGTGATGCGGGGCATGTAGTCGAAGCAGAAGTCGTTGTCGGCGGTCGCGGCGTCGCCCCAGTAGGCCTTGAGCAGGTTGACGCCGTAGGCACCGGCGTTGGCCCAGAAGCCCTTCGCCCCGGGGTGTCGGACGCTGTCGATCCAGTCCGTCAACGTCTGGTGCTTCTCGGCGTTCGGCATCGGGAGGTAGCCGGGCAGGATGTTGAACAGCGTCGGGATGTCCGTCGAGCCCTGGATGCTCGCGTGGCCGCGCAGCGCCATGATGCCGCCGCCCGGACGGCCCATGTTGCCGAGCAGGAGCTGGAGGATCGCCCCGGCACGGATGTACTGCACGCCGACGCTGTGCTGCGTCCACCCGACGCTGTAGACCAGCGCGGTCGTGCGCTCGCGACCGGAGTTCTCCGTCCAGGCGCGGCAGACCGCGAGGAAGTCGTCCTGCGAGACGCCGCAGACCTGCTCGACGAACTCGGGGGTGTAGCGGGCGTAGTGGCGCTTGAGCACCTGGTAGACGCAGCGCGGGTGCTGCAGCGTCTCGTCGCGCATCGGCCGCGCAGCCACCGTCGTGCCGTGGGACTCGTGCTGCATGCCGGCGGCCGTGTCGCGGTGCTCCACGTGGTCACCGGAGCTGTCGGCCTGCGAGCGGTGCAGGTCGGCGTCGGTGTCCTCGGACTCGTACTGCCAGCTGGTGGGGTCGTACGTCCGGGTCTCGGGGTCGAAGCCGGAGAACAGCCCGTCGAGCTCGTCGGTGTCCTGGAACTTGTCGCTGACGATCGTCGCGGCGTTCGTGTAGTTCACGACGTACTCGCGGAAGTCGAGCTCGTTCTCCAGCACGTAGTTGATGACGCCGCCGAGGAACGCGATGTCGCTGCCGACGCGGATCGGCACGTGCTGGTGCGCGAGCGCGCTGGTGCGGGTGAACCGCGGGTCGACGTGGATGACGCGGGCACCGCGCTTCTTCGCCTCCACGACCCACTGGAAGCCCACCGGGTGGGCCTCGGCCATGTTGGAGCCCTGGATGACGATGCAGTCAGCGTTGGCCAGGTCGGCCGTGAAGCCGGTGGCACCGCCGCGCCCGAAGCTGGTCCCCAGACCGGGGACGGTGGCGGAGTGTCATATGCGCGCCTGGTTCTCGATCTGGATGGCGCCCATCGCCGTGAAGAGCTTCTTGATGAGGTAGTTCTCCTCGTTGTCCAGCGTGGCTCCGCCGAGGCTGGCGATGCCCATCGTGCGCCGGACCTTGCGGCCGTGCTCGTCGAGGTCCTGCCAGGAGTCGCGCCGTGCCTGGACGACGCGGTCGGCCACCATGTCCATCGCGGTGTGGAGGTCGAGCTCCTCCCACTCGGTGGCGAACGGCCGGCGGTACTTCACCGCCGTCTGGCGCAGGGGGCTGGTCACGAGGTTCTTGCTGGCCGACCCCTTGGGGCACAGCCGCCCGCGGCTGACCGGGCTGTCCGGGTCGCCCTCGATCTGGACGACCTTCTCGTCCTTGACGAAGACCTTCTGGCCGCAACCGACGGCGCAGTAGGGGCACACGCTGCGGGCGACGCGGTCGGCGGTCGTGGTGCGCGGCTCGACCTCGTCGGTGGCACGCGAGCGCACGGCCTTGCCGCGGCCGAGGAGGTCACCGCCCGTCAGCTGGCGGAGCACGGGCCACGGGAGGAGCGACCTCGACTCCGCCATGCCCTCACCTCCGAGTGTGTGCTGGCTCACGACATTACGGAGCCCCGACGACGTCGTCCACCGCCGCAGGGGTGGGCGTCAGCGGACGACGACCGCGTGCTCGCCGGCCGCCACCACCTCGCCCACGACGGGATGCCCGGGCAGCTCGCCGACCACCAGCAGCCCGCCGGACGTCTGCGCGTCGGCGAGCAGCACGAGCTCGTCCTCGTCGACCGAGGCGTCCAGGTGCGCGCGCACCCAGTCGAGGTTGCGGCGGCTCCCACCCGGCACGAACCCCTCGGCGAGCGAGGCGCGCGCCCCGTCGACGTACGGCACCGCTGCCGCGTCGACGACCGCGGTCGTGCCGCTGGCGCGCATCATCTTCATCAGGTGGCCGAGGAGGCCGAAGCCGGTGACGTCGGTCGCCGCGCGCAGGCCGGCGTCGACCGCCGCGCGGCTGGCGTCGCGGTTGAGCGCGGTCATCACGGCGACCGCCTCCTCGAACCACTCGCCGGTGGTCTTGTGCCGGTTGTTCAGCACCCCCAGGCCCAGCGGCTTGGTCAGGGTCAGCGGCATCCCAGGCTGCGCGGCGTCGTTGCGCAGCAGCCGGTCCGGGTCGGCGATCCCGGTGACGGCCAGGCCGTACTTCGGCTCCGGGTCGTCGATGCTGTGCCCGCCGGCGAGGAACGCCCCCGCCTCGGTGCACGCGTCGTCACCGCCGCGGAGCACCTCGGCCGCCACGTCGAAGGGGATCCGGTCGCGCGGCCACCCGAGCAGGTTCACCGCGACCACCGGGGTGCCGCCCATCGCCCAGACGTCCGACATCGCGTTGGTCGCGGCGATGCGACCGAACGCATAGGCGTCGTCCACGACGGGGGTGAAGAAGTCGGCGGTGGCGATCACGGCCCGACCGGTGCCGTCAGGCGCGGGCTCGATGCGGACGACGGCCGCGTCGTCGCCGTGGTCGAGGCCGACCAGCAGGTCACCCGAGGCCCGTCCGCGGCCGAGCCCACCCAGCACGCGTTCGAGCTCACCGGGCGGGACCTTGCACGCGCAGCCGCCGCCCGCGGCGTACTGGGTGAGGCGGATCGCCTGCGGGGCCGTCGGGTCGGTGCCGCTCACGCTCGTGCTCACCCTCCCAATCTAGGCACGCGCCTGGCGCGGGCTCCTCACCCCGACGCTTGTGGCGGGGGGACGAGCCGGCGCCTAGCGTCGACGGCATGGCCACCGACGGCTCCGCCATCGCCCAGCTGCTGGAGGAGTGCCAGCGCGGGCTCGACCGCGTGGAGCCGGCCGACCTCGACGCGGTCATGGCGGCCGGGGCCCTGGTGGTCGACACCCGACCGGTGGAGCAGCGCCTGCGCGACGGCGAGCTGCCCGGCGCGCTGGTCGTCGACCGCAACGTGCTCGAGTGGCGCCTCGACCCGACCAGCCCCCACCGCCTGCTCGTCGCCGACGACCCTGACCGTCGGATCGTCCTGGTCTGCCACGAGGGCTACAGCTCGAGCCTCGCTGCCCGGACCCTGCAGCGGCTGGGCCTGCGACACGCGACCGACCTCGCCGGCGGCTTCACCGCGTGGGCGGCGTACGTCGCCTCGCGGCAGATGGACGCGGAGGTGACGGAGCGGCGTGTCGTCACGCACTAGGGTGGCGCGCGGAGGCGGTTCTCGTCTGGTGACGGACGCGGTCCTCAAAACCGTTGCGACCCAGCAGCTGGGTCGGGCGGGTTCGATTCCCGTCCGCCTCCGCCAGTCGTGAAGAAGTCGTGAGCCGGTCGTGAGCCGGGGCGTCGGACGAGGAGGGCGGGTGCCAGATCCGCGCCGGGCGACGCCCCGCACCGACCACGTCCTCGCCGACCAGCGCTTGCAGGCAGCCGCCACCCGGCTGGGGCCGGTGCTCGTCAAGCAGGCGGTCACCGGGGCGCTCGAGCGGTGCCGCGCCGGCCAGCTCGACCCGGCGTCGGTCGCCGACGCCGCCGTCGCCGCCCTGCCGGCCGCGGCCACCACGCTCCGGCCGGTGGTGAACGCGACCGGGGTGGTGGTCCACACGAACCTGGGTCGCGCGCCCCTGTCCGCGGCCGCGGTCGACGCCGTCCGCGCGGCGGCCGGGGCCACCGACGTCGAGCTCGACCTGACCAGCGGGCAACGCGGGCGACGGGGCCGTGGCGCGCTGGAGGCCCTGGCCGCCGCCGTGCCCGACGCGGGCGGGGTGCACGTCGTCAACAACGGCGCGGCCGCCCTCGCGCTCGTCACGCGGGTGCTGGCGCGGGGCGACGACGGGCGTGGCACCGTGGTCATCGCCCGCGGCGAGCTGGTCGAGATCGGCGACGGCTTCCGCATCCCCGAGCTGATGGAGTCCGTGGGTGCCCGGCTCCGGGAGGTCGGCACGACCAACCGCGTGCACCTCGACGACTACACCGCGGCGGTCGACGACTCGACCGCGTTCGTCCTCAAGGTCCACCCCTCCAACTTCGCCGTCACCGGGTTCACCTCGTCGGTGTCTGCCCGCGAGCTCGCCGGCCTCGAGCACGCCGGACGACGCGTGCCGCTGGTGGTCGACATCGGCTCCGGGCTGCTCGAGCACCACCCCCGCCTGCCCGACGAGCCTGACGCCGCCCAGGCCCTGCGCGCGGGCGCCGACCTCGTCACCGCGTCCGGCGACAAGCTGCTCGGCGGGCCGCAGGCGGGGCTGCTGCTCGGCGACACCGAGCTGGTCGAGCGGCTGCGCCGGGACCCCTTCGCCCGCGCGCTGCGCGTGGACAAGCTCACCCTGGCCGCGCTGGAGGCGACCCTCGTCGGACCCGTTCCGCCGGTGCGCGCGGCGCTGGCGCGCCCGCTCGATGACCTCCGGGCTCGAGCGAGGGCGATCGTGGCGGCGTGGCCGGACGACCTCGTGGCGGCGCTCGAGGCCGAGGTGGTCGACTCCGCAGGAGCCGTCGGCGGGGGCGGCGCGCCCGGTGTGGAGCTGGCGAGCGCGGCCGTCTCGCTTCCCGAGCACCTCGCCGCTCCGCTGCGCGTCGGTGAGCCACCGGTGCTGGGTCGCACGGTGCGCGGCCGGTTGCTCCTCGACCTGCTGGCCGTCGACCCCGACGAGGACGACAGCCTCGCCGACGCCGTACGCCGTGCCGCGGGGGCGGGCGGTTCCTGATGCACGTCGTCGCGACCGCGGGTCACGTCGACCACGGCAAGTCCACCCTGGTGCGCGCCCTCACCGGCACCGACCCCGACCGGCTCGAGGAGGAGCAGCGACGGGGGCTGACCATCGAGCTCGGGCACGCCTGGACGTCGTGGCCCGGCCTGGGCGCGGTGGCGTTCGTCGACGTCCCGGGCCACGAGCGGTTCCTCACCACGATGCTGGCGGGCACGGGGC
>Ga0247818_10002542_pt1 | contig 11750 bp, 9 predicted proteins | sample 13C_Glucose_Day1_FD_192424 | JGI IMG/M metagenome (GOLD analysis project Ga0247818, IMG submission 192424) | Soil microbial communities from agricultural site in Penn Yan, New York, United States - 13C_Glucose_Day1 | ecosystem: Environmental > Terrestrial > Soil > Agricultural land | place: USA...
TTGCTTGAGCGTATTGACCAGACAGTCCGCCGTGACCAGCGCTATCGATCCCGTTCCGGATTTCTCGCGGCGGCCGCCTTGCGCGAACTGTCGGTATAGCGAAGTCAGGTACTTTCCCGTTCGATGACTTGGCATTGCAGCAGATTCAGCCGCTGCACTTCGTCGCTCGGCAACACGCCAAGACTTTCCAGTACGCGGGTTGCGGCGAGTACGCCGATCTCCAGCGCCGGTGGTTTGATGGTGCTCAGGCTCGGCAGGAGCATCTCGGCGAACGGGTAGTCGCCGAAGCCGAGGACGGCGCAGTCATCGGGGATTTTCAACCCGGCGCGTTGCCCGGCGAGCAGGCCACCGGCAGCGAGGTTGTCGTTGGCGAAGAAGATCGCGTCGGGGCGCGGTGAGGCGTTCATCAGCGCGTCCATCGCTTGTTTGCCGGCCTCGAAGGGCGCGCGATCAGCGTCGGGGGCAAAGACCCACGGCTCCAGGCCGGACTCCCGTAAGGTCGCCGCGTAACCGTCGCGGCGTTCAAGTGCGCTGAAGTCGCCCGCAGCACTGTTCTGCACGAAGGCAATGCGCCGGTAGCCTTTTCCCAACAGATACTTCGCCGCCACCACGCCCACTTCAAAATGCGAAAAACCGATCTGCATCGGCTCGCGATCCGGCTGGTAATCCCACGTCTCGATCACCGGAATATCCGCCTCGGCGATCATCTTTTCCGTGCCCGCACTGTGAAAGTGACTGGTCAGCACCAGTGCCGCCGGCGACCAGCCGAGAAACGCGCGCACCGCATTTTCTTCCTGCTCGGTGCTGAAGTAACTCGACGCCAGCAACAGTTGATAACCGTGACGGCTGAGCGTGTCGCTGAAGCCTTGAATGGTATTGGCGAAGATCGGCCCGGAGATGTTCGGGATCACCATCCCGACAATTTTCCCCCGCGCCGAGGCCAGCCCACCGGCTACCAGATTCGGCACGTAACCCAACTCAGCCACCACTGCCGCAATCCGCTCGCGGCGTTCGGGCGAAACCTGTTCGGGTTGATTGAAATACCGCGACACGGTTATCGCTGACACCCCTGCCTCGCGGGCGACCGCATTGAGGGTCACGCGTCCGGCGCCACGGCGTTTGCGGGGTTTTTCTTCGCTCAAGGCTCCATCCCTCTTAAAAACCAAATCGCATATAAAAGTAATTTTTCAGTATTGGACGCTCTATGTGCGGCTTGCCAATACTGGCGATGTTAGCGCTAACAAAGCGCGCTGTCTGCTACTCGCTCGAGCGAATGCCCAAGACACCGATTCAGGCGTTGTCGTCGCAGAACGGCAGCGGTTAAGGGCCAATTTCGAGCGGGCAAACATGCACAATATTCCTGGGGCGACACACAAACTGGCGCAGTCGATTCGCGCCGCCGGCTGGTTATTCACCGGGTTGGCGGCGCTGCCGTTGCCCAACGCATTCGCTGCCGAAAGCGCTGATCAAGAGCCGACATTGAAGTCGGTGACCGTCACTGCCACGCGCCGCGAAGAGTCGCTGCAAAAAGTGCCGGTCGCGGTGTCCGTCATCGACGGCGAACAACTTGAACGCGACAACCGCAACGGCGTGGCCAGTATCGTGCAGCAAGTACCGTCGCTGAACTTCCGCACTGGCGCTTCGAACAAGGACACCTCGTTATTCGTGCGCGGCGTCGGTACGATTTCCACCTCGCCGGGCGTCGAGCCGACCGTGGCGACGGTGATCGACGGCGTCGTCTATGCGCGTCCCGGCCAATCCACTCTCGACTTGCTGGATCTCGAGCGCGTCGAAGTCTTGCGCGGCCCGCAAGGCACGTTGTTTGGCAAAAACGCCTCGGCCGGCGTACTCAACATCACCAGCAAAGCACCGACCGCCGAGACCCATGGCTACATCGATCAGTCGTACTACAGCGGCAACGAAAGCCGCACCCGATTCGGCATTGGCGGCAGCCTGATTCCGGACACGTTGAAAGGCTCGATCAGCACGCTGTTTGGCACCTACGACGGCAATGTCGATAACAAACACAATGGCCAAGAGGTCAACGGTTATAACCATCGCGGCGTGCGCGGCAAACTCGAATTCACCCCGAATGACGACGTCACCTTCACCCTGATCGCCGACTACATGCAGTCCCATGACGACGGCCCCAATGGAGTGGTCAGCAAGTCGCTGACCCCGGCCTTCGCCAATGCGCTGAGCCCGGTCAATGCGACTAGCCACAATCGCGATATCAACACCGACACCCGCAGCCATGTCGAGGACATCAACAAAGGCCTGTCCGGCCAACTCGACTGGCAACTGGGCGATTACACGCTGACGTCGATTACCGCATGGCGCGGCTGGGACAACACTCAGTATCAGGACGGCGACCGTCTCGGCACAGTGACCGCAGCGTTTCCCGGCACGGCGGACAAGGGCGATCTGGCCTTCGATCAATACTCGCAAGAGCTGCGTCTGTCTTCACCGAAAGGCGAGTTCCTCGAGTACGTTGGCGGCCTGTTCTACATGCACGGCAAGGACGACGAGACCTATCAGCGCACGTTGACCACCACCACGCGCACCGACCGAGGTGTCGCCGATTACAGCACCACCAGCGACAGCTACGCGGTGTTCGGTGAGAGCACGCTGAATTTCACCTCGGACTTTCGCGGCATCGCCGGCCTGCGCTACACCCACGATGATCTCGAATACGATCACCGCCGCGTTTCGACTTCGGCGACCACCGTCAGCGGCATCCAGCCGGCGACCAGCAGCTCAGGTTCAGTGGACGAAGATGGCTGGTCCGGCCGCCTCGGTGTGCAGTACGACTTGAGCGATACGGTCACCACTTATCTGACGTATTCGCGCGGCTACAAAGGCCCGGCCTATAACGTGTTCTTCAACATGCAGCCGCGCGACACCGTGGCGCTGAAACCGGAAACCTCCAACACTTGGGAAGCGGGGATCAAAGCGACGAGCTGGAACAATCGCCTGACCACCAACCTCGCGGTGTTCCACAGCGAGTACGACAACTATCAGGCGAACTTCTTCGACACCGTCGCCGGGCAAGTGGTGACGCGTTTGATCAACGCTGGCAGCGTCAGCACCGAAGGTGTCGAACTCGACTACGCCTTGCAGGCCACCCAGCAATTGAAACTGTCCGGCGCACTGGCCTACACCCGCGCGCGCATCGACGAATTCGCCTGCCCGGCGGGCGCGGCGGCGTCGTGCAACGTCAACGGCAAACCACTGCCGTTCAGTCCGGACTGGAAAAGCTACGTGCGCGCCGACTACACCATCCCGCTGGCTAACGGTCTGGATATCGAACTCGGCACCGACTACAGCTGGCAGAGCGAAGTGCAGTACGACATCAGCCAGAACGCCGACACCAAACAAGGCGCCTACGGCCTGTGGAACGCCAGTGTTGCGCTCGCCGATTACAGCAATGGCTGGCGCGTCGCGCTGCTGGGCAAGAACCTCACCGACAAGTCCTATTCACCGTTGCTCGCCAGCGGCGGCAACTACATCTATCGCGCCGTGCCACGGGATGACGAACGCTACTTTGGCGTGCAACTGCGCAAGGATTTCTGAGATGAGCAGACAGTTGAAACTCGGCGCATTCCTCATGGCCACCGGGCACCACGTGGCGGCGTGGCGTCATCCGGATGTGCCGGCGAATGCGGGTCTGGATTTCGCCCATTACAAACGGCTGGCGCAGATTGCCGAGGCGGCGAAATTCGATACGTTGTTTGTCGCCGACAGCGTCGCCGCGCCGACCCAGGACATCGCCAGTCGCATGGCTCGCTCCGATCACTTCGAACCGCTGACGTTGCTCGGGGCCTTGAGTGCGGTGACCGAGCACATCGGCCTGATCGCCACGGCGACCACCAGTTACAACGAGCCGTATCACGTGGCGCGCAAATTCGCTTCGCTCGATCATCTGTCGGGAGGGCGTGCGGGGTGGAATCTGGTGACGTCGGACAACGCCGCTGAGGCGCTGAATTTCGGTCGTGATGAACATATTGGTCATGCCGAGCGCTATAGCCGCGCCCGCGAGTTTCATCAGGTGGTGACCGGGCTTTGGGACAGCTGGGAGGACGATGCGTTTGCGCGCGACAAGGCCAGTGGGGCGTATTACGACCCTGCGAAACTGCACGTGCTGGACCACGTCGGCGAACACTTTCGCGTCAAAGGTCCGCTGAACGTTGCGCGTTCGCCTCAGGGGCAACCGGTAATTGTCCAGGCCGGCTCTTCGGAAACCGGGCGCGAATTGGCGGCGCAGACGGCTGAAGTGGTGTTCACCGCGCAGACTTCGTTGGCCGGTGCCCAGGCGTTCTACGCCGACCTCAAGGGCCGTCTGCCCAAGTACGGTCGCAGCGCCGATTCGCTGAAAATCATGCCTGGGGTTTTTGTCGTGGTCGGCCGCACCGAGGCCGAAGCGCAGGAAAAATGTGAAACGTTTCAGCAATTAGTCGAACCCGAGGTTGGCGTCGCCTTGCTTGGGCGTATGCTGGGCAACTTCGATTTGTCGAAGTACCCGTTGGACGGGCCGTTGCCCGCGTTGCCGCTGACGGAAAGCGGTCAGCAGAGCCGGCAGAAATTGCTCACTGAGCTGGCGGGGCGGGAGAACCTGAGCCTTGCCGAACTCGGTCGCAAGATTGCCGGCGGGCGCGGGCATTACAGCCTGGTCGGTACGCCGCAGCAGATCGCTGATCGCTTGCAGGAATGGTTCGAACAGGGCGCGGCGGACGGCTTCAACGTGCTGGTGCCGCACCTGCCGGGCGGGCTCGAAGAATTCGCTGGTGGCGTGGTCCCGGAACTGCAACGGCGTGGGTTGTTCAGAACGGAGTATGAGGGGCGGACGTTGCGCCAGAACCTTGGCCTGGCTCGACCCGGCAATCGATTTGTGTAACACCCTTCGCGAGCAAGCTCGCTCCCACAGGGAAATGCATTCCAATGTGGGAGCGAGCTTGCTCGCGAAGAAGTCGACACCCATTCAAGACAGACAAGAGAGGATTCGATGACTTACACCGCTGCCGAAAACCGCTACGACTCCATCCCTTACCGCCGCGTCGGCCGCAGCGGTCTGGTGCTGCCGGCGCTGTCGTTGGGCCTGTGGCATAACTTCGGCGACAGCACACCGATCGACACCCAGCGCGCGTTGCTGCGCACCGCGTTCGATCTGGGCATCAACCACTTCGACCTGGCCAACAACTACGGCCCGCCGTACGGCAGCGCCGAGATCAATTTTGGTCGCCTGCTGCGCGAAGACTTCCAGCAATACCGCGACGAACTGATCATCTCCAGCAAGGCCGGTTGGGACATGTGGCCCGGCCCTTACGGTCAGGGCGGCGGCTCGCGCAAATACGTGCTGGCCAGCCTCGACCAGAGCCTGCAACGCCTCGGTCTGGACTATGTGGATATCTTCTATTCGCACCGCTTCGACCCGGACACCCCGCTGGAAGAAACCGCCAGCGCCCTCGCCGCTGCAGTGCAGCAGGGCAAGGCGTTGTACATCGGTATCTCGTCGTATTCGGGGGTGAAAACCCGCGAGATCGCTGCGCTGTTGAAAGAGTGGAAAGTGCCGCTGCTGATTCATCAACCGGCCTACAACCTGCTCAATCGCTGGGTGGAAAAAGACCTGCTCGATACCACCGATGAACTCGGTACTGGCGTGATCGCTTTCACTCCGCTGGCGCAAGGTTTGCTCACCGACAAATACCTCAACGGCGTGCCGGCGGATGCGCGGGTCAATCGTCCGGGCGGTGGTTCGTTGCAGGCCTCGCACTTGTCCGATGCCAACATCGCTCACGTGCGCGCGCTGAATGAAATTGCCAAGCGTCGTGGTCAGAGCCTGGCGCAACTGGCGCTGGCGTGGACGCTGCGGGATCCACGGGTGACATCGGCGCTGATTGGTGCGAGTCGGCCGGAGCAGATTATCGAGAACGTTGGGGCGTTGAAGAATTTGAGCTTCAGTGCTGAAGAGCTGGCGGAGATTGACCGGTTTGCCCAAGAGGGCGGGATCAATCTTTGGGAGAAGCCTTCGACGGCGGAGTGAGTCACCCTCACCCCAGCCCTCTCCCAGAGGGAGAGGGAGCCGACCAAGGTGTCTTGCGTCATACATCGACCTGAAAAACCGTGCCGATTATGGATTCAGTAAAGTACGTTCAGGTCGGCGTACCTCTAAAGCATCCCCCATTCAGTCCCCTCTCCCTCGGGGAGAGGGTTAGGGTGAGGGGCTTTTGGTTTTGAAACGGCTCAACGAAAAAACGGCACATCCCCCAACACCGTCGCCCGCTGCATCACCCGCCGCGCCGGCCGATAATCATCTACCGCGTAATGCTGCGTCACGCGGTTATCCCAGAACGCAATATCGTCCTGCTGCCAGCGCCAGCGAATGGTGAACTCCGGTCGCGTCGCATGGGCGAACAGAAACTTCAGAATCGCCTCGCTCTCGGTTTCCGACAGCTCATTGATCTTCGACGTGAAGCCTTCATTGACGAACAACGACCGCCGCCCACTGACCGGGTGTGTACGAATCACCGGGTGCGACAGCGGTGGATTCTTGCGTCGGGCCTCTTCCCACTGCGCCAACGCTTCAGGCGTATTGCCGTAGCGCTCCAGCGGAAACGAGCGAGTGAAATCGTGAGTCGCGGTCAGCCCTTCGAGCAAACTTTTCAGCGGCGCCGACAGCGCTTCGTACGCAGCAATCCCACTGGCCCACAACGTGTCGCCACCAAACTCCGGCAGCAACTTGGCGCTGAGCACCGCGCCCATCGCCGGCGTCGGCAGGAAGGTCACGTCGGTGTGCCAGATCGCGTTGTCGCGCACGTCGGTGACGGCGGTGTCGAGGATCAACACTTCCGGTTGTTCCGGCACGTTCGGGTAGATCGGGTGAATATGCAGATCGCCGAAATGGGCGGCGAAACGCGCCTGTTGCTGCGGTTCGATCGGCTGGTTGCGAAAGAACAGCACTTGATATTTGAGCAGCGCCTGCTCGATGGCGTCGCGGTGTTCCAGGCTCAATGGCTGGCTGATGTCGACACCGCTTATCTGTGCGCCGAGGGCCGAGCTTAATGGGGTGATGTTGAGGCTGCTCATGGTCTTTCTCTTAAATTCCGGATAACCACCTCCCTGTAGGAGCTGCCGCAGGCTGCGATCTTTTGATCTTGATCTTTTTAAAAACAAGATCAAAAGATCGCAGCCTTCGGCAGCTCCTACACGGGGATTCAAAAACGGGATGTGTCAGTGGGCCTGGCCGTGCCACGGCACCAGTTTGCGCTGCAGGGCGCGCAGGCCCATTTCCATGGCGAAGGCGATCAGGGCGATGACCAGAATGCCCAGCACCACCACATCGGTGACGAGGAACTGCGCGGCCGACTGCACCATAAAGCCCAAGCCGCTGGTGGCCGCGATCAGTTCCGCCGCGACCAAGGTCGACCAACCAACGCCCAGACCAATGCGCACGCCAGTGAGAATATCCGGCAGAGCGCTCGGCAAAATCACATGACGAATCAGCTGCACGCGAGTCGCGCCCAACGACTGCGCGGCACGCAATTTCGCTGGATCAACTGTGCGCACGCCGGTAGCCGTGGCGATGGCAATCGGCGCGAAAATCGCCAGATAAATCAGCAGCACTTTCGACAACTCGCCGATGCCGCACCAGATCACGATCAGCGGCAAATAGGCCAGAGGTGGAATCGGGCGGTAGAACTCGATCAGCGGATCGAGCACACCACGGGCGATGCGATTCGCGCCGATGGTAATGCCCACCGGCACAGCGGTCAGAATCGCAAAACCCAGACCCAGACCGATACGGCTTAGGCTGGCGCCGAGGTGCTGCCATAACGTCGAATCCATGTAACCGGTAGTCGCCAGCAACCAGCCTTTTTGCAGCACGGCGGACGGCGGCGGCAGGAACAGCGGTTCGATCAAACCGCTCGCGGTGACTGCCCACCAGACCGCCAACAAGGCAAACAGCGTCAGCAGGCTGATCCAGCGTGTGCTGAGGCTGCGGCGTACGGGAATCGCCGCCGAAGCGCTGACCGGTTTTACCGCAGCCGAGGAAACGTCGTAACTGCTCATGCGCGCTCCTGCCGTTGCCCGGCGCTGCGTTGCGAGAACACTTTGCTCAGTACGTGTTCGCGGGTTTCGATAAAACGCGGATCGGATTTGATCGCGCGGGCGGACTCGCCAGCGGCGTAACGCTGGCCGAAATTCAGATGCAGGCGCTCAACGATCTGCCCCGGATTCGGCGCGAGCAGAATCAGGTCAGTGGCGAGGAACACCGCTTCTTCAATGTCATGGGTAATCAGAAAAACCGGCTTGGCCGTGCGCTGCCAGACTTGCAGCAACAGTTCCTGCATCTGTTCGCGGGTGAACGCGTCAAGGGCGCCGAAGGGTTCGTCCATCAGCAACACGCGCGGGTCAGCGGCGAGGGCGCGGGCGAGGCCGACGCGTTGTTTCTGGCCACCGGAGAGTTGCCAGATACGGCGGCTTTCGAAACCGGAAAGGTCAACCAACGCGAGCATTTCACGGGCGATTTTTTCGCGTTTGTCCCTGGCGACACCGGCCAGTTCGAGACCGAACGCGACGTTGGCCAACACATCCTGCCAAGGCAACAAGGCGTCATCCTGGAACACCACGCCCCGTTCGGCGCTCGGGCCTTTGACCGGCACGCTGTCGAGGGTGATGCGCCCTGCGCTCGGCTCGACGAAGCCGGCAATCAGGTTCAACAGCGAAGTCTTGCCACTGCCGGACGGGCCGAGGGCGACCAGCAATTGCTGAGGCCCCAGGGTCAGAGAAATATCCGCCAGCACCGGTTCCGGGCTGCCCGGGTACTGTGCGCTGATGCGCTCCAGCTGTAGCAAGGCCATCGCAGTTAACTCCCGATCAGTTGGTGATGAATTTGGCGCTGACGTACGGCGCGTAGTCCGGCAGAACGGCTTCGACCTTGCCTTGCTCCTTGAGGAACGCGGCGGTGTCGGTGATGGCTTTGGTGGTCGGCGCGCCTAGGGTGACGACTTGATCAGCCGCCAGCGGGTAGACATTGCCTTGCAGCAGCAATGGGATGTCGCTGGCCTTGGCGCCGGAGAGTTTCACCAGTTTGTCGACGTTGGCTTGATCGGCGAGCCAGGCTTTCGGGTCTTTGCGGTAGTCGGCGTAGGCGTCGAGGGTGACCTTGGCGAACGCGGTGACGATTTCCGGGTGCTTCTCGGCGAAGTCTTTACGCACGATCCACGCATCGAAAGTCGGTGCACCGAACTTGGCCAGTTCGCCGGAGGTGATCAGCACTTTGCCGTTTTCCTTGGCCACGCCCAGCGCCGGATCCCACACGTAAGTGGCGTCGATGTCACCGCGTTTCCACGCCGCGATGATCGCTGGCGGCGCGAGGTTGAGCACGGTGACTTTCGATGGGTCGATGTTCCAATGCTTCAGCGCGGCCAACAGGCTGTAGTGACCGGTGGACACGAACGGCACGGCGATTTTCTTGCCGATTAGATCCTGTGGAGTCTTGATGCCGGAGCCGTCACGGGCGACCAGTGCCTCGGCGGCGCCGATCTGAGTGGCGATGAGGAAAGTTTCGACCGGGACTTTGCGGGTGATCGCCGCGGTCAGCGGGCTCGAACCGAGGTAGCCGATCTGCACGTCACCGGAGGCGATGGCGGCGATGATGTCGGCGCCGTTGTCGAACTTGCGCCAGGCGATGTCGGCTTTGGTGGCTTTTTCGTAAGCGCCGTCGGCCTGGGCGACTTTCGCCGGGTCAACGGTGGTTTGGTAGGCAACGGTAAGGTCGGCGGCCTGAGCCAGAAAACTCGCGGCAGCCAGGGAGGCTACGGCGAGCAGGCGAAGCGGGAAATTCAGTTTCATTGAAGAGCTCCATATCAAGCGACCGAGCGTCGGCGTGAAAGGAGACTAAATGATCTAAGAATCGGTAAATAAATAACTTTTTAGAATGAGCTTATGAGCGGAAAAATCTAAGGCGCGGGGGGATTGGAGGGTTACATGAGTTGTAGGTATGGCTTGAGATTTTTTCCCCCTCACCCCAGCCCTCTCCCCCAAGGGGGCGAGGGGGAAAGGGAGCTGATTGGGGGATGTTCAAAGCCTGAGTTCGGCTCGGTATTTCAGGTCGGCGTAACTTTCATGAGCACCTAAATCAGTCCCCTCTCCCTCCGGGAGAGGGCTAGGGTGAGGGGCTTTTAGTTGCTGATCGCGAGAATGCTCGCCTGATACGACCCGACAAACACGTCGAAATCCCCCACCTCGTTCTGCTCCAGCTCAGCCTGCGCTGCCAAAGAAGTACGCGCCAACTCCTCAAACTTCGCCTGCTCATCCGCCGCCAACGGCTCGCTACGGAAAAATTCGGCATGCGCCTGGCTCTGACGCAACGAGAACTGCGCAAAGCTTTCCTTGTGCTCAGCCATCGCCGCCAGCACCTGCGCAGAAGGCGTCAGGGACGGGTCGCTGACCTTGGCCAGTTGCGCATCCAGCGCCTTGCTGTGGGCATCGCCGCCATGGCTCTGATCCAGCAACGCCGCCAGTGGAGCGATCTGCTCCAGCAGTTCGGCAGCCCAGGTCTTCATCTCGACCGGTTGACCGTCACGCTGCAATTGCAGACCCGGACGACGACCTTCCTTGACCACGCTGAGGAAGTTCGACGTCGCGTTGCCGCACGAGGTATTGGTCAGCAACGGGCTATCGTTCAGCGCGCAGTACAGCAGGAACGCATCAAGGAAGCGCGACTCGGTCAGGTCGATGCCCATCGGCAGGAATGGGTTGATGTCCAGGCAACGCACTTCAACGTACTGAATGCCACGGGCCACCAGCGCCTGAATCGGCCGCTCGCCGGTATAGGTCACGCGTTTCGGGCGGATGTTGGAGTAGTACTCGTTTTCGATCTGCAGGATGTTGGTGTTGAGCTGAACCCACTCGCCATCCTTGTGCGTGCCGACTTCAACGTACGGCGCGTACGGCGTGGCCACGGCTTTGCGCAGGCTGTCGGTGTAGCTCGCCAGATCGTTGTAGCACGGGGTCAGACCGGCCTGGGCGTTGCTCTGGTAACCGAGGTCGCTCATGCGCAGGCTGGTGGCGTACGGCAGATACAAGGTGTCCGGATCGAGCTGTTCCAGCTGATGCGAACGACCGCGCAGGAACCCGGCGTCCAGCGCAGGCGATGCCCCAAACAGGTACATCAGCAGCCAGCTGTAGCGACGGAAATTACGGATCAGCGCGATGTAGGAAAACGACTGGTAATCGCGGTCAGTGCCGACAAAACCTTCGGTTTCACGCAGCAACGGCCAGAGCTTTTCCGGCAGGGAGAAGTTGTAGTGAATCCCGGCAATGCACTGCATGGTCTTGCCGTAGCGCAGGGCCAGGCCCTTGCGATAGACGTACTTGAGCTGACCGATGTTGGAGGTGCCGTAATAGGCGATCGGGATGTCTTACTCGGCCGGCAACGGGCACGGCATCGATGGACTCCACAGGTACTCGTTGCCGAGTTTGCTGTAGGCAAAACGGTGAATCTTGTCCAGGCTCGCCAGTGTGTCGGCCGGATCCGGCAGGGCGGGCGTGATGAATTCCAGCAGCGATTCGGAATAGTCGGTGGTGATCTGTTCGTTGGTCAGCGCGGAACCCAAGGCTTCGGGGTGCGGCGTTTGCGCCAGGCGACCCTCGCTGGTCACGCGCAGGCATTCACGTTCGATACCGTGCAGGCACTGCTCGAGCAGAGAGAGGTTAGCGCGCTCGCCGAGCAGAGCCAGGCGGCGGTT
>Ga0247818_10002544_pt1 | contig 11748 bp, 9 predicted proteins | sample 13C_Glucose_Day1_FD_192424 | JGI IMG/M metagenome (GOLD analysis project Ga0247818, IMG submission 192424) | Soil microbial communities from agricultural site in Penn Yan, New York, United States - 13C_Glucose_Day1 | ecosystem: Environmental > Terrestrial > Soil > Agricultural land | place: USA...
GTCCAACTCCACCGTCGGCTGGCTGCGCCCCGGCATGGAAACGCTGATCGCGCTGGAGGACGACAAGATCACCCTGCCTTCGGTGGTCTTCTTCAATATGGAAGAACGCCGCCCGGTGTACGGCCGGCTGGCGCTGCACGAGTACCTGGAAGGCTACGAAGGCCGGTTGATGCGCTCGCTCAAGAGCCTGCTGGGCTCCAAGCTGATCAAGCACGACACCAGCGTTCTCGGCACGGCGATGCCGTTCAAGGACCTGCTCGGGCTGTTTATCGGCCAGTTGAAGAAGCGCGCCGAAACAGCCGCCGGTCGGGAGTTCGAGGAAGTGGTGCTGGGCCGTCCGGTGTTTTTCGTCGATGACGATGAAATGGCCGACCAGGAAGCCGAAAACACCTTGGTGGACGTGGCCCGCGCCATTGGCTTCAAGGATGTTTCGTTCCAGTACGAACCGATTGCCGCGGCGTTCGACTATGAGTCGACCATTGAAAAGGAAGAGTTGGTGCTGATCGTCGATATCGGCGGTGGTACCTCCGACTTCTCGCTGGTGCGCCTGTCCCCTGAGCGCCGCACCCACGACAACCGTCACGACGACATCCTCGCCACCGGCGGCGTGCACATCGGCGGGACCGATTTCGACAAACAACTGAGCCTGCAAGGCCTGATGCCGCTGTTCGGCTACGGCAGCCGCATGAAGAGCGGCGCCTACATGCCCACCAGCCACCACATGAACCTGGCGACCTGGCACACCATCAACTCGGTGTACTCGCAAAAGTCGACCCTGGCCTTGGGCAGCATGCGTTACGACATCGAAGACACTGGCGGTATCGATCGCCTGTTCAAGCTGATCGACCAGCGCGCCGGCCATTGGCTGGCCATGGAAGTGGAAGAAACCAAGATCCAGCTGACCCACGCCGACAGCCGCCATGTGCCGCTGGACCGCATCGAGCCGGGATTGAGTGTAGAACTGACCCGCGCGTTGTTTGAATCGGCCATCGAAGCGCTGCTGGAACGCGTGCGCAACAGCGTGACCCAGATGCTCAACGACGCGAATGTGCGGGTCGATCAGGTAGACACGGTGTTCTTCACCGGCGGTTCGAGCGGAATTCCGGCCTTGCGCAACAGCGTATCGGCGATGTTGCCGAATGCGCGGCATGTGGAAGGGAACATCTTCGGCAGCATTGGTAGCGGGTTGGCGATTGAAGCGGCCAAGCGGTATGGCTGAAAAGCAGTTGCGAGCGTCAAGCTGCAAGCTTCAAGTAAGAGCAGGTGCGGTGTTCGCCACTGGCTTTAACTTGCAGCTTGAAGCTTGAAACTTGCAGCTGTCGTCAAACCATCCCCACCAGCTTCAATTCACTCTTCAGATACGCGTAATAAATCGGCCCGGCCACCACCCCCGGCAGGCCGAACGCGGCCTCGAACACCAGCATCGCCAGTAGCAACTCCCAAGATTTTGCACTGATCTGCCCGCCGACAATGCGCGCGTTGAGAAAGTATTCAAGCTTGTGGATAACGATCAGATAACCCAGCGCCGCCGCTGCAACCCAGATCGACAGCGACATGCCGACAATGGTGATCAGGGTGTTCGACATCAGGTTGCCTATCACCGGCAGCAGACCGAGCAGGAACGTCAGCACGATCAGGGTTTTGGTCAGCGGCAGCTTGATGCCGAACATCGGCAGGACTACCGCCAGGAAAATTCCGGTGAAAAAGGTGTTCAGCAGCGAAATCTTGATCTGTGCAAACACGATGTTACGGAAGGCCTGGACCAGCAGGCGCAAGCGGTCGAACAACGCGGCCGCCAGAGGCTTGCGTTTGGTCACGTCCGGCGCGCGCTGCAAGGCAATGATCGCCCCCAGCACCATGCCGATCAGCAGCGTCACAAACATGTGCGCCGCATCCTTGCCGACCAGCTGCAAGTCGCTCAAGTGCTTGCTGATCCATTCGCCGATGGCCAGGCGGAATTCACCGGCACTGGCGGGCAGATAGGCGTCGATGAATGGCGGCAGTTGCCCGCGCGCCCGGTCGACCACGCCCATGAATTTGTCGAGGGAAGCGCCGGGGTTTTCCGCTTCGTGCAGCAAGAAACTGAAGGCACCGGCAAAGATCAGCGCCAGCACACTTACGACCAAGGTTCCAAGCAATGCCACCGCCAGCCAGCGCGCGCGCCGACCTTCGATCAGCCGCTGCAATTGCGGCGTGAGCATATTGACGAGTTCGAACACCAGCAGACCGGCCAGCAGGCTAGGCAACAAGCGCAGCGGGATCACCAGCAACAAACCACCAAAAATGATGAACCAACTGATCAGCAGCAAAACGTGGCGTTGAGAAAACGTTGGCATACAGCCTCAAAACGAACCGTAAAAGGATTGGCAGTCTGCCAGCGTTCCGGTGACAGCACTAGGAATTGTGTATGTCGACCTTGGTCGGGGTTCGGGCGATTTTTGCAGTGGCCCGACTGCCCCCTTCGCGAGCAGGCTCGCTCCCACACTGGTGCTGCGAACCGAGAACCATTGTGGGAGCGAGCCTGCTCGCGATGAGGCCCTCAACCCCCCACACCTATTTGTTCCTCAGGCAATCACTCATGAACGCCTTGCGCTCATCACCTTTGAGCAATTTGGTGGTGGCATCGGCATTGCAGGTTTTCATCTTCTGTTGCTGAGGGGTCAGGGTTTTGATGTCCGGGACGGCCGCCTCGGTTTTAAGGCAGTTGCTCATGAACATTTTGCGCTCATCACCTTTGAGGCTTTTTGCCGTCGCGTCGGCGTTGCATACAGTCATCTTTTCCTGCTGAGGTGTGGTCGCGAAGCTCTGGGAGCAGAGCAGCAAGCCGATTATCAACAAAGGGACACGCAACATCATCATGGAGTTTTCTCCTTGTTGCCGCGCCGAGAGGCGCGGCCTCATGCTGGAGTGTAGACAAAACCTATTGCACGATCGTGCGATTCTGGTGCTTTACTCAGTCACTTGATCAGAGCTTTGAAACTCTTTGAAAGCGTCCAAGTAGTGGTTGTAAGCACCAAAGCGTTTGTTGACGGTATGAACGGATAACTTCTCGAACGAAACAGGAACGGCTCCAGGTTCAGCGTAATAAGTAGTACCCACCCAGCTCAAGGAGACGAACTGCGCATAACCACTCTTGTACAGTTTGTCCATTTTGATCTGTCTGAAGGTGTTGCCTTCGGAAACTTCGGGCATTGCCGCCGGCCCGGGTAGAGCCTCGTTGATAAAAGCGTAGTCAGCAATCGCCGGGCCGGGCTCCAACGTCAAAATCGGCGGCAACTCGAAGCCGAAGTGACTATTGTTGGCGAGATGTGCAGCTGGAAATTCCGGCCACGAGTCGGCAACGACAAGTTGAGCGGGCATGCTTAAATCATCACCTATCACCACAAATTGGTGGTCAAACGCCGTCGCTTTGACAATATGGACTTTCGAGGTTCTGGGCTGATTGGCCAGAATGGAAAAAGTAACCTTTGAGTTCTCCGAACAGTTACCCCCCATGATCTCGATAGCTTTGCGAGCAGCTTCAGCAATCGTCATTTTCGCCGTGAACCCACCCGTCTCTAGATTCAGTTCCCTGAGACCTTTGATTTTCGAGATGGCCGAGCCACCTTTTTCCCAAATGCTCGGCAACTGATTACCTGACAGAGGCAAAAGCTCCTTCGCTCGATAGATTGCACGCTGCGCCATTTGCAAATCAGCCATCACCGATGCAGACACTTCGACGGGGGCCTGCTGCGCTATCACCTTTTCAGGAAGCACTTCTCGCAGTTCGACCAGCGCCTCGCTTGGCGCCATGCCGTTTTCTCGAACGGCACGCTGCATGGATTCGTACTCATTGATTCGCCCGGTCTGCCGCAGATTGCGTGCATTGGCAGCCAGATTTCGTTCGGTCTCAGTGAGCGGCACCAGAGCGTCGTCAGTGAACAGGCGTCGAGTCAACGAACTGAACTGCTCGGGCAACATCAATGATTGCAACTCAGGTAGTGCTTCAATGCTCTGGATTACCATCAGATTGGCGTCATAGCTTTCGCCATTGGCTTTATACAACGCATTCTGCAGCAATAAAAAACACTGATAGGGAAGACGCTCGTGCAACCACTTCAAACCGCGCAGATAGTTGTATTTTTCAAACGTCGGAATTGCCTCATCAAACGACAATTGGTCAAGTTCTGCGTACTTGACCGCAATGGCGCGCAATTGCGCCACTTCCCCATCGGATGTGGGCAACCCTGCGCGCAGCCGCATGAAGTTCGGGTCAAACGCAGTCCATTGCAGTGCAGGCAGATTGGGCAGCACCTCCCGTAACTGGTAAGGCTTCAACGCATTAGTGCGCAGAATTGCTTTCAACGACTTCGTATCACCTTCTTCAAGGTTGAACCACTTCCGGGCTTGGTCTGGAAGTGTATGTAGGAGCGAGTTGTAGGGGGCGCTGGCGGAATGCATTGCGTTGCCTGCGTCATCGTAAGCCTGGTAAGTCCCGTTTTCACCCTCGACAAAAGTAAGATGGGTCGCCGCGTCGGCTTTACCGAAAGTGTGAAGTAGTTTTCCACCGTAGCGATGAAGATGAATGTCGAGGCGTACTTCATGCCCCCAAGCCCCCAGATTTTCCAACGAATGCAGAGCAAGCCTGAAGGTATCCGTAGTATCGACCGATTCCAGATAAAGGCCTTCGTAAGCACGACTGATACGGACATCCTGAAGCGCCCATCGCCCCAGGTTTTCAAGTCTGCGGGGGAGGAGACCAAGCCTGATTTCTTGCAGCTCCGCCGGCGTGGCGATGTCCACCAGTTCTCGGACTACAACACCCGGCAGCCCCTCCAGCTTGTCCTGAACGACGATCGCTTCGGGAGTCGTGGCCCGATCGGCACTGCGATAACGTTGATCAAACAGGTAGGCCTTACGCTGCTCAGCCCGCTGTGCAAGTTGGCTTCTGAGTCGCCGGGCATTCGCTTCAGGCGTGCTCAGCAGTTCACTGGGGGCAATGTTCAGCAGCGTTTTGGTTTCAGCCTCATTCAGGTGCGACAGCAAGGTTTTGAGCAGATCGCCATCGATGAACTGATCGCGCGATAGGGGCACCGGGGTGGCGTCTGCCGGGCCAAGTCCTTTCAACAGCTTGCCATCAGCGTCCAGCAACGCCATCGCCTTGCCCGGCCAAACATCATTGAGCAGTGCGAACTGAAATTGCAGGTCAGCTTGCAAATAATCAGGTGCATGGGCGCTTTTTATAGTGTCGATGAAGCGACCAATCTCGCGATCGATCCTGAATCGGGCCACCGTATCCTGGAGCAAAGGAATGATTCGTTCATGGTTGGCATACATGCGGCGGACTGCGTTCACATCGACGCGACTCACCGCAAGAATATCCGCACAGGCCTCTTCCAGACCGCGTGCCTGCGCGCCGAGACGATTGATCAGGGTCCGCTCATCCCATGTGTATGGTTGCTCGCCTTCGATCGCACGCTGATAGGCGTATCGAGGATCGGTCGAGGCTGCGCTCGCTGACTCGGCTTCAGTGCGCAGGCGCCAAAGCTTGCTGACCGGATCTCGTATAAGCACAGGACCAGAAGGTCTCAGCTCCCTGGACGTCGTGGCGCGGTACAGTCCGGTTTCGGGGTCTTTGCCGACCTGTACGATGCCGACGCCTGCAATATCGGCATACTGAAAGCCTTTGAATTTGCGCAAACCGTCGCCTTTGATATCGGCCGGTGGCAACTTGGCAGACTCGGGAATCCGATAATCTTTTAACGGACGGGCCGCTGATGCAGTAGCCGATTCGAAGCTGAAGCCGGTGCTGGAATTTATCTCGCTGACCGTTATCGACGACGTGCCTGTGCCGTGCGGTTCGGAGTTTTCAGGGACTCTGCTGATCTCCGGCAACTGAGTCCGAACTATTCCCGTCACGGGATCGAGATTGATACGGGACGGGGTATCGGGGTGCGGAGTCTGTACGTCCGCGGGCATCGAACCCGGTGTTCGAGCGTCAGCGTTGATAGAGCCTCTGGTAGGCCGTCGGGTTGCCATGAATCTTCATCCTTGTGATTTATTGTGGCTTCATTGCCGGGTGTCTTGGTTCCAGGGTGCCTGTTTACATCTATTTGCAAGGTCCCGCATCAGCAGTATTTTTACTAAAAACCAACTCGCAACACTTCGTAAGAAAGTTTTCGAAAAACAATCAAAAAGCGCTGTTACGCCGATAATGCTCCGGCGTGCACCCGGCCTGACGCGCGAACATGGCGATAAACGCCGAACCGCTGCTGTAACCAAGGTCGAATGCGATGGCCTGTACGCTACGCGGGCTTTTCAGCGCTTCAATTGCCGCAAGGAAACGCAAGCGCTGGCGCCATTCACCGAAACTCATACCTAATTCGCGGATAAACTGCCGGGCCAGGGTCCGCTCACTGACATGCACCTGTGCGGCCCAATGAGCCAGAGGCTGGTTGTTGTCAGGGGCGTCGTGCAACGCCTGGAGGATTGCCATAAGTCCGCTGCTGCTGGCGTACGGCAGATAACATTCGTGCACAGGCGCTTGCCGAAGTTGATCGACCAGCACCTGAGCCAGACGTCGGTCGGCATCACGTTCAGGGATCTTCACGTCGCGAGCGGCGAAATCCTTGAGGATCGCTTTGAGAATATCGCTGATCGCCAGCGTGCAGGCCTGTTGCGGCAACTCGCTGCACAGCGAGGGCGCCAGGCAAACCGCGCGGTAGTTGATCGGCTGGTTGCTATAGAAGCTGTGCTCGGTCCCGGGCGGCACCCACACCGCGTATTGCGGCGGCGACATGAATCGGTTGTTGCCGATTTCCATGTGCAACACGCCATTGGCCGAATACTCGAGCGTGCCCCACGGATGCCGGTGTGCCGAGGCGTACTCATGGGTGTTGAAATCGGCGTAGCGGAAATAGACCGGGGCTGGCAGTTCGGCGAAGTCCAGCAGGTCAATGTGTTTACTGTTCATGCTGTCCGTCATCCGGGGCAGGTTGTCTGGATCGAAGTATAGGCTTGCATCCAGACAAGCGGATAATTGCCCCTCATTAACGTTCTGGTTTTTTCTGATGCAATACGCTTATCCCCTGCTGGCCATTTTCATTTGGGCTGGCAACACCGTGATCACCAAAATGTCAGCCGGGGCCATCTTCCCCGCCGAGATCGGTTTCTACCGCTGGCTGCTGGCCGGGATTTTGTTCACGCCGTTCATGCTCAAACCGGTGATCGCGCATTGGCCGCTGATTCGCCCCAACCTGGCCAAGATTTTCGTTCTTGGCGTGCTAGGCATGGCGGTTTACCAAAGCCTCGCCTACTTCGCCGCGGCACTGACTTCTGCAACCAACATGGGGATTATCCTGTCGCTGATGCCATTGATGTCGTTGGCCATGGCGATTGTCAGCCTCGGTCAACGCTTGACCGCTGGCGCATTGGCCGGCGCGGTGTTGTCGTTTGCCGGCGTATTGGTGGTGGTGTCGTCCGGCAGCCTCGGCGCGCTGCTTGAACACGGCGTGAACATGGGCGACGCGATGATGCTGGTCGCCACCCTGGCCTATGCGATTTACAGCACACTGCTGAAAAAATGGCAGCTGCGCTTGCCGCCGCTGGTGTTGTTGTATTTGCAGGTGTTGGTGGCGGTGGTGGTGCTGTTTCCGCTTTTTGTCGCCTCGCCGAAGATCGGCCCGACACTGCAAAACATTCCGCTGGTGCTTTACGCCTGCCTGCTGGCTTCGATGCTGGCGCCACTGGCGTGGATGCAGGCGGTGGTGCGTTTGGGACCCAGCCGGACCACGCTGTTTTTCAACTTGCTGCCGTTGATTACCGCGCTGATCGCGGCGGTGGTGCTGCATGAGCAATTGGCGATGTATCACCTGGTGGGCGGGGTATTGACGCTGGGTGGGGTGGTGCTTTCGGGGCGGTGGACGACGGTGATTGGCCGTAAGGTTCGTGTTGCCTGAACTGACGTCATCGCCGGCAAGCCGGTCTCACGCCCACAATTGACCGCATTCCCCTGTGGGAGCGAGCCTGCTCGCGATAAGGGCGACTCGGTCTAGACGCCGGCCGCTTTAAGCCGGGCGGCATGCTCGACAAACAAGCGGATCGGCTCGGCGCCCTTCCCGACCAATCCCAGCGACTGATTGACGATGTCAAAGTGATCCATCGGATAATCATCGCCAATCACCGTGCCCAGGTGCGAGCTGTACCGCCCGACCATCCCGTCGCAATGCCCGACCTCGTTCACAAAAGTTTTGGCAAACAGCCGACAACTGCGATTCGTCCCGTCAAACAGGTTGCACCCGCTATCCGTCTTGCCCGGCTGCAAGGTCCCGGACCACGAGTAATAGCGCACGCCGTTAACCTCTTCCGGCCCGTGCCCGCCCCAGGTTTCAGGCAGGCCCTGTGGATAACGCTGATTGAACAGCGCCACGCCTTCGGTGGTGAGTGAATGATGGGACGCGTGGATATCCACCGGCAGCTTCGGTCCGCGATAACCGGTTTCGAACAGGCTCATCAGCGCGGCGATTATCCGTAACAGAAAACTCATGAGCCGGCCCTTGGCGCTGTCGTGCGGATAGTGCTTGTGCAGGTAATCGGCCAGCTCCGAGCCGTGGTTCGGCCCGGCCACCGAGGTCACCGACGCCACGAGGTCCGGTCGTTTGGCCGCCGCGTAACGGGCTGTCAGCGAGCCCTGGCTGTGGCCGATCAGGTTGACCTTCCCGGCCCCGGTCTCGCGCAGGATTTCCTCGATTCGCACCAGCAGCTGCTCACCGCGCACTTCACTGGAATGGAGCGGCGAGACCTGCACCGCAAACACGATCGCCCCACCCTGGCGCAATGCCGAGACGATGCCGTACCAGTAGGGATAGAGCACCAGTCGGATAAAACCGAGCATTCCCGGGACCAACACCAACGGGTAGCGCGTGGCGGAACCTTGCGACATGGGCGAACGTCCTTGTGATCGGTGAGACGAAGCAAGGCTGGATGCAAGACATCAGCCAAGCATCGTCAGCGAAGATGACAACTCGACGACCAGTCTATGACATCCGCCCTACTTGAGCCCAACCACCCCCGCCACGATCAACCCGACCGACACCAGTTTGATTGCGGTCAGGCTTTCGCCCAGCAGCGCAAACCCGAGAAACACCGTGCCCAGTGAACCGATGGCGGTCCAGATCGGGTAAGCGATGCTGACCGGCAGCTCGCGCATGGCCAGGGTCAGGAAGTAAATCCCGCCCACGGCCGCGACCACGGTGATCAGCGACGGCCAGAGCCGGGTGAAGCCTTCGGCGTATTTCATGCCCATGGCAAAGGTGACTTCAAACCCGGCGGCGATCAGCAGAAACAGCCAGGCCATTCAGAACTCCCTGGCCAGCGCCAGTAGACGCTGCTCGGCCTCGGCGGCGGAGATCTGGAACGTGCGCGCCTCGGACTCTTCGCCCTCGGCGGCCACCACGGTGATGTCGGTGATGCCGATGAACCCCAGCGCCGTGCGCAGTAATGGATCAGCGTGGTTCATGGCCTCCAGTTCACCACCCGGCCCAAAGCCAAACCCGCCGCGACTGGTAACGATCAGCGCTTTTTTGCCCTTTACCAGCGGTTCGTATTGGGCCACACCATTGTCCAGAGTGTGATTGAACGTCAGCCCGAGCCGCACAATCTGATCGATCCACGCCTTGAGGCCACTGGGGATGCTGAAGTTGTGCATCGGCGTGGAAATCACCAGCAGATCATGGCCGAGCAACTCGCTCACCAACTGATCGCTGAAGGCCAGATCCGCCTGCATCGACAGCGGTCGCGCATCCGGCTCGGGGTAAAACGCGGCGGCCACAAAGGCTTCGTTGACCGGCGGAATCAGCGCCCGTCCGACTTCGCGACGAGTCAGGGTGGACTGAGGATTTCGGGCTTTCCAGGCCGATAAAAACACTTCGGCCAAACGGCGCGAATGCGAGCGATCGCCACGGGGGCTGGCGTGAACGGCAAGAATATTACTCATCTGAATCTCCTTGGGATTACACTCAATCAGCGTGTGACTTTTAGATTGAAGCCACCCGCCACGCGCTTCAAATGAGCAGAAATCAGTCGAGATGAATCCAATTCATCCATGGAGCTTCTCCATGTTTGCATCCTTACCATTGACCGCCCTGCGCGCCTTTGAATCGGCTTCCCGCCTGCTGAGCTTCAAGGCGGCGGCCGAAGAGCTCTCAGTGACGCCCACGGCGGTGTCGCATCAGATTCGTTCACTGGAAACCTGGCTCGGCGTTGCACTGTTCGAGCGATTGCCACGACAAGTGCGCCTGACCGAGGGCGGTGAACGGTTATTTCGCAGCCTGCACGGTGCCTTTCTGGACGTGGCGCAAAGCGTCGACACGTTGCGTCCGCAACGCAGTGGCGCCAGCCTGACGGTCTCCACCACCGCAGCATTTGCGGCCTTATGGCTGGTGCCGCGCCTCGGGCGCTTTTACGCGCGCCACCCCGGCATCAGCCTGCGCCTGGACACCCACTGCGAAGTCATCGACTTGCATCAGGACGCCAGCGTCGATCTGGTGCTGCGCTACAGCCTCGACACCTACCCGAACCTGTATGGGCAGTGCCTGTTCGATGAGACCTTCGGGGTGTACGGCTCGCCCGAGCAAGTCGCGCTGGCCACCACTCATACGCCCACGCTCATCAGCGTGCGCTGGCACAACTCCAAGTTGTACGCTCACGGCTGGGAGGCATGGTGCGCGCAGTCAGGCGAGGCATGGTTGGCGGGCAAACCGGCGATCCGGGAATACGACGAAGAGCACTACGCCCTGCAAGCAGCGATTGCCGGCCAGGGTTTGGTGCTGGCGAGCAATATTCTGGTATCGGAAAGCGTGGCCAGTGGGTTGCTGGTGGCTTATCGCGGCGAGATTCAGGTCGATGGCGCCGGTTACAGCGCGCTTTGTGTACCCGGGCGCGAGCGGCATCCGCCGGTCCGGGCATTTTTTGCGTGGTTGCGTGAGGAGGCGTTGCTGTCCGGGCATACCTTCTGAAAGATCTGTTGCGCCTGATAGGCCGCCATCGCGAGCAGGCTCGCTCCCACATTAGTACTGCGGACATCGGTCCAATGTGGGAGCGAGCCTGCTCGCGATGGCGTCAGTACAGACGGCGTAATTTACTTACTGGGTTTGACCGTCACCGGCGCCTTCCCCGCCTTCATCTGCTCCAGCAACGGCGCACACTGATTCGGCTCACCACCACTGGGCGCTATCAGCGCCAGCAACCCCGCCGCCGGTGCCGCAATCACGCCCAACGCCACCATCCCGGCCCCACGCAGCATCAGCGGCACGGCTTTCACACCGGCCTGCGGCTTGATGAACTTGCCCCGCACGTACAGTGGCGAGCGCAGCGATATCAAACGCCAGCCCTTCGACTCCGGCGTAATGGTCAGGTCAAGTTGTTCGGTCGCCATGTTCACGGTGCCATCAATGTAGACGATCGCATTTTCGGTATCGAAGACGAACAGGCGCGTGGTCGCCAGCCCGGTCTTGATGTCGAAGTCGGCCGCCGCACAATTGATTTTCACTTCTTTGTCGCCAAAGATTTTGCCGACCACATAGTTACCGACATTGAGCCCGGCCAGCTCCATCAACTCGCGACTGATCGCACCGTCGTTGATGAGCATTTTCAAATTGCCGTTGGCGCTGCCCAATAGCTTGGCCACCGAATTGCCGCGCCCCGAAATATCGGCATCACCATTGAGCTCGCCGAAGCTGGTTTTCATGGGTTCGAAGGTCGGGAACAGTT
>Ga0247818_10002546_pt1 | contig 11746 bp, 14 predicted proteins | sample 13C_Glucose_Day1_FD_192424 | JGI IMG/M metagenome (GOLD analysis project Ga0247818, IMG submission 192424) | Soil microbial communities from agricultural site in Penn Yan, New York, United States - 13C_Glucose_Day1 | ecosystem: Environmental > Terrestrial > Soil > Agricultural land | place...
GCCCGGAGGGCCGGGGCGGCGAGGGCTGTGCGGGGCTGGACACGCGAGGGTTCCCCTGCGGGTTCGTCGAGGCGGGTGAAGAGCCGCTCACGATACCCACCGGGACAGGGCGCGCGCCGGTCAATTCCCCCTGGTGCGAGGTGAATCCGCCGGCCGGCGCGTGCCCCCGCGTCTCACGGGGCGAGCGGCAGCCGGCGCTTGTGGTCGGTGAGACGGTAGCGGCCGACGATCGTGTCGAAGGCCTTCTCGTCCACCGGCTTCCCCTCCAGGAAGTCGTCGATGGTGTCGTAGGTGACGCCGAGGGCCTGCTCGTCCGCCTTGCCCGGGTCGAGCGTCTCCAGGTCGGCCGTCGGCACCTTCCACACCAGCTCGACCGGGGCGCCCAGGGCGTCGGCCACGGCACGCACGCGGCGCTTGGTCAGGCCGGTCAGGGGGACGAGGTCGGCGGCGCCGTCCCCGAACTTGGTGAAGAAGCCGGAGACCGCCTCGGCGGCGTGGTCCGTGCCGACCACGAGACCGTTGTGCGCGCCGGCCACCCCGTACTGGGCGATCATGCGCTGCCGCGCCTTGACGTTGCCGAGCACGAAGTCCTGGTGGTGGGGGTCGCTGAAGGCCACGTCACCGGTGAGCAGGGCGTCCTGCATGGCGTCGGTCGCGGGCTTGATGTCGACGGTCAGCACCTGGTCGGGCCGGATGAAGGAGAGTGCGAGCTGCGCGTCGTGCTCGTCGGCCTGCACCCCGTAGGGGAGCCGCATCGCGTAGAACCGCGCCTCGTGGCCCGCGTCCCGGGCCCGCTCGACGGCGAGCTGGCACAGCCGCCCCGCCGCGGTGGAGTCGACGCCGCCGCTGATGCCGAGCACCAGGGAGCGCAGTCCCGTGGAGGTCAGCCGTTCGGCGAGGAAGGCCACACGCCGCTCGATCTCCTGCTGGGCGTCGAAGGTCTCCGCGACCTCCAGTTCCCGGGCGATCTCCTGCTGCAGGGCGATGTTCGCCGACTCGCTCACGTCTGCTCCTCGGTCCGGTTCGGGACGGTCTGTCTCGCCCACCCTACCGAGGGGCCGCAGGCCGGGCGGTCCGGCGGAGCCACGGCACCAGCTGAGCCGACCCGAACGCGACCTCGACGACGAGGAACAGCCACAGCAGCCGTGGACCGCCGTGGGCGAGTGCGTACCCCTGCCAGGCGGCGAACAGGGCGCGCGCGGCACCGTCGTACAGCCCGTGCTCAGGCAGCGGCCGGGCGAGGCGCAGGACGGCCCAGACGACCACGACGGAGCCCATCAGGTTGGCGTACAGGATCTGCATGGGGTCCTGGGCGGGCAGGGGGCCGAGCCCGAGGGCCTCGCCGGCGGACGACAGCACGCCGTGCAGCAGTCCGTACGTCCACGGAGTCGCGAAGCCGGCGGTGACGACGAGGTCGTACCAGGCGCTCGCGCGCACGACGGACAGGTAGGGGACGGGGGCGAGGGGCATGCGGAACTCCCTGGGGTCTCGGGTGGCGACCGCCCGACGCTAAACAGTGGCGTACGGTCCAAGGTCAAGCGCAGAACCCCGGGGGTGGACCATGCTGATCGGTGAACTGGCCGCGCGGACGGGCCTGTCGAGGGACGCCATCCGGTTCTACGAGCGGAACGGGCTCGTCACCGGTGGCCGACTGCCCAGCGGTTACCGCGACTTCCCGCCGGAGACGGTCCCCTGGCTGCTGTACGTCCGTACCGCGCAGACCCTGGGGTTCTCCCTGGCGGAGATCGGGAGGCACGGCGCCGAGCTGCGTGACGCGCCCGACCCCGCGGACGCCCTGTCCGCGCTGATGGAGGAGAAGATGCGGCTGATCGACAGCCGCATGGCCGAACTGGCTTCCCTGCGCGCCGAACTGGGCGCCCGAGTGGGCACCGGGTGCCCGCTCCGTGCCGCCGGTGCCGTCAGCCCCTGATGCCTGGGTGACTCCCTGCGGCCGGTGCCGTCAGCCCCTGACGGCCACGTGGTACGCGGAGGCCCACAGCGTCACCGCGGAGCCCAGCCCCACCACGGCGCGCACGCTCTCGTCCGACAGTCCGGCCGCGACGAGCGCGAAGCCGAGGACCGCGACGGCGCTCATCAGCGCGGCCGTCACCTTGTACTGCCACTGGTCGTAGAGGCGCGCGAGCGGGACGAAGTGCAGGCCGACCACCAGCGCGATGCCCGGAGGGATGAGCCCGGGGTGGCCCGAGGCGTTGGACGCCGCGATCACACCGAAGACGGCCGCGAGCTCGACGACGTTGACGACCCCCACCGAACGCGCCCAGTTCGCGGGCAGGTCGACCAGGCGGGGCGAGGGCGCGGCGCCCTTGCGGTACGCCAGGAGGATCGCCACCGCCGTGACCGGCACCGCGATGATCTCGGCGGCCAGGGCGGCGCCCGGGGACGCCAGGCCGGACGCCCCGGCGAAGACCCAGACCAGCGCGAACACCGACAGGACGACGGTGCCCCTGCGCCGCAGGCTCCGGGTGAGTGCGGCGCACAGGACGTCGTCGGATGCCGATCGGGGCGTCGAGGGCGTGGAGGGCGTCGAAGGCGTCGGGTGGGTCACGGGGGCGACGGTACAGCGATCACCTTGCCCGCCCGGCGGTTTCGGGCCGGACGGAGCAAGCCTCCACTTGCGGAGGCTCTTCGTCCGGCCCGTACGCCCTGACCTGCTCGGATCACGGTACGAGGACGAGCCGTCCCCGTACCCCGCCCTCCGCGAGACGACTGTGCGCCTCGGCGGCCCTGTCCAGCGGGTAGGTGTCCGCCACCCGGGTCGAGAGGGCGCCCTGGTCGACCAGCTTCACCAGCTCCGCGAGCCGGTTGCCGTCGGCGGCCACCTCCACCACCTGGACCCGGATGCCCCGCACGCTCGGCGGGCCCGCCTGCGGGATGACGCCGATGTAGTCGCCGCCGTCCTTCACGTGGGCCAGCGCGTCCGCGCCGATCACGGCGGCGTCCAGCACGGCGTCGAACCCGCCCACGGCCGCGCCGCGTTCCACGAACCGGTCCGCCCCGAAGGACCGTACGAGCTCCTCGTCGGCCGCGCCGGCCACCCCGGTGACCGTGAGCCCTGCCCGGTGGGCGAGCTGCACCGCGTATCCGCCGACCGCACCCGCCGCGCCGGTGACCAGCAGCGTGGAGCCGGGTGCCAGGTCCAGCAGGTCCAGTGCCTGCGCGGCGGTCAGGGTGTTCAGCGGCACGGTCGCCGCGTGGACGGCGTCCACGGAGGAGGGGGCGGCGGCGACCGCCGAGCCGTCCACCACCACGTGGTCCGCGTGCGTCTTCACCGGCGCGGGGCCGTACGCCAGCGCGACGACCTCGGTCCCCACCGCGTACTGCGCTCCCGCGCCCACCGCGTCCACGGTTCCCGCCACGTCCCAGCCGAGCCCCAGCGCGCCGCCCTCGGGCAGCGGGACGAGTATTCCCGCGCGGTACGCCGCGTCCACCGGGTTCACGGCAGCCGCCGCCACCTTGATCCGCACCTGGCCGGGGCCGGGCTCGGGGACCGCGGTCTCCACGAGCTCCACTGCCTCGGGACCACCGAACGCCTTGACCACCACAGCACGCATGTCGACAACTCCTCGGTATCGGTGGCGGGTTTCTCCCGCCTCCACAAACCTAGGAAGAGTTACTCTCTTTCCGTAAGTACGTACCTCCAGGTGCGTAGGCCACCCCCAGGTAGGACCGGAGGCAGGAGCCCCATGGCGACCCGCACCGCGGCCCAGCGCCGCGAGGAAGCCCGATTCGCCTACGACGCGTTCCTCAGGGAGTGCCCGACCAACCAACTGCTGGGGCGGCTCGGCGACAAGTGGGTCAGCCTCATCGTGAGCGCCCTGCGCGACGGCCCCATGCGGTACAGCGACCTCGGCCGCAAGATCGCCGGGGTGAGCCAGAAGATGCTGACGCAGTCGCTGCGGACCCTGGAGCGGGACGGACTCGTCACGCGCACCGTGACGCCGTCCGTGCCCGTGCGCGTCGACTACGAACTGACCGAGCTGGGCCACAGCCTGAGCGATCTGCTGTTCGCCGTGAAAACCTGGGCGGAGACCCACTTCGACCAGGTTCACGAGGCCCGGGAGCGCTATGACGAGGAGGCTGCGGCGTGAACGCGACCCCGCAGGTACTGGCGGTGCTGGACGAACTGCTCGCCTCCGTGGCCCCGGGCCGGCGCGGTGCGCTGTGGCATCTCGCCGAGCAGGGGCGCGAGCTGGATGCCAACGTCGTCCACCTGCCGCCGGACGCCGGGGTGGGCGAGCACCAGGAGGACGTCCTGGACGTGCTCTTCGTCGTCCTCGCGGGCGACGGCACCTTGCGTACGGGCGCCGGTGACACACTGCGCCTCGCTCCGACCGCGGTCCTGTGGCTCCCGCGCACCTCGCGCCGTGCTCTGCTCGCGGGGCCCGAGGGGCTGACCTACCTCACGGTCCACCGCCGCCGTCCCGGACTGACCGTCAAGCCGGCGGTACGGGCTCCCGCGTACGAGGGCGGCGAGGCTCCCTGCATGCTGGACCTGGTGTGCCCGGAGTGCGGCAGGCTGTCGGCGGACCGGGCGCCCAGGTTCTGCAGCGCGTGCGGGGAGGCTTTTCCGGAGCGGTAGTTCCGGGTTCACGGTCCCTCGGGCCGGAGCGTCAGGCCAGGGAGAGGAACAGCTTCTCCAGGCGGGCGCGCATCCGGTCCTTGTCGGCGGGCGTCTGTGCCTCGTCGGCCAGACACTGTTCGAGCCCCGTCGCGATGATGGAGAAGCCCGCCCGGTCCAGGGCCCGGGAGGCCGCGGCGAGCTGGGTCACCACGTCCTCGCAGTCCTTGCCCTCCTCGATCATCCTGATCACCCCGGCGATCTGCCCCTGTGCGCGGCGCAGCCGGTTGAGTACGGACTTCAGCTCGTCGGCCGCGATGTCGAGTTGCACGGTTCCTCCGGTGTCGTCTTGGGTCGCGTCTGCCACCTGATCGGCTCGTACCCCAGGGGGTATGTTAGCCCGGCGTGCCCCCCGGCCGAGGGTGTCCTCAGCCCCACCCCGTACCCGGGTGTGCACGCCACTGTGCTCGTCCTCCCGTGTCCGTAGCGTCGTCTACGTGACGCAGAGTGCGTCCGACGAGCAAAGGGTGATGGCCATGTTCGATCGCAAGAGGCAGCCCCCGAGCCGGACAGCCGAGGCGCTCCGGCTGGAATCGGTGACCAAGGTGTACGGGACGGGGGACGGCGCGGTGACCGCGCTGGACGGAGTGACCCTGAGCCTGCCGACCGGCAGCTTCACCGCGGTCATGGGCCCCTCCGGTTCGGGCAAGTCGACGCTGCTCCAGTGCGCTGCCGGCCTGGACCGCGCCGACCAGGGGCGCATCCTCGTGGACGGTGAGGAGATGGGCGGCGGCAGCGAGGCGGCGCTGACGAAGTTCCGGCGGCAGCGGATCGGCTTCATCTTCCAGCAGTACAACCTGCTGCCCACCCTGACCGTCGAGGAGAACACCTCGCTGCCGCTGCGGCTCGCCGGCCGCCGGGCCGACCCGGAGCGGGTCCGGGCGATCCTCACGCAGGTGGGGCTCGGACGCCGGCTCGGTCACCTCCCCGACCAGCTCTCCGGCGGTCAGCGTCAGCGCGTCGCCATCGCCCGCGCCCTGGTCACCCGGCCCGGCGTGGTCTTCGCCGACGAGCCGACCGGCGCTCTGGACACCCGCAGCGCGCGTGACGTCCTCGGCCTGCTGAGGGAGACCGTCCGGGTCCACGGCAGCACCGTCGTGCTCGTCACCCACGACCCGGTGGCCGCCTCCTACGCCGACACGGTGCTCTTCCTCGCGGACGGGCGGCTGGCGGGCAGCCTGCCGGCCCCCACCGCCGAGGCCGTCGCCGAACGGATGACCCACCTCGGGGACCGCGTCGCCGCACGGCACGTGGACGACAGCTCGTTGATGGAGGTGTGAGCCATGCTCTTCCTCGCCCTGCGCTCGGTTCGCAAGCGTCCCGGACGCTTCCTCGCCACGCTCCTGTCCGCGTTCCTGGGCGCGGTCGTCATCATGACGTTCAGCTCCCTGCACGACACGGCGGCGGCCCCCGGGGTCGACGCGGTGAGCTCGGAGTCCATGACGATCTCCGCCGGCGTGGTCGGCGGCTACGGCTCCCTCCTCGTCTTCTTCGCCATCGCCTCGACCCTGACCGTCTCCGTCCGCCAGCGCGCCGAGGAGATTCATCTCCTGCGCTGCACCGGAGCGACCCCCGCCCAGATCACGCGCATGGTCGTCGGCGAGTCCGCCGTGGTGGCACTGGCCGGCACACTGCTCGCCATCGGGCCCGCCGTGCTCGGCGGCCGGCTCCTGCTCGACCTGTTCAAGGACAGCGGTCAGGTCGCCGCCCGGATCGAGCCCGCCTTCGGCGCGATGGCGCTCGGATCCGGTTTCGGCATCACGCTCCTCGCCTCGGTCGGCGCCGCCTTCCTCGCCGTACGCCGCGCCACCAGGGCTCCCTCCGGGGCCCGTAAGCGCTCGCGTGGCCGTGGCCGCACCCTGGCGGGGTGCGCGGCGCTGGTGGCGGGGGCCGGCGGGGTCCTGACCACGTACGCCGTCGACAGCACCGAGGAGATGCTGATGGCGTTCCCCGCCTACGGGGCCATCCTGCTCTCCGTCGGCTTCGCCGTCCTCGCCCCGTCCCTGCTGGGCCGGATGCTGCAACTCCTGAGCCGGCCGCTGGCCGCGGTGGGCGGCGCGGGCGGCTATCTCGGCGCCCGTAACCTGCGCCGGCGCGGTGCGGAGCTCGCCGGAATCCTCATGCCGATGATCATCTTCACCGGTATGGCCACCGCCACCCTCTACATCCAGGGCGTCGAGAGCGACTGGGTGACGTCGTCGGGCCTGGACAAGACCGTCGACGACAAGAACCTGGAGACCCTCAACCTGGTCGTCGTCGGCATCATCGTGGTCTTCTCCTGCATCATGCTCGTCAACAGCCTGTACGCGGCGACCTCCTACCGCCGCCGGGAGTTCGGGCAGCAGCGCCTTGCCGGGGCGACCCCCGGCCAGGTCCTCGGGGTGGTCGGCCTGGAGGCGGTGATCCTCACGCTGACGGGGCTGTTCCTGGGCACCGTGGCGGGCATCGCGGGCATCATCCCGTTCACGACCGTCCGCACCGACCAGGTCGTCCCCGACCAGGGGCCGGCGACCTGGCTGGCCATCATGGCCGTCGCCACGGTGGTCACCCTCGGCACGAGCCTGGGCACCGCGCGCAGGACACTGCGTACGCCGGCCGTCGACGCCGTCACCGTGGCCGCGTGAACCGTCCTGACGGGCCGTGGTCCCGCTCTCGCCCCCGGTAGAGGCCGGTGGCGAGAGCGATGGCGCTGTGTGTGGCCGGGTGGACGTCGTGGGTGCGCCAGATGAGGTGCACGGGGACGGGGTCCGCTTCGCGCAGAGGGCGGTAGACGATGCCGTCCCGCCGGTACTGGGCGGCGGTCGCCTCCGGAGTGAGACCGACGCGGCGGCCGGTGGCGATGGCGGCTAGCCAGTCGTCGATGTCGTGGGTGTACTCGACGGCGGGCCGGTCGTGTTCCGGCCACAGATCCAGGGTGGTCGTCCCGGTGCGGCGGTCGATGGCGAGGGTACGGCCGAGTACCTCGTCCAGACGGATACCGCGGCGGCGGGCCCAGGGGTCGTCGGAGGCCATGGCGACACGGCGGGCCTCGTGACCGATCAGCACGTGGGACCAGGACGTGAGGTCGAGAGGGGCGCGTACGACCGCCAGGTCGCAACGGCCTTCGGCGAGACCGCCGGTGGGGCTGTTGTGGCGGATCAGGCGCAGCTCGGTCCCGGGGTGCTGTTCGTGCCAGCGGCGCTGGAACTCGGTGGTGTGCCGGCCGAAGGCGGACCAGGCGTGGCCGATGTGCAGACGGGTGTGACCGAGGGTCGCTTCGCGGACCAGTTCGTCCGCCCCCGCCAGCAGGACACGGGCACGGGCCAGGACCCGCACGCCCACGGTCGTGGGGGCGACGGAGCGGCTGGTGCGGTGCAGCAGCCGCACCCCGAGGGAGCCTTCCAGCGCGGTGAGGGTCCGCGAGACGGCGGCCTGGGAGACACCGAGCTCGTGGGCGGCGTCCGTGAAACTGCCGGTGTCGACGATGGCGACCAGGCAGCGCAGATGTCTGAGTTCCATCGCGCCGGCCTTCGCACCCGTGCCATCCATACGCCCAGCGTATAGAACGGCCGCCGATTGCATTTTGCGCATGCGAGGCCGCGTCCCATCGTGGGCGCATGAAGCCCGCGCCCTCTCCCGCAGCCACCGCTCCCGCCGCCGTGCCGGCCCGGAGCGTGCGGGGCCCGGCCCCCCGGCCGGGGCGATGGGGAGGCATGGCGCTGATGCTGGGCAGCGGACTGTCCAACCAGAGCGGGGCGGCGGTGGCGGCGCTGGCCTTCCCGGTCCTCGGCACGCTCGGTGTCGTCGCTGTACGCCAGTGGGTGGCCGCCCTCGTACTCGGCGTTGCGGGCCGGCCACGGCTGCGGGGGTTCACCGCCGCGCAGTGGCGTCCCGTCCTGAGGCTGGCGCTGGTGTTCGCCGCGATGAACCTGTCCCTCTACACGGCGATCGAGCGGATCGGGCTCGGGCTGGCCGTCACGCTCGAATTTCTCGGCCCGCTGACCGTGGCCGTGGCCGGTTCCCGTCGGCGGACCGACCTCGCTGCCGCCCTCACCGCGGCGGTCGCGGTGGCGGTGCTCGCCCGTCCCACACCGTCCACCGACTACCTGGGCATCGGACTCGCCCTGCTGGCGGCGGCCTGCTGGGGCTGCTACATCCTGTGCAACCGCACCGTCGGCGCCCGGCTGCCCGGCCTGGAGGGTTCGGCCGCCGCGGCGCTCGTATCGGGCGCGATGTACCTGCCGGTGGGTGCGTGGGTGCTCTGGCAGCACCCGCCGACACCTGTGGCGCTGGGCTGCGCGCTGGCGGCCGGGGTGCTCTCCTCCGCCGTTCCGTTCGTGTCCGACCTGCTGGCGCTGCGCAGGGTGCCGCCGCATCTCTTCGGCGTCTTCATGAGCGTCAACCCCGTCTTCGCCGCCCTGATCGGGCTCGCCGTCCTGGACGAGCACCTCGATGCCGCCTCCTGGCTGGCCATCGCCGTGATCGTGGCCGCCAACACCGTCGTCGCCTCGACCGCGCCCCGCCGGGAAGCCGCCCGCACCGCGCCCCGTGGGGGAGGGACCGACCCCACCGCGCCCCGTCGGGGAGGGGCCCGCACCGCGCCGTGTCAGGGAGCCGACCCCACCGCGCCGTGTCAGGGAGCCGACACCACCGTGCCGCATCAGGGAGCCGCCACCATCGCGCCGCGTCGGGGAGCCGACACCACCGCGCCCCGTCGGGAAGCCCACCCCACCGCGCCGTGTCAGGACCCGGGTGCCGCGAGGCGATGACTTCGCCGGGGCGCGGGAGTCTGTTCCAGCAGGCCAGACGAAGGCTCCCGCCACGAAGGCGGGTGCGACGCGTGCCTCTGACAGGAGACCCGTCCCGTGACAGGAGACCCGATCCACATGAGCAACCCCGAGACGCCCGCGGAACCCGGCCGGCGGGCCCGGGCCGGGAACTGGCCCGCGATCCACGCCGAGCGGGCGGCGCTCGCGGCCGACCTCGCGGAGCTGGACGACGGCCGGTGGGAGACCCCTTCGCTCTGCGCAGGGCTGACGGTGCGTGAGGTGCTCGCCCACATCACGGCGGGGGCGAGTCTCAACTCCGCACGGTGGATGGCGGGGGTGATCCGCTGCCGGTTCGACTTCGACAAGCAGGTCGCCATGCGGCTGGCTGAGCAACTGGGCGGATCCCCTGCCGAGACACTCGAACGGTTCCGGCGTGCCGTCCCGAGCAGGACCAAGCCTCCCCTGCCGGTGACAGCGATGCTGGGCGAGGTGATCGTGCACGGGGAGGACATCAGGCGTCCGCTGGGCATCGTCCACCACAGGTCTCCGATCGAGGTGCTCACGCAGGTCGCTGCGTACTACCAGGGCTCGGACATGGTGGTCCTCGCCCGAGGGCGCGTGGACGGACTGCGTCTGGTCGCGGACGACGGTCCGTTCGCGGCGGGTTCCGGGCCGCTCGTGAAGGGACCCACCCTGGCCCTGGTGATGGCCATGACGGGACGTGCGGGGCACTGCGACGCACTCGAAGGTGACGGGGTCGAAGTCCTCCGTGAGCGCTGCCGGCCCGGATTCACCGGGGTCTAGTGGCCATTCCGCAGTCCGTACGCGGAGTCCGGTGGAACGGCGCGTGCTGATGCCGTGAACGCCGGTGCGGGGGAACGACTTCGGGGCGAGGCCGCCCGCCCGGCCGCGCCCGCGCGCGGCCGGGCGGCTCGTTCAGCGGTGGTGACGCCGCGTCACTCAGGGAGCCGCGCGATGATCCATTCGCAGAGCTCCGAGGTGATCGCGGTGTGCGGGGTGTTGGTCGAGGACCAGTAGAAGTCGTCGACCTCGCTCTCCTGCGGGTCGATCGCGGTGACCTTCGCGTACAGGTCGTCCTGCTTGTCGATGTCCCGGATCGCCACCGCGCTGACCGTCGGCACGAAACAGATGGCCTCGTGCCGCAGGTCGGCCTTTCCGCCCTTGGCCACCAGCTCGTCGGCCACGATCTTGTAGGAGGCGAGGGTTCCGCCCGGAGCGCCGTCCAGCTCCGGGTAGCCGCTGGTGGTGACCTTCTGCGACTTGGGCGGGAGCAGTCGCTTCAGCTCGGCGACCGTGACGCCGTCACCGGCGGACTGGGTGTAGAAGGTCGTGCCGGGGAACGCGATCAGCCCGGTGCTCTTCAGGGCCACGTCGCCGGGCGGGACGGGGAGGCCCGTGCCGTCGCCCGCGCCGTTGGCCACCGCGATCTTCCGCGGGATCTGCGGCCAGCCACCCATTTCGTCCAGTTCCGCCAGCAGCCGGGTGCGCAGCGGGTCGACCTCGTCCTTGCCGGTCTCGCTGTTGTGGTGGCGCCAGAGCATCTGGCGGGCGGCAGGGCTGTTCATCTGCTCGGCGAAGGCGTTGTCCCGCGGGATGAAGTGCGCGAACGCCTGCAGGCCGATCGGGATCACCGCGCCGCGGTGCGGGGTGTCGTAGGAGAAGTACAGCGCAGTCTGGTGGTCCATCCGCTGCTCTTCCATCCTGGCCAGTGCGTAGCGGGTGACCAGGCCGCCCATGCTGAAGCCGCCGACGGTCAGCCGGTCGTCACCGACGCGCTCGGCGATGGTGCGTCGAATCGCCTCGATCACGGCCTCGGCGTTCTCCTCGATGGGCGCGGTGCGCTCGTCGAAGCCGACCAGGATCACGGTGTGTCCCAGCCGGCGCAGGGAAGTCAGGAACTTGTACTCCCCGCCCTCCAGCCCCTGCGCGAGCCACTGGAGGTCGCTCCGGCCGAGGTTGAAACCGTCCGCCATGATCACCGGCTTGCGGACGTGACTTCCGCCCTCGCCGTGGTAGACCCAGGCGAAGCCGCCCGGCAGCGCCCACTCGTCGTCGCGCTGCTGCACCGGCACCTGGATGGGCGGCGCCGAGCTCAGCGGGGCGGCGGCGATCAGGTCGCCGCTGATCTGCTCCGCCTGGGCGTCCTTGCCGTCCTGTGACGCGGACATGGGCAGCTCCTTCTGTCTGTGCGCACGACTCACCTGTCCGGCGGGACCGGACGGTCGAGGTGCGGGGGCATATGCGATCGACCTCCATCATGCGCACACGCAGAGACATTGGTCGAGCACGGAGAGTGACATCCACTCGATGGAGGGATGCCGAGGCATCGGAGCGCCAT
>Ga0247818_10002547_pt1 | contig 11743 bp, 5 predicted proteins | sample 13C_Glucose_Day1_FD_192424 | JGI IMG/M metagenome (GOLD analysis project Ga0247818, IMG submission 192424) | Soil microbial communities from agricultural site in Penn Yan, New York, United States - 13C_Glucose_Day1 | ecosystem: Environmental > Terrestrial > Soil > Agricultural land | place: USA...
ATCCACCCCCGTCGTCGCGGTGTCCGGGACGACGGGGGTGGATTCCGGCGGGGCGACGGCGGGGACCGTGGTGGAGACGGCCGGCGCGGACCTCACCGGCCCGAGCACGATGGCGGCCCGCACGGCCCCGGCGAAGGCCCTCACGGCCCCGGGCACGACGGCGACCCGAACCACCCCGCTCCAGGGGACGGCACGCCCGTCACTGGTCCGTTCCGCGTGCTCAGGCCGCAGGACATGCTGGTCCTGGAGATCGGTCTGGTGAATCTCCGTCAGGACGGGGACCGGCTCGTGCGTCAGGCTCCGGGCCCCGCCCAGATCCTGGTCACCCTGCCGCCTCAGCACGTCGCCGAGGCAGCACTCCCCCTTCCGCCCACGCCGCCTTCACGCGTCGCGAGCTTCTCCGCGCGGCCGTCCACGCTTGCTTTCTCCCTGCCCGACGACATGGACGGTGTCGGCCTCTCGCTCGCGGCTCTCCTCGACTGGACCCGGCTGGTCCCCCAGTCGGTTCCGGTCGTCGGGGCCCCCGATCCCGGCACCTCTGCCGTCTACGGCGGTGTCCACAGGACCACGATCGAGTTCCCCCTACGGCTCCTGCTCACCCACGACGACGCCATCTCCCGCTGGGAGCACCTGGCCGATCCTTTCGCCGCCGACGGCCGCTCCGAGCTCTGGCACACGAGCCTGCTCGGCCCCGAAGCGGGTGAGGCGCCCCTCCTGCGTGCCGTGGCGACGACGGGCGTCCTGCCGCCCGGGCTGCCCCTGCTCCAGGATCATCTCGAGGGCATCGTCATCCAGACCAGCAGGCACGAGGTCTTCGACAAGAACGGGTTTCCCATCGAGATCCTCAGCGATCCGCTGCACGCCGAGCAGTTCAGGCTCACGTCACTGGGCGCCTCCGCGCATCTGCACGGCAGCTGGTCCCTCGACAAAGATGCGCTGAACCAGTTCGTCGAGGCGGGCCGGCCGGCCCCTCTGGCCTCGTACGACCACATCACCGGTCTCGGCAGGGACCAGTTCGTCCGGACGGCTGATCGCTATTTCTGCCACACCGGCCATCAGGCCCTGTTCATCATCGAAACCCGACGGGTCTTCACAGCCGCTGGGGACGGCACCATCGTGGCCGGCCTTCACTCGGAGCGGCACGCGGAGTTCCCGCAGCCGGACATCAGCTACGGGGCGACCACCGGTTACGTGCACCAGGGGCGGGAGATGCCCCTGACCTCGCTGCACATCGACGAGCGCGCCACTCCGAAGCTCAAGAACGCCGACCCGCCGTCAGGGCCCTTCTTCGCCGTGCTCGAGGACACCGGGGCCGACTATCTGCTGCCGGTCACCGGAACCGATCAGGAAGGCCGGAAGGTCAGCTTCCGTATGCCCCTCCTCCTCGTCCCGTCGGCAAGCGGAGCCAACGGTTCGGTCACGGCCTCCTTCCCGCACGCCACGCCCGCTCCGGCGGCGCTCGGTCCCGGTGACGCGCGCGCGATCGCCCGGCTGGACGGACAGGAGATGGCGATCGCGGAACCCCTGCCGGGCGCGCCCGGCAGCACCTGCCACCCCGTGGACACGCTGCGCTTCGACGTGCAGCCCAGAGCGCAAGGCGGCGATCACCCGCTGGACGCGGTGCTGTTCGTGGCCGGAGCCGAGGTCCGCGAACCCGCGGTCGAGGCCTTCGCGCCCGGCGGCGGCCGCGTGCAGGTGCGGATGAACGCCGGCTATCTGGAGCGCGGGTTCACCGACAACCCCTCCGGGGCCTACCTGACCATGAACACGCCGGTGCAGCTGCTGCTCAAGGCGGAACAGGCCGGCGGGCTCGCCAGTCCCAACTCGGCGGTCTCCGAGATCACCGGCCGTGCCGGGGTGCTGGCCGAGACCTTCTCGAAGGTCCCGGTCGCACCCGATGTCCCCCTCCCCGTCGACGAGGTCACGAAGGCATTCAAGATCGGGAAGCTCCTGGGCATCGTCGAGCTGTCGGACATCCTGGGCACGATCCCGCAGTCGGCCGTCACCGATCTCGCGCAGCTCTCCGACAGCAGGATCGAGGAGATCATCAGGAGCGGGGATCCCAGGACCCTCCTGCCCGTCCCCGTCCTGCGCGTCACCGAACTCGCCGAGGGCGCGGGCAAGGAACTGCGCTACGTGTGGAAGCCGTCCATCAAGAGCTCCGGCATCGTCGGTCTCGATGACGCCTCGCTCGTCCTGGACTCGCGTACGACCGTGTCCACCGACGGCCTGGACAAGTCCAGCGTCAGCGGTGAACTGACCAACCTCAAACTGAGGTTCGCAGGCCTGGCCGAGGTGAGGATCGCCCGCCTCTCCTTCACCTCCGCGCCCGGTGGCAAACCCGACATCGACGCTTCCGGCCTGGAGCTGGTGTTCGAGGGTGCACTGTCGTTCATCAACAATCTGCGGAGCCTCCTGCCCGCCGACGGTTTCGGCAAGGGCGCGTACATCGACATCGACCCGTCCGGCATCAGGGCGGGCTACTCGCTGGCGGTACCCAGCATCGCCGTCGGTGTGTTCAGTCTGCAGAACCTCTCCCTCACCGCCGGGCTGACGATCCCCTTCGAGGCGTCGTCCATCCGCTTCAGGTTCGGGATCTGCAGCCGGGAGGACCCGTTCCTCGTGAGCGTCTCCCTGTTCGGCGGTGGCGGGTTCTTCGCCATGGAGGTCTCCTCCGAGGGCATCGAGCTCGTGGAAGGAGCCCTGGAGTTCGGAGGGACGGCTTCGCTCAATCTGGGTGTCGCCAGCGGCGGTGTCTCGATCATGGCCGGCGTCTACTTCAAGCTCGAGAAGAACGACCAGGGCGCCCAGGACATCACTCTGAGCGGCTATCTGCGCTGCAACGGCTATCTGTCGGTGCTCGGCATCGTCAGCGTGACCGTCGAGTTCTACCTGGAGCTCAGCTACCAGAAGTCCGGGGGCGAATCGGTGATACGCGGCCGGGGCACCCTCTCCGTCAGCGTACGGATCGCCTTCTTCAGCAAGACGGTCTCGCTCACCCTGGAGCGCAGCTTCGCCGGCGCGCCGGGTGACCCCACCTTCGCCCAGTGCGTGGAGCCGGACGACTGGGACACGTACTGCCTGGCCTACGCGGCCTGAGCCCGCCCTCCACCGACGCCCCGCAGCGGGCCCGGCCACAAAGGAGTCCTCCAGCCATGGCCCTCGAACAGCGGATCCACTGGACCGTCCTCCCGGGTGGTTTCTCGGCCGACGGGACGAAACTGCTCGTCTCGGTCTTCGTGTCGCCGCAGCTGTCCACCGGCGAGCCCCAGGCGCCCGGTACCCGAGCCATGCTCGGCCCTTTCCCCGACTTCCTGCGGTGGCCCGATCAAATCGCATCGGCCACGTTCGCATTCGCCACCACCGACGGTGTCACCAAGCCGCAGGACTTCCCGATCGGGCCGCTCGAACCGACCGGCGCGCCTCCCGACACGGTCCTGTGGCAGCGTCTCTTCCGCGCGGAGACGGTTCTGGACTCCTTCACGTTCGACCGGCACCAGGACCGTGAGGTCACCACCTGCCCCTCCCGGGCCATGACGGCGAGCGCCCGGCACATCTACGCCATGGCGGCCACCCGCTTCCCCGAAGGTCCACCGCGACGCAGCGAGCTGGACACGATGAGCGCGGAGGGCGGGATGCGGGGTCTGGCCCCGTCGTCCGCCGAAGGTATGAACACCTTCGAGCAACTGCAGGGCTTCCACCACCCGCCCCCGGCCCAGTCCACGCTCGCACGTTCCGAGGAGAACACCGATCCTCCGCTGGAACCCCCTGTGCCCGACTTCCACACCATGCTCAGCTCGCTGGGCGACCACCCGGCGTTGTTGCGCCGTCTGGGGCTGGTCCTGGACTTCGCGCTCCCCGCCGACGGTGTCCCCGACTCGGCGGGCGGTCTCTTCCTCGTCGTCGAGCCCACCTGGGAGCCGCTGCTGCGTGGCCCCGACGCGGGCCCGCCACTCAGCCACGACGTGACCCCGCACACGAGTTACGTCCTCGACCGGGCCAAGCATGCCTTCGTCGCCGGCGCCCGTGACGCGCAGCCGGCCGATCCGCTCGCTCCCCCGGCCCAGGGCCTGGTGCCGCTGCCCGCTGAGGAGTTCTCGATCGAGCAGGCCGATGCCGACGGCGCCCTTCTGCAACTGGACGCCACCGAACCGGAGTCCGTGGGACTTCCGGTCGTCCGCACAGGCGGTCTCACCCTGGCACGCAAGGACCGCATGGCTCATATCACCGAGGACTTCCAGGCCGCCGCCGAGCAGAAGCAGAAGGCCGACGAGCTCGTGGCGGACGCCGGCGCCACCGGTCAGGTGAAGCTGTTCGCCGAGGACCTCGTCCGCGGGCACCGGCTGGACGTCTGGGACGAGAGCCGCGCCCAGTGGTTCTCCCTGCACCAGCGCGACGTGGCGTACTGCCCGCCAGGACTGCCGCAGGCCCCGCTGTTCGCCGCCTCCGACGAAGGGTTCTTCCAGGTCGGCCTGGCCACCAGGCCGGAGACCGCACAGCGGCTCTACCTGCACGACAACGTCATCACCTGGGACGGCTGGTCACTGGCCGCACCGCGGCCGGGCAAGGTGGTGAGCGCAGCGGAACGGGCCCCGGACCCCGGGGACGAAACCACCCAGCCCCAGCGCATCGGCAATCCGGCCGCCCCCGGAATCCCGCTGGAGATCACGTCCGTCGCGCGGCCGGGGACGCTGCCGAAACTCCGGTTCGGCCGGTCTTACCGGGTCCGTGTACGCACCGTCGACCTCGCGGGCAACGGGCTCACCCCCGCGCAGGCCGACGCACTGATGCAGGCGGAACCCGGGAGGACCGATCTGGCACTCCCCGCCGACGGCCCGCAGCCGTTCCGCCGCTTCGAGACGGTCCCCTCCCCCGTGCTGGTGCCGCGTCTCCCGCTCGTCGACGGCGCCCGCGCCCAGCGGCTGGTCGTCCGCAGCGACCGCGAAGTGACGACCGAGCAGTACGCCGCCGCCTTCAACGCGTCACCTTCGGTCACCGGCGGCGCCCACGCGCCGTACACACCCCACGACGAGCGCCATGTCGTGGCTCCGAAGGCCTCGCTGGAATGCGTCGAACGCCACGGGCTGCTGGACACCGCCATCGGTTCGGCCGACCCGGCCGTGCGGACCGCCGTGTACCGACTCGCGCTGCACGAGAGCGGATCGCTCGACGATGCCACGCTGCCGGGAGCGCAGGTGCAGGAGGGGGTCGACGCCGCCGACGGCGGAAAGTCACCGCCGCTGGTCCTGCACACGGGCGAGCAGGTGCCGATGCCCTACCTCCCCGATCCGCTGTCCACGGGCGCCGTGTTCTTCGGCCTCCCCGGTCTGCCACCGGGTCAGCCCTTCCCGGTGGAGTGGAACGGCGCCGCCTGGCACAGTCCGGTGTCCTTCCGGATCCGCGTCACGGAGGGCGACGGCCCGCCGCAGTTCGACCAGCAGGCGCGTGTCCTCACCGTGCAACTGCCCAAGGCCGCCGTCCACACCGTCCGGGTCTCCTCGCGGATCACCGTGGAGGACAGCGTGCTGGGCGTGGCCGACTGGTGCCGCGAGTCGACGGCGACCGACGACGCCCAGGTCGGTGAGCTGATGACATCGGCGCACGAGAGCCGCCACTGGCTCTTCACCCCCGGGCAGGAGTTCACCCTCGTCCACGCGGTGGCGCACCCGTTGAAGGATCCGCTGCTGCAGCTCGGTACAGCACCGGTCCGCCTCCCGTCGGCCACGACCGAGCACCTGCTGGGTGCCGTCACGGTGCACACCGGGAGCACCGAACGCGTCGACGTGTTCGCCGAGTGGACCGATGTCACGGACGAGGGGCCGGAGGGCCGGACCGAGCGGCCGGGCAGCGCGCACGTGCTCTCCCTTCCGCTCTCCCTCGCCGATACCGTGGACGCGGACGGCCGGCCTCTCAGGGTTCCTCCCTCCTGCACGGTGACCGACGGGGTGCTCACGTTCAGTACGGAGCTGGCCGAGACGCTGGCGAAGAATGCCCAGCCTCCGGCGGCTCCGCCCTACAGCCGGCAGGAGTTCGGCGACACCAAGCACCGCCAGGTGCTCTACCGGCCGGTGGCCACCACCAGGTTCGCCGAGTACTTCTCCGGGCAGCAGCCCTCGGTACAGGATCCGCCGAAGGGCGAAGCGGTGCCCCACTCGGTCCCGAGCAGCGCTCCTCCGGCAGCCCCCGGGGTCCTGTACTGCATGCCCACCCTGGCCTTCGAGGAGCCGGACAGCCCTCCCGGCACCGTGGTGCGGCAAAGGCGCGGCGGAGGCATCCGGGTCTTCCTGGACCGCCCCTGGTTCTCCTCCGGCGACGGAGAGCTCCTGGGCGTCCTCATCGACGACGGATCCGGCCCGGGCGCCCCCGGCGAGGAGCCGGTCGTCACGCAGATCGGACGGGACCCGATCCACCTGTCGGCTTCCGTAGGGCCCGCGACGGCCGCGATGTTCACCGGCAAGGTCGCGTACGTGGACACGGTCCGCCGCCCGTCCCGCGGCACGGCCGACGGCGTGGCCGGGGCCTCCACGGTCACCGCGCTCGGCTTCACCCCGCAGTTCGACAAGGCCCGCCGGCGCTGGTTCTGCGACCTCGAACTCGACACCGGGGACAGCTACTTCCCCTTCGTGCGTCTGGCCCTCGTGCGCCTGCAGCCCGCATCGATCACCGGGGCGGAGATCTCCGGTGTGGTGCTCTCCGATCTCGTACGGACGCTGCCCGACCGTGAACTCACCGTCAGCGGTGACTCGCCCGTGAGCATCACGCTGACCGGGCCGTCCTACCGTCCGCAAGGTGCACCGCCCCCCAGGGTCAGGGCTCGTCTGGAACGCAGGCACCCCGCCATCGAGGACGAGGACCTCGGCTGGGTGACGGTCGAGGACAGTGCCGTGGAGCTCGTGTCCGTGGACGCCGAGACCTCCGACAGGGCGGTGTTCACCGGCGAGGTGACTCTGCCGCAGCGCTGCCACGGATGGCACGGGCGCCACCGGCGGTGGGGTACCGGCGGGCGGCCGTGGGGCCGCAGAGGCCACGCCGAGGGCGGCCGGGGACAGGGCCTGCGGCTCACGGTCGAGGAGACGGAGTCGATCAGCACGGACGGCTCGGCCGAGACGCAGGAGCGGGTGGTCTACTGCGACTTCGTGGACCTCGGCGACATCGACCTGGACGGCTGAGGACGGCAGGTTCCACAGCCCCGGCTCCCCCGCGCCTCCCCCGCAAGGAGGACCCGTACGGCGAGCCCGCGCGGGCCCTGGAAGCGGGCTGTACGCGGGCGGACACGGCGGGGGGCCCACAAACCGGCGGCGCCGACGGGACTGCCCGGCCCCCGGGCGCCGTCCGTCCCGATGACTACACAGGGCTCCATCCGTGGCCCTCAGGTATGACCCACGACGAGATCGGAGAGGGATTCGCCTCACCCCCGCTCGCTCCTAACGTCCTGATCAAGACGGTGGGACAACCGCCGCACGGCAGCGATGCCGAGGACAGGCGAGACAGTGAGCAGGTGGCACGGGTGACTCAGCAGGACCGTCCGACGGTCAAGGCGTTCGCTCCGGAGTATCAGGGGGCCCTCGGATCCCTGTCGGTCAATTCCTCCCTCACCGAGGTGCTGGCCAAGGGCGTCGAGGAGCTGAAGGCGGCCGAACGTGCCGGGCAACGACGGGAGATGGCCCGCTGCGGGCTCGCGGTCGCGGAGGCCTGCCGGCGACTGGGCCGGATCGAGGAGGCCGATGCCGCGTGGAAGGCGAGCTACCGCGCGGCCCGTTCGGCGCAGGACAAGGGGGCGATGGCCTGGGCGCTGTGGAGCGGAGGCACACTGGCCCGCCAGCGCGGTTCGCTGGCCCTGGCCTACCGGCTTCTCCGGCTCGCGGCCGAACTGGGCGAACGGGGCGGCGATGTGGTCGTACGCGGTTACTCACTGGCCGGTCTCGCGGAGACCGGCCGCATCCAGGGCGACTACCAGGCCGTCGGGGAACTGCACGAGCAGCTGCTCGCCGAGGCGCGCCGGCGCGGGGAGGCCAGGCACACGGTGTGGGCGCTGGAGGGCATCGCGCAGATGCACCGCAACACCGGTTCGTACGACAAGGCGCTGGCCCTCTTCGAGGAGGCGGCGGAGACGGCGGGCCGGGCCGACGACCGGCGAGGGCGGGCCTGGGCGCTGCGCGGCATCGCCGACGTGGTCTCCGTACGCGACGGTGACGTGGACCGCGCCCTCGCGCTGCTCGGCGAGGCCGAATCCTTGTGCCGCGAGATGAAGTTGTCCAGCGCGCTGGCCTACAACCACAAGATGCGGGGCAACGTGCGCTACCGGGCCGGGCAGTATCCGCAGGCCCGTGCCGACTACGCGCTGGCGCTCGCGGAGTTCGAGGAGATGAACGAGCCACGCGGGACGGCACTCTCCCGGCTGGGACTCACCAAGGCGCTGGCCCGGCTCGGTCGCAATCCCGCGGAGACGGTCGTGGAACTGGCCGGGCTCCGCGAGACCCTGGACCGGATCGGCCTGCGGCACGCGCGGGACATGGTGGACAGGGCCGCAGCGGAGCTGGGGGTGGGCCCTCTGCCGGGGACCGGCCCTCGGGCCGAGGAGGCGATGACGCGATGACCACCTCCGCTACCGTGCCTGCCGGGCCCGCACACACCATGCGCCCGGAGCTCGCGGGCACCGCTGCCCGCACCCTCGTCCGCTGCCGCGATCTGGTGCGCCCCTCCCTGTCCGCCGCTCTGGAACGGCTCCATGCGTGGCCGGGCGAGATGGCCGCGTACTCGCTCGGCTGGTGCGAGGTCGGCGGCACTCCCACCGAGGGGGCCGTCGAGGGCAAAGGCGTGCGCCAGGCCCTCGCAGTCCTGTCCGCCGAGGCGGTCGGAGCGTCCGGGGAGAGCGCCCTCGCCGGTGCGGTGGCCGTCGAACTCGTCCACACCTTCTCGCTGCTGCACGACGACATCATGGACGGCGACGGGATGCGCCGGCAGCGTGAGACCGTGTGGAAGGCGTACGGCACGGGTCCGGCCGTACTCGCGGGCGACGCGCTGCTCGCCCTGGCGGTGCAGGTCCTCGCCGAGACGCCCGGTCCGCACGCTGCCGCGGCGGTCGGCCGGTTGTCCGGGACGCTGACCGGTCTCGTACGCGGTCAGGCCGAGGACCTGCTCTTCGCGTCCCGTCCCTGGACCGGGCCGGACGCCGTCCGGCCCGGTGAGTACCGCGCGATGGCCGAACTCAAGACCGGCACCCTGCTGGGGTGTGCCGCGGCGCTCGGCGGCCTCCTGGGCGGCGCACCGCCGCGCACCGTGGCCGCTCTGGACCGGGCGGGGCGGCACCTCGGGGTGGCTTTCCAGGCCGTCGACGACCTGCTCGGGATCTGGGGCGACCCGGCGGTGACGGGTAAGCCCGTGCACAGCGATCTGCGGCAGCGGAAGAAGACCTGTCCCGTCCTCGCCGCCCTCGCCGGGGGCGGGCGCCATGCCAGGGAACTCGCCGCCCTTCTGGACGCGCCGCTCCCCCTCGACGATGCCGGCGCGGTGCGCGCGACGGCACTCGTCGAGGCGTGCGGCGGGCGTACCGCCACTCTGGAGGAAGCCCGCCGCCACCTCGACGCCGCCCATGGCTGCCTGCGGGGTGTGCCCCTCGCCCCACGCGCGGCGTACGAGATCGAGGGGCTGCTCGAGTTCCTGCTCCACCGCGAGGTCTGAGGAGGGGCCGGCTCCGTCACCCCGGGCCGGTCACGTCCGGATCAGCCGGTCGGTGAAGGCGTTCCCGAAGACGCCGTGCGGATCCAGCCGGTCGAGCACTCCTACGGCTTCCGCCCACTGCCCGGGGCCGTACGAGGCGGGCACCGTCGTTCCGATGACCTCCGGGTCCGCCCAGGCCGCCGTGTCCGTGTACGCCCAGCCCTTGGACCACTCGACACGGGTGAGGGCGTAGTCGCCGTCGAAGGTGGCGAGCAGGAAGCGCTCCAGGTCCCGGTAGAACGCGTGGGCTCCCGGGGTCGTCGGCTGGGTGAGGACGTCGATCCACACCGCGCAGTCGAAGTCCGGCCGGTCCGCGGGGGGCCGTACGACGGAGAGCAGCGGCGGCCGGGCTCCGGGGGCGGCGGACTCCTCGGGCCGGTCCAGCCCGCCCACACGGATCTCGACCTGGCCGTTGACGGGGAACTCCCCGCGGGCGGCCCGGGTCTTCAGCTGCTCGCTGTAGTAGGCCGCGAACTGCGAGATGACGCGTTGCACCTCGGCCCGCCGGGTGATGATCGCGTACCCGTTGGCCGTCTCCCGCAGGGTCGTGGGGCGGAGGTAGAACTGCAGGTTGTGCGCCGCCCCCCAGAGGTCCGTGGAGAAGGTCGCCGCCAGCCCGGTGGCCGCCACGGTGTACTGGGCCGCGCCGAAGGCCGGGGCGAGATACCAGGCCCCTTCCCCCAGGAGGCGTCCGGCCAGCCGGGCGACGGGGGTGGGCAGCGAGTCGCTGAACGGATAGTTGTACGGGTGGTGCACGGCCCTCGCGGTCGGCGGACGCTCCGGGCTGAGGCTCCACACCTTCAGCCATGGCTTGTCCGTGAAGGCGAACCAGATCGCTTCCACCCGCCCCGCGCTGTCGAGGAAGTCGGCGAAGGTGTTGCCCCGGGCGGCGAGGGCGCTGCCCGGAGCGGCGAACAGTTCGTCGCTGGTGAGGTCGACGCGGCTCCGGCAGCGGAGCGGTACCTCCTCGCCCGCCTGGAGCACCGCCTCCACGACGAGACCGCGGCCGACGTGTGCGGCCAGGGCCTCGCATTCCTTGTCGGAGCCCCGGTGGAAGGTGCGCACCACGTACGCGGACCGGGCGGCGTCCCAGACGACCGCGGTGAGCGAGAGGACGAGGTTGCTCAGGGTTCCGTAGGTGTGTCCCGGGCGCGGGGTCTCCCCCACGGCGGGCACGCTGGTGCCGTGGGCGTCGATGGCGAGCGTCCCGCCGAGCGTCAGCTCACCCGGCGCCGGGGTGTTGGTGACGCCCAGGCCGTGTTCGGCGAGGTAGGCCGTCAGGGTCTCCAGGGTCACTCCGGTCTGCGCCCGGACGGCACCGGGGGCGCCGGGCGGCGGCGTCACGAGTTCCATCCGGGTCAGGTGCTCGGTGGTGTCCATGAGCAGCACGCGCCGGTCCGACTCGTCCGGCCCGGTGATGGTGAGGGGCGACCAGTTGTGCGCCTTGCCTCGTGCGCGCAGCCGCCAGCCGTTGGCGTGCGCCCAGTTCGCGAGGTCGGCGAGGTCCTGGCCGGTGCGGGGGGCGCAGGCCCACAGCCCGGTGTGGGTGATCTCGCCGGCCCAGTTGACGTAGGGGGTGCGGTACGCCACCAGCCCGGCGGGCAGTTGGGGAGGCGGCGACGGGACGATCGAGGGCGTTGCCGCGGCGGAAGGCTGCCCACCGGCCGCCACCACCGCGCCGGGTACACCGAGTGCTCCGCCGACGACGGCCGCCGCTCGCAGCACCCCACGGCGGGAGGGGACGGCCGGTGACGTGGAGTCAGAAGAATCAGGCATGGGCACGAACGTAGGCGGCTCCCTCTGTGCCCCTGACGCATACACCGGAAGACCTGCACGATCCTCACCGTCGGGTGTAATGCACCGCGAAGTCTCCTCGCGGCGAAGATCTTCCCCCGCGCCGTCGGCGGCCTCCGCGGGACGGGCGTCGAGCGAACCGCCGCCTGCCGTCGGCCCGTTCCCGTAGGCCGAGGTGGACGGCAGACCCTTACCTACGCCCTGGAGGTCACCGTGCCTCCTCCTGGCC
>Ga0247818_10002548_pt1 | contig 11738 bp, 9 predicted proteins | sample 13C_Glucose_Day1_FD_192424 | JGI IMG/M metagenome (GOLD analysis project Ga0247818, IMG submission 192424) | Soil microbial communities from agricultural site in Penn Yan, New York, United States - 13C_Glucose_Day1 | ecosystem: Environmental > Terrestrial > Soil > Agricultural land | place: USA...
TGACTTTACAGCGTGGCCCGCAACGTCTGCTAGAAGACGCCGAGCTGACCCTGCACGCCGGCCAGAAAGCCGGCCTCATCGGTGCCAACGGCGCCGGCAAATCGAGCCTGTTCGCCTTGCTTCGGGGTGAGCTGCACCCTGACTCGGGCGATTGCTTCCTGCCGGCCGACTGGCGTATCGCCCACATGCGCCAGGAGGTCGACACGCTCGAGCGCCTGGCGGTCGACTACGTGCTCGATGGTGACCTGCGCCTGCGCCAGGTGCAACGCGACCTGGCGGCAGCCGAAGCGGCCCATGACGGTGCCGCACAGGCCCGTTACCACTCCGAGTTGGACAGTGCCGACGGTTACACCGCCGACGCCCGCGCTCGCAAGTTGCTGGCAGGCCTGGGCTTCACCAACGAGCAGATGGATCGCCCGGTCGGCGATTTCTCCGGTGGCTGGCGGATGCGCCTCAACCTGGCGCAGGCCTTGATGTGTCCTTCGGACCTGCTGTTGCTCGACGAACCGACCAACCACTTGGACCTCGACGCCATCATCTGGCTCGAAGAGTGGCTCAAAAGCTACCCAGGCACCTTGATGCTGATTTCCCACGATCGGGACTTCCTCGATGCCGTGGTCGATCACGTGGCTCATGTCGATCAGCGCAAGATCACCCTGTATCGCGGTGGCTACAGCGCCTTCGAGCGTGCTCGAGCCGAACGCCTGGCCCAGCAACAACAGGCGTACGAGAAGCAGCAGGCGCAACGTGCGCACATGGAAAGCTACATCGCCCGCTTCAAGGCCCAGGCCACCAAGGCCCGCCAGGCCCAGAGCCGGATCAAGGCGCTGGAGCGGATGGAAGAGCTGACCGCCGCGCACGTCGATTCGCCGTTCGACTTCGTCTTCCGCGAATCGCAGAAGATCTCCAGCCCGCTGATCGATCTGTCTGATGCCCGCCTGGGCTACGGCGACAAGGCCGTGCTGGAGAAGGTCAAGCTGCAACTGACCCCCGGCGCGCGGATCGGTTTGCTCGGCCCGAACGGCGCCGGTAAATCGACCCTGATCAAAAACCTTGCTGGTGAGCTGTCGCCACTGGCCGGACGCCTGACCCGCGGCGAGAACACCGTGGTCGGTTACTTCGCCCAGCATCAACTCGATTCCCTGGACTCCAAGGCCAGCCCGTTGCTGCACTTGCAGCGCCTGGCGCCGACCGAGCGCGAACAGACCCTGCGCGATTTCCTCGGCGGTTTCGACTTCCGTGGCGCGCGGATCGACGAGCCGGTGCTGAATTTCTCCGGTGGCGAAAAGGCGCGCCTGGCGCTGGCCCTGATTGCCTGGGATCGGCCGAACCTGTTGCTGCTCGACGAACCGACCAACCACCTGGACCTGGAAATGCGCCTGGCGCTGACCATGGCCCTGCAGGAATTCAGTGGTGCGGTACTGGTGGTCTCCCACGATCGCCATTTGCTCAAAAGCACCACCGATAATTTCTATCTGGTGGCGGACGGCAAGGTCGAAGAGTTCGACGGCGATCTGGAGGACTACACCCGTTGGCTGGTGGAGTACCGTCAGCGCAATGCCCCTGTCAGCAACACCCCGGTCAATCCGGACAAGACCGACAAGAAGGCCCAGCGTCAGGCTGCCGCTGCGTTGCGCCAGCAACTGGCACCGCACAAGCGCGAGGCTGACAAGCTGGAAGCCGAGTTGGGCAAGCTGCACGAAAAACTGGCGAAGATCGATGCCAGCCTGGGCGATAGCGACATCTACGAACCGTTGCGCAAGAATGAATTGCGCGACCTGTTGGCCGAGCAGGCCAAGCTGAAGGTGCGTGAAGCAGAGCTGGAAGAAGCCTGGATGGAAGCCCTGGAACTGCTGGAAAGCATGCAGGCGGAGCTGGAGGCGCTGTCCTGATGGAGGCGTTCAAGCTGCCGCTGCCGGCAATGTGGATCGAGCCGCTCTGGCTCGGTATGCAAATCCTGCTGATTCTGCTGGCCGGTTACATCGCCCAGCGTTTCGTTGCCAAGTGCCTGACACGTCTCGGCGAGCGTTACCCGTTTCCGCCGCAGTTGCTGATGCCGCTGCGCGGGGGGCTGCGCTGGCTGATCATGGGCAGTGCGCTGATCTTCGTGCTGGAGCGCCTCGGGGTTTCGGCCACGGTGCTCTGGACGGCGCTGTCGGGTTTCGTCGCGGTGGCGGCGGTGGCGTTTTTCGCCATGTGGAGTGTGCTCTCCAATCTGTTGTGCGCGATCCTGATCTTCACGGTTGGCCCGTTCCGCCTCGGTGATGTGGTCGAGTTGGTGGACACCACCGATAAGCCCGGCGTCAAAGGCCGGGTGATCGCGATCAACCTGCTGTACACCACGCTGATCGAGGCTGAAGAGCTCGGTACCGGCAGCGCCATGGTGCAAGTGCCCAACAGCCTGTTCTTCCAGCGTTCGGTTCGACGCTGGCGTGGTACGGATGTGTTTCCTTCCAGCGGGTTTGAAAAATAAGCCTTCTGCAAAAAACGGTAGTCATCCAGCCAAAGCCACATTAGCTTAGACATCTGTCACGAGTTCGAGTCGAGGTGTGCAATGGAGCTTCAAACATGGCTGGCGTTTTTTGCCGCCTGCTGGGTGATCAGCCTGTCCCCCGGTGCCGGCGCCATTGCGTCAATGTCCAGCGGTCTGCAATACGGTTTCTGGCGCGGTTACTGGAACGCCCTGGGCCTGCAATTGGGATTGGCGGTGCAGATTGCGATTGTCGGCGCGGGTGTGGGCGCGATTCTTACGGCGTCGGCCACCGCCTTCTATGCGATCAAATGGTTCGGCGTGGCGTACCTGGTTTATCTCGCGATCAAACAATGGCGCGCGCTGCCCAGCGACATGAGCGATGACGCGGCGATCCGGCAGATTGGCAAGCCGATGGCCCTGGTGTTCCGCGGTTTTCTGGTGAACATCAGTAACCCCAAGGCGTTGGTATTCATGCTGGCGGTGTTGCCGCAGTTCATCGATCCGCACGCGCCGCTGCTGATCCAGTACGTGATCATCGGGGTCACCATGGTCTGCGTGGACCTGATCGTCATGGCCGGCTACACCGGGCTGGCGTCCAGGGTGCTGCGCCTGTTGCGCACACCCAAGCAGCAGAAACGCATGAACCGTACCTTTGCCGGGCTGTTCATCGGCGCGGCGGCGTTCATGGCGACACTGCGCAAAGCCGCGGTTTAAACCACCAGGCACAGAAAAGGCGACCTATAAGGTCGCCTTTTTTCATTTAAGCCCTGGTGCGCAATTCACAACAAAGCTTGAGTGAAACTGATTGGGAGTGAACAATATGTTACTTCGTATTTCCAATTGAGATTCGTTCATGATTGCCCCGTCCCGTTTCCTGGCCTGGCTGATAGCGCCGGTGCTCGCCCTGTGCAGTTTCAATCTGCTGGCCGACACGGTGGAAGGCGCACCGCAAGCGTTGCATTTGCTCGATTACATTGGCGCGGACTACCCGCAAGCGGTGCAGGCAGGCAAGGCCGTCAACGAATCCGAATACCGCGAGCAGCTTGAGTTCGTCCAGGCGGTGCAAGGCTTGATTGCCGCCATGCCGGCCAAACCGGAAAAGGCCAGTCTGGAACAGGGCATCAGTAAACTGCGCGAGGCGATCACTGCACGCCAGGATGGCGCCGACGTCGCCCGTCAGGCCCGGCAACTGGGGGCGAAACTGGCGGTGGCCTATGAAGTCAGCCAGGCTCCGATCATTACCCCGGACCCCACTCGCGGCGCCCCCCTGTACGCCCAGCATTGCTCGGTGTGTCATGGCGATACCGGGGCTGGCGATGGTCCGGCAGGTGTCGGCCTGACTCCGCCGCCGGCCAACTTGCGCGATAACGCCCGCCTGGATCACCTGAGCCTCTACGCCATCTACAACACCGTGGGCCTGGGGGTCGAAGGCACCGATATGCCGGCTTTTGGCGATCAGCTCGATGATCGTCAGCGTTGGGACCTGGCCACTTACATCGCCAGCTTCAGTGCCGATCCGGCGCCCGCCAGCGGCGACAAGACCTATGACATTGCCGAGCTGGCCCGCCAGACCCCGGCCGAAGTGTTGGCCGCCGCCGGTCCACAGGCCGCCGCGACGTTCCGCGCGCAACGGGCGCAGCCGCCGCAGGCCAAGCGGGGTCCGGCGCAATTGCTTGACTACACTGCCGTCACCCTGGACAAGAGCGTGGCGGCCTACCGTGCCGGCGATCACGATCAGGCCTATGACTTGTCCGTGGCGGCGTATCTGGAAGGCTTCGAACTGGTCGAAAGCTCCTTGGACAACGTCGATGCCAACGTGCGCAAAGACACGGAAAAGTCGCTGATGGCTTACCGTCAGTCGTTGCAGGATGGCCTGCCGGTGGAGCAGGTGGAGCAGCGCCTGGAAGCGGCCAAGGCCAAGTTGAAGGCATCTGCCGGGTTGTTGGGCAGTGACGGCTTGAGCTGGTCCCTGAGCTTCATTTCCGGTTTGCTGATCCTGTTGCGCGAAGGTCTGGAAGCCATCCTGGTGCTGGCGGCGATTCTCGCCTTCCTGCGTAACACCGGCCAACAGTCGGCGGTACGCAGTGTCAACATCGGTTGGGGCCTGGCGCTGCTGGCGGGTCTGGGTACCTGGGCGCTGGCGGCTTATGTGATTGATGTCAGCGGCTCGCAGCGTGAGCTGCTGGAAGGTGCGACGGCGCTGTTCGCCAGCGTCATGGTGCTGTGGCTCGGCGTATGGATGCACGACCGTCGTCATGCCGCGGCCTGGCAGGATTACATCAAGAGCAGCCTGGTGGGCGGTGGTGGACGTTTTGGATTCGCGATCCTGGCGTTCTTCTCGGTGTATCGCGAACTGTTCGAAGTGATCCTGTTCTACGAGACCCTGTGGTTGCAGGCCGGTCCCGCTGGCCATGACGCGGTGCTGGCCGGTGGTGCAACGGCCCTGGTGTTGTTGGTCGGCCTGGCCTGGGTGATCCTGCGCGGCTCGGCGAAACTGCCGCTGGCATTGTTCTTCAGCATCAACGCCGGTCTGCTCTGTGCATTGTCGGTGGTGTTCGCCGGACATGGTGTGAAGGCGTTGCAGGAAGCCGGGATCTTCGGCACGCGACCGGTACCGTTCTTTGAGTTCGATTGGCTGGGGATTCATGCGGATGCGTATTCGCTGAGCGCTCAGGCTGTTGCCTTGATCGCGATCATCGTGCTGTACAGCCGTAGTCGCATGGCCGAGAAGCGGCGGGTGACGGCTTAACAGCCTTCGCTACGCTCATAATCGCGAGCAGGCTCGCTCCCACAAGGTTTAAGCTGATCCTGTGGGAGTGAGCCTGCTCGCGATGCTTTTCAATAGAGGAAAACATGATGCGCGTATGGATCGATGCCGACGCCTGCCCTCGAGCGGCCAAGGATCTGGTGGTCAAGTTCGCCCTCAAGCGCCGGTTTGAAGTGGTGCTGGTAGCGGGGCAGCCGCAGATCAAGCCGGGCCTGGCCCTGGTCAAGTTGATCGTGGTGCCCAGCGGACCGGATGCGGCGGATGATTACCTGGTGGAACACGCGGTGCCCGGAGAGCTGGTGATCTGCAGCGACGTGCCGCTGGCCGACCGTCTCGTGAAGAAAGGCGTTGCGGCGCTGGACCCGCGGGGCAAGGAGTTCGACCTGCAGAACATGGGTGATCGCCTGGCCGTGCGCAACCTGTTCACCGACTTGCGTGAACAGGGACAGATGAGCGGTGGGCCGGCACCGTTTGGCGAGCGGGAGAAGCAGGCGTTTGCCAATGCGCTGGACCGGATTTTGACGCGGTTATCGCGCCAGTCTTGAGCGCCGCGCGATCCCCTGTAATTGAATGGACTCGCCCTCGCTGTCGTTGGCTGTTTAGACTGCCACCGTGGCGCATTGACGCCTCGGCGTGGGCGAGTCCATTCAATTACGGATTGCGTTGTGGCTTAAGCTTGCCACTATCAGTTCTGATAGTAGCCAGCCTCGCCCGAATACCCCACAGTGAAACCCTGAACCAAGGATCTTCAGGGAGCCCGGCCCATGCGGTCCAACCGTGAAACTCTGCTCTGCCGCTATTTCTACGATCCGCTGGATCGGCTGACCGCTTGTACGCCTTCAAAGGAGGCAAGCACGCAGCGCTTCTACTTCAAGGATCGCCTCGCCACCGAGGTGCAAGGCGCGGTGCAGCGCTCGATCGTTCAGCATGAAGATCATCTACTGGCGCAACAAACACGCCAGAGCGGTAAAGCTGAAACCGCCATGCTCGCCACCGATCAGCAACGCTCGGTGTTGAACGTACTCGCGACAGTACGCCCTAATCCTCTTGCCTACACACCTTATGGTCATCGCCCTCTGGAAAACGGCTTGCTCAGCCTGCTCGGCTTCAACGGCGAACGTCCGGATCCGGTGACGGGGTGTTATTTGTTGGGCAATGGTTATCGGGCGTTTAATCCGGTATTGATGCGGTTTAACAGTCCGGACAGTTGGAGCCCGTTTGGGAAGGGTGGGTTGAATGCGTATGCATATTGTATGGGGGACCCGGTGAATCAGTCCGATACGACGGGACACTTTTCAGGCTGGGTAATTGTTCGAAATAATATCTCTCGCATAGCAAAAATGGGGACCGCCTCCAAGCTGCATAAACCATCTTGGGGGAGTGCCCTGCCAGGCACAGCGAAAAGAGTTAGCCCAACGCTCAAGCCACGGACTACTCTCAATGATATGCCCAACGAAATGCTTGCTGGGGTATTCGGCCATCTTGAAGGCAAAGATCTCGTTAATGTTTCCCTCACTTCAAAAAGAATGAAGGGAGTTGTAAGCGAGTTATCTGAAATCAATATGAAAAAATTTTTGAACGCTGCTCCACCAGATAGCCGATTGCCGAGAATCGACAGCGTCGGGTTTGGAGAAGTTCGCGGAATTGCCCCTTCAGCGACCGTAAATACGGGCGCAACGCTTGCACAAGTGCAGCGAGAATTTCCTTATCCAATGACTCGACTGGTTGGCCATAACAGCAGACGTTTGAATTACGGACCCCGGCCAGACCTCTTACCCCAAAACGCTCCTTTAAATGATGTTGCTGCACAAATTAGAGCCATGAACGGTGATATATTTTGACTGCAGTAGCCGAGCAATAAACAAGGGCGACTCCTGCCGCCCTTATTGAGCTTCCATCCCTTACGCCGCACTAAACAACTTCGCGGCAGCATCCACTGCACCTGGGTCTTCAGTCACGTACAGGCTAGAGATACCGATTTTGCCCGCCACACGCACCACGCCCATCAGCAAGTTGAGCACAATGGCCGGTGCTTCGTATTCCGCGTGGAACTGGCGCAGTGGCAGGAAAGCCTCGCCAGCCTGACCGACGCCCTGACCGAGCAACCGGTGCCGGAGCACGTGTGGCAAGGTATTAATGCGCGGATAGAACCGCAAGTGCTGCACATACCCGAGAAACGTCCGTTCTGGAATTGGTTGCGGGTGACGGCGGCGATAGGTTCGCTGGTGGTCGCAGTGGCCTTGGGCGTGATCTACAACCGCGACAGTGCGCGTTACAGCGCCACGCTGCTCAACGCCGACGCACAGCCGGCACTGAAGGTCGAAGCGCACGAGGATTATTTGAAAGTCGAAGCACTGTCGCTGGCAGCGGTTGATCAGGGACGCAGTCTGGAGTTGTGGGCCATTCCGGCGGACGGCAAACCGATTGCGTTGGCGGTCAGTCTTGAACCCAAGGGGGGATCGCCAACCGGGCAACCGACAGGACCGGTGTTGTACCAAGGGGCGTTGGCAGCCCTGTAATCAATTTTAGCCAGGGAACAAAAACCACCCTTTGTAGGAGCTGGCTTGCCAGCGATAGCGATCGAATATTCAACACATGCGTTGAAGGATATGACGCCTTCGCTGGCAAGCCAGCTCCTACGGTAAATGGTGTCAGGCGTCGTTTTCGTGGGTCAGTTCGAGCACCCGGTCGACCAGTTTGTTGATGCCCGAAGCCGCTTCGCTGATCGATTGCGCCAGCATGTAGGCCGGCGTCGTCACCAGTTTGCGCGCCTTGTCTTCGACGATATCGCTCACGGCGCAGTCCTTGTGGGTGGCGCCCATCTTGTTCAGGGCGGCTGCCGTCTCGGCGTCGTTGCCGATGGTGCAGGTCACGCCCGGCCCATAGATTTTCGCGGCCAGGGCGGGCGAGATGCAGATCAGGCCGACCGGTTTGCCGGCCTCGGCAAAGGCTTCGGTCAAGGCCAGGACGTCCGGTTGAACGGTGCAACCGGTGCCTTCGATGGCGAAGTTGGACAGATTCTTGGCCGAACCGAAACCGCCGGGAATGATCAGCGCATCGAAGTCTTCGGCATCTGCTTCGCGAATGTCCTTGATCTCGCCACGGGCAATGCGCGCCGACTCCACCAGCACATTGCGCGACTCGGGCATTTCTTCACCGGTCAGGTGATTGATTACATGCAGCTGCGCGATATTCGGTGCAAAACACTGCACCTGCGCGCCACGCTGGTCCAGGCGCAGCAGGGTCACTACGCTTTCGTAAATTTCGGCGCCGTCGTACACGCCACAGCCGGAAAGGATCACTGCAACTTTTTTGCTCATGGGCTTTTCTCCAGATTCATGGCGTTAAATGTCCACTAATTTGTCACTCGTTGCCATAGGGATAATTCGGGGCTACACATAGGATCTGTCCTCAAGATACCGATCAGGGCGCGTCATGGACTTCATTCTGTATGCGGTGCCGTTTTTCTTTGTGCTGATCGCTGTCGAGCTGTTGGCCGACCGTTGGCGCGGGGTCAGCAACTATCGGCTGGCGGACGCGATCAACAGCATCAGTACCGGCGTGCTGTCGACCACCACGGGCCTGCTGACCAAAGGTGTGGGGCTTGTGACTTACGCGTTTGCCCTCAAGCATCTGGCGCTGTTCGAGCTCTCGGTCGACAGCGTCTGGGTGTGGATCTTCGCCTTCGTCTTTTATGACTTCTGCTACTACTGGCTGCACCGCATGGGCCACGAGCGCAACATTCTCTGGGCCGCGCACTCGGTGCATCACCAGAGCGAGGACTACAACCTCTCCACCGCCCTGCGCCAGACCAGCACCGGGTTCCTGCTGAGCTGGATCTTCTACCTGCCCATGGCCGTCGTCGGCGTGCCATTGCTGGTGTTCGTCAGCGTCGCGGCGCTCAACCTGCTGTACCAGTTCTGGGTGCATACCCGGCATATTCCCAAGCTTGGCTGGTTCGAGTGGTTTTTCGTCACGCCATCCAATCATCGGGCTCACCATGCACAGAACGCTCTCTACATGGATCGCAACTACGGTGGGGTGTTCATTATTTGGGACCGTCTATTCGGCTCGTTTCAGGAAGAGGACGATAATGAGCCAGTGATTTTCGGCGTGACCACACCGCTGGCAAGCTGGAACCCGGTGTGGGCCAACGTGCAGTTCTACGCGCAGTTGTGGGCGGATGCGCGGCGTGCCGAAAGCACCTGGGACAAGCTGCGGATCTGGTTCATGCGCACCGGCTGGCGGCCGGCGGACGTCGCAGCCAGGTACCCGATGAACAAGCCGGACCTGAGCCAGTTCCGCAAATTCGAAGTGCCGCTGGACGGGCGTCAGCAGCTTTACGTCGCGTTGCAGTTCTGCGTCTACATTGCGCTGGGCAGCTATTTGATGAACCTGGAACCCGGTCTGTCGACGGCGGCGCTGGTGTTGGGCTGGGGAGCGGTGGCGCTGGGCCTGTTCGTCCTGGGCGTGGCCCTGGAGAATCGCCCGTGGGCGCTGAAGCTGGAGTTGCTGCGGCTGGCATCCAATGTGCCGCTGATCTGGCTGGCACCGTTGGTGGGGCTGTGGCCGGCCAGCGCGGTGGGCTGGGTCGGCCTGCTCAGTTACAGTCTGATCAGCGGTATCGGCCTTTACTGCTGCCGAAACCGCCTTACTCGGCTGGCGTCTTAGGACCGCCGGTAGTGTGCTGACTGGCTTTCAGGGCTTGCTCGTCGGCATAGACCTGCCGGGCCAGGCGCGCATTCTTGAACCGCCGGCGCAGCCACAGGCCCAGGCCGAGGATGAGCAGGGCGCCGAGCACCCACAGCTCGTACTTCTTGATGCTGCCGAGCATCCCTTCCAGTACCGCGCCAAAGTGATAGGCCGCCGCCGCCAGTGCGGTGGCCCAGATCGCCGCGCCAATCCCGTTGAGCAGCAGATAGCGACCCGGTGGATAGCCCGACAGGCCGATCGCCACCGGCATCACGGTGCGCAGGCCGTAGACGAAGCGGAAACTCAGGACCCAGATGTCCGGGTGTCTGCGAATATGTTCCAGCGCCCGATCACCCATCATTTGCCAGCGCGGTTTGCGCGCCAGCAATTTGCGCCCGTGCTTGCGCCCCATGAAGTACCACAGCTGATCGCCGGCGTAGCTGCCAAAGAACGCCACGACCACCACCAGGTTGATGTCCATGTATCCACGGAACGCGAGGAAGCCCGCGAGCACCAGGATGGTTTCGCCTTCGAAGAATGTGCCAAGAAACAGGGCAAAGTAGCCGAAGTCATGCAGAAATTGTTGGAGCATTGTCTGGGTGCTGGCGAAATGAACGCGCAGCCTAACCCTTCGTACACATTCAGGAAAGTGTCCAAATGTGTCTCGACGTGAACATTTCCTACAAGGACAATGGAATGCGGCTACCTGTCACAGGGTGCACACAACTGTAATACGTTCGTCATAATGGCCGCTTATAACTGTCACGCTCGCACGCCTGCGGGCTCAGGAGTCTGCCGTGAGCTTCACCCCAGCCAACCGTTTGTTCCCCGCAACCCGCCTGCGCCGTAATCGTCGCGATGACTTCTCGCGTCGTCTGGTCCGTGAAAACGTGTTGACCGTCGATGACCTGATCCTGCCGGTATTTGTACTGGACGGTGAAAACCGTCGCGAAGCGGTGGCCTCGATGCCGGGCGTCGAGCGCCTGACCATCGATCTGTTGCTGGAAGAAGCGGCAAAATGGGTCGAGCTGGGGATTCCGGCGCTGGCGCTGTTCCCGGTGACCCCGGCAGAACTCAAGTCGCTGGATGCCGCCGAAGCCTGGAACCCGGACGGTATTGCCCAGCGCGCCACCCGTGCCCTGCGTGCGCAGTTCCCTGAACTGGGGGTGATCACCGATGTCGCGCTGGATCCGTTCACCACCCATGGCCAGGACGGTATTCTCGACGAAGAAGGCTATGTGCAGAACGACATCACCGTCGACGCACTGGTCCGCCAAGCCCTGTCCCATGCCGAAGCCGGCGCCCAGGTCGTCGCGCCGTCGGACATGATGGACGGTCGCATCCAGGCGATCCGCGAGGCTCTCGAAGTGGCCGGTCACGTCAATGTGCGGATCATGGCCTATTCGGCGAAGTACGCCAGCGCCTATTACGGCCCGTTCCGCGACGCGGTCGGTTCGGCGCTGAACCTGGGCAAGGCCAACAAGGCCTCCTATCAGATGGACCCGGCCAACAGCAACGAAGCCCTGCACGAAGTGGCGGCTGACTTGTCAGAAGGCGCAGACATGGTCATGGTCAAGCCTGGCATGCCGTATCTGGACATTCTTTGCCGGGTCAAAGAAGAATTCAAAGTGCCGACTTTTGTTTATCAAGTCAGCGGCGAATACGCCATGCACATGGCCGCGATCCAGAATGGCTGGTTGAGCGAAGGGGTTATCCTCGAATCCCTGACCGCTTTTAAACGCGCAGGCGCTGATGGCATCCTCACGTATTTTGCCGTTCGTGCCGCTCAATTGTTACGAGAGCAAA
>Ga0247818_10002551_pt1 | contig 11726 bp, 11 predicted proteins | sample 13C_Glucose_Day1_FD_192424 | JGI IMG/M metagenome (GOLD analysis project Ga0247818, IMG submission 192424) | Soil microbial communities from agricultural site in Penn Yan, New York, United States - 13C_Glucose_Day1 | ecosystem: Environmental > Terrestrial > Soil > Agricultural land | place...
CCTCGAAGCGAACGGCGCCGTAGTGTCCGAGCACGACGAGGTGTTCCAGTCCGGGGACCCCGGCGAATCCGCCGTACCGCACGGCGACGTCCGCCGGGCGGCCGGTGATCACCGCGACGGCGGCGACCTTCGGGGCGAGCGCCGTGAGCGCCGGCAGGGCGTCGGGGTGGGCCCGCGCCTTCTCCGGGTCCGGCACGATCGGGGCGAGCGTCCCGTCGAAGTCCAGGGCGACCAGCGCCCGCGCGGGCCGCGCGAGGAGTGCGGCGAGCCCGTCACGGCCGTTTGCGGTCGCGGGGGTGGGCAGAGGGGCCGTGAAGTCGGCCCGGTCGGGGTCGGTCAGATCCTTTTCCATGTCACCTGTTTCTTGCAGGGGCCCCGGCGTTCACGCCGGGAGGAATCGCATCCGGGTGTTGCGACGCGGAGCGTCGCCGTATACCGCTTCAGGGCGTGGAGCGCCCGTATCGGTGTCCGATGTTTCCACGACTGATGTGAACGAGTGTTCCTATTGTCGCTGGTTGGGGTGGTGACTGTGGGATCGGGGGAGGTGCGTGCGGCGATCGTACGTATGGTCCTTTTCAGGGTTCAGGTTCGCCGGTCGTTACGGAAGGGGCAGAGTTGGTGCAGGTGGGGGTGACTGTGCAGGTCGGGCATGCCCGCTACACGTACCGGCTGCGTGTGTCGTCCGCCGCCCGCACGACGCTGGTGGCGGAGTGGGACCGGTGCCGGTGGCTCTGGAACGAGTGTGTCGCCAAGTCCAAGGCCGTGTACCTGCACAACCGCGTGACGGGGGACAAGCAGACGTGCGGCCCGGCGCAGCTCGACCGGATACTGACGGAGGCCCGGAAGAGGATCCCGTGGCTGAGGGAGGGCTCCTCGGTTGTCCAGCAGCAGGTCATCCGTGACTTCGGCCGCTCCCGCGCCAAGGCGCACAAGGACATCGCTGAGCGCCTGCCCATCGCACGCCGAGCGGGGATGCCCACGCACAAGAAGAAGCGCGAGGCACTGCCGACCCTGAACTACACCCAGCGTGGGTTCCGGTTGAAGGACGGCCGGCTGCATCTGGCGGGCGGCATCGTGGTGGGCGTGGTGTGGTCGCGGGAACTGCCCGCTGAGCCGTCCTCGGTGCGTGTGTACAAGGACAGCCTCGGGCACTGGTACGGCTCCTTCGTCTTCCCCGCCGAGGTCCAGCCGCTTCCGCCGACCGGTCGCGTCCTCGGTGTCGACTGGGGCGTGAAGGAGACCGCGACCACCACCTCCGACGCGCACGACCTGCCCCACCCCGAATACGGCAAGAAGGCCCGGGCGAAGCTGACCCAGTACGACCGGATGATGGCCCGCCGCAAGCCGAAAAGGGGCCAGCCGGCGTCGAAGGGCTACCGCGAGGCGAAGAAACTGCGGGCCAAGGCGCACAAGAAGATCGCGAGGCAGCGCCTGGACACCGGCCGCAAATGGGCCAAGAAGGTGATCCGCGACCACGACACCATCGTCGTCGAGGACTTCCGCCCGAGGTTCCTCGCCAAGAGCACCATGGCCCGCAAGGCCGCGGACGCCGCCATCGGCGCCACCAAGGCCGCTCTGATCGAGATGGGCTACAAGCACGGGCGGGACATCCGCCTCGTACACCCCGCGTACACCACGATGGACTGCGCCAACTGCGCTGCGAGAGCCAAGCACGCACTGCCGCTGGGTGAGCGCACCTACACCTGCACCGCATGCGGAAACACGTCCCCGCGGGACAAGAACTCCGCACGCGTCATGCTCATCCGGGCCGGTCTCAACCCAGCTGGTGCTGAGGGCACAAGACCTCCTGGAGCGCTGCTCCAGGAGGCAGCCTGAACCAGGAATCCCCTCCCTTCAGGGAGGGGAGGATTCAATGGCCATACCTCGACCCTATCCAGCGAGGGCGCCGCGCACCCCTCGCTCACCGCTCCGCCCGCCGGGCCTCCCGCACCCGCCGCAGCCGGTTCACCGTGACCGGGTCGTGGGCCAGGGCCCTGGGATCGTCCAGCAAGGCGTTCAGCAGCTGGTAGTAGCGGACGGGGGCCAGGCCCAGTTCTTCGCGTATCGCGCGCTCCTTGACGCCGGGGCCCGGGAAGCCCCGGCGTTCCAGAGCGAGGATGGCCCGCTCGCGGTCGGCGAGGGCGGCCTCGGGCGGGTCCTGGTGCTGGTCCATGGCTCGCACCGTAACCCCCGCCACCGACAACGGCCGCTACTCGGCGCTCTCGGCCCGCGTCGCCGTCGACTGGAGGCCGCCCAGGATCGCCGACGGGCTGCCGCCGGAGGTGACGGTCCTGCCTATGCGCTTCTTGATGTCCGCGCTGACCTCGGCCCAGGACGTGCGGCCGACCGGGTAGAGCTCGGAGAGCGGGAGCTGCTCCAGGAAGGGCTTGAGGTCGGCGTCCTGCTCTGCCGCGGTCATCACCGTGGACGCGGAGTTCGTCACCGGCAGCAGGTCGTACTCGCGGGAGAAGTCCAGGACGTTCTGCTTGTCGTAGACGAAGTCGAGGAAGTCGCCCACCTCGTCGGCGTGGCCGTTCTCCTTGAAGGCCATCATCCAGTCCGCCACGCCCATGGAGACCTTGCTCGGGCCGTCGATGCCGGGCATCGGCACCATGCCGAACTTCACGCCCTTCTTCTTGGCCATCTGCATCAGGGACGGGTGGCCGTTGAGCATGCCGACGTCACCGGCCGCGAAGGCGGCGAACGCGTCGGCGCGGTTGAGCTCGCCGGGTGCGACCGGGCCGATGAGGTCCTTGCCGACCAGGTTGTCCTTCAGCCAGTCGAAGGTGGCGACGTTCTCGGAGGAGTCGATGCTGTACGTGCCGAGGTCGCTGTCGGTGTAGCCGCCCCCGCCGCTGAGCAGCCACTGCATCGTCTCGGCCTGCGCCTCCTCGGCACCGAGCGGCAGCGCGTACGGCGTTTTCACGCCCTCCGCCTTGAGTGCCTCGGCGTCGGCGGCCAGCTCCTTCCAGGTGGTCGGCGCGGAGATGCCGGCCTTCTCGAAGAGCGTCTTGTTGTAGAAGAGCAGCCGCGTGGAGGAGGCGAACGGGATGCCGTACTGCACGTCCCGAACCCGGCCCGCGTCCGCGAACTGGGCGACGAAGTCGGCCTGCACGGGGATGGAGAGCAGGTCGTCGGCCCGGTAGAGCAGGTCCTTGGCCGCGTAGTCGGCGTACGCGCCGATCTGGGCCATGTCCGGCGCCTTCCCGGCGTCGACCATCTCCTTGACCTTGGCGTCGACGTCGTTCCAGGAGTACACCGTGACGTCGACCGTGACGCCGGGGTGCTCGGCCTCGTAGGCCGTGACGAGCTTGTCCCAGTACTTCTGGGAGCCGTTGGACTCGTTGTCGCCGTAGTCCGCGGCGACCAGCCGCAGGGTCACGTCGTCCGAGTCACCGGTCAGTCCGCAGCCGCCCAGGGCCGCCGTCAGACCCAGCGCGGACACCGCCGCCATCGCTCCCGTACGCCTACGACCACGACTACGCCCCTGCACGCCAAACCGCCCCACGCCCATGTTCGAAATTTTCGAAACGTCATACATATTGCCCCCATAAGGTCTACACCACGTAAGTGGACTAGACCTCTCGCGGGTGCGCAAGCCACACTGTCCCCCGTGAGACATGTCATCGCCCTCGATGTGGGCGGCACCGGGATGAAGGCCGCCCTGGCGGGCGCGGGCGGTGAGCTGCTCCATCAGGCCCGCCGTCCGACCGGGCGCGAGCGCGGACCGGACGCGGTCGTCGAGGGCATCCTCGACTTCGCCGCGGAGCTTCGCGCGTACGGCGAGGAGCGCTTCGGCGAGCCCGCGGCCGCCGTCGGCGTCGCCGTCCCCGGCATCGTCGACGAGGAGCGCGGCATCGCCGCCTACGCGGCCAATCTGGGCTGGCGGGACGTACCCCTGCGCCGGCTCATGTCCGAGCGGCTCGGCGGCGTCCCCGTCGCCCTCGGCCACGACGTGCGCACCGGCGGTCTCGCCGAGGGCCGGATCGGCGCGGGCCGGGGCGCCGACCGCTTCCTGTTCGTGCCGCTCGGCACCGGGATCGCCGGCGCCATCGGCATCGACGGCCGGGTGGAGGCGGGCGCCCACGGCTTCGCGGGCGAGATCGGCCACATCGTCGTACGGCCGGGCGGTGCCCCCTGCCCGTGCGGACAGCGCGGCTGCCTGGAGCGGTTCGCGTCCGCCGCGGCGGTGAGCGAGGCGTGGGCCGCCGCCTGCGGGGACCCGGAGGCGGACGCCGCGGACTGCGCCAAGGCCGTCGCGTCCGGCGACCCGAACGCCGTACGGATCTGGCAGGAGGCCGTGGACGCCCTCGCCGACGGCCTGGTCACCGCTCTCACCCTGCTGGACCCCCGCACCCTGATCATCGGTGGCGGCCTCGCCGAGGCGGGGGAAACCTTGTTCACACCGCTGCGGGACGCGGTCCGGCAGCGGGTCACTTTCCAGAAGCTGCCGACCATCGTCCCCGCGGCCCTGGGCGACACGGCCGGCTGCCTCGGTGCCGGGCTGCTGGCCTGGGACCTCCTCGACAACACCGACCGTACGGAGGTAACTCCCTGATGGCAGCCGACCTGGGGGCGCGGGGAACTGCGCGACAAGCCACGGAACGCCCGCACCCCGCAACCAACAAGGCGCCCCTCGTCCTGTCCGGCGCCAACGTGGTCATGCCGACGGGAACCCTCGAACAGGGCCGGCTGATCGTCGACGGCACGCGCATCGCCGGCGCGGCCCCGGAGAACGCTCACCACATTGACGTGACCGGCCACTGGCTCCTGCCGGGCTTCGTCGACATCCACAACCACGGCGGCGGCGGAGCCTCCTTCACCTCGGGCACCCCCGAGGACGTGCTGAAGGGCATCCACACCCACCGTCTGCACGGCACCACCACCCTCGTCGCCTCCACCGTCACCGGCGACATGGACTTCCTCGCCCGGCGCGCGGGCCTGCTGGCGGAGCTCGCCGAGCAGGGCGACATCGCGGGCATCCACTTCGAGGGGCCGTTCATCTCCCCGTGCCGCAAGGGCGCGCACTCCGAGGAGCTGCTGCGCGACCCCGACCCGGCGGACGTGCGCAGGCTGGTCGACGCCGCCCGCGGCCACGCGACGATGGTCACCCTCGCCACCGAACTGCCGGGCGGCATCGACTCCGTACGCCTCCTCGCCGAGCGCGGCGTCATCGCGGCGATCGGGCACACCGACGCCAGCTACGAGCAGACGGTGGAGGCGATCGAGGCGGGCGCGACGGTCGCCACCCACCTCTTCAACGCGATGCCGCCGCTCGGCCACCGCGAGCCGGGCCCGATCGCGGCCCTGCTGGAGGACGAGCGCATCACGGTCGAGCTCATCAACGACGGCACGCACCTGCACCCGGCGTCCTTGCAGCTGGCGTTCCATCACGCGGGCGCCGACCGGGTCGCGTTCATCACGGACGCGATGGACGCGGCCGGCTTCGGCGACGGCCGCTACATGCTCGGCCCGCTGGAGGTCGAGGTCGCCGACGGGGTGGCCCGACTGGTCGAGGGCGGCTCGATCGCGGGCTCGACCCTCACCCTGGACCGCGCCTTCAAGCGGGCGGTCACCGTCGACCGGCTGCCCGTCGAGGACGCGGTGACGGCCTTGTCCGCCAACCCCGCCAAGCTGCTCGGCCGCTACGACCGCATCGGCTCCCTGGAGCCCGGCAAGGACGCCGACCTGGTCGTTCTGGACTCCGACTTCGACCTCAAGGGCGTGATGCGCCGGGGCGAATGGGTGGTTGAGCCACAACTGGGGTGATGTGTCCGCCTGTTGGGGGCGGTGGTTGTCCTGCGAGACTGGGACGGCCGCCGCCCGTTTGGCATGATCGGCATCTGCCGGAGGGAACAACCGGCAGACGGACGGCACACACATGCTGAACTCTTCGGGGGAGGTCGAGTACAGGTGATTCTCACGGTCACGTTGAACACCGCTCTCGACATCACCTATCGCGTCCGGGCGCTGCGGCCCCACGCCTCCCACCGGGTCTCCGAGGTGACCGAGCGCCCCGGCGGCAAGGGGCTGAACGTGGCCCGGGTGCTGGCGGCCCTCGGACACGAGGTGACGGTCACGGGCTTCACGGGCGGCGCGACGGGCCGGATGGTCCAGGAGCGGCTCACCGGCGTTCCCGGCGTGGTGGACGCCCTGCTGCCGGTCTCCGGCTCGACCCGGCGCACCATCGCCGTCGTCGACGAGCGCACCGGCGACACGACCCAGCTCAACGAGCCCGGCCCGACGGTCACGCCCGCCGAGTGGTCCGCCTTCCAGGAGGCGTACGACGACCTGGTGGCGTCGGCCTCCGTGGTGGCCCTGTGCGGCAGCCTGCCGCCGGGCGTGCCGGTGGGTGCGTACGCCGGTCTGGTGCGGTCCGCGAAGGCGGCGGAGGTGCCCGTCCTGCTGGACACCAGCGGGGAGGCGCTGCGCCGGGGTGTCGCCGCCCGGCCGGACATCATCAAGCCCAACGCCGACGAACTGGCCGAACTGACCGGCTCCCACGACCCGCTCCGCGCCACCCAGGACGCCCGACGGCGCGGCGCCCGCACGGTGGTCGCTTCCCTCGGCAAGTCCGGTCTGCTCGCCCAGACCCCCGAGGGCTGCTGGCGCGCGACTCCCCCGGCCCGCCTGAGCGGCAACCCGACCGGCGCGGGCGACGCGGCGGTCGCGGGCCTGCTGTCGGGCCTGGTGGAAAACCTCCCATGGCCGGATCGCCTTGCCCGCGCGGTTGCTCTGTCGGCTGCCGCCGTACGGTCCGCGACCGCGGGCGACTTCGACCGCGAAACCTACGAGAAACTCATGGTGCAGGTGTCGATGACGGCGGCGTGAAAGCGCGGCGCCCCTCTCGGGCCTGGGCCTGCCTGACCAGCAATCTTGACTGAAAACGCCCTGCCTCTCACGCCAACCGGATGATCGGATGATCATCAGTTCGGTGCATGACCAACACCGAGAGAAGCGAGGGGAATCTTAAATGAGCATGCTCAAGAAGAGCCTGACGACGGTGGCTCTGGCCAGCGCGTTGCTGAGCGGCGCTTTCGCCACACCGGCCGCGGCGGCTGATCCCAATACCTGCCCGAGTGGGAAGGTGTGCGGATGGTCGGGGAAGAACAGGACCGGGACCAGGACCGTCCTCTCTGTAACACCCGGCTGCGAGACCTTCACCAGTGCGCGGTCCGTCTCGAACCAGACGTCCTATCGCATCGAGTTCTGGCACATCACCCCCGGCACCGGCTGCGGAGTGGGCACCAAGCTGGTCACTCTGAAGCCGCACACTTACTCGGACGACACCCGTGGCACCGTTACCGGGATTGGTGTCTACGGAGGGTAATGCCGCCCAGCCCGAGCGCCACAAGAACGGTCCGCCGATGCACCGGCGGACCGTTCCGCTGTCCGAGCCCTACTGCACCCAGAGTTGGTCGAGGACCAGGTCACACTGGTTGCCCTCATTGCAGGCGATCTCGACCGTGTTTGTGCCCTTGTTCAGGTTCACGTTGGCCCACGTGGTCTTCCAGCCCTTTTCCCAGTCGCCCTCGGGCGTGCCGCCGAAGTTCTCCATGTTCAGCGGCTGGTTGTTGGCCGTGCCGTTGACCAGCAGTGTCGCGTTGGCGTCCTTGCCCGGGATGCCGTAGCGGACATACAGCCGGTAGGTGCCGGCCTTCTTGATGTCGCTGACGGACCACGTGACCTTGGCGCCGACCTGGTTGAAGTTGGTGACGTAGACGCCACCGTCGGCCTTGGCGCCCTTGAAGTCGGAGGCCGTGGCGGCACCGCCGTCGAGGCGAAGAGCCTTCGCGTCGATCTTCGGCAGCTCCTCCTTGCCCGCACCCGCGCTGCTGCCCGACGAGGGCTTCGAGTCCGCGCTCTGGGACTGGGTCGGCGTCGACGCGGCGTCGTTGTTGCTGTCGCCCTTGTCGTCGTCACCCCCCAGCATCGCCACGCTGATGCCGATGACCACCGCCGCGACCACGGCGATCGCGCCGATGAGGAGGCCCTTGGTGTTGGGGCCTCGGCCGCGGCCCGAGCCGCTGCCGCCGCTGTACGCCGCCTGCTGGGTCGTCGCCGCCCCGCCGGGATGCGTCTCCGGTGCCGCGTAGTGCGCGTTCGGCTGACCGTAGCCGCCCTGCTGTTGCGGTATCTGGGGGGCCGCAGCGGTCGGCTGCTGGCCGTACTGGCGCTGGCCGACGGCACGCACCCGGTTGACGGCGTTCGGGTAGCCGTAGCCACCGGACGGCGGCTGGGCTCCGTTGGCCTGGCCGTCGGCGTAGAGGTAGCCGAACGGGTCGTCGTCCTCGGGCGTACTGGCGCCGTTGTTGCCGGACGTCATCCCTTGGTACTCCTCACCAGGTGCGGGCGTTGCGATAGGGCGGTCAGAAGGGCGAGCCTACCCGCTCCTGATGGCCCAAACGGGTGACTCAGACCGCATCAGCTCGCTGACCTGGGATTCATCCCGCGCGTCTGTGTTGTTTGGGACGAGATCGTTTCTCTACGTACATCCGCTCGTCAGCGGACTTCAACACTTCGTCCGCGGTCATCCCGCAGTGCGCCCACCCGATGCCGAAACTGGCCCCGACCCGCACGGCACGGCCCTCGGCCCGGATCGGCTGGATGATCTCGCTGCGCAACCGGACGGCGAGATCCTGGGCGTCGGCGCGGCCGAGCCCGTCGGCGAGGATCACGAACTCGTCGCCGCCGAGCCGGGCGACGGTGTCGCCGTCACGGACCTGCCGGGTCAGCCGCCGGGCGACCTCGATGAGAACCGCGTCACCCGCGTTGTGCCCGAACCGGTCGTTGATCGACTTGAAGCCGTCGAGGTCGCAGAAGAGCACCGCGAGCCCCTTGGTGCCGTCGTCGCGCTCGGCCTCGTCGGGGGAGACGGTGTGCACGTGGTGGTCGTAGGCGTCCAGCGCCGCCACACCGGGGAAGTCGAAGCCGTGGCCGTTGGCGTCGAAGACGGCGGGGTGGCCGTAGGCGGCGTCCATGGACTCCAGGGCGCCCGCGTGCGTGGGACGGCGGCACAGCCGCGCGGCCAGGCGCGCCCGCAGCTCGGCGGAGTTCGGCAGCCCGGTGAGCGAGTCGTGCGAGGCGCGGTGGGCGAGCTGGAGCTCGCGGCGCTTGCGCTCCTCGATGTCCTCGACATGGGTCAGCAGGAAGCGGGGCCCGTCGGCGGCGTCCGCGACGACGCTGTTGCGCAGCGACACCCAGACGTACGAGCCGTCCCGGCGCCCGAGCCTGAGCTCCGCGCGCCCGCCCTCGGCGGACGTCCGCAGCAGCGTGCCGATGTCCTCGGGGTGGACGAGGTCGGAGAAGGAGTAGCGGCGCATCGCGGAGGCGGGGCGGCCGAGGAGACGGCACAGCGCGTCGTTGGTGCGCAGGATGCGGCCGTGCTGGTCGCCGCCCATCTCGGCGATGGCCATGCCGGAGGGGGCGTACTCGAAGGCCTGCCGGAAACTCTCCTCGCTCGCGCGCAGGGCCTGCTGCTCCCGCTCCAGCCTGACCAGTGCCCGCTGCATATTCGCGCGTAGACGTGCGTTGCTGATCGCGATGGCTGCCTGGAAGGCGTACATCTGGAGCGCCTCGCGCCCCCAGGCGCCCGGCAGTCGGCCGTTGCGCGGCCGGTCCACGGACAGCACGCCGATCAGCTCGCCGCACGCGCCGCCCTGCACGCCGGGCGTGTACATCGGCGCGAACAGGCGGTCGGAGGGGTGCCACTCGTCCTCGAAGCGGGGCGCGGGCCCGTCGGTGTACCACTGCGGGACGTCGTCGTCGTCGAGGATCCAGCCCTCGGTGTGCGGTATGAACACCAGGTCGCCCCAGTGCTGGCCCATGCTCAGCCGGCGCTCCCACGACTCGCGCGAGCCGACCCGGCCGGTGATGAGGGCCTCGGCGGCGGGGTTGCCGGCGAAGGCGGCGACGACGAGATCGCCGTCGGGGCGTACGAGGTTGACGCACGCGAGCTCGTAGCCGAGGCCGTTGACGACGCCGTCGGCCACGGTCTGGAGCGTGTCCGCCAGGCTGCGGGCCGTGTTCATGTCCGCCATGACCTGGTGCAGTTGCCGCAGGGTCGCAAGACGGACGTACGGCTCCGACTCGGTCTCCATGGTCGCCCTCCCCCCGAGACCTCGCAGCGAATCAAGGGTCCTACTTCGGCGTAACGTCCCTTGCTAGTCCCCGCCACTGAATCACAGCGCGCTGCTCACTCGGTACACAGGGTCAACAATTAATGGCCCTTGTGACTCAAGTCACAGCTAAACGTGAACAATTGAGCGGTTGTTTCTGCGTTTTTCCTGTGTGTTTACTGAACGCAAAGTTGGCACGCCCGTGGAGATGCCACGAAACGGCCGCGAACAGTTCCCCACGACTCCGTCGGGAGTCCTAGGTCCGTTCTCGGGCGCAGGCCCGATGCGGGGCGTGCGGGACCGACATTAGCGTTTCCGGCGTGCCGAACACTTCTCTCCCCGCGCCGCCCGTGACCGCAGTCCTCCCCGCCTCCCGCAGCCCCTTTGGGCATGCTGAGGGAGTGAGCGACGACGAGTTCCGTGCCGCGATGTCGCGGTTGGCCGCGGGCGTGGTCCTGGTGACCGCGCTGGAGCCGCCGCTGGACCCGGACGATCCGCACGCGCCGCCCGGCGAGGACGTCGGCATGACGGCGACGGCGTTCATGTCGGTGTCCCTGGATCCGCCGTTGGTGCTGGTCAGCCTGCGTACGGGGGCCCGGATGGACGACCTGCTCGACGAGCAGCCGCTGTGGGCCGTCTCGGTCCTCGCCGAGAGCCAGCGCCACATCGCCGGACGCTTCGCGATGAAGGGCAGGGTCAGCGACCGGCTGCTGTTCGCCGACATCCCCTACGTCCGCGGCAAGGAGACCGGCGCCCCTTTGGTGGGCGGCGCCCTCGCCACCCTGGAGTGCCGCACCGAGCAGCGGGTGACGGCCGGCGACCACACCCTGGTGATCGGCCACGTCCTGTCGGCCTCGCTGCCGAGTGCGGACGGACGCCCGCTGACCTATTTCCGGGGCCGTTACCGGCACTTGGGATGATCTCCGCCGCGGATACGGCAGTCGAATTCCGTGGCCGACGACTGATCACGCGACATACCGTGCCCGGATGACGCCGACGACTTCCACTCCCCGCCTCGAAAAGATCACACCTGGAAATTTCGAAGCCGCGACCGGCATACGGGTCAGGCCCGACCAGGAACACGCGGTCTCCCCCGTCGTGGAGTCCCTCGCCGAGGCATACGTCCATCCCGAGGGCGTCGCGTGGCCCCGTCTCATCGTCGACGGCGACCGCCCGGTCGGCTTCCTGATGGCCTTCCTCGACATCGACTGGCGCGGCGACGGCAGCCTGCGCCGCTCCGGCCTGTGGCGGCTGAACATCGCCGCCGGGGAGCAGGGCCGGGGCTACGGCCGCTTCGCCGTCGAGTCCGTGGCCACGGAGCTGCGCCGGCACGGCGCCACCGAGCTGTACGTCACCTGGCACCCCGGCCCCGACGGCCCGGAGGGCTTCTACACCCAACTGGGCTTCCGGCCCACCGGGGAGACCTCGGGCGACCAGACGGTGGGCGTGCTGGAGCTGTAGCGGAGCGGGAGCCGGCCCCCTCCGGCGTCCCGCCCCGCCGGGCCGGCGCTAGACCGACTCGATGGCCAGCCGGGCCACCCGCTCCGGATCCGTCACGATGTCGATCACGGCGATCCGATCCCGTACGAACGCAAACCGCAGCGCCCG
>Ga0247818_10002552_pt1 | contig 11725 bp, 9 predicted proteins | sample 13C_Glucose_Day1_FD_192424 | JGI IMG/M metagenome (GOLD analysis project Ga0247818, IMG submission 192424) | Soil microbial communities from agricultural site in Penn Yan, New York, United States - 13C_Glucose_Day1 | ecosystem: Environmental > Terrestrial > Soil > Agricultural land | place: USA...
CTCTCGGCCAGTTCACGCTCCTGCTCCGGCGTCAGCAATGGAATGCTGTTCACGGTGTGCACATAGGCCTCCAGGTTCGCACCCGGGACCAGAGCATATGCAGGTTGCAAAGAATTGGTCATACGAAAAAACCTCCCACTTTTACAAACTCGTGCAGTTCAGCACTGCGAAAATTGACCGGAAACCGAAAAACAAGTTCCCATAAACGCTGAAAGGTCAATACGAGCAAAATGATGCTACTTAGGCGCAAGCTCCCTCAGGTGGCGTGCGACTGCAATCCATGCACCGATATACCCCAACAGCACCGCGCCAAGCAAGAGAGACAGACCGTCGGCAACTGGCACTCCGGCCAGCGCAAAATCACTGCCGTACAAACCGGCCAGTCCAACCACGGCGTCGTTCAGCCAGTTCAAGCCAAACGCCAATACACCCCAGGACAGCATCCCCGCACCGAAGCCATAAAGCGCGCCCATGTACAAAAAGGGCCTGCGCACATAGCTGTCCGTGCCGCCGACGAGTTTAATCACTTCTATCTCTGTGCGGCGGTTTTCAATATGAAGACGAATGGTATTGCCTATCACCAAAAGTAATGCAGAAACCAGCAGCACGGTCAGACCGAAGACAAAACGGTCGCCCAGCTTGAGGATGGCGGCCAGACGCTCGACCCAGACTAGATCAAGTTGCGCCTGTTGTACCTTCGGCAGCTCGGAAAGTTTTTGTCTTAATGCTTCAAGCGCGAGCTTGTCGACCTCCTTCGGGGTCACCAGAACCACGCCCGGCAACGGGTTTTCCGGCAATTCCTTGAGCGCATCGCCCAAACCGGACTGCTGCTGAAATTCCTCCAGCGCTTGGTCGCGACCGACATATTGCGCATCAGCGACGCCTGGCATGCCTTTGATCTGCTCGCGCAGCGACTCGCCCTCAGCAGGGCTGGCCTCCAATTGCAGGTACAGGGAAATTTGCGCCGCACGCTGCCAGGAGCCGCCCAGCCGCTCGACGTTGCTCAGCAAAAGTGACAGCCCCATCGGCAAACTCAGCGCAACGGCCATCACCATGCAGGTGAAAAAACTGCCGATCGGCTGTTTTCCCAGGCGACGCAAGCTATCCAGAAGGCTCGCACGGTGGCTTTCGACCCAGGCGCGGAACAACGTGGCGAAGTCCGGGCCGTCGTCATCGTCGTGTTTTTTCTTCTGCGGTTGCGGATCGGCAGCCTTCGGGGCTACACGTTCGGAAACTTTGGGGCTGCGTGTCGCGCTCATTCGGCAGCCTCCCCGTCGCCAATCAATCGACCACGTTGCAGCGTCAGCATGCGGTGACGCATACGGGCGATCAGCGCCAGGTCGTGACTGGCGATCAGCACACTGGTGCCCAGGCGATTGATGTCTTCGAACACGCCCATGATTTCAGCGGCCAGACGCGGGTCGAGGTTACCGGTCGGTTCGTCCGCCAGCAGCAAGGCCGGCCGATGAACGATGGCGCGGGCGATGCCGACGCGCTGTTGCTGACCGGTGGACAAGTCACCCGGGTACAAATCGGTTTTGTCCGAAAGCGCCACGCGCTCAAGGGCCGAATCCACGCGTTTGACGATCTCGGCCTTCGACAGGCCAAGGATCTGCAAGGGCAGCGCAACGTTGTTGAACACCGTGCGATCGAACAACAACTGGTGATTCTGGAACACCACGCCGATCTGCCGGCGAAGATAAGGGATCTGCGCGCTGCTGATGGTTGCGAGGTCCTGGCCGGCCAACAGCAATTTGCCAGTGGTTGGACGCTCCATCGCCAGCAGCAGTCGCAACAAGGTGCTTTTACCTGCGCCGGAATGCCCGGTTACAAACAAGAATTCGCCCCGACGGACTCGAAAGCTCAGCTCATGCAAGCCGACGTGACCGTTCGGGTAGCGTTTACCGACCTGTTCGAAACGAATCATGAACGCTCCCGCTCGGCAAACAATGCCTGGACAAAGGGTTCTGCTTCAAAAGTACGCAAATCGTCGATGCCTTCACCGACGCCGATGTAGCGAATCGGCAGGCCAAACTGCTTGGCCAGGGCGAAAATCACCCCACCCTTGGCGGTGCCGTCGAGCTTGGTCAGCGCCAGGCCAGTCAGTTCGACGGTCTGGTTGAATTGTTTGGCCTGGTTGATGGCGTTCTGGCCGGTGCCGGCATCGAGTACCAATAGCACTTCGTGCGGCGCGTCGGCATCGAGCTTGCCGATGACCCGGCGAACTTTTTTCAGCTCTTCCATCAAGTTGTCTTTGGTGTGCAGACGACCGGCGGTGTCGGCAATCAGTACATCGATGCCACGGGCCTTGGCCGCCTGAACGGCGTCAAAGATAACCGATGCCGAGTCGGCGCCGGTGTGCTGGGCGATGACCGGGATCTTGTTGCGCTCACCCCAGACCTGCAATTGCTCGACCGCTGCTGCGCGGAAGGTGTCACCGGCCGCGAGCATGACTTTCTTGCCTTCGAGTTGCAGCTTCTTCGCCAGTTTGCCGATGGTGGTGGTCTTGCCGGCGCCGTTGACGCCCACCACGAGAATCACGAAGGGCTTATTCTGCGAGGTGATTTTCAGCGGTTGCTCGACTGGCTTGAGCATGGCGGCCAGTTCGGCTTGCAGGGATTTGTACAGTGCATCGGCATCGGCCAGTTCCTTGCGCGCGACCTTTTGGGTCAGGCGCTGGATAATGACTGACGTTGCTTCGACGCCAACGTCGGCGGTCAGCAGACGGGTTTCGAGGTCTTCAAGCAGTTCGTCATCGATGGCCTTTCTGCCCAGAAACAGGCTGGCCATGCCTTCACCGATGCTGGCGCTGGTCTTGGACAGGCCTTGCTTGAGGCGGGCGAAGAAACCGGTTTTGGATTCTTCTGTACGCGGCGGTTCGTCGGGCGTTTCGACGGATGCGACGACAGGTGCTGGTGCTGGTGCTTGCACAACCGGAGCAACCGGAGCAACCGGAGCAACCGGAGCAACCGGAGCAACCGGAGCAACCGGAGCAACCGGAGCAATGAAAGCAGGAACCACAGGTTCTGCAACAACCGGTTTAGGCTCGGCCACAACGACTGGCGCAGCAACCGGCTCAAGCTCAGCCACGACGACTGGCGCTACAACCGGTTCAGGCGCAGCCACCACGACTGGCGCTACAACCAGCTCAGGCGCAGCCACTGCAACTGGCGCTACAACCGGCTCAACCACAGGAACCTGAACGGGCTCAGGCACAAACGCGGCCGGAGCAGGAATCGGCGGCGTAATGTGCGGCGCCAATTCATCTTCAACGAGTGCCACTGGCTCTTCGGCCACCGGCAGCGTCAACCAGGGTTCGGCAATCGGTGTCAGTGAGGCCTTGGCAACGACTTCGGCGACAGGATCAGGCTCGACAACGGGTTGCAGCACCGGCTCGGCGATGGGCAACACAATTGGCGCGAGCTCTTCATCTATAACCGGCGCCGGCGTGGGCTCAGGAAGTGGCTGTGGCTGTTCGACGACGGGTTCCTGCGGCTTTTTGCGCAGCCATCCGAACAGGCTTTTCTTCTCGCCAGCCGCAGCTGGGGCTTTCTTGTCGTCGTTGGAACCAAACATGGAGGACGGCTATCTCACGGTAGCGACGCGCCAAAGGCGCCCCGGCAAATAAATATTCGATGCAGAACAGACTGCGATTGACCCAGCTTGTTCACGCGCAACATTTTGTCGAGGTGCAAATCGCAACTCAAAGGTCGACTAATTCGAAGGACTGGAACGGCATCGTCGGCGAAAACACAGAGTTTAGCTGTCAAACTCAAAGCGTGCGCCGCAAACCCAAACAACCTGCAGACCGATCAAAGGCCTGATAGGCGTGGCCGCCAGTAAAACGGACCGTTATCCTAGCACCCTCTCGCCCGCTGACGCTAAGACCAAGCGGGCAGCCCAACAGGTTTAAAAACGAATGAATGCTCTAGCCCGCCGCGCTGCAGGCCTGCTGCTCAGCACAGTTTGTCTGCCATTTTCAGCCTTCGCTGCCGACCCACAACCCACCCACGAATTCACTCTCGATAACGGCCTGAAGGTTATCGTGCGCGAAGACCATCGTGCGCCGGTGGTGGTTTCCCAGGTCTGGTACAAGGTCGGTTCCAGCTACGAAACACCGGGTCAGACCGGTCTTTCCCATGCCCTCGAACACATGATGTTCAAAGGCAGCGAGAAAGTCGGCCCCGGTGAAGCCTCGCTGATCCTGCGCGATCTCGGCGCCGAAGAGAACGCATTCACCAGCGACGACTTCACGGCTTACTATCAGGTGCTGGCCCGCGATCGTCTGGGTGTGGCCTTCGAACTGGAAGCAGACCGCATGGCCAGCCTGCGTTTGCCGGCTGACGAGTTCGCCCGCGAAATCGAAGTCATTAAAGAAGAACGTCGCCTGCGCACCGACGACAAGCCGATGTCCAAGGCCTACGAACGCTTCAAGGCGATGGCATACCCGGCCAGTGGTTACCACACGCCGACCATCGGCTGGATGGTCGACCTGGACCGCATGAAAGTCGAAGAACTGCGCCACTGGTATCAATCCTGGTACGCGCCGAACAACGCCACGCTGGTGGTGGTCGGTGACGTCACCCCGGACGAGGTCAAAGCCTTGGCCCAGCGTTACTTCGGCCCCATCGCCAAACGCGATGTTCCCCCGGCGAAAATTCCGCTGGAACTGGCCGAACCTGGCGAACGCCTCATCACCCTGCATGTGCAAACCCAATTGCCGAGCCTGATGCTGGGCTTCAACGTGCCGAGCATCGCCACCTCCGAAGACAAACGCTCGGTAAACGCCTTGCGCCTGATCTCGGCCCTGCTCGACGGCGGTTACAGCGGTCGCATCCCGACGCAACTGGAACGTGGTGAAGAACTGGTGTCTGGCGGTTCGTCGAGCTATGACGCCTACACCCGCGGCGACAGCCTGTTCACCTTGTCGGCTTCACCCAACACCCAGAAAAACAAAACCATGGCCCAGGCTGAAGCCGGTCTGTGGAAGCTACTCGAACAGCTGAAATCCACCCCACCGTCCGCCGAAGAGCTGGAACGCGTGAGGGCTCAAGTGATTGCCGGCCTGGTCTTCCAGCGCGACTCGATCACCAGCCAGGCCACTTCCATCGGCCAACTGGAAACGGTCGGCCTGTCGTGGAAGCTGATGGACACTGAACTTGCCGACCTGCAAAGCGTAACGCCGCAAGACATCCAGAATGCCGCCAAGCTGTATTTCACCCGCGAACGTCTCAGCGTCGCCCATGTACTGCCACTGGAGACGACTCATGAGTGAGCGTAAAAAACCACGTCTGGCCTTGGTCGGCTTGATCGCTGTCGCACTGATCGGCTCTGCGACTTTCTACCTGTCCCGAAGCAGTGACTCCAAGGCCAGCGAAGCACTGGACAAAGCCAAGTCCAGCCAGAAGCTGCAATCGCTGGCAGAACTTGACGGCAAGGCACCGAGCCACCGCGCCCTTGACGTACAGACCTGGACCACCGCCGAAGGCGCCAAGGTGATGTTCGTCGAAGCCCGCGAACTGCCGATGTTCGACATGCGCCTGATCTTCGCCGCCGGCAGCAGCCAGGATGGCGAGGCAGCGGGCCTTGCCATGTTGACCAACGCGATGCTCAACGAAGGGGTGGCCGGCAAAGATGCCGGCGCCATCGCCGAAGGCTTCGAAGGCCTGGGTGCTGACTTTGGCAACGGTGCGTTCAAAGACATGGCGCTGGTTTCCTTGCGTAGCCTCAGCGCCGCGGACAAGCGTGAGCCGGCCCTGAAGTTGTTCTCTGAAGTCATTGGCAAACCAACCTTCCCGGCCGACTCCTTTGCACGCATCAAGAACCAGATGCTTGCCGGTTTCGAATACCAGAAGCAAAACCCCGGCAAACTGGCGAGTCTGGAGCTGATGAACCGTTTGTACGGCGATCACCCTTACGCGCATGCCAGTGACGGTACGGCGAAATCCGTCCCGGCGATCACCCAGGCTCAATTAAAGGCATTCCACGAGAAAGCCTATGCAGCTGGCAACGTGGTGATTGCACTGGTCGGTGACCTGTCCCGCGCCGAGGCCGAGGCGATTGCCGCGCAGGTCTCCAGCGCACTGCCAAAAGGCCCGGCACTGGCGAAGATCGCACCGCCGCAAGAACCCAAAGCCAGCGTCGGCCATATCGAGTTCCCGTCCAAGCAAACCAACCTGATGCTCGCGCAACTGGGCATCGACCGTGACGATCCAGACTACGCCGCCCTGTCCATGGGCAACCAGATCCTCGGCGGCGGTGGCTTCGGCACCCGCCTGATGAGCGAAGTGCGCGAGAAACGTGGCCTGGCATACGGCGTGTACTCGGGTTTCACCCCGATGCAGGCGCGCGGCCCGTTCATGATCAACCTGCAGACCCGCGCCGAAATGAGCGAAGGCACGCTGAAACTGGTGCAGGACGTGCTGGCCGACTACCTTAAAACCGGCCCGACACAAAAAGAACTCGATGACGCCAAGCGTGAACTGGCCGGCAGCTTCCCGCTGTCCACAGCCAGCAACGCCGATATCGTCGGCCAGTTGGGCGCCATGGGCTTCTACAACCTGCCGCTTAGCTATCTGGATGATTTCATGCGCCAGTCCCAGAGCCTGACCGTCGAACAAGTCAAAACCGCACTGAACAAACACTTGAGCACGGATAAAATGGTCATCGTCAGCGCTGGCCCGACCGTGCCACAAAAGCCGTTACCGGCCCCATCTGATAAACCTGCCGAGCAGCCGCTCGGGGTTCCGGAGCATTAATGGCCACGCGTCCAAAAAAACCTGTTCACAACGTTCATAACGGCGTGAATCAACTGCGCATCATTGGCGGCGAATGGGGCAGCCGAAAGCTGAGCTTCCCGGATGCCCCGGGCTTGCGCCCGACACCAGACCGGGTGCGTGAAACCCTGTTCAACTGGCTCGCGCCTTATGTCGCGGGCGCCAAGGTGCTGGACCCGTTCGCCGGCAGCGGCGCACTGTTTCTGGAAGCCCTGTCCCGTGGCGCCGCCATGGGCCAGGCGCTGGACGCCAGCAACATCGCGGTCGCCAGCATCAAGGAACATCTGGGCACACTGCGCTGCACCACCGGCCAGATCCAGACCGCCGATGCCCTGCGCTACCTGGAAACCCAGACAGCCACTGCCTACGACCTGGTGTTCCTCGACCCGCCGTTCAACCAGAACCTGTTGCCGAGCGTCTGCACCCTGCTGGAAGAGCGTCAGTGGCTGGCCGACGAGGCCTGGATCTACACTGAAAGCGAAAACGCGCCGTCGTCACTCGGTTTGCCAGGCAACTGGCGGCTGCACCGGGAGCAGAAATCCGGGCGGGTTTACTATGCGTTGTGGCAACGCAACCCGCTGGAGAGCTGAAACCGTCATAGCCCCATGGTCTGAAACAACGAATCAAGTGCGATAAATAGTTACCGCCAACAGCCTCGTCCAAATCTCCACAGTGGTTTACGCAATCCCCGTAAACCACTGAGGATAGACACGGATGAATATCTCACGCAGAAGGCTGCTGCTCTTTTCCTGGTTAGTGCCCTTCACGGCACTGGCCGAACCCGTACAACCGACGCACGAATTCACGTTGAACAACGGACTGAAAGTTGTGGTGCGCGAGGACCATCGCGCGCCCGTGGTGACCTCGCAACTCTGGATCAAGGTCGGCTCCAGCGATGAACCGCCAGGGCAATCCGGACTGTCACATGCTCTGGAACACATGCTCTACAAAGGCAGCAGCAAGGTTTGCGCTGGCGAAGCTTCGGCCATACTGAACAAACTTGGCGCGTCAGCAAACGCCTTTACCAACAAGGATGTGACCACCTATCACCAGACTTTACAGCCCTATCAATTAGGCGTCGCTTTCGAGTTGATGGCCGACATGATGTCAACCGCCCTCCTGCGCGCCGAGGATTTCATTCCGGAACTGGCCGTCATTCAGGAAGAGCGCAGGTTGTACGAGGATGAGCCAAATGCGACCGCACAGGAACGTCTTACGAGCATCGCCTTACCTGCCAGCAGCTATGGCGCACCGGTCGTCGGCTGGATGCACGACTTGCAGCGCCTCAAAGTCGATGATCTGCATCATTGGTACCAGACCCGCTACGCACCCGCAAACGCCACGCTCATCATTGTCGGTGACGTCACACTGGAAAAGGTAAAGACCCTCGCGGAGCGTTACTTCGGCGGACTTCCCGCCAAGACCTTTGTCACCACAAGAAAGTCGCTGGAACTGGCTGAACCCGGAGAGCGAAAAATCATCCTGCACCAGGCGATACCTGCGCCTCGATTGATAATGTCGTTCAACGTCCCGAGCCTGACCACCGCCGAAAACCGTCGCACCGCGCACGCGTTGCGGCTACTCGACACTTTGCTGGCCGGCTCGAACAGCGGGCGTCTGACTAAACAGCTGCAATTCACCGACAGGCTGTTCTCCAGCACTTCGTCCAATTACAACCCGCTGTATCGCGGCGACAGTCTTTTCACCCTCAACGCCCAACTCAACGCACCAAGCACCGTCAGCCTTGATGAGGCACAAGCGCGGATCTGGGCGCTGCTCGACGAGCTCAAGGCCACACCGCCCGACAGCGTCGAACTGGAACGCGCCCGCACCCGACTGATCGCCCGGCAAATCTATGACCGCGATTCCATCACCAATCAGGGGTATCAACTCGGCGCGCTTGAGAGTATCGGGCAGTCCTGGCGACTGGTGGACGAGGATGCCAATGAACTGAAACAGGTGACCCCGGCAGACATTCAGCATGCCGCACAGACGTACCTGACCCGCCAACGCCTGAGCATCGCCCATGTCCTCGTGGAGAAAACCCATGAATAAGTTCACCTGGGTGACACTATGGTTATTAGCACTGGCCGGCCTCCAAGGCAGCCTGGCGTTCGCCGACGCCGAACCGCAGCAAACCTCTGTTGTTCAACCCCCACGCCTGCAATCCCTGGCAGAGCTGGACGAGCAGGCAAAAACCTCTCGCCCCCTGAAAATCAACGGCTGGAAATCGCTGTTCGGCGGTAAGGTGTTGTTTATCCGCACCCCTGAGCTGCCGATGCTCGACCTGCATGTGAGTTTTCCTGCCGGCAGCACGCAAGATGGTGTGCACCCCGGCCTGGCGGCAGCAACGTTCAGCCTGCTCAATGAAGGCGTGCCGGGCAAGGACCTGCCAGCGATCCTGGAAACCTTTGATAGCCTCGGTGCAAAACTCGGTATGAGCATCGATCCGGACCGGGCCTCATTTTCCCTACGTACCCTGGCGGCCACAGAAAAGCGTGATCCGGCACTGTTGCTGTTTACCCAGATACTTGGCCAGCCCCTGCTGACCGACGAATCGTTGTCCAGCGTCAAAAAAGAACTGACCCATATCCTCAAGACCCAGCAGCAGGATCCCGCATCACAAATCACCCACGCCATGAATGAGCTGCTGATGCCGGGAAACCCGTACGCCCAACCGATTTACGGTACGGAAAAAAGTGTGGCCGCACTCTCCCGGGAACAGATCCAGGCGTTCCATCGACAAGCCTATACCGCGTCCAACGTATTAATCACATTGGTCGGGGACCTGACACTGGAACAAGCCCAAGCGATGAGTCTGCAAGTTTTCAACGCGCTGCCCGCCGGCTCCGAAATGGCAGGAGCGATGCCGATCTCGCGTCGACAGGGCGACACGAAGTCACGTCATATCGAACACCCCCTGAGCCAGACGCACATCCAGCTGGGGCAGACGGGTGTGACACGACAGCATCCCGATTACTTGGCATTGACCGTGGCCCACATGATTTTCGGTGGGCAAAACCCATCTTCCCGACTGATGAAGGAGCTCAGAGAGAAGCGCGGGCTGACCTATGCCGTGCAATTGCAGTCGACCTTTTGGAAGGGCGGCAGCGCTGCCGTCATCAGCCTGAAAACCAGTCCACAGTTCAGCGAGGGCGCAGTGAAGCTGGTGCAGTCAATGTATCGCGAGTACTTGCAAACGGGTCCGACCCAGCAGGAACTCGACGACACCCTGCGCCAGCTGCGCATCAGCACCGCGTTGAACAGCGCCAGCAACGCCCAGATTCTTTCCCGACTGGTCGCTATCAACCAGAACGACTTGCCACTTGACCTGAACTTCTCAGTCGAGCAAGCCCAAGGGTTGACCGTTGCACAAATCAAAGGAGCCTTGAACAAACACTTCGATGCGGACCAATGGTCGGTCGTGACAGTAGGTCCGACCGTGGAGCAACGGCCTTTGCCTCTGCCTGCCAGTGAGGTGCCACAGAGCATGTGTCGCGCCGAGACGGGGTTTGTGGCAAGTTAGTTTCTTTAGAAACAGGTGGCAGGGCCAAACGTATCAGCCCTGTCACCGACAGTTTTACCCTTTAGAGAAACATCGTGCTCCAGTCCAGTGAACGCTTCACCCCGGCCTTTGGCCTGGGCAACCCGCACTTGCAAACCTTGTGGGGACCGCTATGGCGCAAAACCACACATATTGAACGCGAGCGTGAACGCTTGTGGCTCGATGACGGCGACTTTCTCGACCTCGACTGGCATGGTCCACACAGCGCGACGGCACCGTTGGTGCTGGTGCTGCACGGGCTGACGGGGTCGTCGAATTCACCTTATGTGGCCGGTGTGCAAAAGGCACTCGCCGCCCAAGGCTGGGCCAGTGTCGCGCTGAACTGGCGCGGCTGTTCGGGCGAGCCGAACCTGTTGGCACGCAGCTACCATTCCGGTGCCAGTGAAGACCTCGCCGAAGCCATCAGGCACCTGCGGGCCAAACGCCCGTTAGCGCCGCTGTACGTGGTGGGCTATTCCCTGGGTGGCAATATTTTGCTCAAGCACCTGGGCGAATCAGGCAGTGACAGTGGCGTGGCCGGTGCGGTGGCCGTATCGGTACCGTTTCGCCTCGACCACTGCGCCGATCGTATCGGCCTGGGTTTTTCCAGGGTCTACCAGGCGCATTTCATGCGAGAGATGCTCGCCTACATCAAGAACAAACAACGCCAGTTCCAGCATGACGGACGCGAAGAGGGCCTGGCGGCGTTGGCGGCGCTCGGTTCGCTGGAAAACATGCGCACCTTCTGGGATTTCGATGGCCGGGTCACGGCACCGTTAAATGGTTTTATCGATGCCGAGGATTACTATCGTCGCGCGTCGAGCCGTTATTTCCTGGGGGAGATTCGCACACCAACCCTGATCATTCAGGCGGCGGACGATCCCTTCGTCTTCCCCCACAGCCTGCCGCAAACCAACGAACTGTCTGCCTGCACGCAACTCGAGTTACAAACCAAAGGTGGGCATGTCGGCTTCGTCGATGGCTCGTTCAGGCAACCGGGTTATTACCTGGAACGGCGCATCCCGCAGTGGCTGGCCGCCGTGGGGCACAGGTAGCCGATCAGGGCAAGAAATGGGTACGACTGTGGGAGCGAGCCAGCTCCCACAGGGTTTAGCAATTACTCACCGGTGGCGATGCCACGCGCAGGATCGTTGATCCACTCGCTCCACGACCCGGCATACAACGAACCCAACGGATACCCCGCCAGGCACAGAGCGAACAGGTTATGGCAAGCCGTCACACCTGAACCGCAATACGCCACCAGATCGCTCGGCGAACGATCACCGAGTTTCGCGGTAAATCGCTGCTTGAGCTGATCGGCCGGGAGGAAGCACCCGTCACTCCCCAAGTTGTCGGTAAACGCCGCACATTGCGCCCCCGGAATGTGCCCGGCAATCGGATCGAT
>Ga0247818_10002553_pt1 | contig 11724 bp, 6 predicted proteins | sample 13C_Glucose_Day1_FD_192424 | JGI IMG/M metagenome (GOLD analysis project Ga0247818, IMG submission 192424) | Soil microbial communities from agricultural site in Penn Yan, New York, United States - 13C_Glucose_Day1 | ecosystem: Environmental > Terrestrial > Soil > Agricultural land | place: USA...
GAGCTGCCGCAAAGCAAGCGCCTCGAATTCAACATGACCCGCATCAGCTACATCAACGAGCTGTACGGTCAGGAAGAGCTCAAGCGTTTGCAGCGCCTCGATGCGCGCTTCATCAACACCGTGTTCACCATGACCTTGCTGGGCGCCGGCGTGGCCGATCAGCTGGAAGACGGGCGGGTGCTCAGCGGCGTAGGTGGGCAGTACAACTTCGTCGCCCAAGGCCATGCGCTGGGCGGCGCTCGTTCGGTGCTGTTGCTGCGCAGTTGGCGAGAGTCGGGTGGGCAGGTCAGCTCGAACATTGTCTGGGAATACGGCCACTGCACAATCCCAAGGCATCTGCGGGACATTGTGGTCACCGAATACGGCATCGCCGACTTGCGTGGCAAGACCGATGCGGCGGTGATCGAGGCGTTGCTCAATATCAGCGACTCCAGGTTCCAGTCGGGGTTGATCGAGCAGGCGCAGAGTGTGGGTAAGCTACCCAAGGATTTTCGCCTCGACCCACGCTTCGCCGACAACCGTCCAGAGCGTTTACAGGCGATTCAGGCGCGGCACCCGAACCTGTTTCCGGAATATCCGCTGGGCTGTGATTTCACCGAGGTGGAGCGCGACGTGTTGCGGGCGCTGAACTGGCTGAAGAGCAAGTTCAAACTGGCCGAGATTCTGGAGTTGGGGAAAGCAGCGCTGGATGCGCCAGAGGCTTCGATGTTTCCCGAGCATCTGGAGCGGATGCAACTGACCAATCCTGAGGGATTGAAGGAAGATTTGTTGCAGCGGCTACTGCTCACCGGCCTCAAGGCCACCACGCAATAACAGCCAACACAAAACAACGGTGGGAGCCAGCCTGCTGGCGATGGGCGTCTGTCAGTCATGAAGATGTTGACTGACACGACGCCATCGCCAGCAGGCTGGCTCCCACAGGGAAATGCGGCGCTGCTGGCTATTCGATGAAGGTCACGACGCCGCCGGCCAGCGATTGCACGCGAGCCAGGGATTCCACGCGATAACCCTGCGCATCCAGTTCCGCACGACCACCCTGGAACGACTTTTCGATCACGATTCCCAAACCGGCCACGGTGGCGCCGGCCTGTTTGATGATCGAGATCAGCGCTTGCGACGCCTTACCGTTCGCCAGGAAGTCATCGATGATCAGCACACGGTCGCTGCTGGTCAGGTGGCGCGGGGAGATCGCCACGGTGCTTTCGGTTTTCTTGGTGAACGAGTAAACGGTCGCCGACAGCAGGTTTTCAGTCAGGGTCAGGGACTGCTGCTTGCGGGCGAAGATCACCGGTACGCCGAGGTTCAGACCGGTCATGATCGCCGGTGCGATGCCCGAGGCTTCGATGGTGACGATCTTGGTGATGCCCGAGTCCTTGAACAGTGCAGCGAACTCGTCGCCAATCAGCTTCATCAGCGCCGGGTCGATCTGGTGGTTCAGAAAGGCGTCGACTTTCAGGACCTGATCGGAAAGCACGATGCCTTGTTCGCGAATTTTCTGGTGCAGTGCTTCCATGAAGCTTTCCTCTACTGACGCCATGTGCGTCTAGCTTGTAAATAGTGTTCGGTTAAAAAGTAGGCAATTCTAGCGCTTTAACATCGCGCGTATATCCGCCAATGCGGTATTTCCGCGAACGGCTTTGACTTCAACGGGGGTGTCGTCATTACCTTCCCAGGCCAGATCGTCCGGCGGTAGCTCATCGAGGAAGCGGCTTGGCGCGCAGTCGATGATCTCGCCGTATTGCTTGCGCTTGGCAGCGAAGGTGAAGGCCAGTGTCTGACGCGCTCGGGTAATCCCGACGTAGGCCAGACGGCGTTCTTCCTCGATGGTGTCGGCTTCGATGCTGGAGCGGTGCGGGAGGATTTCCTCTTCCATGCCCATGATGAATACGTACGGGAATTCCAGGCCTTTGGAGGCGTGCAGCGTCATCATCTGCACACCTTCGGCGCCGTCTTCCTCTTCCTGCTGACGTTCCAGCATGTCGCGCAGGACAAGTTTGCCGATGGCGTCTTCGACGGTCATCTCGCCTTCTTCGTCTTTCTCCAGGGTGTTTTTCAACGCCTCGATCAGGAACCAGACGTTCCCCATGCGGTAATCGGCCGCCTTGTCGCTGGAGCTGTTGGTGCGCAGCCAGTTCTCGTAGTCGATGTCCATGACCATGCTGCGCAGCGCCGAGATCGGGTCTTCGCCGGCGCATTGCTCGCGGACCCTGTCCATAAAGCGCTTGAAGCGCGACAGGCGATCGGTGAAGCGCGTGTCCAGATGCTCGCCCAGGCCAATTTCGTCGGTGGCGGCGTACATCGAGATTTTGCGTTCGGTTGCGTAGTTGCCGAGCTTCTCCAGCGTGGTCGAGCCGATTTCCCGGCGTGGGACGTTGATCACCCGCAGGAAGGCGTTGTCATCGTCCGGGTTCACGATCAGACGGAAGTAGGCCATCAGGTCTTTCACTTCCTGACGCCCGAAAAAGCTGTTGCCGCCGGACAGGCGATACGGAATCTGGTGGTGCTGCAGCTTCAACTCAATCAGCTTGGCCTGGTAGTTACCGCGATACAGGATCGCGAAATCGCTGTACGGCCGGTCTGTGCGCAGGTGCAGGGTCAGCAGTTCGACGGCCACGCGCTCGGCTTCGGCGTCTTCGTTGCGGCAGCGGATCACGCGAATCTCGTCGCCGTGGCCCATCTCGCTCCACAGCTGCTTCTCGAATTCGTGCGGGTTGTTCGAGATCAGCACGTTGGCGCAACGCAGGATGCGGCTGGTGGAACGGTAGTTTTGCTCCAGCATGACGACTTTCAGGGACGGGTAATCGTCCTTGAGCAGCATCAGGTTTTCTGGACGCGCGCCACGCCAGGCGTAGATCGACTGGTCATCGTCGCCCACCACGGTGAATTGGTTTCGCGTGCCGATCAGCAATTTCACCAGCAAATACTGACTGGCGTTGGTGTCCTGGTATTCGTCCACCAGCAGGTAGCGGACTTTGTTCTGCCACTTTTCGAGGATGTCGGCGTGTTCCTGGAACAGCTTCACCGGCAGCAGGATCAGGTCGTCGAAGTCCACCGCGTTGAACGCCTTGAGCGTTCGCTGGTAGTGGGTGTAGACGATGGCGGCGGTTTGTTCTTTGGGGTTGCGCGCATTTTCCAGGGCTTCGGCGGGCAGGATCAGGTCGTTTTTCCACGAACCGATCATGTTCTTGATCTCGTCGACGCCGTCGTCGCCTGCGTATTCCTTTTGCATGATGTCGGTCATCAAGGCTTTGACGTCAGTCTCGTCAAAGATCGAAAAGCCCGGTTTGTAGCCCAGCCGTACGTGTTCCTTGCGGATGATGTTCAGGCCCAGGTTGTGGAAGGTGCACACCGTCAGGCCACGGCCTTCGCCGCCCTTGAGCAGGGTACCCACCCGTTCCTTCATCTCGCGCGCCGCCTTGTTGGTAAAGGTCATGGCGACAATGTACTGGGCGCGGATGCCGCAACTCTGGATCAGGTGCGCGATCTTGCGCGTGATCACACTGGTCTTGCCGGAGCCTGCGCCGGCGAGCACCAAAAGAGGGCCGCCGACGTAGCTCACGGCTTCTTGCTGCCGGGGATTGAGTCGGGACATACAGAATTCAGGGAGTCATTTTGTGAAATGGGCCGGCATTTTAACAGGCTCAGCGAATTGTGCTGCTCTGTCCGACTTGTGACGCAACATGCTTTCTCTAATTGCCGGTTTAGATACTTTCAAGCAGGATGCGCGGTGAATGTGCGGCTAATGTTCGGATTCCAGACACAATTGCGCGTTTGATAACCGATGTCATTTGGTCATTGGTAACCGGCGCGGCATAATGCCAGCCGCCTACATCCTTGCAGAGTCTAGGGAGTCAGCTTGTCTACGCCTGTCGAACCCTTGCGTTTGCTGCTACTGGCCGAAGAGCCAGCGTGGGTAGCGTTGTTGCGTGAGTGTCTGGCTCCGATGGGGAGCTCGGCCGTGCTCATCTGCGCGCCGAGCTGGGACTCGGTCAGCAGTTTGTTCGATGACAACCGCAACGCGGTGTTATTGACTGTTCCTGGACTTCAGCCGCTGCCTGGCCGTTGCAATTTACCGACGGTGTTACTGGTCGAGCATGAGCCCCTGGTGACGCCCGATGGCGTGAGTGACTGGCTGGTGCGAGATCTGCTCGATGCCGGCATGCTGCGCCGGTGCCTGCGGCATGTGCGGGAGCGTGGCCTGCTGGAAAACACCTTGCAGCGCCTGGCCGAACAAGATCCGTTGACCGGCATCGCCAACCGCCAGGGATTTCAGACCCTACTGGCAGCGCGTCTGGCGGAAAACGACGGCCGCGGCCTGGCCCTTGGTCACCTTGATCTCGACAACTTCCGTCACGCCAACGATGCCCTCGGCCACCAGGCCGGCGACCGCTTGATTCTGCAAGTGGTCGCACGGTTGAAAAGCCAGCTTGAGGCCGGCGATCAACTGGCGCGCCTGGGCAGTGATGAATTTGCCTTGCTGATCGACACCCGCCGTGCGCCTCAGCGCGCCGAGTGGATGGCCGAACGCATCACCGAGGCGCTGGCTGAACCGTACTGGGTCGACGGTGAAAGCCTGTTGATCGGTTCCAGTCTGGGCATTGCCCACGCCCGGGCTCAGGCCGGCGCCGACCCGCTGATGTGGCACGCGCACATCGCGATGCAGCAAGCCAAGAGCACGCAAGGCTGCACTTTTCATATCTTTAACGAACGGATCAACCGCAATGCCCGCAGCATGGCCGACCTAGAAAGCGAGCTGCGCCGGGCCTTGCGCCGTGACGAACTGGAACTGCATTACCAGCCGCGGCTGAACCTTGCCGACGGCCAGATCGTCGGTCTCGAAGCCTTGGTGCGCTGGCGCCATGCCGAGCGCGGTTTGTTGCCACCGAGCGAATTCGTCCCGCTGGCCGAGCAAAGCGGTTTGATCGTGCCGCTGGGTTACTGGGTGATTTCCCGGGCGCTGCGGGACATGCAAGCTTTGCGCGAACTGGGTTTGCCAGCGTTGCACATGGCGATAAACCTGTCATTCCGCCAATTCCAGGACAGCCAATTGCTCTCCACGTTGAGCCGGTTGATTGCCGAACGCGGCGTCGAAGCGCAGTGGCTGGAGTTCGAACTGACCGAAACTGCCGTGATGCGCCGCAGCGATCTGGTCAAGCAAACCATGGACGCCCTCGGACGCCTGGGCGTGCGCTTCTCGCTGGATGACTTCGGCACCGGGTTCTCGTCCTTCGTGCACCTCAACAGCCTGCCAATTGCGCTGCTCAAGGTCGACAAGAGTTTTGTCGGCGGCATGGAAGAGCGTGAAGAGAATCGCAAACTGGTCCACGCGATGATCAACCTGGCGCACAACCTCAATCTTGAGGTGGTTGCTGAGGGGGTCGAAACAGCGGAACAGCTGGATTTGTTGCGTGGGTTTGGCTGCGATCAGGTGCAGGGTTATCTGATCAGCAAGCCGTTGCCGCTGGCGGAGTTGGTTAAATATCTGACCTTCGACAGTCGCCAGCAGCCGATGCTAGAAGTGGTGAATTAACCACAAACCAATGTGGGAGCGAGCCTGCTCGCGAAGGCGGAGCGTCAGTCACCGTAGAGGTCGACTGACACGGCCCCTTCGCGAGCAGGCTCGCACACAGGGGATCTCATTCTGGCTGAGGGACCTGGAACCGCTGCTGCAACGTTGGCTCTCGCCGAATCATCCGCTTCATCTTCCATTCAAACGCCAGCGTCAGACTCACCGCCGCGCACGCCAGCCCAAGCGCCAACCCCCACCAGACGCCCGTCGCCCCCCAGTGCATATGAAAGGCCATCCACCACGCGGCCGGTGCGCCAATCAGCCAGTAGCAACCCAAGCCGACCAGGAATGTGGTCTTGGCGTCCTTGAGCCCGCGTATGCAGCCCATGGCGATGGTTTGTGTACCGTCGAACAGCTCGAACCAGGCCGCCACCGCCAGCAGGCTCACGGCCAGTTCAATGACCGGGCGAAACGCCGGGTCGTTGTGGTCCAGGAACAAGCCGATCAACTGATTCGGCAACAGCCAGAAAACCATCGCAAAACCCAGCATCGCCGCCGCGCCGAAGGCAATGCCGACTCGTCCGGCCAGTCGCGCATCCAGCAACTGCCCGGCGCCATAATGCTGGCCGATCCGCATGGTGATCGCGTAAGAAAGCCCCGCCGGAATCATGAACGCGACCGATACGATTTGCAGGGCGATCTGGTGAGCCCCCAGTTGCGTGCTGCCCATGGTGCCCATGCACAGCGCGGCGAACGCAAACAACCCGACCTCCACCGCATACGTGCCGCCAATCGGCAGGCCAAGACGCCACAGCTCTTTCAAGTACTGGCGGTTTGGCCGTGACAGGCCCTGGCGCAAGGGATAGGCGTCATACGCCGGATGCCGACGAATGTGCAGCGCCAGCGCCAATGCCATCAGGTTGGCGACAATCGCCGTCACCAGCCCGATGCCCATCAGGCCGAGTTTCGGCAGGCCGAACATCCCGGTGATCAACGCATAGTTGAGCAGGAAGTTGGCCACGGTGCCGCCAAGGCTGATCACCATGACCGGTGTGGCGCGGCCAATGGCGCTGGTAAAACCGCGCAGGGCCATGAAACTCAGGTAACCGGGGAGGGCGAACGGCAGAATCAGCAGAAACTGCCCGGCCGCTTGTACGTTGCTTTCTGTCTGACCGAACAGCAGCAACACCGGTTTGAGGTTCCACAACAACAGCCCGGCCACCAGCGCCATCAACCACGCCAGCCACAGTCCGGCCTGGGTCAGCCGCGCAGCGCCGACGGTATCGCCCGCGCCCTGACGGATGGATACCAGAGTGCCAACGGCGGCGATAACGCCTATGCAAAAGAACGCTACAAACGAGTAGGTCGCCGCGCCCAGACTGCCGCCGGCCAGTGCTTCGGGACTCAGGCGTGCCATCATCAATGTGTCGGTGAGGACCATCAGCATGTGCGCCAACTGCGAGGCAATCAACGGCCCCGCCAGCCGCAGAATGGCCCGGAGTTCAATACGCGCTGGATGCTTCATGATCATCACGCTCGATTATCAAAGAGAACAGGAAAGCGTCGATTCTCGGCGCTTCACGGGGTTTGCACAAAGGGATAAAAAGGATGGGTCGCATGAGTAAGACTCATGCTGAAGAGTTTCTGCTACGGTAGCCGGATTGCGCTATAGGAGCTTTCCTTATGTCTCGTCGTCTTCCTCCCTTATATGCCTTGCGTGCATTCGAAGCGGCGGCGCGGCACAGCTCGTTTACCCGCGCAGCCGAGGAGCTGTCGATCACTCAGAGCGCGGTCAGTCGCCACATCCGCACGCTCGAAGAGCATTTTGCCTGCCGGTTGTTTCACCGCAGCGGGCGCAACTTGCAACTGACCGAGTCGGCACGGTTGATCCTGCCGGGCATTCGTGACGGCTTCACCGCCTTGGAGCGCGCCTGCAATACCTTGCGCGCCGAAGACGACACCCTGCGCATGAAAGCCCCGTCGACCCTGACCATGCGCTGGTTGCTGGCGCGGCTGAGCCGCTTCCGGCACCTGCAAGCGGGCAATGAAGTGCAGCTGACCAGTGCCTGGATGGACATCGACTCGGTGGACTTCAATCAGGAGCCGTTCGATTGCGCGGTGATCCTCGGCACCGGGCATTTCCCGCCGGACTGGGAGGCCACTTTGTTGTTTCCGGAAGAGCTGATTCCCGTGGGCGCGCCGAATCTGCTGAACGATCAGCCGTGGGACGTCGCGCGCCTGGCCAGCACCGAACTCTTGCACCCAACGCCCGATCGACGTGACTGGCGCAGCTGGCTGGAACGCATGGGCCTGACCGATCAGGTTTCGCTCAAGGGTGGTCAGGTGTTCGACACCCTGGAGCTGGGCATGATCGCCGCCGCCCGAGGCTATGGCGTGTCCATGGGCGATTTGTTGATGGTGGCGGAGGATGTGGCGCAGGGGCGTCTGAGTTTGCCGTGGCCGACGGCGGTCGCCAGCGGTGAGAATTACTACTTGGTCTGGCCGAAAACCCGCCCCGGAGGTGAACGTTTGCGCCGGCTCAGCGATTTCCTGTTGGGAGAGGTTTGGGCCATGGATCTACCGGCGGTGGAGCACCTGCGCTGAATCGATAGAGCTCAAGCAATAGAGGCCTTGAGCTATATCCCGGTTAATTACTCAAGTATTCGGTTCAACCGCCGAAAATCTGCAAGTGGAACCTTCGTACGGGTTCGCCGTTTTTGCCCATTACTAGAACATTTGCTGAGCGTTGAGCCGATCAAACCGGGTCAGGCCGTTCGGCCAGGAGCTGTCATGTCTCAACCCCGTGCCCGGATCGCCTCACAGCTTGGACTTGCGCTTGCCGTTATTCTGGCAATTGTCATCACTGGCAGTACCGTGTTCGCCCTGCGCTCGCTGGACACCGCCAACCTCGCCACCCGCGAAGAGCATCTGGCCAGTGAAGCCCGGCTTCTGGCCGATCAGTTGAGCACCTTTCACGGCACCTTGCGTGAAAGCACCCAGCGTCTGAGCGGTCTGTTCGAGAAGCGTTTCAGTACCGGGTTGAGCCTGCACCCGGAGGAACCGGTGACGGTGGCGGGTGTGCAAACACCGGGCTTGCATCTGGGCAGCGACGTGTTGAACAACAACTTCGAGGAAGTGGACGGGTTCAAGCAGATGACCGCTGGCGTGGCGACGTTGTTCGTGCGCAGCGGCGAAGACTTTATCCGGGTCAGCACCTCCGTGACCAAACAGGACGGCAACCGCGCCATCGGCACGCTGCTCGATCATGCTAACCCGGCTTATGCACGCTTGATGGCGGGGCAGAGCTACGTCGGTCGCGCCTTGCTCTTTGACCGTTCCTACATGACGCAGTACACACCCGTACGCGATGGCGGCGGCAAGGTGATTGCCGTGCTGTTCGTAGGATTCGATTACACCGATGCGCAGAACGCTCAGTTCGCCAACCTCAAACGCTTCCGCATCGGCCAGACCGGTTCGCTGGCGTTGCTGGATGAACAAAGCAAATGGCTGGTACCACCTGCGGGTGTGCAAGCACTGGATCAAGCGACTCCGGCGATTGCCGGTCTGGCGAAAGCGCCGGGCAAGGGCGATTTCTGGAGCGACAGATCCGAAGATTTCTACAGCGTGGTCGTTCCGTTCGATGGCGGCCCATGGTCGGTCGTGGCGAGCATGCCAAAAGCTGAAATCCGTGCGGTGACCTGGAGTGTCGGCATTCAATTGGCCATCGGCAGTTTGCTGGCGATGTTGATCGCGGTCGGTTCGGCGGTCTGGTTACTGCGCAGCAAACTCGCGCCGCTGGGTGATCTGGTACGTCAGGCCGAAGCCTTGGGCGCCGGTGATTTGAGCGTGCGCCTGAACGTGGCGAGCAACGATGAGATCGGTCAACTGGCCCGCGCTTTCAATCAGATGAGCCAGGCCCTGTCGACCATGGTCGAGCACATCCGAAAAGCCTCGGTCGAGGTCAACAGTCGTGCCAAGGCATTGTCGGGTCTGTCCGGTGGCGCTTACGAAGGAATGGAACAGCAGTCCGGCGAAATCACCAGCATGGCCGGCGCCGTGGAGGAGTTCAGCGCCACGTCCCTGAACATCGCCGACAACATGGGCAACACCGAGCGCCTGGCTCAGGAAAACGCACAACAAACCCGGATCGGTCGTACCTCGATGGACGAAGCGTCGTCGTCGCTTGAGCAAATTGCTGGCGCGCTGAACAGCACCGCGACCGTGATCAATACCCTGGGCCAGCGTTCCCAGGAAATCGGCGGTATCGTCGGGGTGATTACATCGATTGCCGAGCAGACCAACCTGCTGGCACTGAACGCCGCCATCGAAGCGGCCCGTGCTGGTGAGCAGGGCCGTGGTTTTGCGGTGGTGGCCGATGAAGTGCGTAACCTGGCGTCGCGTACTCGTCAGGCCACTGACGAAATTTCCGGAATGATCAGCAGCATCCAGCAAGAAACCGGCAACGCCATCAGCACCATGGAACAGGGCAATGTGCTGATGCAGGAAGGGTTGGCGCGTAACGCCAATGTGGCCTCGGCCCTGGCGCGGATTGACGAGCAGAGCCGTTCCGCCGGTCAGCAATTTGCGGCGATCACCACCGCGACCCAAGAGCAAAGCAGTACGGCGACGTTGCTCAGCAGCAACCTGCAAAGTATTGCACTGGCGAACAGTGAGCAGCGTGAAGTGGTGTCGAACCTGGCCGTGACTGCCAAGGAGCTGGAAAGCCTGGCGGCGGGCTTGCGGCATGAGGTTGACCGGTTTCGTTGAGGCGCCTTTGAAATAGCTATCGCGAGCAGGCTCGCTCCCACATTGGTTTTGTGAACGACACATAACCTGTGGGAGCGAGCCTGCTCGCGATGGGCTCACCTCAATTGCGGATCAGTCCCCAAGCTAATCGCACTTGGCACTGCTGGATACTTCCTTGCTCGCCTGTTTCAACAGGCTGCCCAGTTCAGCCGCATTGGTGCTGTTGTAAACCCGGCCGCCGGTGTTTTCAGCGATGCAGCGTGACGTGCCGCCAACACCGATTTTCACCACGTTGACGCGCAGGCGGGGTTGTTGTCTGGCGATTCGACGAGATACTGCGCAAACGTCCTGCCCGCAGCCGTCTTCTCCGTCGACAAACATCACGATAACCGCATCGTTATTGCGCCCGTCGACGGTACTCGCCGCGTGGGCCAGGCTGTCGGCCAGCGGTGTGCCGTCGTCGGGAGCCAGACCTCGAATCCCGTTGATCAGTCGCGGGCGGTCGCCGAACTTGAACACACCCCGGTCCGGTGTTCTTTCGCAGCCGGCGAAGGTGATCAGACGTGTGTCGATCTTCGGGTCCAGCCCGTTGATCATGCCGGCCAGCGAGTCCTTGGCGACGTCCATGCGGCTGGGTTTGGCGGTGAGACGCATGTAGCGATTCGGGTCCAGGAGCTTGTTGAGGTCACCACCACCGTAGAACCAGTCCTCGTCGGCTTTCACTGACCTGATGTTCAAGTTCATCGAACCCGAGGTGTCGAGCACCACCACGAATTGCGGGACCTCCGCGGCCGGCGCATTTTTACGGCATGCGAAGTTGTCCAGCGTCGGGGCTGGTGGCGGGGCTGGAGGTGGAGGTGGGGCAGCCACTACCGGTTTTGGCGGTGGAACCGGTTTTGGTGGCGGGACCGGCTTGGGTTCCGGTGCCGGTTTTGGCGGCGGTACCGGCTTGGGCTCCGGTACCGGTTCTGGTATGGGTTCTGGTGCCGGAACAGGTTTCGGTTCCGGTTCCGGTTCCACGACAGGCTCGGGGACAGGCTCGACCGGTTTCTCAACCGGTTTCTCAACTGGCGCTACCACCGGTGCCACAGGCGCTACAGGTGGAGCCACGACCACGGGCTCACGGTGCAGGAACCACCAGAGCCAGAGTGCCAGAAGCAGCAACAGCAGCGCGAGCAAGGCTGCCGCGATCCACCAGCCACGGCGCGAAGGTGGTACGACCGGCACCACCGGAACCACTGGCGGCACGATCGGTTTGGGCGGACGCAGGTTCCAGCGCACCACCAAAGGCTCACCGTTGAGGCTGTAGAGTTTGTCCAGCTCAGGCGCGCCGAGCAGGCTGCGCAGGTCATCCGCTTCCGTCGGTTGACCGCGTTTTTGCAGTTCATCCGCCAACTGTCCGAGGGACGTCTGACGCACCTCATAGGTTTCCAGCAAACGTCGTTGCGCGTCCTCGTTGAGGTCGGCAT
>Ga0247818_10002555_pt1 | contig 11724 bp, 11 predicted proteins | sample 13C_Glucose_Day1_FD_192424 | JGI IMG/M metagenome (GOLD analysis project Ga0247818, IMG submission 192424) | Soil microbial communities from agricultural site in Penn Yan, New York, United States - 13C_Glucose_Day1 | ecosystem: Environmental > Terrestrial > Soil > Agricultural land | place...
CCGCTGCCAGATCGGCGGCGATCCTGAACACGCTGGACCGCGGACGAAGCCGACGCCGCCGATCTGGCAGCGGGACGGGAGTGATGGTGGACGGCACACGGTCACCCAAAGTTACTGGTGCATGACAGCATTCGTAATCGACCCCGAGTCGGCGACGGTCCGTGGCCGAGACCGAATTTCTTCAGCCCATTGCGGTCTTCGACCGATTGACGGCCGTCTGTTGCGGGTAGTCGGATTCGGGGTTGGTTCGCACCGGACATGCCGATCTGGAGGTACGCCGGGCAGCCAGTTCCGGACGCTCGGCGTCGACCGATGATGGCCGATGCGGGTGAAGGGAGTCGACGATGATGACCCGATTGCAAGTCGCGGCAGCGGTGGTCGTGGGCTATTGGCTGGGCCGAGCGCACCGGAAGAAACTGGGACTGCTGCTCGCGGCGGTGGGTGCCGGTCGCCTCGCAGGCGGACCCCAGGAGATGGTGGACCGGGCCGCAAAACTGCTGCAGACCTCGCCCGAATTCGCCGAGCTCAGTGAATCGGTGCGTGGCCAACTCCTCGACGCCGTGAAAGTGGCGGCCATGACCGCCGTCACCGCCCGAGTCGACGCACTCAACAATCGGCTGCTCTCCGGCAGCGATGCGGTCCTGGAGACCGCCGAAGACCTGGTCGAGGACACCGCGGGCATGGCCGGAGACGTCACCGATGACACCGTGGACACGGTGGACACGGTGGAGGAAGCCGCCGACGACACCGTGGGCACAGTGCGCAAACTCGCGGACGACACCGTGGGCATGGTGGGCGCGCTGGGACGCAGGAAACGACCGAAGAAGGCACCGCCGTCGGACGACGTCGACGACGAGGCGTCAGCGGAGGCCGAGGACGAGGAGGAGGACGAGGAACGACCGGCGCGGCGACCTCCCCGCAAACGAAGCACCCCGGCGAAGACCTCCGGTAGTCGAAAGCGAGGAGCACAGCGATGACCACAGCAGGCGGCGGCCCGAGTTCCAGCAGCCTGGCCGATGTCATCGACACCATCTTGGACAAGGGCCTGGTCATCGACGCCTACGTGCGGGTCTCACTGGTCGGTATCGAACTGCTCACCATCGACGCCCGCGTCGTGGTCGCCAGTGTCGACACCTACCTGCGCTTCGCCGAGGCGGTGAACCGACTGGAGATCGGCAGCGAACCGAAGGGCCTGACCGACCTCGTTTCCGATGTGAAGGGCAGCGGCAGCACGAAGTCCAAGACCAAGGGTGCACTCGAGGCCGTGGGGGAAACGCTCGGTGAGTTCCTCGGCGGATCGGAAGCCGAACGCGAACCCGAGCCGCGCCGGAGACGAAAGTGATCCGACGACACTGACGTGGCCGCGCCGGCGCTCAGGCCGATTACATATTGCTGTTCCTGATAGGAGACGACCACAGCCGGGTACGTTCGTGGCATGGGTGACGAGGCAATCGACCCCGAAGTGGCATATGGAGCCCTTTCCGCCGGCGCGCGCCTCGCTCTGCTGCGAAACCCCGAAGGCATCATGCCGCCGCAGTTCATCGGGCAGGTGATGGCCGTGTGTGGGCACTCCTGCGTCGCGGGGATCAGTGGTGGAGCTGATTCGGTACCGCAGATGGCGGTTCTCCAGGGGCCGCTCTCCGAATACCTCTCCCAGTGCAGGTATGTGCTGGACGCGTGGTGGAATTCCCTGACGCCCCAACTCCGGGCGGTCATCAGGTGTCGCGAAGCGGTGCCCGAATCCTTGACACTGCAATTACCCAAACACACGCCCTGGACCGCGGTGTCCGCGCCGTGTTCTCACCTGTTGGTGCGCGACTATCTCGAATTGCAGGCAACGGGACTCGAACTGATGTAACCAAGGCGGTCAGTCGGGGATCTTCGCTCCTGAAATGACGTCTGGTTCGTATTCGTCGTGGCGGCGCAGCCAACTCATGAAGGGGTCGTCGCCGCGGCGGGGTTCTGGTTCCCAGTCTTCCTGACGGCCGCGCGCGGTGAGGTCGAGCCAGTGGTAGGTGCCGAGCAGAATCTCGGTGGAGCGCGCGTAACCGGAGTAGGTGTGGAAGATGCGCTCACCCTGCCGGAGGAAGGCACTGACGCCGTGCTCTTCGCCGCACCAGCCCTTCCATGCGGGGTCCAACCGCACGAGCTCGGCTTCGTCCTTGTAGTTGTATTCGACCGGTGCGACCGACGCGTCGAGGGTGACATGAAAGTCGTAGTTGAAGTCGCTGCCGTGCGAGGAGTACCAGGGGAAGGTCCAGCCCATGCGCCGGCGGTACTGCTCGAGTTTGTTCAGCGGTGCGCGTGACACGGCCGCGAACGAGGTGTCGCGGGCGTATAGGTGCTCGAGGTTGCCGACGTTGTCCATCGTGAACGAGCAGGAGGGGCATCCTTCGTCGGCGTCGGGTTCGAACATGAAGTGGTAGATCAGGAGTTGACTGCGACCGTCGAACAGATCTGCAAGTCCGGTCCTGCCGTCGGGGCCGTCGAACTCGTAGTTCTTGGCAATTTCGACCATCGGTAGCGCGCGCCGGGCGGCGTTCACCCGATCGCGGTGGCGGGTCAGCTCCTTCTCCTGTGCGAGTAACTCGCGCCGCGCGATGAGCCACTGCTCGCGGGTGGTGACCTGTGGATCGGACGCTGTCATCGTTCGTCTCCTCTCGAAGGGCACCTGCAATCGTCTCAGGCGACTCTCGTCTGCGGCTACCACCAAGGCCGGGAACAACTGATTCGCGGTCCGCCCTTCGGTGCAGGATGCGAAGCTGAGTGTGTGAGTGGCGCACTTTATCCGGCGGTGGAACCGTACGAAGCCGGGTTTCTCGATGTCTCCGACGGCCATACCCTGTACTGGGAGACCGTCGGAAACCCCGAGGGGACGCCGGTGTTGTATCTGCACGGGGGGCCTGGATCTGGATGCACTCCCGGCGCACGTCGCTTCTTCGACCCGAATGCTTTTCGTGCGGTGTTGTTCGACCAACGCGGATGCGGGCGGAGCCGCCCACTGGCCACCGGCCCCGACACCGACCTATCGACCAACACGACAACACATTTGACGGAGGACATCGAACGCCTGCGTGAGCATCTGGGGATCAGGTGTTGGGTAGTGGCCGGGGTGTCCTGGGGTGTGACCTTGGGTTTGGTCTACGCCCAACGACATCCGGAGCGTGTTCTCGCGATGGCGCTCGGAGCGATCACGTCGGGAACCCGAACCGAGATCGACTGGATCACCCGTGACATGGGTCGGATCTTCCCCAGGGAGTGGGAGGAGTTCATCGCTCCCGTGCCGGTCGGCGAACGGCACGGGGATCTGGCGGCCGCGTATGCGCGCCTCCTCGCCGACCCCGACGCGGCAGTGCGCGAGGAGGCGGCGAGGAGGTGGTGTGCGTGGGAGGACACCCACGTGTCGTTGATGCCGGGATGGGCTCCGAGCCCCCGATACGAGGACGCAACGTTCCGGATGATCTTCGCCAGATTGGTGACGCACTACTGGAGCCACGAGTGCTTCCTCGTTCCGAACCAGATACTGGACGGAATGAGCCGTCTGGCAGGTATCCCGGCAGTTCTGGTCCACGGCCGCTTCGATGTCTCGGGACCGTTGGACACGGCCTGGAAGCTCTCGCGGGCCTGGCCGGAGAGTCGACTCGTCTTGGTTGACGATGCCGGCCACGGTGGAGGTGGGTTCAGCTCCGCGCTGGTGGCCGCCTTGGACTCCTTCAGCCGGCCATGATCGCGGCCTCAGAGAGCGTCGGTCCACGTCACGTACTCGTGAGGATGACGAGTTGCTGGGTCGCCCGGGTCATGGCGACGTAGCGGTCGACGGCCCCTTCGATCCCCGTGCCGAAGGTGTCCGGGTCGACGAGGACGACGAGGTCGAACTCGAGCCCCTTCGACAGCTCCGGGGTCAGCGACCGGATGCGGGATGTTGCTCGGAACGTCGGATCGCCGATGACGCAGGCGATCCCTTCGGAGTTCGTTTCGAGCCAGGTGTCGAGGATCGAGTGCAGATCCGAAGCAGATCCGTGTAGGACGGGGATGTCGTTGCTGCGGATGGAGGTCGGCACGTTGGCGTCCGGGAGGACGGCTCGGATGACCGGCTCGGCTTCTGCCATGACCTCTTTCGGCGTCCGGTAGTTGACGGTCAGCGAGGCCAGCTCGATCCGGTCGAGCCCGATCCGCTCGAGCCGTTCCTGCCACGACTCCGTGAACCCGTGCCGGGCCTGGGCCCGGTCGCCGACGATGGTGAAGCTCCGAGACGGGCAGCGCAGCAACAACATCTGCCACTCGGCGTCCGTCAGTTCCTGCGCTTCGTCCACGACGACGTGCGCGAACGTGCGGTCGAGCAGGTCGGGGTCGGTGCTGGACATCGCAGCTTCGTCGACCAGCATTTCCTGCAGGTCCTTCTGCCGCAGCTGTGTCATCAAACTTTCACCGTCGTCGTAGGCATCCGCTGCGATCAGGTCGTCGATGACCTTGGACCGCTGCTCGCGTTCGGCGGCGACGGCGGCGTCGTGGCGACGCCGGCGTCGTGATTCCTCCGGGTCGCCGAGCCGCTGCCGTGCTGCGTCGAGGAGCGGCAGGTCGGACACCGTCCAACGCTGGGCGCCCGGGCGTTGCAGCTTCCGAACGTCGTCGGGGCTGAGCCAGGGAGCGCATTTGCGCAGGTAGGCGGGCACCGACCACAGGTCGGCGACGAGGTCGGCCGCCTCGATCAGGGTCCACGCGTTGTCGAGGATCGTGCGTAATTCGTCGTTCTGCTGCAACGACTTCCGGAGCTGGGCCACCGGAACGTCACCGTCGTACTTGTCGATCAGGATCGTGAGCAGCAGCTCCCAGATCTGCTCGCGCGCCTCGTTGTGCGGGGTACCGGGTTCCGGCGCTTCGAATGCCTCGGTCCAGTCGTCGGCGCTCAGCCAGATGTCGCACCACTCGGTCGCGACCGTCATGCCCTCGGTGGGCGGCTCCTCGTAGAACGTGACCGCCGCGTCGATGGCCTTCACGAGATCCGCGGACGACTTCAGGCGGGCCACGTCGGGGTCGGTTTCGACCTTCGCGGTGGCGCCCTCGGCGACGAGGTCCTTCAGGGTGCAGAGCTGCACGCCCTCTTCTCCGAGGCTGGGCAGGACATCGGCGACGTAGGCCAGGTAGGGCTCGTGCGGACCGACGAACAGCACGCCGTGACGGAGTCGGGGGTCGGAGTAGAGCAGATACGCGGCGCGGTGCAGCGCGACGACGGTCTTGCCCGTACCCGGCCCGCCGTCGACGACGAGGGCGCCACGCGATCCCGCGCGGATGATGGCGTCCTGGTCGGCCTGGATGGTGCCGAGCACGTCCCGCATCCGGGCCGACCGGTTGGTGCCCAGGCTGGCGATGAACGCGGACTGGTCGTCGAGCGCGGCGTTCCCCGCGAACCCGTCCGGGGTGAACACCTCGTCCCAGTAGTCGCTGATCCGGCCGCGGTTCCAGCGATACCTGCGGCGGCGGGCCAGGCCCATCGGATTGCCGTGGGTCGCACCGAAGAACGGCTCGGCCACGGGGGAGCGCCAGTCGACGAGCAGTTGATTGCCCGCCCGGTCCATGAGGCCGAGTCGTCCGATGTACACGGGCTCGGGGTTGTCCGCGCTGACGAAGTGCCCGAGGCACAGGTCCAACCCGTAGCGGCGCAGGGCACGCAGCTCGGCGTTCAGCCGGTGGACCATCATGTCCCGCTCCATCGCCTCCTGGCCCAGCCGGCGGGGCGCCTTGCGTTCGGTGTCGATGCGGTGGTCGAGGTCGGCGATCGACTGCTCGAGGCTTTCCGCGATGGCCGCGAAGTGCAGCTCGTCGTCGGCGATCAGCGCCGGGTCGGCCTTGGGTGCGAGGTGGTCGGGAAGGTCGAACGCACTGGTAGTCAGATTTTTCATGTCATCAGCTCCGATCTGAGGTTCGGGCGATCGTGTCGAGCAGCAACGTCGCGGCGACAGCTGCCCCGTCGGTACGGATCGTGCCCGCCACGGCAGCCGCTCGTGCTCCGGTCGCGGGGGTCAGGGCCGCCGTGAGCGCGGTTGACAGGGACTCGACGGTCGGAACCGGACCGTCGTGCGCCGCGCCGATGCCCAAGTCGGCCACCCGGCCGGCCCAGTACGGCTGGTCCGCCGCCTGCGGCACCACCACCTGAGGTGCGCCGGCCCGGGTGGCCGTCGTCGTCGTCCCCGCGCCGCCGTGGTGCACGACGGCGGCCACCCGGCCGAACAATGCCTGCTGGTTGACCTCGCCGACGACGAAGCAATCGTCGACGTCGTCGATCAGGGCCAGGTCGGCCCAGCCGCGCCCGACGAGTGCGCGGCGGCCCTGCGCGCGGATCGCCTCGATGGCCACCTGGGCGGCGTCCGTCGCCGCGTGCAAGGGCATGCTGCCGAAGCCCACGAACACCGGTGGTGTGCCTGCGTCCAGGAACGCCACCACGTCGGCCGGGAGTGGGCGGTCATCGGGCAGGATCCATGCGCCGGTCTGCACGACGTCGAGGTCCGGCGTCTCCTGCCACGGGTCCAGGGTCGGGTCCGTCGCCAGCCACGGCCGGTCGCCGATGACGTAGTCGCGAACGTTGTCCACCGGGGGCAGGCCGATCGACGCCCGGTTGGTGTCGAGCGCCTCACCGAACAGCGCATCGATGCTTTGAGCGTCCAGGTCCCACAGCACCCGGTTGTCCGTCACGTCCGGCGGGAACGCCCGGCCCGGATATGCCAGCGGCCGCCGATGCGGCGACGGCAGGGTGAGCTGCTGGAACGTCACGGACACGGAACGGATGCCCAGCTTCTCGGCGACCGACAGTGCTCCGGCCGCGGCCGGCATCGCGCCGGTCGCCACCAACGCGTCGCATCCCTCGGCCGCCGCGGTGACTGCGTCGAACTGGCCGGCGATCAGCTCGGCCGCGCGCCGGGGCAGGTCCGCCGCCGACGGCGCCGCAGTCGTCAGCGCGCGCGCCGACCGGCCGACGGGCACCATCGACACACCGACCCCGGCCAGCCGCTGCGCGAAGTCCTCGTCCGGCGGCGCGCACACCCGCACCTCCGCGCCGAGTTCCCGCAACCGCACCACGAGTCCCACCAACGGTTCGACATCCCCACGTGACCCATACGTCGACAACAACACACGCAATTCGCGACCCCCATTTCCGCAGGTTCTGGCTTCGGCCGGTAATTGTGCGGCACCACCCGGGCCTTGCCGCAAGCCCCCCGGTGCGCTATAAATTGAAAGTGGAAAGGGGTTGGTACTCCTCTCCACTTCCTCGTCCGATTCGGGCAATCCCCAAGGCATCGTCGGCCCGTCGTGGATCGAATACGTTCGCCCACAATCGAGCTCACCGATCACGGTAACGCCGTCCGATCACAGCGGTGGGCGGGATAGACTGCTCGGAATACGTCGCTGGTACGCCCTGGCCTGCCGTCTGCCCTCGCGGGCGCCCCGTCTCGACACTCAGGAGGTCGCACATGACTCCGCAATCGTGCGATGACCTGAACGTCGCCACCCGGCGTGGGGAGCGCCGATGGTGACGGCTCACCCGATCCCGTCACGGGTGATGCCGCACCGGCCTCGACGCCTCCTGCAAGAGGCATAGGCATTGCACGTACCTCTCCCGACCTCCGCCATCCCGAGAGTGGCCGCCGCGGTGGTGGTCGGTGTCGCGGCGGGCTTCATCGGCGGCCTGGTGATCACAGCCGCGTTGGGGGCTCTCGTCGGCATCGCCGCCGCTGCCGCCGTGTTCGTCGTATCCGGTTGGGCGGTGTTGTGGCCGATGGATGCGGCGGCGACTCGCCGCAACGTGGGACGCGAGGATTTTCGTCCGATAGTCGACGAATTGGTCGTGGTGACAGCGGCTTCGGGAGGTCTCGGAGGAATCGTCGCACTGCAGGTGGCCGGCGGATCCTCGGCGGGAACCGCGCACGCCGCCGTGGCTCTGATCGGGGTATTCCTGGCGTGGGCTTCCCTGCATCTGATGTACGCGGCCCGATACGCCTTTCTGTACTACGACGAATCTGGTCCCGAAAAGCCAACGGGTGGTATAGATTTCAATTCCACCGCCCCGCCCGCGTTTCGCGACTTCTTCTACTTCAGTTACAACCTCGGGATGACCTACCAGGTATCCGATACCGACGTCTCGAGCCCGGAGATTCGGGCGGTCGCGCTCCGGCACTGCCTGTTGTCCTACGTTTTCGGTGCAGTCATCCTCGCGACGACGATCAACCTGGTCGCCGGGATCCTCACCAGGTGAAGACTGGGGTTCTCGTACTGATTTCGGCCCCTGCGAGAACCGAGCATCTTGCCTGGTCCCCGGTGTTAATGTTGATCTACTCGGCCACACCGAAAGGTGCACCTCGATGAGAAGATTCACTCGAAGAGTCGGTGGAACCATCGTGGCGCTGACGCTTACCGCCGCGGCATTCATCGTGTCACCACCACCGGTGTACGGATTCGCCGAGGATATTTGCTACACCGAGGACGGTGCCCCACCGCACAACTGCGCTCCGCTGCCACCCGAATGTCTACTCGACGATCCCAACTCGCCGATCTGCGGCGCCGAGGCGTTCCTCCGCTATGGCTTCACGTTGCGCCGCCCACTCGGTGGACGGAGTCTCGTGCATTCGGACTCGACGTACATCATCGCCCGCACCGTCGGCTTCTCCGAGCGGGACGCCTACTGGATCGCGGCGTACGACGAAGCGACCGACCTCGGCACATTCGCCCCACGCGACATCTTCGGCCGGCTCGTCCCGGACGCCGACGCATTGACCACCAAGGACATCAGCGGCCTGGTGCGCACCCACTTCGCCACCGGCGGGTTCCTCTTCCACTTCCTGCCCACGCTGCGCGAACCGGCGGATCCCCTGCCCAACGGCCTGCAACCGGATGTCGACGATCCCCGGCACGAGATCATGCTCACGCACCTGAGAACTTGGGCGCTGGCCGGGCCGGGAAGTGGCGCACCGTTGTGCACGGGAGGTTTCACGAACCCCTCGGAAAACGGCGACTATGCCACCGGTGCAACGTGTTACGGCGATGCCGATCCCGTGCAGATCAACGGCACGTACAGCCTGGAGACGCCCGCCGCCATCCCGTTCACCAACATGACGGGGCAGCAGGTCATCTCCGACACGGTCCTGTCGTCACAATTCGACTCCTGGATCGGCGAGAATTCCTGGAATGCGAGGACCGGCATCTACATTCACGCACTCGGCGATCGCATCTCGCACCATGTCTGCACCGACGCCGGCACGATCACGCCGCCGGGTCCGGCAGGGCCGGACTTCCGGATCGATCTGAACCAGCCCACCTGCGACCAGGGTCCGCACGCCGTCCGCCACGAATACGAGACGGGCGTGGACTTCGCCGGGCTGCACCCGGAAGACCGGACCACCGAGGCGGCCCTGTCGATGGTGTACGACGAACTCGTCAACTTCGCACGGGTGCGCGGAACCCTGGATGAGCGCGCCACGACGCCGACGACCAAGAATGCACTCCTCACCGACGGCCTCGTGCCGGCGCTCGAGATCCGGGAGCCGGTCGAGCGGCTGAACGCCGTCACCGACGTCGGCTGCCGAGTCGGCGTCCCGGCGTTCCCCGGAAACCCGGCGTGCCGGGATTGATCGCGCCCGTCAGGCGTCAGCTGCCGAAGGGGGATGCGCTGTTGGAGTACCGCGCGAAGTCGCCCTGCGCCCCGCTGTAGACGTTGAGGTCGACGTCGCCGTTGACGCCGGCGATGCGACCGGTGCTGGTGTACTGCCAGAACGTCCAGTTGCTCCAGCCGCCGGGGAGGGGGCCGGGCGTGTTCTGACCGTTGTAGTCGGCGATCCACAGCGGGTATCCGGCGAACTCGTTGGTGTTCGCCATCGCCGTCCGCCAGAAGTTCGGGTACGTGTAGATGATCGGCTGACGTCCGGTGAGCGATTGGACCGTGTTGAGGTAGCGGTGCGTCCAGTCGATCAGGGCCGCGGGCGGCAGCCCACCGGAATGCTCGATGTCGAGGACCGGAGGCATGTCACCCGGACCGTTGATGCCCAGCACCACTGTCGAGTAGAACGCAGCCTGCGCTTCCGGCGACTGGGTGGGGTCGGCGTAGTGGTACGCGCCCCGGGAGACGCCGGCCACCCGCATGGCGAGGCAGTCCTGGACGAAGAACGGATTGACGTAATTGAGACTCTCGGTGGCCTTGACCATCGCGAAGTCGTGGCCGGCGTTGCGGACGGCGAACCAGTCGATCGGTGACCCGCCCGGGTGTTGCCACGAGGCCACGTCCGGACCTCTGACAGGTTCGGCGGCAGCGTGCCCCGGCACTGCGGCCGCGAGCGCACCGGCGAGCAGTAGTGGTGCGATCTTGGAGAACCTTCGGACCTTCACCCCGATAGCCATGCGCCCGAGGGTAACGTCTTCCCGCTGCCCGCACGTGGCAACGGACGTCACTTCGTCACGTACGCCGCCTGCCGGAGCGTCTCGCCGCGCGCAGCCCGTCCCGGGGCGGACGACGCGTTGATCGCGAGCACCGACAGCAACTCGTACGCGACGTGCGCTGCCGCGATGCCGGTGATCTCGGCGTGGTCGTATGCGGGCGCGACCTCCACGATGTCGGCGCCGACCACATTCAGGCCGACGAGTCCGCGCAGCGTGTTCAGCAACTCGCGGGACGTCATGCCGCCGGCCTCGGGTGTTCCGGTGCCCGGCGCGTGCGCGGGATCGAGGACGTCGATGTCCACGGACACATAGACCGGTCCGCCGTCGAGCCGTCGACGCATCCGTTCGACGATGCTGGCGACGCCGTCCACCTCGTAGTCGTCGGAGCGGATGACCTGGAATCCGAGGACGGCGTCGTCCTCGAGGTCCTTCTTGCTGTACAGCGGGCCGCGGATGCCGATGTGCTGCGAACGCTCGAGGTCGATGAGCCCCTCTTCGCTGGCCCGCCGGAACGGGGTGCCGTGCGTGTAGGGGGCGCCGAAGTAGGTGTCCCACGTGTCGAGGTGCGCGTCGAAGTGCAGCACGGCGATGGGACCGTGGTCGCGGGCGAGGGAACGCAGGATCGGCAGGGCGATGGTGTGGTCGCCGCCGAGCGTCAGCACGGTCGAGCCGTCCTTGCGCAGGTCGGTGACGGCGCCGTCGACGGTGGCCAGGGCCTCCTGGATGTCGAACGGGTTGACGCCGATGTCGCCGAAGTCGGCGACCTGCTGCGCCGCGAAGGGGTGCACGTCGAGTGCGGGGTTGTACGGACGCAGCAGCTTCGATGCGGCGCGGATGTGGCCGGGACCGAAGCGTGCGCCGGGACGGTAGCTCACGCCGGAGTCGAACGGGACGCCCATCACGGTGACGTCGGCGCGGGACACCTCGTCGAGCCGGGGGAGGCGAGCGAATGTGCTGGGTTCGGCGTAGCGCGGCGTGCGGGTGGCGTCGACGGGGCCCTTTATGTCATCTGTACTCATCGGAATCCTTCGGTGTGTGCCGGAGACGTGGCGTCGTCGTATCGTTTCCTTGGAACGCATTCTTGTCAACACCTGTTTCCTATACGAGACACAACGAAGGATCGATGCATGGCGAACGAGCTCGCAACCGAAGGTGCGTCGGGCGTCGACGCGCCCAGGATCGGCCCCCGGCTCAAGGCGGCCCGGCAGGCCCAGCGCCTCACCCTCGACGACCTGGCCGCGAGCTGCGGCATCACCAAGGGCTACCTGTCGAAGATCGAACGGGACCACGCGAGCGCCTCCG
>Ga0247818_10002556_pt1 | contig 11723 bp, 12 predicted proteins | sample 13C_Glucose_Day1_FD_192424 | JGI IMG/M metagenome (GOLD analysis project Ga0247818, IMG submission 192424) | Soil microbial communities from agricultural site in Penn Yan, New York, United States - 13C_Glucose_Day1 | ecosystem: Environmental > Terrestrial > Soil > Agricultural land | place...
GGCACCTACAACTGGATCGTCGACGGCGACGCCTTCATCGGCCTCATCGACTGGGACCAGGCGGGGCCTGGGCATCCCATCGATGACGTCGCCTTCCTCTGCTGGACCGGCGTTCCGCTGTTCCGCGAGACCCCGACGACGGATGCCGCGCGTCGCGTCGCGCTGGTCGCCGACGCTTACGGCGGGATCCGGGCATCCGCTCTGCTCGACGCCGTCGCCGATCGCCTGACGCGCGCCTCGGATCGGATCGCGCGGGGAATCGACCGGGGCGACCCCGGGATGCTGTCGCTGCAGCAGAACGGAGAGCCCGCGCGGACCCGGAGCCGCGTCGAGATGTTCCTCGAGCGGCTTCCTGCGATCCGGGCTGAGCTCCCCGTCTGACGGACGAGCTGCGTCGGGGTTACCCGCCGTTCCCGCGCAGTCGCGACACCGCGTCGACGGTCGCAGCGAGGATGAGGACACCGCCGGTGACCATGAGGTTGATTCCCGCTGGCAGCCCCAGCAGGCCGAGCCCGTTGGTGATCGTCGCGATGACCAACGCACCGACCGCCGCGTGGACCAGGCGTCCCTTCCCGCCGAAGAGGCTGACTCCACCGACGACTGCCGCAGCCACACCGCTGAGGACGATGTCACGGCCGACCGTGGCATCCACCGATCCGACGCGCGCGACGCTGAACAGCGCCGAGAGCACAGCGAGCAGTGAGCAGATCACGAACGCCCACCACTTGATCCAGCGCACCTTGATACCCGCGCGACGCGCCGCCTCGGCGTTCCCGCCGATCGCATAGATGTAACGGCCGAACTGGGTGCGGTCGAGCACGAACGTGCCGATCCATAGGATCACGAGGACGATCGGGAGGATCACGGGCACACCGCGCACCTCCACGACGGACTGCCCGCGGTTCGAGTTGAGCACGAAGACCACGATCCCGCCGAGGAGGGCGATCGCGCCGAGCCTGATCCACACCAGGCTGATGGCGCGATTCGGGACACCTGCCCGAGTGCGGCGCGCGCGGTCCCAGAATGATGTGCCCGCCGATATCGCGAGGATGACGACGAGCATGGCCCAGCCGGCCCACACGGGCAGGTTCGAGTTCTGGATGGCGATGAGCTCCGGCACCCGCAGGCGGTACAGACCTCCTTCGCCGATGATCAGCAGCGCGAGGCCCTGGTAGCCGAGGAACAGGCCCAGCGTGACGACGAACGACGGGATGCCGACCCTCGCGACGAAGAAGCCTATGAGGGCGCCCGTGGCGAAGCCGACACCGAAGCCGATCAGCAGTGCCAGCGGCCACGGCACGCCGAACCGGAAATTGAGCACGACGAACAGTGCCATCGCGACCCCGCCCGTGACGCCGGCGGAAAGATCGATCTCGCCGAGCAGAAGCACGAACACGAGGGCCATGCCGAGCATGACGAGGGTGGCGGCCTGATTGAGGAGGTTCGCGAAGTTGCGCTCGGTGAGGAAGAACTCGCTCAAGGATGCGAACAGCACGAAGAGCACGACCAGTCCCCCGATGGCGGGGAGGGCGCCCATGTCGCCCGCGCGGACTCGATGCCACCAGCCTTTCACCTGATCGACGAGGCCACCCTCGACGCCGCTGCCGATCAGGTCGCTCTGCACGGAATCGGGCGACGCCTGCGTGCCTGTACCGGTCATCGTCCGTTCTCCTCGAGGGAAATGTTCGTCGTATCGATGATCTCCACGCCCGCGGTCTTCGTCCCTGTGATGTACCCGACGACATCGTCGCGGGTGGTCTCGCTCGCCGCGATCTGGACGACCATCTGGCCGAGGTACAGCACCGCGATGTCGTCGGCGACGGCGAAGACATCGGCGAGGTTGTGGCTGATGATGATCACGGCGACGCCCTGCTCGGCGAGGCGCCGCACGAGGTTGAGCACCTGCTCGGTCTGGGCGACGCCCAGCGCAGCGGTGGGCTCGTCGAGGATGACCACGCGCGCCTGCTTCAGCACGGCGCGTGCGATGGCCACGGTCTGCCGCTGCCCGCCCGACAGGCTCGACACCCTCTGACGCACCGACTTGACGGTGCGCACCGAGAGGGAGCGCAGCGTGTCGGAGGCATCCTTCTCCATTCGACCCTCGTCGAATGTGCCGAACGAGAGCTCCTCGCGGCCGAGGAACATGTTCTGGACGATGTCGAGGTTGTCGCACAGCGCGAGGTCCTGGTAAACGACCTCGATGCCGAGCCCCGAGGCATCGCGCGGCGCATGGAGGTCTCGGTGCTGGCCATCGATCCGCACTTCGCCGCTGTCATAGGGCTGCACACCGGCGAGACCCTTGATCAGGGTCGACTTTCCGGCGCCGTTGTCGCCGACGAGGGCCGTGACCTTCCCCGAGTAGACCTTGAGGTCGACCCCTTTGAGCACCGTCACCGGCCCGAACGCCTTCCTCACGTTCAGCAGCTCGATGATCGGCTCGGACATCGCTTTCACCTCGGACACTGCGCCTCCTTGCGCTTTCATTCCTGATTCTGCTCTGAACCTGCACAGCGCGGTGGGTGCCGCACACGAGCGCGGCACCCACCGTGCTGGGTCAGGGCGCGGTGACCCCGAACTCCTCGCACTTGGCCATGACGTCGGAGGTGCAGACCTCGTCATACTGTGCGTCGCCGGCAGCGATGACCTCTTTGACCCGGTCAGGACCGACCAGCTGCGGCGTCACCTGGAAGTACGGCGTGCCGTCGTCCAGCTCTGCCTGCGCGTCCACCGTGTCCCCGTTCACCAGTGCGACTGCGGCCTCTACGGTCGCCGACACCTCGTCCAGGTAGGGCTTCCAGACCGTCGCGGTCTGCCATCCGAGGAGGACGTTCTGGAGGCCTGCCGCCGAGGCGTCCTGGCCCGAGACGGCGACTCCCGTCAGGTTGTTGTCCTGCAGGACCTTGATGACTCCGGCCGCGTTCGTGTCGTTGGCCACCCACACACCGTCGACCTTGCCGCCGAGTCCGGTCAGCGCCTGCTCGAAGTTGGTCTGCGACTTCGCCTGATCCCACACCCCCGGAGGCTCGGCGGCCGCCTTGATACCCTCAGCCTCCATCACCTCGACGGCACCTTCCTTGAACATGCCGGCGTTGTTGTCGGTCGGGTCTCCACCCATGTAGACGACGACCGCCGTCGCCGGGTCCTTGCCCGCCGTTTCGAGTCCGTCGAGCACCGTCTGCCCCTCGAGCCGGCCGACCTCCACGTTGTCGAACGACACGTAAAGGTCGTATTCGGTGTCGGTGATCGACCTGTCGTAGGCGATGACGGGAATGCCCTCGGCCTTCGCCTTGTCGGCGACCGCCGCTGCGGCGCCCTGGTAGTCCGTGAGGATCATGATCGCGCAGCCCTGTGTCAGCATCTGGTCGGCGATCGTCGAATACTTGTTCACGTCGGCCTGGGAGTTCTGGACGTCAGCCTCGAACCCGGCTTCCGTCAGCGCCTCTTCCAGGTAGGGGCCGTCGAAGTTCTCCCATCGGGGAGAGGAAGCGGCGTCGGGGAGGATGACACACGCTCGCCCGAGCCCTTCCGCGTCTGCTCCTTCGGTCTCTTCGCCGCCGCCCGAACTCGAACAGCCGGCTAAGAGGACCGCCGCCACACTCCCCAGTGCGGCCGCGGCAAGCAGAGATGACTTCTTCATCGTGTCGCCTTTCATCATTGAATGGGCGGTGCGCTGAGCGGGTCTGCGCGCCTGAAGCGATCATCCCGACCTGGATTCTTGGCGTCAAGGCTTGAACGTAACGCTTTGGCAACGGCCGGGATGCGTTCGCCCGTTGAATACACCGCTTCCACGATCGGATAGGGCTTTCCGTTGCGGAAGCGTCAGGCGCGGCCCGTCGCAGCTCGTGTACGGCGCGAGATCGAGTCGACGATCACGGCGAGCACCAGCACGACGCCGGTCACCATGAACCGCACGGAGGAGTCGAGATTCAGCAGTGTCAGGCCTGACGAGATCGACTGGATGACCACGATGCCGAGGAGCGCCGAGAAGGCCGTCCCGCGCCCGCCGAAGAGGCTCGCGCCGCCGATGACCGCGGCCGCGATCGCGTTCAGGTTGATATCGCCGCCGCCCGAGCTCTGATTGGCCGCCGCGAGGCGCGCGGCGGCGAGTACCCCGCCGACGGCGGCGAGGCTCGAGCACAGCGCGAACACCGAGAGATAGATCCTGTCGACCCGGATGCCGGCGCGCCGGGCCGCTTCGACCGAGCCTCCGACGGCGTAGACGGCGCGGCCCCATCGCGTGCGCGTCAGCACGAGGTGCATGACGACCACGAGCACGAGGAAGAACACGAACATGAGCCCGACGCCGCGCCACAGGTTGAGGTACCACGCAGAGACGAGGAGGAATACGAGCAGCCCGCTGCTGCGGACCGCGATCTCGGTATAGCCCTGGCTGACGAGGTTGGCGGCGCTGCGCCTACGCGCTCGCGACACGAGTGAGAACGCGTACGCGGCGACGGCGAGCACCGCGACGACGTAGGACGCCCACACCGGAAGGAACATGTGCTGCGCGAACTCGACGATCCACGAGTCGCTCGGGATGTTGATGGAGCCGGTCGACCCGAGAACCCAGAGCTGGAGCCCGAGGAACCCGAGAAGTCCCGCGAGCGTGATGACGAAGCTCGGCAGGCCGAACCTCGTGAAGAGCCAGCCGTACAGCATCCCCGCGAGCATGCCCGCGACGACCGCGGCCGCGAGGGCGAGGACGGTGTTCCACTGCAGCTCGACGAGCGTGACCCCGAGGATCGCCGCGGCGAGGCCCGAGACCGACCCGACAGACAGGTCGATCTCACCCACGAGCAGCACCATCACGATGCCGAGGGCGATCGTCCCGGTCGCCGCGCACTGCATCGAGAGGTTGACGAGGTTCTGGCTCGACAGGAAGACCGGGTTGAGGATCTGGAAGACACTCCAGATCACGATGAGCCCGACGATGACGGGAAGCGACCCGAGGTCGCCGCCCCTGACTCGTTCGGCGAGTGCCGCCCCCGCACGGCGCAGGGCACCGGGACTCAACATCCCCTCGTCTTCGTCGTCGCCGTCGCGGATGACCGGCGGCCGTTCATCGCGGATGCCGCTCATCGCCCGCCCGCTGACGGCGGGTCGACGCGACGCGGCTTGGTCGCGGGCAGACGGGTGATCCTGGCCTCCGGCGGGGACGGCGGTGGCGCAGGCGCGCGAAGCGCCCCGCCGCTCGCGCCCGTGATGGCGGCGACGAGTATCTCGCTTGTGACGTCCACCGCGTTGAAGACGCCGTTGTTGCGGCCGAGCCGCAGCACGACCACGCGGTCGGCGACGGCGAGGACATCGGCCATGTTGTGGCTGATGAGGATCACGCCGTGGCCGCGCTCGCGGAGGCGCTCGATGAGGTTGAGCACTTCGGCCGTCTGGGCGACGCCGAGGGCGGCTGTCGGCTCGTCGAGGATGACGACGCGCGGATCGCCGATCAGCGAGCGGGCGATCGCGACGGTCTGGCGCTGCCCGCCGGAGAGCCCCGCGACGGGGATCCGCACGGATGAGATCTTCGCCGACAGCTCCCGCAGGAGCGTCCAGGTGCGCTGCTCCATCTCGACCTCGTCGAGGCCGCCACCCGATACGAGCTCGCGACCGAGCCACAGGTTGGCGACGACGTCGAGGTTGTCGCACAGTGCGAGGTCCTGGAAGATCGTCTCGATTCCGAGCTCCTGCGAGTCGGCGGGGCTGGCGATCTCGACCTCGTCGCCGTCGAACTCGATCGTGCCGGCATCCGGCGGGTGCACGCCGGCGAGGATCTTCACGAGCGTCGACTTGCCTGCTCCGTTGTCGCCGACGAGCGCGACGACCTCGCCCTCGCTCACCCAGAAGTCGACGTCGGTCAGCGCTTTGACGGCGCCGAAGTGCTTGCCGATGCCGCGCATCGTGAGCACACGGCTGCGGCGGGGCGGGGAGCTGGCAGGAAACGACATCGCCTAAAGGATGCCAGCGGATTCGCACGCGGCGCGGTAGTCGGGCGTGCAGATGTCATCGACGGTCCAGAATCCGTCGGCCACGACCGTCTCGAGGATGTTGTCGATCGTGACCGCCACGGGCGTGAGCAGCGTCGTCGGCGTCCCGTCGATCTCCATCGGGGCGGTGACCTCCTCGCTGCGCAGCAGCGCGACGGCGACCTCGGCCGCGCGATGCGCCTGCGGCTCGATCGCTTTGTAGACCGTCATGTACTGGTCGCCCGTGACGATGCGCTGCAGCGCCGAGAGCTCGGCATCCTGCCCCGTCACGATCGGAAGCGGGTCGACCGCGGCGGCCCGCAGCGCCGAGATGGCACCGCTGGCCGTCCCGTCGTTCGCGGCGTAGACACCGGCGATCTCGTCGCCGTACTGGGCGATCTGGCCCGCGACCCACTCCTGCGCCTTGTCCGGGCTCCAGTCGGGGGTGTCGTACTCGGCCAGGATGCGCAGGCCGCTCGAGGCGAGGATCGCATCGGCCCCCTCACGGAAGAGCGCGGCATTGCTGTCGGTGGGCGATCCGTTGACCATCAGGATGCCGCCGCCCGCGTCACCCGCGGCTTCGAGCCCCTCGACGAGAGCCATCGCCTGAAGCTCGCCCACCTGCTCGTTGTCGAACGAGATGAAGTACGCGAGGTCACCGCCCGAGATCAATCGGTCGTACGAGACCACCGGAACCCCCTGGGCGCTCGCCTCGGACACGATGCTCACGGCGGCCTTCGTGTCGACGGCGTCGAGGACGAGCACCTGCGCACCGGCGGCGAGCGCCGACTCGGCCTGCTGCTGCTGCTTGGCGGCGTCCTGATCCGCGTTCGAGTAGAGCACCTTGAAGTCGCCCAACTCGGCGACGCGCTCTTCGAAGTACGGCCTGTCGAACGTCTCGTAGCGCGCGGTCTTCACATCGGGGAGGAGCAGTGCGATGGTGCCGTCGGCGCCCGTCGTCTCGCCGGGGGCGCAGCCCGCGAAGGCGGTGGCCGTGAGCGCCACGGCGGCGGCGATCGCCGCCCGAGCCGACATGCTCCGCCGGGGAATCGACGGGGCTGCGCGGCGGCTCATGCCGAGACGGCGATCACGTCGGCATCCACCGTGACGTGATCGAGCGCGACCGCGATGGCTCCGCGCGTCTCGGCCCACTCGCCGAACGAGGCGCCGACGATCTCGGGCAGCCCGTCCGCGGACGGGAGCGCCGATCGCTCGAGCGAGTGCCGCATGGGTGCCATCAGGATCTCGCCCGCCTGCGCGAGCTCGCCACCGACGACGATGAGCTCGGGATCGAACAGATTGCAGAGGCTCGCCGCCGCAATGCCGATATGCCGTCCAGCATCCGCGATAACTCGGCGAGAGCTGCCGTCGCCCGCTTCGGCGGCCTGGAGCAGATCGCTGATCCGCTGCATCCCCGCCTCCGGCGGGAAGAGCGAGAGGAGCGCCGGTCCGCCCGCGTACATCTCGAGACAGCCACGATTGCTGCACCGGCAGATGGGCCCGTTCTCGTCGATGGTGACGTGGCCGATCTGTCCAGCCTTTCCGTTGACCCCGCGGAAGAGGTCGCCGCTGACGATGAGCCCGGCGCTGATCGTGTGGCCGATCCGCAGGAACACCGACGACGACGCGGTGCGCCCGCTCCCCTCGCGCGCCTCGGCAAGACCGCCGAGGTTCGCCTCGCTGTCGACGTGGACGGGACGACCGATGCGCTCGGCGAGGCTCGCGGCGACATCCACGCCCTCCCACCCGCGGAGCAGTCCGGGTGTCGAGACCATGCCGGTGCGCGGATCGATGGGCGCGGGCAGCGCGAGTCCGACCGCGAGGAGGTCGGCGACGCCGCCGCCGAGAGACTCCATGAGCTCGCCCAGGAGGATGGCGAGGCGATCGAGCTGCGCGTCGTGGCGGTGGTCGAGCGGAAGCGGCAGCGACGTCTGGCTCACGACCGTGCGCGTGACGTCGGCGATCGCGATGTGCAGCTGTCGCGAGGTGTAGTGGACGCCGGCGACCAGGCCCAGCTGACGGGCGAGTGACACGAGCGTGGCGCGGCGCCCGCTGCGCGACGTGAAAGACGTGTGCAGCAGTCCTGCCGCCGTGAGCTCCTTGACGATGTTCGAGACAGTCGCCGGCGACAGCCCCGTGCTGCCCGCGAGCTCGACCTGGGTCAGCCGGCCGTGCCGTTTGAGGGATTCGACGATGCGCGCGCGATTGGCCTCGCGGAGCGAGCTCTGCGAGCCGGGCGGAGACGTGCGGCGCACCACAGCCACACTGTACCCGACCCCCATTTCTGCGGTCTCCTGTCGCGCGAACCGGCGTCGGAGGCGCGATCTAGGCTTGATGCCATGCGCCTGGCAACCTGGAACGTCAACTCCATCCGCGCTCGCGTCGACCGCATCGTCGAGTTTGCGGTGCGCGAGAGCGTCGACGTGCTGGCGATGCAGGAGATCAAGTGCAAAGCCGAGCAGTTCCCCTATGCGGCCTTCGAAGACGCGGGGTACCACGTCGAGGCGCACGGCTTCTCGCAGTGGAACGGCGTCGCGATCGCGAGCCGCACGCCGATCACCGACATCCAGACCGACTTCCCCGGTATGCCCGGCTTCGCCGCCGGCGCATCGGGACCGGATGCCCCGCTCGAGGCCCGCGCGCTGGGGGCGACGATCGACGGCGTGCGCGTGTGGAGCCTCTACGTCCCGAACGGTCGCGCGCTCGGCGACCCGCATTTCCACTACAAGCTCGAGTGGCTCGAGGCGCTGCGCGCGTACGTGCGCACGACTCTCGACGCCGATCCCGACCTCCCGCTGACTCTGGTCGGCGACTTCAACATCGCCCCGACGGATGCCGACAACGGCGACCCTGCGGTGGTCGTCGGGTTCTCGACCCATGTGTCGCCGCCCGAGCGCGACGCGTTCGCCGCACTCGAGGCCGCAGGGCTCCGCGACGCGGTGCGCCCCTTCGTCCCGTCGGGCTTCACCTACTGGGACTACAAGCGCCTGCGGTTCCCTCGCAACGAGGGCATGCGCATCGACTTCATCCTCGGCTCGCACGCGTTCGCGGACGCCGTCGCCGGGGCGGCGATCCACCGCAACGAGCGCAAGGGCGAGGCCCCGAGCGACCACGTGCCGGTGGTCGTCGACCTCGACCTCGCGGGCCCGGATGAGGACGACGACGATCGCCCGATGATCTTCTGAATCCACCGATCACTGAGGCCCTGAGATCCGAATTGGGTGGACTCGACCGCTTTTCGTGCGGTGCGGTGGGGTGCGGGTGCGGTGCCGGGGGGCGTGAGCATGTGCCGGCGGGTCAGACCCCGCGTCCCGGCAACGACATATCCCCCGTCGTCGGCTTGCCCGCCGGCGCGTAGCGCAGCGCTACGGCCCCCGAGTCACCTGTCACCGCGGGTTCCACGAGCTTCAGCGCACCCGGCGCAGCGCCCTCCGGGAAGACCTTCTTGCCCTGCCCGAGCACGACCGGATAGACCCAGAGCACGAGCTCGTCGAACACTTGAGCGTCGATCAGGGTGTGCGCGAAGTCGATGCTTCCGATGACGTGGATCTCACGGTGCGTGTCGCGCAGCCCGTCGACGGCTGCGAGTACGTCGGGCCCGAGCTGCGTGGTCCCTTCCCACTCGATCGTCGGCGTCCCCCGCGAGGCGACGTACTTCGGAACGCTGTTGAACTTCTGTGCGATCGGATTGTCTTCGCCGTCGCCGTAGTTCGGCCAGTACGCCGCGAAGATGTCGTACGTGCGTCGGCCGAGCAGGAGGGCGTCGAGACTGGAGATCCCGGCGAGGATGTCGGCTCCGATCTTGTCGTCCCTGAAGGGCGCCTGCCATCCGCCGAACGGGAAGCCGCCCGAGGTGTCCTCGTCAGGTCCGCCCGGAGCCTGCGCGACTCCGTCCAGCGTCGTGAAGATGTCGATGAAGATCCGGCCACGGCCGGGATTGTCGGTGTTCATGTCTGTTCCTTTCGTGCCGCCGCGGCATCCGCACCCGCATCGACCTGCGTCCGTCAGCCGATCAAGGCCCCGGTGCCGATGAGATCGTCTGACTCCGGCGCGGTGCGCAGCAGCATGTCGTCGATGTGGAACGTCGCCGCGAAGCGGTGCAGCAGGGTGGCATCACCCGCCACCACAGCGAGCACCTCCTCGTCGATCGCCTCACCCGGTGTCAGCTCCCCCGAGATGAGGCGACGGATGCCGGGGCCCGCCGCGAAGACGAGTTCGGGTTCGCCCGCCGGAAGGCGTCCGGCAATTGGCGAGGCCGGAGGCGCCAGCTGGGCGACGGTGAGGAGGGGGCCGTCGACCTGCACGCGCAGCGCCACATCGCCGACGTGCAGCTCGTAATCCGCGGGCGGGACGGATGCCGCGACCTCGGGCCTGAACGCCGTGCGCAGCGCCATCGTCAGTGAGTCGGCCGTCACCACGTCGTCTGGGCCGGGCTCGCCCATCGAGGCGAAACCCCAGCGACCGAGCGCGACGACGACCGGTTCGAGCATCCGTCCGTAGTCGGTGAGCTCGTAGACGAGCCCGCAGTTCTTCAGGGGAACCCGGCGCACGACACCGCCCTCCTGCAGCTCCTTGAGCCGCGTCGAGAGGATGTTGGTGGGGATCTTGGGCAGCCCCTGCTTGAGGTCGGTGTAGCGCCGAGCGCCGACGAGCAGATCGCGCACGATGAGCAGTGCCCATCGTTCGCCGATCAGCTCGACGGCGGTCGTGACTCCGCAGTACTGCCCGTAGCTGCGGGAGCCCACGCTAGACCGTGGCCTGCTCCGCGAGGTAGGCCTCAGGGCCCTTCTCGGCTGCCACGGGGTCCATGTAGAGGAAGCCGAGGCTGTTGCCATCCGGGTCGTCGAGGTCGCGGCTGTACATGAAGCCGAGGTCCTGCACGGGGCGCGGCTCGCTGCCACCCGCAGCGAGGCCGGCTTCGATCGCCTTGTCGACGTCCTCGCGTGAGTCCCGGGTGAGTGCAAGGCTGACCTGCGCGTGCGTCTTGGCGTCGATGATCGGCTTGTCGGTGAACGTCCCGAAGTACTCCCTGGTGAGCACCATGAAGTAGACGTTCTCGTCCCACACGACGCACGCCGCGTTGTCGTCGGTGAAGTTGGGATTGAGGGTGGCGCCGAGGGCGGTGTAGAACGCCTTCGAACGCTCCAGGTCGTCAGTGGCGAAGTTGACGAAGAGGCTGGTCATTGCATACTCCTGTCGGTCGTTCGGGCATCCATGCCCGCTCACCTGGGTGGTGAGCTTCTAGAACCGATACTTGCAAAAAGCAACCTCGCTTGTCAATAGCAAGCAGCAAGCGCTCATCCTGCTGCTGCCACCTGGTCGGTCAGGACGGCACGAGGTGACGGTGGTCGATGAGGACCAAGGCGATCTCGCGCAGCCGCTCGAGATATCTCGTGCCGTGATGGGCGCAGTAGGCGACGGAGAGCCCCGACGGAAGTTCAGCGAATACGAACGCTTCCACGTAGGCGCCGGTGCCGGCGCAGGTGTCACAGTACTCCGGGGCCACGCCGGTGTGGGTGATGCTGTGTCGGTCGACGATGTCGACCGGTGACTCGTTCATCAGTCACTTTCCTTTCCTGGGGTTGCGGACTGCGCAGTCGGGTGACGCTCGGTCATCTGGCTTCGCCTCATGCCTATGCGTTGTTGAGGGTGACCGACGCGGTTCTGATACCTCGACCTCCGGGGCGGCATCCGAGGTTCATCAGGGGTCTTGCGATCAGGTCCGTGGAATGCAACGCTAATTCCACAGCCGCGGAATTACCC